>TARA_B100001093_G_scaffold250092_1_pt1 | contig 55138 bp, 81 predicted proteins | sample TARA_B100001093 | Tara Oceans TARA_B100001093 (sample SAMEA2623116) | marine metagenome | biome: marine biome (ENVO:00000447); feature: surface water layer (ENVO:00002042); material: "saline water (ENVO:00002010), including plankton (ENVO:xxxxxxxx)" | depth 5 m | reverse complement strand
AAGGTTTTTACTCTGTAGTAATGCCCCTTCTTTGTTGGTACACAGGATTCCAACCTCCCCCCTTTTTTCTATATAAAGAGACCGCCAAGGTCTCTTTTTTTATGCTATAATTACTCTATGTCAGATTTTATTCGTCGTCACATCGGTGCATCAGATGCACAAATAAAAAAGATGTTGACAGATTTGAGTTTAGAAACGTTAGATGATTTAGTTAATGAAGTTGTACCAGAAAGTATCCTTTCTACATCCTTAGATGAGTTACCTCTAGGATGTAATGAGGACGCAGCATTAAAACAACTGAAAGAAATCTTTAGTCATAATGTAATTAAGAAAAGTTTTATTGGTCAAGGATATTATGGTACGATTACACCACCAGTAATACAGAGAAATGTATTTGAGAATCCGATGTGGTATACATCTTACACACCATACCAAGCAGAGATATCTCAAGGAAGATTAGAAGCATTATTTAATTATCAAACATTAATAACAGAACTAACTGGATTACCTATTGCTAACGCATCTTTATTAGATGAAGGAACAGCAGCAGCAGAAGCAATGATTCTTGCTTACAATAGTACTAAGGATAGGAAAGTTATCTTAGTTGATAAAGATGTATTCCCACAGACAAGACAAGTATTACAGACTCGTGGAGCAGCATTAGGTATAGAGGTAAGAGATATAGATTACTATAAACCAATGCCTCTATCAGATTATGAAGAAGCATTTGCAGTGATATTACAGTTACCTAATAATGATGGTGCTATAAAAGATAGTGCTGCTGTTTCTCTATCTGCTGATGTTTATAAGTGTATGAAGATTGCTATCGTAGATCCTCTAGCACAGGTGTTGATGAAACCTGTAGGTGAAATGGGATTTGATATTGCAGTTGGTAGTATGCAGAGGTTCGGAGTCCCTATGGGATTTGGAGGACCTCACGCAGCATTCTTTGCTTGTAGTGATAAATTTAAAAGAAAAATACCTGGTAGAATTGTTGGACAATCTGTTGACGTAGAAGGTAACAAGTGTTATAGATTAGCATTGCAAACTAGAGAACAACATATCAGAAGAGACAAAGCAACAAGTAACATCTGTACAGCACAAGCATTGCTTGCTAATATGGCAGGATTCTATGCTGCATATCACGGAGCAGAAGGACTTACTGCTATAGCATATAGAATCGTAAGACTTAGAGAGACATTGTGTAGAGCATTATCTTGGTCGGGTGTGATAGTAGATCAAAGAGAAGCATTCGACACAGTTAAATTTAAACATAGAGCACCTGTCAAAGATTATAATGTTAGGTATGAAGATGATTGGTGTTTCATATCTCTAGATGAAGAAACAACTATCGAAGACTTAGATAATATTGTCAACAGTCAGAATGATTTCAAAGCACAGAGTCAAACTATACGTCAGGTATGGAAGACAACTGAAGACTATGAATGGATGGCAGTAAGACTGAGAAAGAAACCTTTCTTACAGCAAGAAGTGTTCAATACTTATCATAGTGAAACAGATATGATGAGATACATTCACGAGTTAGGTTCAAAAGATTTCTCATTAGTAAATGGTATGATCCCATTGGGTAGTTGTACTATGAAATTAAATGCAGCATCAGAACTTATGCCTGTCTCTTGGGATGCTATGAATTTACATCCTATGGTTCCTGAGAGTCAAGCAATGGGATATGAATTTATCGCAAAGGATTTAGAGAACTGGTTGTCAGACATCACAGGGTTCGATGCTGTATCTCTTGAACCTAATGCAGGATCACAGGGAGAATATGCAGGACTATTAGCGATCTTAGAGTATCATAGGTTCCAAGAAAATCCTCAAAGGAAAGTTTGTTTGATACCCTCTAGTGCACACGGAACTAATGGTGCATCAGCAGTGATGGCAGGAATGAAAGTCATTACTATTAAATGTGATGACGATGGTAACATTGATCTTAAAGACTTAGAGAAGCAAGCAATAATGAATTGCGATGAACTTGCTGCTGCTATGATTACTTACCCATCAACTCACGGTGTGTTTGAAGAATCTATAAAAGATATTTGTAAGATCGTTCACGATAATGGTGGTCAGGTATATCTTGATGGTGCAAATCTAAATGCACAGGTTGGTCTTGCTAAACCTTGTGAGTATGGTGCTGATGTATGTCATATGAATCTACATAAAACATTCTGTATCCCTCACGGTGGTGGAGGACCTGGGGTAGGACCTATTGGAGTTGCCAGACATCTAACACCCTTTATGCGTCAACGTGTCTCTGCTGTACCACAAGGTAGTGCTTCTATTTTACCTATCAGTTGGATGTATATTCGTATGATGGGACGTGAAGGTCTTAGAAAAGCAACCAAAGTTGCATTACTTACTTCTAATTGGTTGGCATACAAATTAGAACAGGACTATCAGGTCTTATATAAAGGAAAGAATGGTAGAGTTGCACACGAATGTATCATAGACTGTCGTAGTCTTCCAGTAACTGCTGAAGATATTGCAAAGAGACTGATGGACTATGGTTTCCACGCACCAACCTTATCGTGGCCAGTGTTAGGAACTATGATGGTAGAACCTACTGAATCAGAATCATTAAAAGAACTACAAAGATTTGTTGATGCTATGAGTTTAATTCATAGAGAGATCTATACCATCCCAGAAGTGTTAAAGAATGCACCTCATACTGCACAAGTTATAGGTAGGATAGATTGGGATAGACCTTATAGTAGAGAGACAGCAGTATTTCCTATGAACAATGGTGACAATAAGTTTTGGCCAAGAGTATCCAGAATCGATAACGTATATGGTGACAGGAATTTAGTCTGTGCTTGCTCGTGAGTTTAGATACATACTTATATGATCCAGTTGATTGTATGGAAGCGAAGGTCACTGACTTTACAGTCACACCTGTCACAATTCAACACGTCAGAGAGTTTGTAGAGAAGTGGCATTATTCTGGTAATATAAATGGACTCAGAATATCATACGTGTTTGGTTTGTACTACAAACACAAATTAATAGGTGCTATGTTGTACGGTTCTCTGGGTATGGCAAACACTTGGAAAAGGTATGGCGAATCTGAGTCTGATGTGATAGAATTGCGAAGACTCTGTTGCATAGATGATACTCCTAAGTGTACCGAAAGTTACTTCATTGGTAAGACACTCAGGTGGTTGAAGAAGAACACAGAACATAAGATAATAGTTTCTTATGCTGATGCACATTACAATCACACAGGAATTATCTATCGTGCAACTAACTTTAAGTATGAGGGTCTAACTGCAAAGGGTAGAGTGATTGACTACAACGGTAGAATGTATCACGACAAATGTATTCGTACAAAATACAAAGGTAAACTAAAACCATTTGCACAGAGAGTTAAAGACGCTCTTGAAACAGGAGAGGCAAAATATATAACAACACCTGGTAAACACATTTTCACATTCAAACTAAGATGATTTCATTTTTACTTTACACCTCAAGTTTTTTTAACTTTACTTTCTTTATCTTTGCAGTTGGTTTTGTGATTGCATTCGGTCTAGAACAGATCCTCAAGGTAAGACCTTTATCTTTCGACTCAACAATGAATGAGAGAAATATGTATATCGTGCAGAACAATAGGAAATATTGTTGGAGACAAGCTTGGGTAGCAAATCTAATGTGGTTCTTATGTAACGTAGTATTATATTTTTTAACAAGAAATATAGCAGAAACTCAAAGTATATACTTCAATGGTCTCTAAATAAAGCAGGAGACCTGTGTTCTAAATGGGCAATAATGCTTGGTTTGAACAGAATTGTGACCCAGATGACAACCCTAATGAGGTAGAACAGGTAGCATCTGGAGGTGGTGATGTCAATAGAGACCCCGCAGGGAATCCATCACCCAACACAATTAACGCTGTTCTAGAAAATTTAATCGGTCATTGTTATGGTGAGCAATCAATAGCAACACCGAACTTTGGTGCTGATTTAGATGCAGATGATGCTAATGAGTTTTTCTTAGACTGGGAAGGTATATTAGATGTATTGGATGGGTATGGTGCAGACATACCATCGATGGGTAAAGTTAAAGTTGTCTTTGATGATCAGGATGATCCTACTGGGGCTAGAGTTTGTTACAACGCTTATGGTGAAGAGATAGTATGCCCAGATAACAGGGATGTAGATATAGAAAATTGTATTAAGAATTTTTTAGACTGCCAGTTAAAACCATTTGCAGGAGGTGCTTGGAAACCTCCACAAGCAGACTGTGAGAATTTCTTTGCTACTGGTATGTTTGGTACGTCAAATAAGATATGTGTAAGGAACTGTGTTCCAGAAAGGATGGCAATATATCAACACACTATAGGTACATTAACAGCTACTGCTACATTCAGTGATAAGAATACAATTACAGTAAGTGGAACTGGTACGTGTCTTGTGACACTAGAACATTACTGGAAGGATCAACAATATGTTGCTGGTACTGCTGTAGATACAATATCTGTAGGTTCTTTTAGTTCTACTAGAACTGGTACAAGAGGTAAAAATACACAGACAATAGAACTTGCAGTTGGAACTCACAACATATCTTACTCAGGTCTACACCCTACAGGAGGATATAACATTGAGGTGAATAATCAGTACGGTAGCAATAAGACTATTGTATTCAGAGATGGTCACGATACAGATGTCAATGCAAGATTTTCAATATTATCTAGCGGTACACCAACCAATCATACGTACCAGGTTGAGAGTGCAACACCACCAGGTTACATAACTGGTGGCATACATTTCTATGGTTTACCTAATGGTGAAGCACGTGGTGCTGTTGCTGTTTATAAAGCATACTCTTCTATTAATACGGACACGATGTTGACAACTGACCCAGCTGGTGAGGCAGCAAATATGAATGCGATGGGTTTTGGACAGGCAGATATATTATTCTATGGATTCCTTGATGCTTCAGATATGATATCAACATTGGCTGAAGGAGAACAGTCTGCTCCTCTCTACAGATACTACAGTCAATCTTCTCAAGATCACATATACACCCTTACTCCTATTGGTGGCACACCTATACTTGCTAACATAGATCTAGGTTATTATGATTTACTTGATGAAGCAGAGACATATTTAAATATTGACTTTGAATTTAGAAGAGGTGGAGCAGGGTATGATAACACTCTTGGTTGGTATGTAACTGATGCTAATGATAATCCAGTACACGGTAGAGTTATAGTTGAGAACGCAACTGATGCTAGTGGTAAACTTACATATAAAATTCCTGCTGCTGAATTGAATCAATACATCCCTTGTAAGTTAGGATTTTTTATGATACCTGACGGAGATAACAGAGGAACTTCCAAGGGCGATGCAGTTACTTTTAGTACCCTTAATGATGGGTGGAGAATAAATCAGAGTACATCAGCAGAACAAAACTATACTTTCTTTTCAGAGAGAAGATTAAATTCTGGTGATAAAGCAATGACTAGATGGCCAGATAGATGTTGGCAATATTGGGAAGACTTATTGAATGGTGACAATGATTACGATGATATGAAGATGTCATATCGTGTACAGTATGGTGACTCTGAGTATTTGTATGAAGGTATTCAGTGCTTTGTTTATAAAGAGAATGCAACTCCAGAGTATCAGACTATTACTACAGTAAAAGATTGTGAGAACCAAGTCTTTGATAAGATGATAACGAATATGTCTATGACTCGTACCGAATGTGGTAGGATTGATGAAGAATATGGTTGTGCTGAATGTCTTGGTACTATATCTGCAAAAGAAAATAATGTACAGACACTAACTGCATTAAAATCAGCAACCTTAACACTAAGATCACACGGTGGTATGACAGGTGGATGGGGTGACTGCACAGAATTTACTTGGTCACTTGATAAGAATGGAACTCAATTAATACAAAAACGTACACCTATACAAGCTTGGGGTAGAATTGGTGAAGTAATCTATTCATTCAGTGTTGTAAGAGGAGATAGAATAACATTTAACTTAGAGACTATCAACTCAGGGCATTTTAATGGTAGAGTCCTACCTAATATGGCAATAAGAGATGAAGGTAGTGGAGAATATCAAGGCATCTGGGAAATTACATTAAACACACAGGCAGCTCCCTATAGAAACCAACATCCATCACAAAATGATGGTAACTTAGTAACACACGAACCAACAGAATTTTGTGGTCTACCTTATACTATTCAATTATTCAATTGGAAAACAGATGAGACTAAATCAAATTACACAACAGTTCTTTCTAATAAGGTTGTGCAATCTAATACATTACAAATACGTGGTGATGATGTAGCAAAACTAAATGTCATTGGTAAGAATGGTGATCTAATTACACGTAGACAGACTGGTGATACAGGATACATTACTACCACTGGTGATAATGGTATGGTTGTAAAATTAAAATGGACAGTTCACGATGCAACTGCTGGTGAAACTGATTGGGAATTAGAATCAGTCATTGACTATGGTAGAGGTGGGTTCTTTGTCAACGATGAGTTCAACCTATTCATAGGACAACAAGAGACAACCAAATCATTATATTATCCTCCTGTATACCTAGGTGTAAAAGTAACTGGTATCAATGATATTGAATGCCCATCTGGAGGAAGTACAGCAGGAGTCATTCAAGATATTGCTATGGAAGCAACATACTCAAGAGCAGAATCAACTCCAAGACAATTAGAAATTAAGATGGTGGACAACAGAGTCCTCCAGAGTAATGAGTTTGTCCTTAATATGAGTGACATCTTCACATCATTCTTTAGGTATGATTCAGGTGAAGCACAATCATTCCACGAATATTATTTACAGCAATCCATAGCGGGTAATGATGTGGCATTCTATACAGATTACTATCCAAAATCTGATAATGGTAGAGGACTTGGATTTAGATTGAAGATAAGAGTATCCAGACAAGACTATTATGTTGCAACAGATACATATAAGTTTGAAAATTATGGTTGGTTTGGTAATGTAAGTATCTCTCAGGTATTCTCATATGGAAAAGGATATGAAGCATCACAACAAATACAGGTACAATGGCCACCAAATCAATTACAATATACAAATGGTAACGAACCAGCATCACCGTTCTTCCCAAAACAAATTAACTTACCAAAGAAAGTTTTAGTTCGTGATGCTACAAGTGGTAGATTTAAGAGGAATGCACGCTATGCCATTTATCAATTGATGCACGACAAATCAAGTCAGTTGTGGTATAGTAATCAAAATAGCTTCGCACCACATCAAATGAAGTGGTTCGACCTTATCATACAGGAGACTGATTAATGACAGATTTTTGGGATCGTAAACTCTTAAAGACACAACAGGAACTGAAGGCAATTCAGTCTGGTTTGAAGAGAGCGAAGGGAGATCGTAAAGAAATGGCAAAGCAATTAAAGAAAACCAAGAGGTATTTCAGATCTTCTTTAGCAGAGGTTGCAAGATTGGACAATTCAATATATAATGTTAAGGAACAAACACACGATGCCGATGCAGGAAAACTTGGACAAGAAACAGAGAGGATTGACTCTACTGATAGAGAGTCTACACAAAGCTGATCCCAAGTTAAGATCTTGTGCTTACAATCAAGACTGCTTTAATGAATTAATGTTCTATAGAGATGAGATGATTGATCACGCTCATAAACTCTTAAGGGAACTGGATAGTTGAGCAATCATAGATACCAAAACGCAAGCAATAAGATGGTCATATTTAAGTGTATGGCGAGAGATTTTTGGATGGAAAAGGTTGTAATGCCATTTGAAACTATAGTATTTGATGCACCAACAGATGCTGACGTAGAAATCTATAGTTTAGATCAATCTCTCTGGAGACACTACAGAATTAATGAACTTGACAATATCTCGTAGTGTAGTATACTAAATAGCAATACAAAGGACTCGAAAGATCGTAACCCTGCGTAGATTTAAAGACACCCAAGTCGGGGTCGTCTCACATCCGCAGGATTTTTTCTTGCGAGACACAAAAACAAAAATGATCAAATCAACAATCGCTGCCGTAGCAGCATCTCCATTCCTCTTCGCTGGTGCAGCCTTTGCTGGTCCATACGTTAATTTGGAAGCAACAGGTTCATATCCTGACGGAGCATATACATCTGGTGGACTCGAAGCAGTCGTTGGATACGAAGGAACAACTGAAGGTGGAATTGGATTCTATGTATCTGGTGGTCCAACAGTGACTCACACAGAAACATCTGACGAGTTCGGTGATGTAGAATTCATTGGATACCTTGGTGGTTCTTATGATAAGTTCTATGGAGAACTATCTGGAGTAACTAACAACGATGACGTTGACTGGGGTGCTAAAGCAGGAGTTAAGTTCGTTTTCTAAGTAAAACTTGAACAATCTAAATATCTGGGTGGAGGAGAAATCTCCACCCTTTTTATTGGTTTAATACCTATGGCATCACCTAAAGCAACAACAATTTACACAAAAAATGGTTGTCCTTTTTGTACCAAAATAAAAGCAGTTTGGAATGAAAAAGGATGGGCATACAACGAGTACAAACTCGATGAGAACTTCACAAGAGACCAGTTCTGGGGAGAGTTTGGAAACAGAGCAACGTTTCCACAACTTGTAATTGATGGAGAAAAAACTGGAGGTTGTAATGAAACCATTCAATTATTCAGAACTAGGGGAATATTATAAACAACCTATATAATGTAACTAAAATAGGAGAGAAAGTATGCAGGACATACTGAACATTTTGTACACTTACTCACTATTCGGAGCGTTCCTCCTTGGTTGTGTGGTTGCCTTTACTTTCAAAGGATACCTAGATGAGTACATCGAAAACGCAGCATACGCTAAACAACTGGTTCATCCTGAGATGTTAGATGACGATGGTAGAATAGATCTTGAAACAGAACTATTGTACTTGCGAACTGATAACATTGATGTTACACTAGATGAGGATGAAGACTAAATTTCATTAATTATTATGGCAATGAAACTTTTAATCTCTGAGGTTCTTCAGAAAGCACACAATGCTAAGACGAAAGCAGAGAAGATTAAAATACTAAAAGAGAATAATAGTCAAGCACTAAGGTCATTATTCATATGGAATTATGATGACAGTGTTATTTCTATTGTTCCAGAAGGTGAGGTACCTTACACACCTAACGAAGCACCTATCGGTACTGAACACACACGTCTTGAATTAGAAGCACGTAAACTATTCTACTTTGTACAAGGTGGTGCTGATAATATCTCTAGAATGCAGAGAGAGAATATGTTTATTCAGATGCTAGAAGGTCTGTACAAAGACGAAGCAGAAGTTCTTTGTGCTGTTAAAGATAAAGCATTGAATAAAAAGTATCGTATTACTAAAGCAACAGTTCAAGAAGCATTCCCAGAAATTAACTGGGGTGCTAGATCATAAATGATAATTTTAAAAGAAGATTGCCCTAAAGAAGAGGGTAATGACAGAACGTTACCTTATTCTGCATACGTTGTAGAGTATAAGGACAAAGATGGAGGACTACACTACGACATTAGTTTGTCTGATAGTGCAGTAGAACTCTTTGATCATTACTATGATAAATTTAAAAAAGATTTTATAAGATTCTTTCAATCAGAAGGGAGGGCGAATCCAAAACTATGGAAAAATCCAGCAGACAAACCCAAAGAAGGGGAGCAGAGAAAGAGAAGACGAAGACAAGGGTGATAATGGATAATCCCATATATAATTTTAAGGACAAGAAACCTAAAGATGTAGTTACCGAAGAACAAGTAGGTAAGTTCATCGGGATTTATATATTAGGTCCTTTAGTCGTTATGTTATGTTGGAACTTTGTTATGCCTTACATTTTTGGACTGAAAGCGATCAACTATCTGCACGCAGCAGCACTCCTTATTATTTCTAGATTCATTACACTTAAATGAAAGTTTGTCTACAATCCGTCACTCCTGACGCTGAAAAAACTATTGGTTACATTGCTAGAGTATCTAATCCTAACAACCAAGACAACCCAAAGGTTGAAAAGTTATTAGAGTATTGTATCAAGCACGGTCACTGGTCTATCTTTGAGCAAGCACATATGACTCTACAGATAGATACTAATAGAGGTATCGCTGCACAGATACTAAGACATAGATCATTTACTTTCCAAGAATTTAGTCAGAGATATGCTGACACAAATTTGTTAGCAACTAATATTCCTGTACCAGAATTGAGGAGACAGGATTCAAAGAACAGACAGAATAGTATCGATGATATCCCCGAAGAACAAACAGAAGTTTTACAAAGACAAATTGAAAAGTATTTCGCTGAAGGAATTGATTTATATAATGAACTACTCCGTGAGGGGATTGCGAAGGAGTGTGCGAGATTTGTTCTTCCTCTAGCAACTCCAACTAAAATTTATATGACTGGTAGTGCAAGATCTTGGATACATTATATTAATTTACGTACTGCTAATGGTACACAGAAAGAACATATGGATATAGCAAAACTGTGTAGAGATCATTTTATATGTAATTTCCCATCCACATCTAAAGCATTGGGGTGGTGCCCAGAAGTAGAAGACTGTGATTGCAATGACGATTACTGGAATGACTTACAACCTTGTTTACGAATAGACTAACCTCTGCTATACTAACTCTACTATACTAAACCAATGCCATCATACGATTTTAAAAACAAAAAAACAGGAGAGATCATAGAACTTAGAATGTCTATGAACGACCTTGATAAATATAAGGAAGACAATCCTGATATGGAGAGGTATTTTGGTAATCAAGCACCAGCAACGATGTATGGTAAACCAAAACAAACTCAGGCATTCAAAGAAGTAATGTCTAAGATTCAAGCAGATCACCCAAGAGCAAATCTCTCTAACTATACATAATGCCACAACGTAAACGCAAGACCCCAGTTCCATCGGGGATGAGTGCGAAGCAGATGAAGAGACGGAAACCTATTAGTATCGATCATTTAAAAACGATTGAACCACTAACAACCAACCAAGAACTTGTGTTTAAATCATATGCTAAAGGACAGCATTTGGTTTTACACGGTGCTGCTGGTACAGGTAAAACTTTTATCAGTTTATACTTAGCATTGCAGCAAGTTCTTGATGAAGGTAATCCATATGACAAAGTTTATATGGTACGTTCTCTAGTGCCTACAAGAGAGATTGGTTTCTTACCAGGTGATCACGAAGACAAGTCAAACCTATATCAAATTCCATATAAGAATATGGTCAGGTATATGTTTGAAATGCCTACAGATAATGACTTTGAAATGTTATATGATAACTTGAAGACTCAAGAAACTATTTCATTTTGGTCTACAAGTTTTATAAGAGGTACAACCTTTGACAATGCTGTTATAATTGTAGATGAGTTCAGTAACTTGAATTTCCACGAATTAGATTCCATCATCACTAGAGTTGGAACTAATTGTAGAATTATTTTCTCAGGAGACGTTGCACAATCTGATCTGTTAAAACAGAATGAAAGAACAGGTATCTTAGATTTTATGCAAATCCTACAAGCACTACAGTCTTTTGACATTGTTGAGTTTGGTCTCGATGATATCGTTAGATCAGGTCTTGTAAAAGAGTATTTAATTTCCAAAATAAACTTAGGATTTGGTTAATGTTTAATATGGTGGGACCTCCTGTCCCTTTGACTGAAATGAAAGCAGTTACTAAGGAAAAACACCGTCTTTATGAGGTTGGTGAAGGTAAATGGTACCCATCTGTTACTACAGTTACAGGTCACAAGAAAGTTAAAGACATCCTCCGTTGGAGGAAGAGAGTAGGTGAAGCAGAAGCTAATAAGATATCAGGTAGAGCAACAGCACGTGGCAATAAATTTCATTCTATGGTAGAATGTTATTTGAAGAACGAAGAAGTAAAATACGATGAGAAATCTCCACTAGCATATTTTATGTTTAAAACCGCTAAAGAGACCTTAAATCGTATTAATAACATTCATCTTCTAGAGTCACCCCTCTACTCTGATCATCTTATGATGGCAGGACGAGTTGATTGTATAGCAGAGTTTGATAACACTCTATCAGTCATCGACTTTAAAACATCTACTAAAGTTAAGAAGGAAGCGTGGATTGAAAACTATTTTGTACAAGAAACCGCATATGCAGTAATGTATTACGAAAGATGTGGTGTTAAGGTAGATAAGATAGTTACTTTAATTGCAGTAGAAGATGGTTCTATGCAAGTCATTATTAAAGATGATCTTGATCATTATTATCAACTATTAAAAACATACGTATCCGATTACTTCAAAACAATTAAATGAAAGAATACAAAGACAAATTTATGACACAAGCAAAATTCTCAGGTATGGTTGAGGAGATTGTAAAAAATAGCGATGGACTTACGAACTATATCGATGCTGTCATTGTTGTCTGTGAAGACTTGGACATTGAGGTTGATACTGTTAATAAACTCATCTCAAAACCTCTGAAGGACAAAATTAAGTTTAATGCCCAAGAACTAAATTATGTTAAACGTACAAGTAGAGGAGTTCTCCCAATATGACCGACCCATTCTATAAATCTCCCATCATAGGGCAAGAGATAAAAGAAATGGAACAACTTTATATGGATCTCGCAAGATTATCCATAGATTATCCTAAGATGGATGATAACGGTAAATTAGATCATATTAATAGTACTATGACACTAATTGCCAAACAGAAAGTATTCTATGCTCGTCTCTGTTTATTATCTTCTGAAGATAAAGAAGCAGCAGAAATCAAGCATCATATAGATGAGATGTCTAAAATCTATGGCAATGGAAAGACTCTCCACGACTTACTTTCTTCAATGGAAGATAAGTTAAGAATGTTTAAAAAACAGCTTGACAAAGCCTAAATAATACGTTACCCTATATGGGTAGTACAGTTAAAATACTATTCAATACATACAAATGTCATTCGCAAATTTAAAGAAAAAGTCTGGTAAATTTTCCAATCTAACAAAAGAGATTGAGAAGATGAGCAGTGGAGGAAAGAAGGTTGATGAACGCTTCTGGAAACCACAGGTAGATAAGTCAGGTAACGGTTTTGCTGTTATTAGATTCCTACCAGAACCAGAAGGATGTGAACTCCCTTGGTCACAAGTATGGAGTCACGCTTTCCAAGGAACTGGAGGTTGGTATATTGAAAACTCTCTTACAACAATAGGTAAGAAAGATCCAGTGTCAGCACTCAACAGTTCTTTATGGAACACAGGTCTTGAGTCAGATAAAGACACTGCACGTAGACAGAAGAGGAAACTCTCCTACTACAGTAACATCTATGTTGTAAAGGATCCATTGAACCCTGATAATGAGGGTAAAGTATTTCTATACAAATATGGGAAGAGAATCTTTGACAAGATTATGGCAAAGATGCAACCCAATGAGAACGATTACGATCCAGAACCCGCTTTCAATCCTTTTGATTTATGGCAAGGTGCTGACTTCAAATTGAAGATCAAACAAGTTGCAGGATTCTGGAACTATGATGATTCAGCATTCACAACTCCTGCCACTCTTGGAAGTTTTGATGATGCAAAACTTGAAGAGATCTTCAATGCAGCACACGACATAAGTGCGTTTACTGCACCAGATCAGTTCAAATCATATGATGAGTTACAAGAACGTTTAAATTCTGTTCTTAAGTCTGCTCCTCGTATTGATGTTGATACTGTTGATGAAGAGATCGCTCCATCCACTATCTCTGCTGCTGCTCCAAGCACAGTTGAATGGACAGAGGATGTTGGTAGTGCCAGTTCAGAAAGTGTCCCTAAAGAGGACGAAGCACTGTCTTACTTTGCTAAACTAGCAAATGAAGACTAAAGGAAACACCTAATGATTAAACTATTTGCCCTCGCTGTTGTCGCATTAACTGCTGCTCCTGCGGGGGCACATAGCGTTAGGACTTCCGATGGTTTCGAGGTGGAACCGTCTCATTGTGTCCGAGACGGTTTCACTGGTAAACTTAATTGTTGGTATTCTCCAGTTCCGACACGACGCTATGAATCTGGATATTACTATCACAACAATCATCATTACCATAGAAAACCACTCTTCAGACCCAATGAACATAACGAACACGGTGTTCCTTGCTACTTTTACAAATCTGACAACTGGTGCTTCTAATGAAAATTATTCACGAAAGATTCCCATATCGTTTTACTGAAAACGGTTTACTTGAAACAAATGGGCAACCTGACTATCGTATTCAAAAATGGAACGAAATAACAGACAGGTATAGAGATATGTTTTATCTCGACAGTGCAATACAACTTGATATGGCACTAGAAGATAGAGAATATGTCAAATGGTTAGATCCCGATCCAGAGGTTGCATCATATAGAAAGACTAAAGGAGATTCAGTTTCGTACCAACCCGCTATCTAAATAGATCATAGTTCGGTTTACCGTATGATCTTACAAGACGGAAATGATTCACTTAAATTAGAGTGTGCTCTTAGAGAGTTAGGTTTTGTACAAATCAATTGCCGAGTCGTAGCACACGCAGGAATATTTTTCGTTCAACCAATAGGAATCCCAGATGAACTCGAAGGAGATCTTCTGGGATTTTCTGTGCATATACCGTATGTAAACGACAAACGCAGGGTTAGATTATTCAATACTGCTAAGAAAGCTTTGGACTTCTCACTAGGTCTTTAATACCCTCCACCGTAGCTACCACCAGATGAACCACTACTAGAACTAGATGAACTGCTGGAGGAAGATGATGAAGACGAACTACTACTTGACGAGGAAGAGGACTCTGTTGATTCGTTTGCTGCTGGTGCAGTGTACGAACTCTCGCTTCCTGTGGTAGAGGTTGTTGACGTTGAGGTTGTTGACGTTGTGCTTGCACTTGTACTCGCTCCTGATGTTCCTGTTGATATTAATGCTGTACTTGAACCACCACCTCTCGCAGATCCAGTTGATGCTGTTGACTGAGATGGTTTTCTATAAGTACTTATACCTATGAATTCTTCTGCAATAGTAGTTTCAGTCTTTTTATTACCATCATCATCAACTTCAGCGTGTGGTAGATAACTAGCAAGTTTCTTAAATTCATTAATAAAGTCAGTTACATACTCAGATCTTAACAAATAGATATTTCTTTTCTCTTCATTCTTTTTTTCTTCTCTTTCATAAAAAGTGACTGCTCTCCTACATTGTGACTTTGGTATCACAGTTCCATCTGTTTTAACATAGTTGAAGTTTTCATTTACAACTTCTCCTGCTGGAAATACAATATCCTGACCAACTTTAATTTCTAATGATTCATAATGAATGATTTGATCGGGATCTCCCCATCTTTCCTGTATATAATTGTATAGATCAACACGATTAAGTGGCCAGTCTTCATATACATTGATTATGTTGTTAACAAGCAATACAATCCAATCTAAACCAGAGTCACCATATACTCGTGATGCAACTTGATCAGGTCTTTCACCAGTTCCTATTTCATATTGAGTAAAACCTAATAAACCACCCTGTAGATCATCTTTTATTTTAATACGACGAAATATATTAACAGTTAACTCATATGGATGAACTCCATTCTGAATTGTTCTGTTACGTACGTAAACTTTAGGTAAATATCTGAAATAACTCATTCAACCATTCCTCTTGTAATAAATGATGTTTCTTTGAAACTTAATTGTAAACCCATAGCAGCAGGTCCATAATCCTCAGTATTTTCAACACCAAGACTTTTTAATGAATTGTATTGACCATCAGGTGTAACATCAACGTCCATTTGTGTTAAAACACATTTTGTAGGAAATTTAACTATCTCTGTTAATGCTCTTGGTGATAGTTCTTGTAGTTTTACAGTGTCACCTTCTAAATTATCTGCTCGTATTCTAACAAGTGACAATTTCATAATATCAGGTATTGATAACCATCTAGCACCACCAATAGTTCCAGATTGTGAATTAATTGCATTATCTAAGAATTGATTTCCATCACCATCAAGTGTTCTAAATGCGTCATTGTCACCATCAGCAGAAGGAAGCATTGCTTGCCTTAACATATTAATAATCTCTCTACACTCTTTTGCCTCTTGTATATTACGAGGTGCCATTTTAAAATTAAAGAGGTGTTCTCTATAGTTAACACCTTTAAAAGTTACTTCTGCATATGGGTTGAATATTTTCTTAGTAGCAATAGCAGTCAAATCACCACCAGTTACACCTCCATCTATTCCCAATGCACTGTTAACTGCACCAAGTGCTGATGCAGCAGTGTTCATAACAAATTCTGGTTTAGCTGTTCCTGCTGTTTGTTGTAGAATTTTAGCAGCATTCTCACCATCATTTAATCCTTGCATCGCTCCTGCACCTGTAGCACCAAGTGACACTTCATTATATTGTGCTTGATAATTCTCTTTTATTCCTGCTGGTAGATATAAATAAATAGTAGCCTTAATGGATTTGTTATCAAGTCCTTTAAATGGTTCCTTGAATCCACCCCCTCCCTGAGACCAGTTGTATGGATTTGCACCTGAAGTTCCTTGAGTATTGTATATCTGAATTTTCAGATAGTCCATTACTTTAGTTTCTACAGTATCTCCACCGTCAATGAACTTATCAGATGAAGGAACTTGACGAGGTACTTGTCTTGGATATACTAACGGTGCTGTCATTATGACCTATAAAACTTATTCTGGAAGATTCAAACCAAGATATCCTGGCAAGTACAAAGGGGATCCTACAAATATTATTTATAGAAGTTTGTGGGAGAGAAAGTTTATGGGGTGGTGTGACCTAAATGAAAACGTTATAGAGTGGGGCAGTGAAGAGATTATCATTCCTTATAGAAGTCCTATCGATGGTAGGTTTCATCGTTACTTTCCTGATTTTTATGTCAAGTCTCGCACCAAAAGTGGAGGACTCGCCAAAAGAATTATCGAAATTAAACCATTTGCACAGACTCAGGCACCAGCAACTCAAAAACGAAAAACTCAACGTTTTTTAAAAGAAGTTGCTACATATGGTATAAATCAAGCAAAATGGAAAGCAGCAACAGAGTATTGCAAGGATCGTAGAATGCAGTTTGTCATATTAACAGAGCACGAATTAAGAGTATGAGTGTTTTCACAGACATACAAACTAAATCACTAGGGAAATCACAATCATCAAATTGGTGGAGAACACAACTCTTTCAATCATTGTTTGATATGGGTTTAGGTTCTGATGGTGTAACGCCTGGTACAGCATTGACTTTTAAATATGATCCAGAGGATGATAATAAAGAACTTATGAAATTTTGGGATAAATATCCTATGGTTTACATATATGGTGAAGATGATGAATACTTCTGGGGTGCCAATGTTCATTATATGAGACCAGAACTTCGTAAATATGGATTTACTCCAGCAGCACCACCTAAAACTATACATAAATACTTAAGACGTAATGTGCGAAGTAGTATGTTAGTCGTCCCAGATTCGGAATGGGATGATATTGGTCAGATACCATCCGAACAATTTCACATCACAACATTTGGTCGAGACACACCAGTTCCAACAAGTGTTTTACTTAAAAAAGGAGAGCTAGTTTGAGAGTTCCTAATTCGTTTACCCAGTTTCAAGATGTAGTCAATACAGGTGCGTATGAACCGACCCTTGGCAATCTTTATGGTGCTTGGATAGGATTTCCTCTAGTTTTTGCAGCAATGCCAGGATGGACTCAAGCACAATCACAAGAAATATACAAAGCGGTTAACTATTTTGCAGATAATGTTACTATACCTTCTCGTGGAGTCACCACAGGAGATATCAAGAATTTTGGTGTTCAGCGTACATATGCAACTGGACAGATTCCTAACGAACTTACTATCTCATTCATAACAACTAAAAATCAATGGCATAGAAACTTTTTTGAGAAGTGGATGCAAGCAATGGCACCTGACTCAGAGAATAGAGTTGGTTTTTATGATGACTATGTTGCAGATGTGTTTATAGAAAAATGGGAAAGAGGATCTAATGTCGTAGCTCAGAAAGTCGTTAATGCTAAAAAGTATGAAACAAGAATGAATAGATCAATAGGTATTTTCCATTTCGTTGGAGCATATCCGACGAATTTAGGTCAATTAACGTTTAGCAATGAGCAAAACGGTTTAGTTAAGATGGATGTAGTCTTTAAATTTGAAAGATATAGGTTCTCTACTAAGATAAAAAAACCTAATGAATGGACAAATGATACTGTCTTAACTGAAGATGTTTTGGATAATTTTGAAGATATCAAATTATCATCTCACTTTGGTGTCTAAATAATGATATTGAGTTGTACTACCCTTAAATATGCCTTTACCAAAACTGAGCATTCCAGATTATGAATGCAATCTGCCAAGAGGTCAGAAAGTCACCTATCGACCATTTTTAGTTAGAGAAGAGAAATTGCTTTATATGGCAATGGAAACTCAAAATAACAAAGAGATGATCAAGGCAGTTAAAGAGATTATCAAGAATTGTACAAATGTCAAGAATCTAAATGAACTTGCTACATTTGATATTGAATATCTATTCTTAAAAATTCGTGGTAAATCTGTAGGTGAAGTTAGTGAATTTAAACTAACTTGCCCTGATGATGAAAAAACACAAGTTGAAGTAGAAGTCAACTTAGATGAAGTTAAAGTTGAAATCCCAAAAGATCATAATAATGTTATTAAATTAACTGATGAGATTACCTTGACAATGAAATATCCATCTCTGGATAGTTTCGTGAAAAACAATCTATCAGATAATCCTGGTCTTGAAGATGTGTTCAAACTAGCAGCAGATTGTACTGACACTATTGCTGATGGTGATGAACTTCACGAAGCAAAGTCTTATAAAAAGGCAGAGTTAGTAGAGTTCTTTGAAAGTATGAACTCACAACAATTTACAGCAGTTCAAAAGTTCTTTGAAACTATGCCTAAATTGACTCACGCTATTGAGGTCTTCAATCCAAAAACTGAAGTAACCAGTACCGTTACATTAGAGGGATTAGCAGCTTTTTTCGAGTAGCCCTATCTCACGATTCGATGATGAATATCTATGAGACTAACTTTGCTTTGATGCAACATCATAAGTACAGTCTCACAGAACTTGAGAATATGATTCCGTGGGAAAGAGATGTTTATGTGAATTTGTTAATACGTTATCTTCGTGAAGAAGAAAGACGACAGAAACAACAAGACTTTCAAAATACACCTCCTGGACAACAACTCTGATGGAAGGGGCAAGACCGCTAAACATAAGAAAATTTATACCAGCTAAAGTAGGAAGTGCTACTAATCCTGTGCAAGGGTTGTCTTTTGCCATTAACAGGATGGGTTTTGTTGTGTCTGATATAGGAGATATTTTTGCTGATTTACATAATCAGAGGTTAGCATTTTGGAAAGAACAGAATAATGCTGCGAATTTACAGGCAGATAAAGCTACTGAAAATAGTTTAGAAGCAGATACACAGGATGCAGTAGAAAAAGAATCACAGAGAAGTGGAGTTGCTAAAAATGCAACTAAGTGGTTGAGTAAACTATTAGGACCTTTTAAATGGATTGCTATGAAGGTGGGAACTTGGTTCCTACTAGATTTACTATCAAATCCTAAATTTAAAGGTATTCTTGACTTTAGTTTACCTATCATAGGTAAATGGTTGGGTAGTGTTTATAAGATATTAAATACAGGTGTTAACTGGATATTAGAAGCATTTGGTGAAAAGAGTTTAGCAATGGGTGCACTTAAGATCATTGGAGGTCTTGGGGCATTTTTTGTTGCATCTAGAGTATTGCAACCTTGGAAATTAATAGGTGATTATCAGAGTTTAACTAAGTTCTATAAAAACAGTGTAGGTAAAACTAAGTGGGCTAAAAAATTAAAGAGAGCTCAAAATATTAAAAAACTTAGAGCTCAGAAAGCTGCACGAGTCCAGAGATTCGGCAAGATGAGAAACCAGATAAGAGCAAGAAATACACGTATGTTAAGACTTAAACGTCTTTCTAAAGTGAAAGCGGGTAGGTTTATGCAAGGTAAAGCAACTGCTGGATTGAGTAAAGGATTACCATTTCTAGCGGGTGCCACTGCTACAATTACAAGATTGCAATCAGGAGACTCAGCTCAGAAAGCGATTGGTGGTGGTGTTGGTGCTGCTGTAGGTGGTGCAGCGTTGACTGCATTATTAACACCAATACTAGGTCCTTTCGGTCCTATTGTTGGTAATTTGTTAGGTGGATTTATAGGAGATAAGATTGGTGCATTTGTTGGTGATGCCATAACACCTATAATCAAACCTATAAAGAAATTCATAGGTGAGATTATGATTCCTTTATACAAGGCATATCTTGGACCTTTAATTGATTCTGTTAGAGATATGTTAGATGCACTTGTTCCAGCATTGAAAACTGTATGGAATGTGTTAAAACCAGTAGCAGACGCAGCAGTTAAGAAAGTAAATGAGTTTTTAAATTCACCAGCTCTTAAGGCAACATTTGAGAAACTAATGTATATTATTAACCTAGGTCAGACTGTTATAGGAGGCACAGTTAATGTCTTCCAAAGAACATTTGGAGATAAAGAAACTAAAGCAACTGCACAGTTAACTAATGAAAACGATGATGTAAAACGTTTACGTAAACAAGTTTCTGATCTCAAGAAACAGAAAGATGATAAAGGTGGTAAAAAGAGAAGTATATGGACAGGAGTTGATGGTGTGGTAAGAACCAGTAATGGTGCACCAGGTATGAATATAATGAATGGTCACAGACATCCATTTGGTTCTACTATTGATGAGAAGATAGACCACTGGACAAATGTTCTCATTCCTTATGCTGAATCTAAAGCAAAAGATGCAGAAGCATTAGTTAACAGTCTTGAAGATGGTGGAGGACCTCTAGAGAAGAACATAACTGTTTCCAATTCAAGGATTTTCCCATTACCTACAGGAAGATGGGCAGCACAACCAGGTCAACGTTATGGTGCACCACGTAGTTATGGTGCACATACAGGTATTGACTTAACAGAGAAACCTCCATTTGGAGCAGATCCTGCTATTGATGTTGTTGCTCTAACTGGTGGTCAGGTATTGAAAGAAAAATATGATAACACTTTAAATTATATGGCAGGGTTAATGATAAGAAGTGCTGATGGATTTGATCACAGATATTTGCATATGTTACCATCAGTTGCAGTTGGTGATCATATCAAAGCAGGACAGAAGATAGGATCACTGGTTGATATGAGTAAAATTGGTAGAGATATCAATGATACCCATTTACATTTTGATGTTTATAAGATGGGTACCAATGAGCACCTAGATCCTACTAAGGTATATCCTGGTCTATTTGGCACACCTAATAAACCAATTGAGACATTACCACCCGATAAACTAAATAATACCAGTGCTGAAATGAAAAATAGATCCGAAGCACTCGCTGGTAACGAATTGACAAGTGGTATTCAAACAATAGTTGTTATGCAACCTGTGGTTAAGTCTAAGAAAGAAGTACACGTTAAGCGTGAAAATACACCAATTCTTTATAAGTCGTCTTCAGTAGGTCTTACATAAATGGCAGTCTCTAAGATTAGGTTTTATAAACACGTAAATCCACCAAAAGGTAGGATAAATGCGAAGAGCTTTACTGTAACTGTAAAAGCAGTAAACTCTTTAGGTATTACTCTTAATAGTATTGGTCTTGTTGTCAAATCTCTACGAGACGGTATGGTTGCAGAGATGGAAGATGCTAGAAAGGCAGCAGCATTAGCAAGAGATAAAGCAAGAGAGAATAGAATAGAAACAATATCAAGTAATGCACAAAAGATAGTTGGTAATATTGCTAAAGCTAGTATTGGTTTCCTTGGTCATCTATGGAAACTATTCAAGAATCTTGTTCTGTTCAGTGCTTTACAATGGTTGAGTGATCCTAAGAATCTGCAAAATCTCCAAAGAACGTTTGATCGTGTTGGTAAATTTTTTAAGTGGATGTTCACAACATTTACGAGACTTGTTGATTGGATAGGAAAATCGTGGGATCAAACCTTTGGTGAGAATAGTAGTTGGTGGGATCGACTGAAAGGTGCTTCCAAGTTAATGACTGTTGCAGCAGCAGCATTGGTAGGATTAAGTTTCTTATCAAATCCAGTAGGAACTATTAAAGCATTCTCATCAATGTTATCCCTTGTAGGTAAGGGTATAATGAATATGGGTAAGTTCTTAGGTGGTAATATTGTAGGACAGTTGGGTCTTGGTGCCATTGCTGGTGTTGCATCGTATCAAGATATAATGAATGACGAAGATATAGATGAAGAAGATAGAACATCAGCAGCAATAGGTGGAGGAACAGGAGCCGCAGTTGGAGCAACTGGTGGTGCTATGTTGGGTGCTTCAGTACTAGGACCTCTTGGTGGTGTTATTGGTGGTGCGTTAGGTGGTTTTCTTGGTAAAAATGTAGGTAAGTTCCTAGGACCTATAGCAAAAGATTTCTTTAATACTTTAAAGGAAGTCTTTGGTAAGATACAAACATTTGCTAAAAAGATATTTGATCCAGTATTGAATGCGTTTAAGGATATGTTTGTGGCAATGGGACCTGTCATTGATAGCATTACAAAGTTTATAAAACCACACCTACCAGTATTGATGTCAATAACTGAGCAAATTGGTAAAGTTGTGATGGGACCTTTGATACTATTATTCAAAGGTATAACTGCATTACTTAAGTTAGTACCATCTACTGATGTTACACCAACAGGTGATGGTGAAAATGTAAAACAAATGTCAGCTGGTGGATGGATATCAGGTCCGATGAGTGGTTATCCTGTATCACTCAATGGAACACAGGTTGATTTTATAGGTCACGGTGTAGAGTATGTTGCAAAACGTTCATCTGGTGGATTTGTTATCCCGTTTGATACACCACATACCCGTATGAATCCTGGTTTGACTGCATCACGTATGAGTCAAGCATCATCTATGGGATTCAAAGTACCACAGTTTAGTGATGGTGGACAGATAGCACCAACTATGGCAAGGACAGTTCATCTTGGAAATCTTCCTGAGCTCTCTACAGGTGGTATGTTCAAAGCAATGCAGAGTATTGTTGGACGTGTATCTGATGTAGTAGAACCTGTTATTATGTCACATCCAGTTATTAATGCAGTAGCACCTATATTCCAAGCAGTCAGCCCAGATCCTAAAGAAATTGGAAAACTATTACAAGCAGCATATGGTAAAGTAAGAACAGCAGCATCTAAAGCACAAGGTGTAAATATGCAAGATTCAATAAAAGTAGTAGTTGCAGACGCTTTGGCATTACCTGATAAAGCAACAGTTATTGATGATAGTCCTCCGTCAATGCCAGTAATACAGGATGCTCCACGTAATCCTGCCACTGATTACTTGTTCAGCCGATTTGGTCGAAGTGCTGAAGGATCTACACCATACAGTAGTTTATAATGTCTGACGCACAACCCAAAGGATATAAATTAACCAAGTTTAACCTCATTATGGAAGATGATGGGGATAATACTACTATGACTGATGATATACAACCTAAGAAAGGAAGTGTAATAGATATTCGTAATATATGTTCTGGATGGAGATATTTTGAGGCAATAGATGTTCCTTCTCTTAGAATGGAATTTGCTATTTTTGATACACGAGATCTTATTAGTGGTCTTACTGGTAATGAACTTATTGAACTAGAAATAGAAAGTGATTCTGCACCTGGTAAACCACTTCTCATCAATCAAAGAATTTTCAAGATAGGTGCCGTTACTAAGTCTGAAAGAGCACAAGCATATGTTCTCTTTACTGTATCTCCAGAAATGTTGAACAATGAAACTAATAAGATATTTAAAGTATTCAGAGAGAATAGTGGAGCAGCACATATCAAAAAAATATTGAAAGAACATCTTATGTCAAGTGGTAAAAAATATTCATTTGAACCATCTAAAGGTAATTTTAATTTTATTTCACCTAGTTGGAGACCATTTGATGCTATAGCATATATCACAGACAAAATTGTAAGTGAAGAGACACAGACTGCTGGATATACTTTCTATGAAAATAAGCACGGTTTCTATCTTCATACAATAGATTGGCACTGCTCAGATAAGAATCCTACAAAAGCAAATCATCCAGTATATACATACGAACAAGCAAACGTTGGTACTAGCACTGATAACACATATAAGATTGAGAGTATAAACTTTCCAGATAGAGCAAATCATCTTGAAAAGATGAGAACAGGTGCCTATAGTAATACTGTAATTGGTATAAAATTACCAGCACTAACATCAGGAAATTTACCATCATCTTCTACTGAAGAAGAAAGTAAAAGTACAGGATCTATCAATCCTCCGTTACATATGGGTCTCAATTCTGTGTTTGGAATTGCTAAAGAAGCGGGTGCTATACTGAATGATCAATTCCCATATCCAAAGATAAAGCCTAAATACTTTGAGGACAGTAATCCTACACGCACTAAGATTCGTGCCTTACCAGGTATGAAAGATTCTAAGAATAATAAAGATTCTACAGGATCTGCTGGTAATATGGACTATGATACTGTTAGTGCTTCAGCATATAGTTACTCTCGTTGGCAACTATTAAACGCTATTACTCTTGACATTACCATACCAGGTAATGTAGGATTATATGTAGGAATGATTATTGAATGTTTAATTCCATCTTCTGCTAAAGAAGAGAATAGAACAATGCCAGATCCAATATACTCTGGTTTATATCTTATTACAGGTTTGGAACATTCATATACACGTGAAGGAATAACAACCTTCCTACGACTATCCAAAGACTCAGTTCAAACACCTAATTAATATGGAATCAATAGAACAGCACATCGAAAAAGACAAGAAGATCGTTGACGATCCTACCGTAAGTCCTGCTGCACGCAGACATTATAAAGAAGAACTTAAAGAACTTCAAGAATATGCTGGACATCACGAAGAAGAGATTAAAGCAGGAGATCATCACGATCCAAACGCACTAGAACTATGGTGTGATCAGCATCCAGAGGAACCAGAATGTTTAGTTTATGATGACTAAATAATAATAACTTAGACTTATATTATGAGTGCAGTACAATCCTTCATTGCTGGAGGACACATAGATGAGGACATCATTGATGGAGTTATGGAATTCTACAATGACTGTACTTACTTGGATAAAGTAAAAGGTGAGTATTCGGGCGGTGTAGATCCTATAATTAAAAACTCAACAGATATGGCGGTACCCTCGTTCATAAAGGATCCACGTATCGTTAAATATCTTGATGCTATTCAAGGTGCTATCACACTATACATTGAGCAGTACCCTTGGGCATCTATGGCAGAATTAGAAGTAATAGAACCATTTAATATTCAACATTACAAACCTAATGAAGCATTCTCTCAACCTCATACTGAGAGAGTAGGATCAAATAAAACTACGTCTTTCAGACATCTGGTTTGGATGACATATCTAAACACAGTCGAAGAGGGTGGAGAAACTCAATGGGTACACCAAGACTTAGCAATGAAACCTGAGAAGGGGTTGACTTTGTTATGGCCGTGTGACTGGACTCACGTTCATCACGGAGTCCCTGCTCCTAAAGAGGATAAATATATAGTAACAGGTTGGATTTCTTATAGTTAATTAATCGTGGCACGTATTGATGTAATCGGAAAAACTGATGTAATGGGTAGAGACGGATTCACCTGGTGGGTGGGTGAAGTCGAATCCATTAAAGACCCCCAGAAGGTTGGTAGGGTCAAAGTTCGTATTGTCGGTTGGTACACAGGTCACGGAGAAGTAGCATATAAAGATGAAATCCCAACAGATGCACTACCGTGGTCATCTGTTTTACTACCTACAGACCAAGCGGGTATCAAGAATACTGGTACTACGACTCAGTTACAGGTAGGTGCTACGGTTCTTGGTTTCTTCCTTGATGGTGAAGAAGCACAGTTACCTGTTGTTATGGGGTCGATACACGGTATGAGAAACCTCAGTGACTCAAAGAGTCCTGATGGAGATCCAAGCACTGAAGAACAAATATCTTCAACTGTAATCGCTGATAGTAAAGAAGCATTAAAAGATGAGGAGATGAATCCTCAGTCTAAGTCAGTATCAGGAGAGACAGTTCACAGTGGTAATCAGTTCACCGTTATTGGTGGTGATACACCTGGTGATGAACAGGGTGGTGAAGAAAAATCACGTGGTGTTATTTCGCTTTTAGAGCAAATGTCACCAGGTCATTATGCTACCAACCCATTGAAAATACCAGCAGAATCATTTGGTATTGCTGATGGTGTTGGAGGTCCTACAGGAGAAGGGTTTGATAAAGACCTTGATAGAATGCTTACCGAATTAGGTAATCTCAGTGGTTCACTAGCACAAGGTAAAGACGGTAATTTAGTCTCTCTCATTACAGGTAAAAAGGTTAAGAACGACATCATAGTAACGAGTTTAGCAAAGGTCAAACAGTTTGTTGCTAACGCTATCACTGGTGTAATGTCATCTTTGAAACAATTACTAGCACAACAAATCTCTGCATTGATAGGTGGTGTCACAAGTGCACTGTCTAGTATTGCTCCACTTGGTATCATTAGTAAATTGTTATCACTTGCAAGCAAGATAACATCACTGTTCTGTAACTTTGAAGCAAGTTATATTTTAGGTGCTATTAATAGTGCTATCAATAATATAGATTCATTTGCTGATTCAATCGCAAGTAATATAGTAGATAAAGTTGTTGGTGGTATTGCTGATAAAGTAAATGACACAGTAAATGGAATTATAGGAAAGATTCAAGGTGCTATTGGTAAAGTAGCAGGAGTAGCACAGAAGATAAGTGCTGCTATCGGAGTTGCTAAAAATATTGCAGGAGTAGCAAGAAAAGTTGTTGGTGCATTGAAATCACTCTTCGCATTTGATTTCTCTAAGATTAGTTGGGGTTCATTAATAAGCATCATCATTGGTATTATCACATCACTGTTTGGTAATAAAGATTGTGGACGAAGTTTATCACCACCGAAACAAAAGTTCTGGTTGCCCTTGTTTGGTACAAGTGAGTGTGCATCAGTTCCAGAATATTTACAACAAGAGATAGAAATAAACACAGGTACATATGGTACTGATGGTGGATATACTGGATCACAAACTAAAGGAGATTATTTCTCTAACTTGATGCAGGGTATTGATTCATATGCAACACAGGTAACAACATTCTTGAATGGTGCTGCTGTTATACAGGACAATACAAAAGGAAAAGAAAAAACTATTGTTACACACGCTGGTGGTCAGACTACTATCGCTACTGCATTGGGTGATCAGCATATTAATATGCCTGGTAATTCTACTGCAATCATTGGTGGTGACGAAGCAACAGCAGTTAAAGGTAATAAGGTTGTAACTATTGAGGGTGATTACACTCTTAAAGTTATGGGTAACTTCAACGTTGAAGTATTAGGAACCAGAACTGAACATATATCACAAGGTGTTGGAACTGATGAAAATGGTAAACCAAATCCACAACAACAAAAAGCATCAACCACATATGCTTCAGACTATGATTTAGCAGTAGAAGGTGATATGAAGGCACAAACAGCAAATATGACAATAAGTGCTGTAAACAATCTAGACCTTAATGCTACTGCAACAACAGTTAAGTCTGCATCATTAATGAATTCAATCTCTGGTGAGATTATTAACGAATGTCAGTGGAAAACAGAATTTATTGCTAATGCACATTTCAATCTAATTGCAACGTTGAATCCATTACCAGCAATTACTGGTAGAGTTTCTATTATAAAAGGACCTGATATCACTATTTGTGGGTCTGGTTTCGGTACATCACCAATGCCAGCAGCACATATTCGTATTGCAGAAACAGGTCCTGTTGGTGGTGGTATGTTAGATAGTGTATCTACAGCGACAGGTGGTGCTGGTGGTCACGTAACTTTAAATACTATTCCAGGAGGAGTTATTGCAGAACTCAATATGGGACCTGGTGGTTCTATTGTAAACCAAGTTCTTGTAGGACAGGCAAGATATAACGTTTTAACAGGAAAATTTGTTGCAGGATGTACAGGAGGACCTACTCAAATTGTAGGACTACCCATTTTCTTAAATTAGTGTTATACTTAGTATATGAAAAACAACTACCTCGTTAGACTTCGTAGACCTCGTGCTAGTTCACCATTAGAGTGGACAGTAGACAACGCTGCTGACAAAAACGAAGCAATTCAAATTGCTGAAAACTCAACAGGTTTTACAGCAATATCTTGTGTACCTTTAATGGGGAGATAGAATGAAAGAACCAGAAGGCGGTGAGATTTTAAATTGTCTTAACGCTGAATCCTTTATTTTTCTTATGGAAACTACATACAACATACACAATGAATGGTTAACCTATGTTTGGATCAACATCAGAACCCGCACGCTGTCCCTTCAGTCCGATGATGGGAATATTGAAAAGGTTAGGTTTAGTTGGGACGAAGACGGAGCAAAAGGATTTGCAGAGGTAGTATCAGTCATTAAAGAAATGATGCCCGAAGATATGAGGTGTTTCGTATTATGAATAGATTAACATCACAAGAAGCAATAGAGAACATTGCTTTCACATTAAAATTAGCAGCAAGGGGTACACCCTTTGTTGTAGAAACTCCTGATGGTAACGTCCTCATCACACCTGTAGCAAATCAACAAGCAACAGAAGTTGATGAAGCATTACGAGAAAGAGAGAAAGCAGCAATGTACCATCAAGGAACACCACCTGTACCTGGTGTTGGTGGTTTACCAAGTCAAACTGATGTAGCAAACCTTGCAACTGATCTTACGAGGGATGCTTTTAATGACATATGATAGACACAAAACATTTTTTAGAATGCTTGATTCATAAGTGGGATAACCTACATCAAGCACAATGTCAACCAAATCAATTTGCACACGTGCATTATGATTGGTTTGTAAACGATGATGGTGTTTTATCATCTAAACAGTGGTATCATTGGAACGGTGAGACATATAGAGAAAGAACTCATTGGTTATCACAGCAGGAAGATAAACTTCAACTTTTAATTATTGAAAGTGATATTACATTAGAGTTCAGAGAATCTGAAGCGGGTGTATATGTTGGTAAGACAGAAGGGCAGATAGATTACAATGGTGTAAAGGTTGAGTCGGTAATTTCATTAGATTCAACTACATTTACTTCTATGGATAAAGGAACCGATGCTAATGGTAAAGTTCAGTGGGGTGTAGTACCTTCTCCATTTATTTTTAAGCATACATAATTCAGATCAATGGATCAATTTTCCAATATGCTGGTACATCACTGGCATAATTTGAAGCAAGCACAATTAGCACCCGCTAGTTTTGCATATGTACATTACCTATGGTATTGGGAAGAAGGTGTTCTACATACAAAACAATGGTATGACTATCAAGGTCAGTCACAACCCTACAGAGCAAGAACACATAAACTAATAGAACAAGACACTTCTATCATCTTGGAGACATACAATGGTGATGAGAAGTCAGCAGACACTATCTGGACACGTACAGGTGACGGTTGGGTAGGTCAAACCGAAAAGGGATGGATAAGCAAAGAGGGTGTTGAAATAGATACGCAAGCAAAACTTACAAATGATGAGTTTATTACGTCAGATAAAGGACGTAAGAATGGACAATTGCTCTGGGGTTCTGAAAAAGGTCCTTTTAAGTTTACAAAATGTATAAGGTAACATCTGACTATCACTTACTTCATAACGTAGGGTGTGTACAAATGTGGTTCATTAATGGACTACCATTTACTTTTGATGAGATAGATGATCCAGACATAGAACTTATAGAAGCGTGTCAGGAAGTTAAACGTTATACGTTAGAAGAACTTTTTCATACAAGTCAATATCTTATTATGGAAGAATGCCATCCACTCGTCTTTGAAATGACTGATCTGTTGGAAGGTGTACACGAAGACGATATTCCATATTAAGTATGCTATGATATATAAAACGTATCATTTGTTGCACTATGAGAGAACAATTAATTAAAGCGTTACTAGCACACGCTAATGGTGATATGCAAAAACATATCGCTAATGTAGAGGTTTATTTAAATAATCCTGCTGGAATCGGAGAACATCCTAACGTTGTAGAAGCAATGGAAGGTGAGTTAGATATGATTGCAAAGTATCACGATCAGATCGAAGTCATCAAAAAATATTTTACCAAGAAAGAAGTGATATAAATAAAACTGTATTAAATAACGCTTGAGTACGTGGGAACAAAAAGAATTTCACAATTAGATACTCTAGCAGATGCTGTATTGACAGGAGAAGCAATTCTTCCAGTCGTCATATCAGACCCACTGATTCCTAACAGGAAAGCGAAAATCAATCAGATTTTCAAAGGAGTTGGAGCAGGATCCCAGTCACAACCAGGATTATGTTTCGATTTAGATAGGGACACAGGTTTATATCAAGACGCATATAATGAGTTAGGTATTGCTTTCGGTACATCTAGTATGTACTATAAGAAGCAAAATAATGCTGACGGATCTGCTACGATACGAATGATTGCAGGAGATACAACATCTTCTAATGTAAACATAGATATGAGACCACAGGGATCTGGAAAGTTCCTTGTTAATGGTCCTGCTGAATTTCAGGATGTCAGTTTCTTCTTAGCAGACGATCAGAACCCTGATAAAAAAGCAAAATTTGAGATATCTGGTGTATCTACTGGTGCTGGAATTCGATCCTTCGCACTGCCAAGTACAGGAAGTTTTACATCTACAACACTTGTAGGTAATGATACTTCACAGACGCTGAGTAATAAGACTATCATCATACAAGATGGTAACTTACAAATTGTCGGATCATCAAATGCTGGTAAAATAGCACTGTTTGAAACTGACTCGTGGGAAGCACCTGTTACGCATATCTATAGATTGCCTGATTATGGTACTTCAGCAGGACAGTCAACTCTGATTGATACGATAACAGAACAGAATATAACAAATAAAAACTTAATTAACCCTTCAATATCTAATATTGAATCGGGTGATCCAGAGAATCCTACACCAAAGGTCACTTTCCAATCTGGAGATGTTACTTCAAACCGTATTGTTACTTTCCCTGACCAGTCTCTGACTATAGCAGGAACAGAATCAACACAGGTATTTAAGAACAAAGAATATGCAGATCCTAGATTTGCAGATGGCACTGACGTTACCAAACGTATTCAGTTTGATATGTCTGAAATTAGTGCTACTACATTATTAAAATTTGCTTTCCCTGCAACCAACCTTAATGTTGAACTTAACGACACTAATAGAGTTGTAACAGAAAAAGCACAACAAGTCTTAGAGAATAAGTCTGCGGTTGGATTCCAGTTAATTGATGATACGAATGATCAGAACAAGATTAATTTCGCCCTAGATAATATAACAGGAACTAAAACAATTAAGTTCCCAAACTCAAACGCAACTCTCTTATCAACTGATAACGTTGGAACATTAGCGATTAGTTTCGGTGGTTCCATCGCTGCTCCTGACTTTGGTGGCAGACTCAGATTACAAAATCATTTCGCAGGACTCTGGTAAAACAAAATGACAGCAGGAAAACTAGCTGCTTTAGCCCCCGCAGCAACTACAGCATCAGTCCTTTATTCTACAGACGTTGACACTACAGCAACTACAGTGTTATCAGTCGCAGATAGAGGTAACAGTGCCACATCATATCGTATTGGTCATAAAGACTATACGCAAGAATTAACAATGGATGCCAACACGTACAAGTTTGCACGTGGTAATCCAGTATCATCATATAAACTAGCGATTGCACCTGGTGTAAGTAGAGGAACAGTCACACCTGGTTTAGAAATTGCTAGTGCAGACTTAGCAAAAACTGCAAAATTATTTGACGCAGTTATATCTACTGCAACTATCACAAACTACGTTAAGGTTTTAACAACTACATCAGTTCAAGCTAACGTTGCTGGTGCAGTTGGAACTTTCCAAGGTGGAGAGACTCTTACTGGTGGAACATCTTCTTTTACTGCAACATTTAGAGGTCTTGGTACTTCTGGTGTTACAATAGAAGCAGCAGACATCGGCACAGGTGTAACCAGTCTTAAGTTTTCTGATGGTGTCTCTGCTGCTAACGCATCATACTTTGTTTTATCAGAAGGAACTGCAAACCCTGAAGTCCTGCTCAGTGGTGCAGCAACTTTCTATTCTGGTGCGACAGGTGGAGCAAACGTTGCTGTGACAAGAGCACAATGGGGTACAAGTGCTGTTGCTCACAAACCAGGTCAGTTAGTAAGTTTATATACAGAAGCAACCACAACAACAACTGTTAACGAGGGTGCAGCTTTTGCTGCTGGTGACACAACTTTATCAGTCACAGATGGCACAACTATTGTATCTGGACAATTAATTCGTATTGGTAACGAAGTAATGCAAGCAACGAACGTTGCTGGTAATGACGTTACAGTTACAAGAGGACAGTGGGGAACTACAGATGCACAACACGCTGATGGTTCAACAGTCACACCATTGACACAAGGACAACAGGTTCTAGTTCATTGGTTTGATGGTGCTGAAACATTAACAGGTGGTACAACAAACGCAACAGTGGATACACAATTTACTGCTACTGCTGGTGCAACATACATTACAGGTTTTGTATGGGGTACAGTCTCTGGAAGAGAACTTGATCCTACTGGTTTCTCAATGGATGTTGATCGTACTTATCTCTTTGATCAGTCTGACTCAACTAACACTGGTTTACCATTAAGATTTTCTGATATACAGGAAGGTACAGGTGCAACACCTACTGCTGGTACTGAATATACAACAGGTGTTACTAAAACTGGTACTGCTGGAACGGATGGTACTATTCAAATAATTCCAACATCTACCACACCAAACCCTCTATATTATTATGTTGAAGGTACTGCATCTACAGCATCAGTTACTAACTACTCATCACAACTTAGTGTTGTTCAAGATCCATTATTCACAGAAATACTTCTCTATGATGTAAAAGGTACTTGGGTTACTGGAGATACATTCGTAATTGGTACTTCTACACTGACTGTTGGTGCAGTTACAGGTGGTAAGTATGGATATGTACAAAAATATGATAACACTAAACTTTATGTAACATTAGGTGCTGGTTCTGCTGCATTTGCAGGGTCGGACACATTTGTTGATACACCAACTGCACAAGGAGCAGATAGAACAACTGCAACAGTTTCTTCTGTTACAGGTGCAACCGATCTTCTTTCTGAGGATTATATTTACTATGATTATGCTATAGGTGCTAATGGTACTAATGAGCATAAAGGAGTTGTGATAGGTCCTAACTCACATTTAATTGTGTATGCTGGATCTGCTAACTTATCATTCCAAGTTAATGGTTTTGAAAATACAGTAAGTGATTATAACGTTGTAGGATACAATCAAACTGACGCATCTGCTGCTGGTGGACAAGGTGGTGCTCAAAACCCTAACCCTTAACACCATCTAAATAGACATAAGAGGATACTAGAGAATGGCATTAACCCGTCTAAAGAATATTATTACATCAAGGACTGGACGTATTATATACGTCAACCCTGATGACTTTGACGCATCTGATGCTTATGATAATCGAGGAAACTCGGCACTAAGACCATTTAAGACACTGCAACGAGCATTTCTTGAAGTGGCTAGGTTCTCTTATCGTGTTGGTCTTTCTAATGACGAATTTGACGCATTTAGTATATACCTTTATCCATCAGAATACGTTTTAGATAACAGACCAGGTAGTACATTATATGGTGACATCACACCATTTGATGAGAATACAAACTTTGATCTCACTTCACCTAACAATATCCTATACAAATTCAACTCTGTTAATGGTGGTATTATCTGCCCAAGGGGTGTTTCTGTTGTTGGATCTGACCTTAGAAGAACTAAGATCATACCAAAGTATGTACCATATCCAACACTACAAGCATCACTTGGTATCACATCTGCTAACGAACCTACTACGTCTGCAATCTTCAGATTGACTGGTGGTTGTTATTTCTGGCAGATGTCATTCTTTGATGGAGATAACAACGGTGTTTACTATCGTCCTGACGTTGTAGATACAGTTGCACCAAACTTCTCTCACCATAAAATAACTTGCTTTGAATATGCAAATGGTGCTGACTTAGATCTTTATTACCAGAAGATCTCTAAGGCATACGCTACCATCCCAGATTCTTCTGGAAGTATAGCACAAGACCAATTACAGGCAAGAGTTGAAGAAAACCGTATTGTAGGTCCAATTTCAGATGAATTTAGAGTATCCCAAATCATACGTAATGGACAAACAGCGACTGCGTTTACTGTGGACATCCAGGATAATCCTGTTAACCACGGTTTCTCTGTGGGTGTTGCTGTTAATATCTCTGGTGTAACAGGTCCAACAGAGGCAGATTCCAATTTATATAACGGATCATTCCTCGTTACCTCTGCACAGGGAAACCAGTTTACGTATCAGATGAGTTCAGAACCTAGTGGTAATGCCATAGGTTCTAACGTTTTAGTTAAAGTTGAGATCGACACTGTTGACTCAGCATCACCATATGTGTTCAACTGTTCACTCCGTTCTGTATGGGGAATCAACGGTATGCACGCAGATGGAGCACTTGCCACTGGTTTCAAATCAATGGTTGTGGCACAGTTTACTGGTATATCACTGCAAAAAGATGACCGTGCTTTCGTTTTATATAACCCATCAACAGGTAACTATGAAGCACAAGCAGCAGGGTCAGGTGCACATATCAATGGACTATGTAAATATAGAAAAGGTTGGAGACACAGACATATCTTTGCATCAAACGACGCATTCATTCAGGTCGTTTCTGTTTTCGCTGTTGGATTTGGTGATCACTTCTTTAGTAAGAGTGGTGGTGACTTATCAATTACAAACTCTAACTCAAACTTTGGTAACACTTCACTTAGAAGTACAGGATTTAAGTCTGCATCATTTACGAAAGATAAAGCAGGACAGATAACACATATAATTCCACCAAAAGATATTTCAGACGTAGCAGAAATATCAATCAACTGGGTTACTTTAGATATTAATAAGATACGTGCTGCTGCTGATCCTACAAAACTATTCTTGTATGGATACACCAATCAAAATGCGAAACCACCATCAAAGATTCAAGGATATACTGTTGGAGCAAGAAGAGACTCACCCACATTACCAGACAAAGTTAATGTATTATTGATTGCTTCTGGTGCTAATGCTCCTACAACTCACACAGCAAAGATAGATCCATCAGGACCTACAGTTACAGGTACATCACCTGGTGATGATGAATCACCTTTGAAGTATGACACAAACCAATCAAACTGGTATCTACAAGTTGATAGTGCGAACAATGACATATATACAACTTTGATTGCGAACAGTCAATATCAAAACTTAGGATTCACACCGACCACATTCATCCGAAGGGTGCCCGATGCAAGAGACCTTAAAGATAGAATTTATAGATTTAGATATGTACTAGATAAGGATGCTTTCCCTATACCTAGAGAACCTATTACTGGTTTTGTTGTACAACCTAGATCATCAGAAACAAACTCACCAGCATACGATAAAACATATTACATCTATGAAGTAGAAGTCTATCAACCATTTGAACGTGGTACAAAAGATGGTATCTATTATCTAACTATACTTAATGCTAGTGTAGCTCCATCTACATCTAACTTTGATGACTTTGCGTTCTCACAGTATGCAGTGGATGTTTATCCTACATTTGATAGAGATAATCCAGTTGCTGACCCTGCACCAGCAGTATCAGTCGCTGACAATGATGTTCTTGGTAAAGTTACAACAACTGACGGTGCATCACCTACACCTAATGAAGATACAAAACTATCAATTAGTAAAGAGACTGCACAGTTCTTCTTACTAGAACAAGAAAACAACCTAGGATATAATACTACATCTAATACTCTTAATAGTGTTGTTGTTACAGGAAGATTGGGTGATGAAGAAGAAAGAAAAATAGCACTGAAGTTAAATGTAGATAACTCAGTTGCTCCTATATTATGTGAACTACGAAGATACTCCATTCTTAGAGCATCTGGTCATACGTTTGAATATCTTGGATTTGGACCTGGAAACTACTCAACAGCGTTCCCATCTACACAGGTAGAAGTTCTAAGTTCTGAACAGGTCAGACTGTCACAGTCACTTAAAGAATCTGCGGGTGTTGCATACTACTCAGGTGTTAACTCTGATGGTGAACTATATGTTGGTAACCAGGTTATTAACCCGATTACTGGTCAGATCACCAACGAAGATATTGCACAGTTGAACGTTGTTGGTGAAGAAGGAACTACCATTCAAACATTCAGTGAAGTTGTTCTAACAGACAAGTTGACTGTAATTGGTGGTGCATCCAACCAGTTAGAATCTGTATTCTCAGGTCCTGTTACATTCCAGAAGAGAATAACAGCACAAGAGAACATACAAACAATCAAATTGACGTATGCGAACGATGATGGAACTGTACTAAAGCAAACGTTCCTAGCAGAAGATGATGGTACAGGTCAACCAGATATTGATTCGACATTAGCATTTAATGATGGTGATATTATCTATAACATTGATTGGAGTTATGGTAAGTCACTTGGTTGGGTATATCAAACAGGTATTTGGTATGAGTGGGGATTAACTGATACAGGACCTATTTCAGCACAAAGGTTCTCAGGTGTAACACATTATGGTATTGGAATGGCACCTGACGCTTCAAATAGAATGAAGATCAGTGGTAACACATTCATTGATGGTGACTTAGATGTCACTGGTAAGTATGGTGCTGCTGATAAGTATAGTCTTGCTACTGGTATTGTTAATGGCAACAATGGTGTCGTATACAATGGTAATGGTTCTACTACATCATTTGCTATATCACCTGGTCATAATCACTATTCTGTTCTTGTATTCTTAAACGGTGTTTGCCAAATACCAGGTGTAGACTACACGTGTAGTGGTAATGCAGTTGATTTCTCAGTTGGAACGATCCCTGCAAACGGATCAGTGATCCACATCAGAGAATTAGTTATCTAAATAGTCTTATAAAGGTTTGAGGGCATATGTCAACCCTAATTAATGGTAATAATATTAATGCAACGACTAGAGGTTTAGTTGAAGCGTGGAGTATTACCGAACAAATAAATTTACCGCCACTCAATCAGTCACAGGTGACTGCATTGGGTACTCCTGCTTTTGGAACTGTTATCTATAACACGACAGAAGATATGGCACAGATATACAAACAGGATGCTGCACAGGGAAATCCAGGTTGGTCTGACGTAGGTGGTGGAGGTCCTGCCATTGGTGAGAAATCTATAATTAGAACAAACGGAACAAATATAGCAGAGAATTTAACAGTAGGTCCTACAGCAAATGGTGGAGTACAATTCACTAATGGATTCTCAGCAGGTCCAATTCAGATTAACTCAGGTTATACAGTTACTATTGAGCAAGATGCTTCTTGGATGATCATCGGTGACGATGACCTATCTTATGCACAGTTTGTTGACATCAGTTCTGGTCACGGTACATTCTCAGGACTATTACATTATGGTGCTGTAAAAGAAACAGTCACATACTATACGTCAAACGGAAATGTGACACACGATTATATGAAAAGTAGTAATATTTGGATTGAGAAGAATGGTGGTGGTAACTTCACACTAAGTTTAAATAACGTTCCTGCTGACTCAGGACAGATGGCACACTGTAGAGTGATGATAAGAAGCGTAGGTGGTAGTGGTTATCCAACTGGCATTAATATAAACGGAGAAGGTCATTCGATATATTGGTTGAACAACAGCACACCTGGAATGGGTAATGGATATGGAGAAATAGAGTTCCAAATAACCAGAACAGTTTCTGCTAACAACAACTCTTGGACAGTATTTGGATACGAGAGGGACTTCGGTCCTTAAGGTTATAAATACTTTTTAGGAAATTATTCTTTAGATAATAAGGTAAAATGAGTACACTCAAAGTTGCATCTATTAGAGACCTGTCTGGAATTGGTGGTTTTACCCTAGCATCAGGTAACATCACTGCTAATGGTACTCTGACTGTTAGTAACTTGACTGTTAACGGAACAATGTCAGGTTCATCTGGTCAGATCGTACCGTCTGTTTCAGGACAGTCTGGTAAATTTTTGACTACGAACGGAAGTTCTATGTCTTGGGCATCAGTTTCATCAGAAAACATATCTTCTATGCAAGTATGGACTGGAAACGGAACTTGGAACAGACCAAGTGGTGTTGTTTATATTCACGTTCGCTGTAATGGTGGAGGTGGTGGTGGTGCTGGTCACGGAGAATCTGGAGGAGCAGGAGGATATTCAGAACGAGTAATGTCAGTTGCTAATATATCATCAGTTGGTATCACGATTGGTGGTGGAGGAGGAGGTACTTGGTACTTCAACCGAGGAGGAGATGGAGGTACATCTTCATTCGGTCCTTATATGTCTGCTGGTGGTGGACACGGTGCTGCTAGAAACAACTCTCACTCAGGTGGTCTCGGAAGAAATGGTTCTGGTGGAGACATCAACATCTGGGGTGGTGGTGGACAATCACACGCTGCTCACGGTGGAGGAACAGGAGGACCTTCACACTTTGGAGGATCAGTTGCTGCTGGTTGGCCAAATGGAGGAAACTTCAGTCATAACCACGAAGATCACGCTGCCTATGGTGCTGGTGGTTCAGGTGGTCACTTCAGTTCTTTCCGTGGAGCAAACGGTAAGTACGGTGTTATTACAGTCATCAACTACAAATAGAGGACAATGAAAAAAGCATTAATTGATTTTACAGGTTACGTTGCTGACATCGTAGAACCAGGTGAGGAATACCAGTTATTCCTTGGACGTGGTTGTTCACAGATGTGGGTAAACGCACCTGATGACATTAAAAATAGTTGGACACTAGAATGGAGTCCATCTGCAAACGATATGATCTGGGTGGAGAGAGATGAATCTTATGCAGATCCACTTACAACTCGTAAAGTTGCATATGGTGATATCGGTCAGCAATTAGATATGCTCTATAGAGATATCTCTGCTGGTAAGAACTTAAATGCTTCTGATGCAGAGTGGTTTCAACACGTTAAGACAGTTAAGGAAAACACTACTAGACCTGGTGATGTTGAGGAACCAATGGATCCTACAATGACAGAGGAAGAAGTAGCAGAATTTATGTCTGATGCAGTAGAACCAAGCACATCAAGACCAAATAAATTAAGTACACAAGCATCACCTTGTTGGGAAAGATACTCAAATTGGGGCGGTACATACGAAGAATTATAGATTGACGATTGGTTAAAGTTACTATATAATAGTGACGGTATTAATTAATTATGCAAGTAAATAATGTAGTCATAGTTGGGGGTGGTAGCTCTGGTTGGATGACCTGTGCTGCTCTTTTAAAACTATGCCCTTGGGTCAATGTAGTATTAGTTGAGAGTGCGAAGAGTAAACCAGTAGGAGTTGGAGAATCAACTCTAGGACATTTTAACAAGTATTTAAGGGCATTGGATCTGGAAGATTCAGATTGGATGCCCTATTGTAATGCAACATATAAAAATAGTATTCAGTTCACAGATTTTGCTGATATAGGAAAGACATTCCAATATCCATTTGGTGATTATAATTTTCACCAAGGAAATTTAAATGGTATTGAAGATTGGTTTGATTTAAAAAAGAAATATCCAGAAGAATTTACAAACGATGATGAAGGTATATCATTTGCAAAGTATTGGAATACTGTTAACACAGAATTAGCATTAAAAAATAAAGAATCAGATGCTTATGGTGATTTCAATCCTAACTCTGATAGAGCATATCATTTAGATGCAGAGAAGTTTGGTGAGTGGTTAAAAATTAATATATGTGAACCTTGGGCAGAGGTAGATCGGTTTACTCACGTTATAGGTGATGTACGAGGAATGGTGAAAGATGTAAAAAGAGGAGGTTCACCCGCAGCATCAAATAGAGAAATTAAACAATTAGCAGTAAGATTATCAGAGGACAAGAAAACAGTTGGTGTACAGGGTGATCTATTCATTGATTGCACAGGTTTCAAGGCAGCATTAATTGAAGGAATACACAATATAAATTTCAAACCATTTAAAGAAATACTTGCTAACGACAAAGCATTTTTCGCAAGAGTTCCATACAGCAGTCAGGAAGAACGTGAAAAGTTAATGCACAACGTTACAGATTGCACAGCAGCAGAGAATGGATGGATGTGGAATATTCCATTATGGAATAGGGTCGGAGTTGGATATTGTTGGTCAAGTAGATTTGCATTAGAGACAGAGACAAGAGCAGAGTTTGAAAGATATATTGAAGAAGAGTTTGAAGTTGATTTAGAAAAAGTAGAGATAAAACTTATTGACATCAAGCACGGATACAGAGAGAAAGCGTGGGAACTTAATTGTGTTGCTATTGGTTTATCATATGGATTTGTTGAACCATTAGAATCAACAGGATTATTAACCACACACGAAAATGTATTACGTCTTGTAGATATCCTAAACAGGAGACAGGGATATATAACCAACATCGAAAGACAGTGGTACAATTATAATGCACAACGTGAAGTTGTCGGATTTAGTAAATTTGTTGCTATGCACTATGCTCTATCCAAAAGGACAGACAATCCATATTGGAGGTGGGCAACACAACGTAATGATTATATGTTTGATGAATTTGATGGTAATGTAAAAGTAAATGATAACTTTGAAAGAATGGGATCTGTTCTTGATCTAATTGAACCATTAGCATCTAATATGAATGGTATGAATTATGTTGCAGCAGGGATGGGAATGCAGTTAGGAAATAGGATTCAACTTGATAATGATTTACCTTTTGATATGGAAGGTAGTTTGGATCAGGTCAAGGAGGATCGTAAACAGTGGTTTACTGAAGTAGAAAAATATGTAGAGGGATGTCCCTCACATTACCAGTATCTACTTGATAATGTATATGGAGGTAAAGACGATGTTCAACTTCCTTAAAAAGAAGAAAGAACCAAAACCTTGGTTAAGATTCTTTTCATTAGAACCAGGTTTAGCAGAAAATTATCCACTAATTCCAACAGCATCTATCCCACGCAGTTGGATGAACAAAGAACAAAGAAACACGTTATGCCCTTTTATGGGAACTCAAAACGTTGCTAATTGTCCTGGTCTTAAACTGTTTACAAGAACAGGATATTGTGTTACAAGTCCTATGGACTTTAGAATATGGACAGATGGTGATGGGATCTCATATAGATATGAACAGGTTACTACGTTTGCAAGGCATAGTAATTTCATTGGTGATCACCCACCAGAACAAGTAGTTCCACTAACTAAATCAAAATTTGATGAAAGTTTAGATGGACATTTAGCACACATTATCAAATTAGAAACACCTTGGAGGGTTAGAGCAAGTGATGACATTGTGTTTTTCCAACTCCCAGTCTACTGGAATAACGAGTCTAGATTCGAGGCAGTTGCTGGCTTATATGACCCACGATATGCAATGCAGGTCAACGTCCAACTGTTGTGGAAGGTGCTGGACTCAGGAGAAGACGGAACCCTCATCAAAGCAGGAACACCCCTAGCACAATTTGTACCAGTTCGTAGGAAAGAACTTGACAACAACTGGTATGATATGAAAATAGAAACAGCATCCCAAGAAGATTGGGATCTAGAAAACGCATTTAACTATTCGTTACGTGCTGAATACTCAACAGAAGACACTGTGAGTAGAAAAATTAAACGTGCCAAACGTGCTATCAAAGCACATACTGACGGAGTAAACCGATGACCATCAATGAACTTATTCAAAATTTCCACTTACAAAAAGAGGAGATACAAAAACAGATAGAAGTCTTTGATAAAGATTTCAGCAACAAAAAACTCAACCCATATGGTGTAACTACCATTGAATTTCAAAAACGATCTGATGCTTATAGTCAGCGTTCCAGGTTAGAAGGTGCTATTGATGCACTATTTTTAGTAAAACGTGATATTATGAAGGACGACTCTGATGTCGATATGCCCTCATTTGAATTAGTATCTGATGAGGATGACGACATTGAGACAATCGGACAAACATCAGGAGATTCTTAATGGGTTTAAAAGAAGCAACTTGGGAACATCACAAAGCAGCAGAGAGACAAGAATTTGTTTCTAAGATGTTCAAAGGTGAATTGACAGATCAAGAGTATGCAACATTTTGCTATAACCAAGTGCTTCAATATCAAGCATTGGAAGTTACAGCAGATAAACACGGACTCTTAAGAGATATGCCTGACATTATAAGGCATCAGTTAATAAACAAAGATTACTATGAACTATGGGATGCAGATTCGGTACCCCCAATTTTAAATGTAACAAAGGAATTTGTCGATTACATCTATAGTTTAGATGGAGATAAATGTAGATTGATGGCACATATCTATACAAGACATATGGGAGATTTGATGGGTGGACAGATGTTAAAGAAATGTACACCAGGTTCATCACAATGGCACACATTTGAGGATCCAGAAACATTAAAAATGAGGATCAGAGAAGAAATTGGTGAATGTATGACTGATGAAAAAATTGTGGATGAAGTTAAAGTTGCATATGAGTTTGCTACCAAAACATTCGAGGAGATGCTAACACTATGAAACCTAAACTTGATTACAATTTTCAACCACCAATTATAAAAAATATACCATCAAGAGTGAGAGAAGAATATAAGAGGATGAAAAAATATATGCAGAGGATTGAAGAAAAACTAAGTAAAGAGTATAACAAACGATTTAACAGTTAATGGAAGTTGTCGTTACTCCTGACGCACCAAAATCTATTGGTGTATCACCTAATTATCTCTGGAAATTAAACTATGATTTTGATTATCAAAGTTTAGGTTCTTTACAGTATGATATTGGATCATTATTAGATAAAGCAGGAAGTAACTCACGAATAGAAAGAGGTAATGCTTTTAGTACAGCATCACATTCATTAAAGAAATATGCACCTCATAATTGGGAATGTTTAGAGAAGTTTTTCTATATTATTCACCAACAAATCACACCCATCTGGACATCTTGGGGATACTTCGATAATATGAGAATATATCCACGTGAGAGTTGGGTTAACATACACAAACGTGGTGGTTATACAGGTGAACATTTACATTCACCTTGCCCACTATGTTTAGCTTGCTACATAAAAGTACCAAAAGGATCAGGTAATTTCTTAGTTAGAGATCCACTTGAATACCACAGATTTGGAACTCCACAAAATGTTGAGGAAAATGTCTGGAGAGAGATACCAGTACAAACAAATGATGTATTGGTATTTCCTGGTTGGTTAAAACACAAGACTCAACCCAACAAAACTAACGAGGATAGAATAGTTCTATCAGTTAATTATGAAAGTCATTAACAATGTCATACCTAAAAAGTATCAAGATCAAATAGAGAATATGATGTCATCTATTGATTTTGATTGGCATTATCTTGAAGATGTAACTTATGCTGTTAATGGAGAGAATAATGATCCAAAAAGAGTAGAGTTCCCTGATGCTAAAGGGTCACAAGGATTTGCTCATATGTTTTATCATAAACCTGATGGTGTGGATATAGTATCAAAACATCATTTGTTTATATTACCACTACTATTATCATTTGTAGAAGAAGATAATTTTGAGTTAATAAGGATTAAAGGTGGGTTGCTTTTACCTACTGGTGTAGGTTATAATATGCCACATATAGATCTAGTTGCTCCACACAAAGTAGGACTTTATTATGTCAATGAATCTGATGGAGACACTGTATTCTTTAACAAGGATAATCAGGTCGAGAAGAGAATACAACCAGAGAAAGGTAGTGTTGTTATCTTTGATGGTGCTACCTATCACGCTAGTTCTTGCCCTTTATACCACAATAAAAGGATGGTAATTAATTTTAATTATGTTTGAGGAGATAGTACCAACTATAGTAGTAGATAATTTCTTTGAGACACCTAGTCTGGTATATGCTAATGCACAGCAACAAGAATATTTTACTTGTACTGAACATCCTAATAAAGGGTATTGGCCAGGTAAACGAAGCAGATTAATTAATGATAGTGACCCTATCTTTCACGAAATAATATGTAGAAAAATTATCAAGTACATTCCAGCATTTAATCATTTACATATTGCTGATGCAGCATTTCATATCAGTACAGGAGAATGTAATAGTGGATGGATTCATACTGATGATGAACATTTAGGAATAGGTGCAGTTATATACTTAAATAAAGAATACAGACAGGATACAGGAACAACAATATATGATGTACCTAAAGGTGCAAAAATGGAAGATTATGAAAAAGAGTTTCATAAGGCAATGGAAGCACAAGGTACGGAGGGTATTAGAGTCTTTGATAAATATAAAGAGCAGTGCAACAGTTACTTTAATGAATCAATTAAGGTACAGGCACGCTATAATAGGTGTATCATATTTGATGGTAGAAAATATCACGGAGGTCAAAACTTCTATGGTACAGACTCATCTGATGCACGATTAACTATAGTATTCTTTGGTCAAGGTCATTAATGGAAGTATTATCTGAAAACAAATTATATGTTATTCGCAATGCACTCTCAATTGAGACTTGTGAACAACTTAAGATTGAGTATATGATGATTAAAGATGTCGTTGAATACTCATCACAAGGACCTACTAGCGACCCTATAATGCCAGGTGCCTTTGCAATGTACAGTCCAGTATGTTTTGAAGCAATGGGTCAAACAATTAAACCAATGGTTGAGGAGTCTGTTGGGTGTAAATTATGGCAGACATTTAGTTATGCTAGAGTATATGTTAAGGGAACAAATTTAGTAAGACACAGAGACAGAACAAGTGGTGAATGGGTTGCAAATGTGTGTATTACTAGAGACAATATTGATTGGCCATTTTACATTGAACTAGAAGGTAAATCACATCAAATATTGTTGGAACAGGGCGATATGATTATCTTTAGGGGACATAAAGATTTTCATTGGAGACCCAAATATACAGGTGAATTACAAATTCAAGCATTTGTTTCTTATGTAGATCAAGAGGGAAAATATAAACAAAACAAATGGGATGGGAGACCGATGTTAGCAGCACCTTGGGAAGCAGCATCTAAAGAAATACAATATGAACAATCAATGATAAACTCATCACCCTATTACACATAATGAAACTGACAGTTAACAATCCTTTTAAACAAATAGCACCAAATCAAGATGTTATTATCTATGATGATGTTATACCAGAAGTATATCAAAATTGGTTGTTAGATTGCGTTAAGAATGAAGATTTAAGATGGCACAGAAAAGACAAAGCAATATCAGATTTATTTGAACAAGACCCTCGCAATGGATTCTGTAATTTTCACTATTTGTATGAGATTGAACAAGGAGAAATGTCAAACTTATGTAATGCTTTTATGCCACTCGCACTACAATTCAGAGACAAGTTAAAAGCAGAGTGTCTATTAAGAATGAGAGTAAATTGTACACCCGCTTGGTATAAAAATCAGGTGCAGTTACCTCACGTTGACAGTTATGTAGAGGACAGTTGGAACGTCATATATTATATGGATAACACAAATGGAGATACAGTCATATATAACCAACGGACTCAAGACCCAGAAGATTATGTCAGACAGGTCAAAGAAGACAAATGGTCAGTTAAGACACAGATACCACCTAAGAAGGGCAGAGCAGTTGCCTTTAAGGGTGATCTGTTTCATAGTTCCACGCTACCAGTTGGAACGTGGAGACCAGTAGTGAATTTAAACATCGCTATGAAGACCCCTATCGCCCCCTCTACAGCATACAATCCCAATGGCATACAAAATTAAAGACGGTAAAGATTGGACTCTCTGGAGATCACCAGCAGTTGAACACGAGTCACAGGAAATGGTTGCTCAATTGGGTAGATCATACAGACAGTTTAAACAGACATTCACAGGTTTTGATTCATCGTTAACAAGTCAAGAGTTAACAGTTGGTTCTTTACCAGACATATTTAATGTAGAAGAACAGCACGAGAAAGATAAAGAGTTTTTAAATAATATGGGTGAAGGATTTAGTGGTTATCGGTTCTACAATCTATTTGCATTAACAAGTCCATCCCCACTATTTTGGATGTTATATAGGGATATACGAACAGTAGTGAGGACAACTCTAAATACTGAGGAACCATTATGGTTTCAATGTTGGATGAATATGCACAAACCAGATCAAGTATTGAACTGGCACGATCATAAATTTGATTACCACGGATATGTAAGTATTGACCCTAAAAATTCAATTACTAAGTTCAAAGACCCCAACACAGGGGACAAATATGAGATAAATAATGAGATAGGTAACATATACTTTGGACCTGGTTGGGACAGGAAACATAAAGTATGTGTGAATGAAGATTATAGTGGTAATAGGATAACTTTAGGTTATGATATACATACTCAACCTGATCTACCTGATGATCAATTTTCTCTAATTCCACTACTCTGATGATAGGATTAAAGACACAAATAATAGATGAAGAAAGTAAACTAATACTCAAGAAATCACTTGGGATGTTTATAAGTAAACTACACGAAAAACATCACAATAATATTATTGATGATGACAATTTCCATCATTCGATGAACATTATCAATAATATGTGTGATCTGTTATACTTAAAACACGTTGAGGAATAACTCATTACTACACCCATCCTTATCTCAAACGCAGTGCGATTAGAATTAAGAAACATACTTAAGGCATTGGAAATTGGGATGCCTATTAAACATAAACACGATGTAGGTCACGTTGCATTTATTTGCGATGATTACATCACTATATGTGTTCGAGAGATCGAAGAGAAGGGTTCTATGTATGGCAAAAGATTCGTAAATGTGTTAGTATATCAATGTGATTGGGATAATCTAGAGATTGACCCATCCGTATTTCAAAGTAAACGAAACTACAGGTACAAAAATGGAAGAGCAGACGACCATCCAGGAAATGACTTACTCCCACCCATTGACAAAAGATAGTATTTCAGAGTATAATTTTAGTCAATTGGAAGTATTAGCATTGATGACATCTATGCAACATTTACCACTTGAAGAACAGTTATCATTTGAAAAACATTACAATATATCTTACTCTGAAATTTACACCAAATTAGAAAATGGCATTGCGTCACTTAGTTAAAGTAAAACCAATTAGCGATAAAGCAAGGTTGCAATTCGCTGAGAATATGAACAATGAACCCATTGCATATGTTGAGGACAAAAGATCAGACGGAAGATGGTTTTTTAGTTCTCAACATAATCCAGATTTTTGGTTTTGGTCAGATGGTGCTGACGATCCTCATTGGAGATATGAGGAAATTATATAACTATTAACGTATCAAATTTAAACAAATGACAACAGAAGCAAAAGCGGGGGAATCCCTACAAGTATTGGTATCCGAAGAGGGTAAGATAGAATTGGCATATGATAAGAATGACCCACATTGGGGATGGTTAGCGAAGTGTAGTGATGGTGAACTACAAGAGTTTATATCAGCAGCAATAGCAAGTGAAGGTAAAAGTGCTGATAAGAGAGATAAGTATAGAATTGGTAAAGATTTGGATTCACTATAATATGTGATGAAAGATATTATATTATTCGGAGATTGCAGAGAAACGCTATCTCAAATTGATGACAAGTCTTGTCAAATGTGTGTAACAAGTCCACCTTATTATGGACTCAGAGATTATACAAACGATGACAAACAAATAGGATTAGAACAGACACCCGATGATTACATCAATGAACTGGTAGATGTATTCAGTAAGGTTAGAGACTGTTTAACGGATGATGGTATATTATTTGTAAACATAGGAGACAGTTATTATAACTATAGACCTGGAAAAGGTCAGGCATTAATTAAACAAACATTATCATCAAGTAAACAAGATTTACCTGACGATTGCCCTCGTAGAGGTAATAAGTTAGTAGGGTACAAAGAGAAAGATTTAATCGGTATCCCTTGGATGTTGGCGTTCGCACTACGGAAGGATGGATGGTATCTAAGACAAGATATTATATGGAATAAACCTAACCCGATGCCAGAAAGTGTAAAGGATAGGTGTTCGAGATCTCACGAATATATTTTTATATTATCTAAAAAACAGAATTATTATTTTGATGTTGAGTCAATCAAGGTGCCTACTGTAGATGGTAAAGGTCTCAAGAGAAGGAAAAGTGTATGGGATATTAAACTACAGAAAAATAAATCTGGACATAGTGCAGTTTTTCCTGATGAGTTGATACAACCCTGCATATTATCTGGTAGTAAAGAGAATGATATAATCCTTGATCCATTTATAGGATCAGGAACTACTGGAAGAGTCGCTAAGAAACTCAATAGACATTACATAGGATGTGAGTTAAATGCAGACTATAAACCAATTTTAAAAGTGTCACAATCACACTAGCATTACGAGGTAATATCAAGTATATTAATTATATGAGGTGATCACATCACCATTTTTATTATGTTATACTGATTAAATGACAGTTATTTTGAGACCACATCAAGTTGAAGCATTACAGGCAATGACCCAGTTTGATAAGGGTCAGGTCATAGTTCCAACTGGCGGTGGTAAAACATTTGTTATGATACGTCACGCTATTCAGCGATTCAATGCTAACAGCGTATCGAAGACTATGGTTGTAGTCGCACCTCGTATCCTACTTGCTCAACAGTTATGTGATGACTTCTTAGGTCAAATCGATAACGTTGATGTTATTCACGTTCATAGTGGTAAGGGTCAGCACATTAACACTACTAAGATAAATGAGATAAATGACTGGTATCACAATAGTATCAAGAATCAAATCATATTTACAACTTATCATAGTTTACATAAGTTGATGGATAGTGAGATAGAAGTTGACACAATATACTTTGATGAAGCACATAATAGCACTACAAAAAGTTTTTACCCTGCTACAGATCACTTCTCTCGCAACGCATCTAAGTGTTATTTCTTTACAGCAACACCTAAACATAACTATAGAGGTAAGGTAGGTATGAACTGGACAGCGACCTATGGTAACATAATATGCAACATCCCTGCACCTGACTTAATTGACAACGGTTCAATCATACCACCTACAATTGTACCATTTCACGTTGATGATACAATCAAAAGAACAAAAAGAAATGAACATAATGCTGATGCCCACGCTGTTATAGAGTCACTAAAGAATGTTGAAAGTAAGTCAACTGACTATGATATTGAGAGAAAAGTATTAGTTGCAGTTGGTAGTTCTCGTATTCTTGGTAATATGTTAGGACAGACAGATATGTTATCTAAGTGTAAAGAATTAGGTTATGATGTTTTACACGTTACTAGCAAATTTGGTGCCTATGTTAATGACAAGAAAGTATCAAGACAAGAGTTTATGACTACACTTTCAGAGTGGGGCAACGATGAGACTAAGAAGTTTATAGTGTTTCATTACTCTATATTATCTGAAGGTATCAACATATCAGGTTTAACTCATTGCATACTATTGAGAAATCTAAACTTCATCGAAATGACTCAAACAATCGGTAGAGTAATTAGATTACATAATGATGATAAAGTTGCACTTGCAAACAAAACAATCAAGTCAGGTCAGTTAGATTTCTATAAAAAGTTTACTGGTTATGTTACAGTTCCTAACACTCGTAAGGAAATTGTAAGACGATTAGAGAAGGTAGTCCACACAGTTTTTGTTGAAGGTCAACCAATTTTCTAGTATAAATAATCAGGTATTAGTATATTAGAAAGATGGCAACAACCGCAGTTAATGGATGGGCAGATGAACTTTTGAGTGGTTTAACAACCAATGCAAAGGCATATAGACTTGCTAACATCACTAAAAGACAAACAGAAATGAAGCAAGATGCAAACATTGCTGATGATAGAATTGCAAGAAAGAAAGCAAAAATAGATTCTAATGATGCTACGGTCACTTGGACATTCAGTAAGAAGGCAGATACCGTAAATACTGATGACTTAGTTATTGAAGCAACCGCCCCTGCTGATAGAGGTGGACATACTAAAACGTGGGGATATGTTGATGGTACTTCTGGTAAAGTAAAGAAGTTATCCACAGATTCCTATGATAACATCAATAATGCACTTGATGATGACCATAGGACAGCATTTATAGCAAAATGCAACCAGTTTGGTTACAGTTAATTAACTGTCACACAGACTATAAAATACATACTAATACAATGTACAATAAAAGAGTAAGGCAGAAATGCCACTCTTTTTTTTATTATGAACATTAAAAACTATACTCAAGGTTTATGTGAAGCATTAACTGACGATTACAGACAATATACAATCAAGTCATTAACTGGTTATAGTGTCGTAGATGATATGTCAGACTATAGTAAGAAAAGACTATCAGAGATCGAAGATGGAACAGCAAACCTAATGAAATTTGAGATCAGAGAAGGTAGAAAGTATTACAAGATAGTACAATGCGAGCATAGAACTGGAAAAGGTTATCAAGATCAATCAGTAAACGCATTTGTGGACAAGAAAAATGGTCAGGTGTTCAAACCTGCATCTTGGAAAAGTCCTGCAAAAGGTGTGAGATATGATCTTAGCGATGATACAAATAGAATGTATTGTTACACTAGAGCATCTTGGGCGGGTGGTTATCTTTATAGGAGATAATCCCCACTCTTATTTTTTATTCAATTATCAAGGAACTTATGCAGAACATCAGACTAACTAAAGAAAATTGTAAGGATATAATAGAATTAATTCAACACAATAAATTTAAGTGTCAAGATGTTCAACATATAGCATATTGGAATGAAGTTGAAAGAAATGTCAACCAGTTAAGTGCCAGTTTAATTAGTGGCACAAGAACTATAGAATACTATACACCATACACTATAATTGAAGAGTAACAAACATCATTCACAATATTATGATTAAAAAGGACACAATACTTTCATTACATTTTGGAAGAACATTTTGGTTAGATGATGAGAAACAGTTTTGTTCAGCACCAACATTTAAAGATGGTACAACACATTGGGATATGTGGGATTATGTATCTGAGTGGGATATGGAAGACGTAAATTTTGAGAGACTTTTCGATATTCACAGAAATTTGAGTGTTTACAGATACATCGAAACAACTGTATCTGAATCATATGCTAAAAAGCGTCAAGTTTATCAGGGGGCATAAAGTGACAGTTAAATTACTGTCACACATACTATAGAATTCAGACAATCCATCCTTTATAATAGAGGTATAGCAAACAAAGATTATGAACAACTTCAAAGAATTTCTTGACTACTGTATGGATTTCTACAATCCTTACAATGGTTTATATCCTATAGACGGATTAACAAGAGCAGAATTAGCACTTGCAACTCTCAACTATCTTGACTTATGTGCATCTTGCGACAACATCACTTGGGGTGATGGTGATTCACTTGATAGAGAAAGAGTTAGAGATCAACTAATTGAAACTAGATCACACAATCAGGCATTTGAAGATCTTATTAGAAGAGAGGGGTTAACAGCATAATGTCACAATTCAAATATTATGACCACTCATCGATGAGTGAAGTAAATAAAGAGTTTACACCTAACTTAATTAAAGAGTTAAAATCATTTTTAGTTGAGAGATACGTTGATAATATGTCAACTAAAGATTTAGTTGCATACGTTATGGATGATCTTGATGACCTATACAAAAATATGTCAGATGCAGAATTTCTTGATGAAGCATCAAACTATTGGGATGATGGTTTTACTGAAGTGATCGAAGAAGTTGAAGAGTATGCTAATTGCGATTTTAAAAAAGATAGGAGGGATGATTAATGTCAAAAACTACTGATAACTACATCAAACAAATGAATCAATTTAATGAGATTAAAGCGTCTTATGTTGAGATTCAATTAGGTCAAATGTCTTCGGATGATTTAGTGGATTTTGTTAGAGAAAGATTATTTGAAGACATCGAAAAAATGACCGAAGCAGAATTACAAGAGGACATAGAGAACTCTCAGGATGAAAATTTGTATGATGAGTTAGTTGAAAATTCATTAATTGATGATGAAGTTGAAAAGCACCAACATTTTGAAGAAATTCTATACGATAGGGACATTGAAGATGTTTAAAACACTATCATACATATCACTATTAGTCTTACAGTATGAGACAGTTAAGATAGTGGCACATTCCATATTGCAAACGACCTCTACTACCTTATAATAAAGATAACGAAACAAAGAAAATGACTCAAACAGCACCAAAAACAGTTAAGTGGACTCGCACCCTAGAATTGACCGAAAAGCAAGAGGATGTACTTGTAAAAATGGCATTGCATTATCTTAAAACAAATGACTGTAATGAAGTAGCAAAAAATGATCTTGATTCACTCGTTGATATGATTTGCGAACCATCACCTTTTGATTACAACGTGGAGGTAGTTTAAATGGCAAATTATAATTCACCTAGTGAGATCGGTGTTGGTGATGTTGTAAAGTACAATAACATACAATACACAGTTTTAACTAATTACATAAAAGGTCAGACCGATGCAAAAGGTCATACACCTAAAGAAAATAGAACTATCCTGATTAAGGATGATGATACTAGGACGATGTGTCAAGATTTTACATTATTGGAGATTATTTCACAATGACAACTAAAGAGAACAAATTATTAATAGAGGATATAAAAGACATCCTTTTAACAGATTATCCACAGTCACTTAGGGAGCAACTTTTAGATGACATTCTAGAGGATTACATCGAAATTCTCAGTAAAGGTGATATTGAGGATTCTATCAAGTTACAAGAGATAGAAGGAACTGTTCTCAAAATTAATGACATAGGAGTTTAAAGTCAAGCGATAGTATGCCACTTTTATTAGTGTCACATTACCTGTTGAATACAGGTATCAATGGACTATAATAATAGTATAGAAACAAAGGAGAAAAATGACCAACTCTCAAAGATACAAAGCATTTCTAAGATGGGATGCTATGATGCAGAGAAGACAGTTGAGATTAACAGGCAAAACAAATTCTCAACTACACGCAGACAAATTTTTCAACATCTTTAACTAAAATGAATTCTTCAGCAGTTTACACCGAACCAGTTAATAGAATCAAGCAAGCGATTCTATTCGATCATACTCTAGAAAACATCAGTTGCATATGTGCAAATTGGAATGAGTTTTTAATCGAAACTTCAGAGTGGGGAATTCAGACAGTAGGAGGAGTTGATTTTGTTTCTCTTACTCAGGATGAGATCACTAGACTAGATCAGTTTATGGTCTCACAAAACGGATACATTACAGATGAGGATTATTAAATGCAAGGACTTGATTATAAAATTGTAACACCTGATACACCTCTTGGAATAAGTGAGGTATATACTGGTGATTTCAATTCAGCGAAGAAATTCTGTAAAGAAATGGCAAATGACCACGGATTTAGTTATGTTGAAAACGTTATCACATTTGATTTACTTTTCAACTGGTGGGGTGACAGTTAAATATGTGTCACACTCTACCTAGAATTGGGTATAAAATCCCTTATAATAAAAGTAATTCAAACAAAGAAAAAAATGATCTCATTTACAATGACAAAAGAGACAGCAGAACAGAGATATACAAAACTCTTTGAAGAAATGTATGCTATCTGTAATACTGAAGGATGGGGAGACCCATTTTCATATGCCAGATCAAGAGAAATCCATATGGCAGGGATTTTAGGTCATAGGGTTGCGGATGACTATTCTGGTGCGGATGCTTATGATAAGTATGACCTACCAGTAGAATATAAGTCAACTATTGGCAAGAAATTAACAGCAACTTATAATGGAATCTCAGTTCAAGATACTTGGGAAAAGCAAGTGGACTATATCCTTAATGAGAAGATAGGAAAATATCATCATCATTACTTCGCCAGATATGAGGATGGTAAAATTGTTGAAGTCTGGAGACTAACAGCGAAGCAAGTTTATGATAAACTTTTACCTAACCTTGAGAGACAATTTCATTCAACTAAGGTTAAAAAAGACCCTCGTTTAGGTTATACTCTATCAGAAAAGTATATCTATTCAGTTGGTTTACAAATCATTTAATTCACCCATTTATTCATTTTTTATTATGCAAATAGACAGAGAAATCATCATTAACAGACTAACAGAACATTATTATTCGAGGTTAGGAGAGTTAGTAGCAAATGACCAAATAGGAGACAGTAAAGCGGTTTACGAGGAGTATATAGTAAATGGAGTTGACCCTGATGAAACTAATTATCAATGGATGCTACTTCCATATATCAATGGAGGTATTGAGTAATGTCAATCACTTATGTGCCACTTTTATTAGTGTCATACTCAACGTTGAATACAGGTGTCAATCGACTATAATAATAGTATAGAAACAAAGGAAATTTATGGGATTCACTAAAGTACTCGCAAAGCACTCAAACAAAACTGTAAGGTTAGACACCTATCAGAGATTACTTTTAACAGCAATCGATTCATATGGTAACGGAAGTTGGAAAAATAACGTATCACTTCATCACTTATATGACTTGAGAGGAGCATTTGCAAATATTCTCATCGGTGGTAAGGTTGTAGGTAAAGTTGTTTACGATGTTGCCCAAGATGACATATCAGCAGATGACTATAGAGCAATTCACATTGATAAGACAAAATTCTCTAAAGTATCCTACATTGCATTTGTTAAAGATGCTGATTTAGATATGCAGACTATCAAATACAGAAATCTTCTAAAGAAATTCTATCAAGTTATCCTTATGGATAATAAGATGATAAAGTACTAAGGAGTCAAGCGATCTTGTGCCACTTATATTAGTGTCACATTGCTTGTTGAATACAGGCATCCATCCATTATAATAGTAGTATAGCAACAAAGGAAAAAAATTATGAAAAAAGGTTTAAACATCGAAGTCACATCCACACAGTACGATTA
>TARA_B100001093_G_scaffold2499_3_pt1 | contig 56043 bp, 38 predicted proteins | sample TARA_B100001093 | Tara Oceans TARA_B100001093 (sample SAMEA2623116) | marine metagenome | biome: marine biome (ENVO:00000447); feature: surface water layer (ENVO:00002042); material: "saline water (ENVO:00002010), including plankton (ENVO:xxxxxxxx)" | depth 5 m | reverse complement strand
CACCAATCTATGGCCTCTGCCACAACTTCATCACTGCCCGAACCATCCTGAGAGAGTGCTTTGGCTACAAGAAGTTCGACGTTTGGTGCAATACCTTTCATCCATCCATCAGCGACTAAAATTCCAGTCATACTGGTTCCGTGCCCCTCATCGTCGTAAGCGTCGGGCCGGTCTAGAACAAAATCTTTCCAAAGCGTGATGCCGAGGTTATCCAAATCCGGATGGTTTGGTTCTAATCCTGAATCAACGATGCAAACACGAACGCCTTTGCCAGTCAGTTCATCGTCATCAAATTGAACAAGATCTGCATAAATTTCTTGAGAATCCAAAGCCGAGTCAGCAGGTCTGTAGCCGACCAACCCGTTTTCGCCGAGAAAAATCCCTCCCACATACACGACAGCTGAAAGTAGAATCAACGTGAGCGATATCACTACAATACGTCGAACGATGACGATATCATGTTCGAGTGTTCTGTCATAGTCTGGAACGATGTAAGGAGGAGGTGTTTCAACACCATCCCAAACTGAACCCGTTTGGGTAATTTCATCGACTGCTTCGTTAACTTCGGCCATAGCAATCAACTGAATGCGTGCACTGCTTCTGCAAAGGTTTCAGCAAAGAGACGTGCATCCTCTTCGGTGTTGTAGAGGTAAGCAGATGCGCGCAATGAACCATTCAAATGGCCTTTAGAATTGAACCATGAATGAACGCAATGCTGCCCGCTTCGAACCATCACACCCGCAGCTTCGTCTAAGAGTAAAGCGATATCGTGAGGTTCGAGTTCATGCATGAGGACTGAACAGATACCGCCGCGCAGTCGAGCATCTTTGGGACCAATGATTTCAACACCAGGCAAGTCTTTGATTCCATCTGTCATAATGTGATTCAATCGAATCTCATGCTCATGCACTTCATCGAGATTAAATTGAGACAGATAATCGATGGCTTCTCCTGCGGCAATCATACCGGAAAAGTTTGCGAGACCTCCTTCAAATCTCTTCGGAGGTTTCGCCCATTCAATTGAATCATATGTTGCATTCGCTACCGTTTGGCCACCGGATTGAATTGTTCGAAGATTGTCCAAAAGTTCGTACCTTCCCCACAACGCTCCCATGCCAGAAGGACCACACATTTTGTGGATTGAAAGTGCTAAGAAATCGATGTCGAGTTCTTGAACATCAACGTTCATGTGGGGAGTGGATTGCGCCCCGTCTACGCACACCAATGCACCATGGTCATGCGCAATTGCAGCCACTTCCTTGATCGGAATTTCAACTCCATCGAGATTACCAATTTGACTCATGGATACCAGTTTTAATCGTCGACCGGCTTCACTGCATGCACGTTCAAATTCTTCTATATCGAACGTGTTGTTTTCGTGTGAGCGAACCACTCGATGGTCGACACCCTGTTCCTGTTCAAGTTGTAACCATGGAACGAGGTTTGAGTTGTGCTCTCTGTCGGATGTTAGGACGATGTCACCCTTCTCCCATGAAAGACCGTGGGCAACCTGGTTGAGGGAATGAGTTGCATTGCGTGTGAACACGATTTCACTCGAGGATTCCGCATTCAAGAAGCGTTGGAGTTTGATGCGCGACTCCATGGTTGAACGAGAGACACGGGTGCTGTATCGATGGACAGAACGCCCTCCACACCCGGGCGTTTTGGTGTAATAATCGTTGATGGCAGTTACGACAGAATCCGGTTTGAGCGTGACGCATGCATTGTCCAAATACGTCGGAGCTCCGTCCTCACGCAGTGTTGGGAAATCGTTTCGATATGTCTTAGGGTTCATCACCATGCCTCCGAATCTGAAATGAAGTCAAGTACCGGTGCATTGATTCCGCATTTTGGGCAATCGTACCGCGTCGGGATTGTGGTCGTGCACTGCGGACATTTTTTACCAGCTGTATCAAATCCAGTGCATCCCTCTGTCGGGCATGGCAACTGAATCTGGCCGAGCTTGTCTCGTACAATCGGAACAGCAGCCTCACACTCAGGGCATATAGACGCAGTCGAGGTAGTTGCTACGGTACTGTCTTGCATCTGACTCTCAGCACGCAATGCTGCTTTGGTTGTAACGCGAACATCCGTTCCAAGCATGCGATGAGGGTACCACACCATCATGAGGAATATTGGAAGTGAGAGGAGCCCAGTGATGATGTGAACAGAATAGCTGCCAATCCGTTCACCACCCCGTTCGGATACAAAATTTGCTCCAGACCACGCTGAGACGCTGATGAGGAAGAACCACGCCACACAAATCACACCCCAGCCCATCAGTGAATGTTCAGCCATTTCAGTTTCCATGACACGAACGTCCTCATGAACGTGGTATTCTTCAACGTGGAGGTCCCGAGTTTCGACGACTGCTTTACAAAAAAAGTAGATGAAAAATACAACTGTCAAGGTAACCAGTGTACCACCAAGCATGTCGGAAACAGATGCACCAACTGGGAAATTCATTTGATTCTGATGAAACATTAACTGGGCTATTACGATGGCATTCCAGAAGACCAGCAGCGAAATTGAATGGACGCGCATGATGGGAAACATACGAGCAATTTGTAATATGAACCAACCCCAAATCACTATGGAAACGAGCATTTGGAAGAATGCAAACCCACCGATGACTTCCAATCCTTGAATCCCAGTATCGTCTGGCGATCCACCTGAGAAAATTTCAGGCGAAACCGAACCGAGCAAGAAGGCTACTACACCCATTATCAGGGTCAGCCAGTACTGTTGATCCCATTCTTTGGCAGCGAGTTTCCCTTTGAATCTGAGTTCTGATTGAATTCGGTCAATTGATTCAGCGACGGGATGAAATTGGGCAAAATTGTAAAATGGTTTTACATCTCTTAGCCGAAGCGGTAATACATCGTGACTTTCGTCAACCAGTTCGGCAGTAACTGCCTGCTCCGACATACTCTACCGTAAACGCTCCACCTTTGAGTTCTTTCGCACGATTTGTCTTGCCTCCATGAGACTGTTCAAGGGTGAGCGTTAAACGGTGGAGTCCGGTCGATGAAGATAAGCCGAGATCGCATAGCCTGGTAGTGCGCGCGACTGGAAATCGCGTGGGCCTGTCCCTCGGGAGTTCAAATCTCTCTCTCGGCGCCTCAACATCTTTGAGCAGTGTGCATGCTGCGTCGCAGAGGAAGAGCCACCGGCGAGAATTGAACTCGCGACCTCCTCATTACCAATGAGGTGCTATACCGCTAAGCCACGGTGGCAGTAATGCTGGCGACAAACCGGTGTGATATAACCGCTTCGCGTGTTCTTTTCGACACCAAATTCGCTGCTTGGAACCAGAGTTTGCCTCAAAGGCTATAAGTCGTTTTTTACAAATCAAAAAATGGAGAAGGCAACTTCTCCGGATGGGATAATATGGAGCGAGAGCTAAACACGAAAGGGGAGATGCGCAAGCAAGTGCGAGATCTCCAGAGCCAAGTTGATGAATTGAAAGACCTCGTGAATACGTTATTGAGCGTTATTTGCGAAGAACCAGATGGGGTGCACAGCGGTTCAGCTCCGACCATTCCAGGTCAGCCGCCGAACAATTACTGCATGTAATCATCCTTTGATGACTGCAAGCGGGCTTAGTCGAACGACTGGTCGAGCAAGTCCCGCTTTGTGGGTCAAGTCAATGACCTCATCGACATCCTTGTAGGCGCTTGGGGCTTCCTCAGAGAGAACGTTCGGAGTCGATGCATGTATCCGAATTCCTTTCTGTTCAAGTTCGAGTTTGAGTGCTTTTCCATCTATGGTTTGCTTCGCTTTGGTACGTGAGAGTGCTCTTCCAGCACCGTGGCACGACGAACCAAAGGCTATGTTTTGACCCTGCTTTGGGCCTGCCATCAACCACGAACCAGTCCCCATATCTCCAGGAATCAACACCGGCTGTCCAAGAGAATGCTCCATCGACGCTAACTCTGGACTGTCTCCACTGAAGGCACGGGTTGCACCCTTTCGATGAACGCAACAAACACAAGACGACCCATGGATTGTATGTGTTTCCACTTTGGCAATGTTGTGAGATACATCGTACAAGGTCCGAGCTTCGCCATCAACTCCAAGTTCCAAACGGAGAACTTCTCGAAGCCTGTGCGCTAATGCACTTCGGTTTGCAAATGCAAAATTCGCTGCAGCATTCATGTCTCGGAAATAGGCCTGGCCTTCGTCAGAATGAAATGGGGCCGATGCGAGTTGTCGGTCTTGAATCTCAAAACCCCATTCTTCCTCTACCCAGACAGATCCGCGTTGCTTGTAACGTCGTTCTAATGCCCGTACATGGTCACTGCACACTTGGTGCCCGAGCCCTCTTGAACCGGAATGAATCATGGCGACAAGTTGCCCATCATACAACCCCCATGCTTCAGCAGTCTCCTTGTCGACGGTCTTTCCAACCGTTTGTAATTCTAAAAAGTGGTTACCACTGCCGAGAGTTCCAAGAGCTCGTAAGCCACGCTCTTTGGCTCGATGACTGATATCTGACCCCTCTGAATCAAGCACGCCGTTGGATTCGATATGCTTCAAATCCTCATCGTAACCAAACCCAAGTTCCGAGGCGGCTTGAGCGCCGCCGACTATGAGTTCATCTAATTGCGACGAAGTGATGGATAATCCACCCTTTCCTGATGCACCCGCAGGAACTCTTCCAGCGAGTCTTCCGGCCAATTTTTTTAGATTTGGAATGTCGCTTTCGGTCGCATCCAACGCAAGCATTCGAACACCGCAATTGATGTCAAAACCAACACCACCTGGCGAGACTGCACCACCGAGTTCTCCGTCATTGATATCGGTAGCAATCACGCCACCGATTGGTAACCCATAGCCAAAATGCCAGTCAGCCATACCCCATGCTTCACCGACAATCCCAGGTAGGCTTGCAGCATTGATGAGTTGCTCAGGACCTCTGTCATCTGCATGATTGTCCAGATGCTGACGGTCTGTAATCAACCGTGCATCGACTTTCATCGACCCGTGCGCCTTGATGCGCATGGTGCCATCATCGAGTGACGATAGATACTTGCGCCAGTCTTCGGTCATGCCTGCTGCTTGTGGGGTTTACCTTTGAGCATTGTTCTCGTTTTCATGTAGAGATGACCCACAAGGTTTGAAGGCTGGTGGGCAGTGGAATGTATGTTCCCTTCGGGAGGTATGTCACATGGGATTGCCACCAATTGATTTAGCCGTTTTTCGAAACGAGGGGTACAGCCGTAAGAAATGCCGTATTACGGACTTGTGGTTTTGGACGACAGATCCAGTTCGGGAAACCTGTGGTGATACGACTGAGGATGAATACACGTTCATCGGAGCACCGCTCATCGAAGGCTATCCAATGCGAGGAAAAGCATTGAAGGACGCTATGCGAGAATCATTTCTTCAGTTCTTCGAGCGTGTCAACCATACACGTATTCACCCCTATCCCGTCTTAGCACGTTGGCGAGACGATATCCACTTGACCATCGCATCAATTGCAGATTTCCAACCGCATGTCACATCGGGAGAGGTAGAACCTCCGGCGAATCCGTTGACGATATCACAGCCGTGTATCCGTCTGACGGATGTAGACGCTGTCGGCCGCTCAGGCCGTCACCTGACTACGTTTGAAATGATGGCACATCACGCATTCAACCGCCCACAGGAAGGTAAGTTGTATTATTGGATGGAAGAATGTGTTCAATACTGCCATGACTTGATGACTGGAACCTTTGGAATCGACACTTCAGAAATCACCTATGTTGAGAACCCATGGTCAGGTGGGGGCAATGCTGGCGCAGCGGTTGAAGTCATTGTTGGTGGACTTGAACTCGCAACCCTCGTGTTCATGAACTTAGAAGAACATCCTGAGGGGGACATCGAACTCAAAGGTGACTTCTACAGGGAAATGCCGCTTCAAATCATTGACACGGGGTATGGATTGGAACGCTTTTGCTGGGCTGCAGCCGGGACACCTACGATTTACGAGGCAATTTATCCAGAGACGGTAGCTTGGCTCAAAGAATTGGCTGGTTTTGAATCGATTACTTCGAAGTGGCCGTCGCTTAACCTCAACAAGCTACTGGGTGAAATGAGTCGTCTCAACGGTATCATGAACATCGAGCCGGGCGTAGATGCTGAAGAACTACGTTCTACGTTCATTCGTAGACTTTCGGAACGTGGAGTTACGGTTACAGTGGAACAATTTTCTGCAGTTACAGAACCGTTATCGAAGATTTATGCTATTCCCGATCATCTCCATGCTCTTTCGAACATGCTCGGTGACGGACTTGTTCCCTCGAATGCGAAAGCGGGGTACCTTGCTCGAATGCTCGCCCGCAGAACTCTTCGGCTTCGAGACGACCTCGGTCTGAAAGTCTCACTGGCAGAACTCGGTCGGCATCACTTGGAAGTCAATCTCGCTGGTCAGACAATGAAGCAGTCCCCAGATGGAATTCTTGGAATTCTTCAACTGGAAGAAGAACGCTACGGCGAAATGATTCGTAAAGGTGGTAACGTGATTGTAACCCAGTTACAGCACTTTGCAAAAGACGTTGAAACGATACCCGATGAAGTGTTGTTCCAACTCAATGATTCACATGGTTTGGCTCCTGATACGGTTGTCAATTTGGCTCGTTCTGCCGGTTGGAATAACGTACAAGTTCGAACTGGATTTGCCGCTGAGATGGCTGAACGGCACGCACGAATAGCCAAAAAAGCCGCTCAAAGTGTTGAAGCTAAAACCATCGTTGAAGTGATGGATAACATTCCAACAACTGTGCCGCTTTATTACGACGATGTGCAACAGAAAGAATTCGATGCAAGCGTCCTTTCCTGCCATCCGCTCATCGGTGATGACCATCCTGCTGGGGCTACACACGGTGTGGTGTTGGACAAGACGTGTTTTTACCCCGAAGGTGGCGGCCAAGAAGGCGATTACGGTTCGCTTTCCACCGATTCAGTTCATCACCAAATTCTCAACACACGTAAACAGGGCCAACACATCATTCACCTCACTTCTGGTCCATTCGAGATTGGTGATTTAGTTCATGGTCGATTGGATTGGAATCGTCGAAAGCAATTGATGGATCATCATACATCTGTCCACATTGTAGGAGGCGCTGCTCGTCGAATTCTCGGCCCGCACATTTACCAAGCTGGTTCAAACAAGTCGATTGAATCTGGTCGTCTTGACATTACGCATTTCCGTCGTCTTGGGCGAGATGATCTCGATGCGATTGAAGGGATTGCTAACGATGTTCTCGGTAAGATTCAACGTACAGAAAAGACGGAATTGAACCGTAAAGATGCCGATAAGAAGTACGGATTTGACTTGTACCAAGGAGGTGCTCCGAAAGGAAATTCAATCCGTATTTTACGAATCGCAGACCACGATATCCAAGCATGTGGTGGAACGCACCACGACGAACTTGGCCAGATTGGTTCCATCCGAGTCATTCGCTCTTCAGCCGTTCAAGATGGAGTTGAACGCCTCCACATCGTTGCGGGTCAGGCAGCGCTGGACTATGCTCGTGAGCAAGATGAATTGCTTCGAAAGGCCAGTGATGTTTACGGGATACCAGTTTCAGAACTACCCAAAACAACCGAGCGTTTCTACAATGAATGGAAAGACCAACGTAAGCAAATCCAGCAATTGGAAGCTGAAATTGTTCGTTTGCGAACGCAGGGCGGCGGTGATGACTCTCACGATATTGACGGCGTTCGAATCGTAGTCATGGAAGTCACGGGCGACCTGAAAAAGATGACCAAGATGCTCAAGGAATTGACGCTTGATGCATCTACGCCAACCCTTGCCGTACTCGGTTCTCGAGAAGGTGGCGGGAAGTTAATGATTGCAGTCACTGAAAACACCGCCGCATCTGAGCGTTACAATGCCGTAGATTTACTTCGTGCGATAGCGCATCATATCAACGGTGGAGGTGGGGGTCGTCCCACTCTGGCTCAAGGCGGAGGGTCTAATCCCGACGGATTAAACGATGCATTGACCGCTGCGCGAACGAGTCTCGGTCTTTGATCACAAAGTCCGCAGTGCCTCGCTGTCAAAATGTGATACTGCTGCCTCAATAGCATCTTTTGGGGAGAACCATTTCACTTCCGAAATTTCTTCTGTTTGCAAACGAAGTTCGTCGAAGTTGCCGTTCCATTTCGAACGGTATGTAAACGATACGAATGAGATTCCTTCATCGGTGAATATTTTTTGGGTGACCACAGGCTCGCTGTTCTCAAGGATGAGACTTAATCCAAGTTCTTCGAACGTCTCGCGAACACAGCCGGTGCTTGGATGCTCATCATGATCCATGTAGCCGCCAGGTAGCGTCCAAAATCCATGGAAATGTCCACGTTCTACCTTTCCCATGAGCACTTCTCCTGCATCGTTGCAGATCATGACCTTTGAAACAAGTCGGTGCAGCGAACGGTAAATTGCTTCTCGTGCTACTGGGTCAACCGAATTATCAGCAATGAGGGCATCTTTCCAAGCCCAATGCTTTGGCCATTCGATTTTTGGGTATCCCTTGAGCACACAATGTACCATCGTTCCGAAAACAATTCGAGTTTCACGGATTTTCTTCCACTCTATCCCCAGCGCGTCAACTTCTGCTGGGGTAGGGAAACGCAATACTTGGTCAGCCGAAGTTCTACCAGCGATAGGAATCAGGGGTCCGTGACCGTTTTGATCAACAAGTAAGACCTTTCCATCGTGTTCCAAGTGGACCACTTCAGTAGGCTGCATGACAATGCGTCTTAGGCGTGTCTCATCAATGCTCGCACGCACAGTACAGGAAAGGATTCAATCGTATTGTTCAAGTACATGTGCGGTATCGTAATTTCATGTACTTTGAACAACTCAATGCGACTGGGTGGGCCAAGACCTACCTGCTTATCGATGAAGAATCTTCTTCGGCTCTTCTCATCGACCCAGTGTATGATTTCATGGGTACGTACCTTGAAGTTATAGAATCCAAAGGTGCTACGTTGAAGTATGCTCTGGCGACCCACACTCACGCAGACCACATTACGGCCTGTTATTCACTTCGCGAAACAACTGGGTGTGACTATGTCATGTGGCATTCTACTGCATGTCTTGGCGTCTCGAAGTACCTCAGCGAAGGTGAAGCAGTGGCGCTTGGAACGTTTTCCCTGAAGGCTCACCACGTTCCCGGTCACACCAACGATCACATGCTCATCGAAACTCCAATGCACCTCTTCACTGGTGACTTCCTGTTCACTGGTAAAGGGGGCGTAGGACGAGATGACCTCCCGAGCGGTCGCCTTCAGGACCATTGGGATTCTCTCAAGAAATTGAAAGAACTTGACGGCCACCTACTCGTCTGCACTGGCCACGACCCCCCGGGCACTGAAATGCAAACCCTGGACTGGAACCGTGAACACAATCCAGTACTTTCTATGGCTTCCTTCCCAGAGTTTGAGGCTTGGCAAAACGAAGTGACTGCCGGGTTAGGTTCGGTTTCTAAAATAAAAACAGCGTTACCTGCAAACCTTTTCGGTGAAATACCAGAAGTCATCCCGTGGGAAATGAGTTCATAGAGGATTGTCGGGTATTTTCCCTCGATGCTCGCTTGAAGGCAACTCCTGTAAATCTGCGAAACTTAACTGTTCGACTGGCGCCTCCAGCATCCTGTTCATTCGTTCACCCATTGCCATTCTTACGTGAAATTCAATTCGTCCCTTGGTCCGAGTCAGGTCATAGGAGAGGGGATTGAGTTGCTCAATGACTTGCTCACTGAACTGAACACGTACAGTTGAACCACGCCAAATAGAATAACCCCAGCGGAATGAAATTCCTACCACGGCTGCTCCATACAAGATACAGAGTACAGTCGCGGCAAATAAGACGGCGTTCCCATCTCTTGCCTCATCCAAGAGGTTTCGAGCTGTGAGGAACAGTAATCCAATTCCTACCAAGGGCTTGAGGATACTTTCCAACCACTGGTCGACAGGTACTAATCGACCCTTGGATGGGTCAACAAATACCAAGTCGGCCTCAAATGCTGCGTTCAATACACCCAGTAATCCGAGCAGTATGATGTACAGACCCGATGAAAAGATGATCTCAAGCCCCCATGACTCAAGGTTCAACGTCCAGTGAACGATGAGCCATGCAAAGAGTCCAAGAAACGCTCCTTGCGGTACGTGATTAAAATGAGTGACATGCTGTGAAAACTCATTCATCTTGGCCTTTTGTTCGGTCAATCCTCTGTACGGTTTTGGGATGTGAATGATTTGCCAGTGCATCATCTTCTCGATGGATTTGAGAGCAAATACCAACACTCCTCGACGAATCAGTATGATTTCGATGACCAGTAATATTGGGAATCCAATCAGGATTACGGGGAGCGCCATGATGACGGCGAGTGGAAATATGATAATCGCTGGCAACAAGAGAAAGTGCGATACAGTCAGTGGATGGAACAAGTCCGCTTCGATTAAACGTTGATGACTTGGACGAATGTGAAGGCTTCGGGAGATATCATCAAGGGTTGCCCTGAACGGTGCAACCTGGCGCCCTGCATCGATTATTTGCAATACAGTGCTGCGATACTGTGATGCTTCGTGCCCCACCCCAATGAAAAATCGCCATGCGATTTTCATCGGGACCGCTAGCAACAACGGGATGGACAACAACCCCGCCGCCCAAATCAGTGCATTGGTATCGATAGCGGACATTGACCTCAACTATGCCAAACCGTTGGGGTGTTTCAAACATCGGGTAGTTTCAACTCCGTAGGCTAAGGTTGATGTCCTTCGGAGCCACATTAGGATACATGGCGAGGATTGCGGTCACGGACGGGATGGCAAACGATGCGATTGCATTGTTGGAAAAAGCGGGGCATGAAGTGGTTTCACAATTCATTGAACCAGCGGATCTTCGTGCAGGTGCTCTTGCGGATTTTGATGCAATTATCGTTCGAAGTGCTACCAAACTTCCAGCCGATATTATCCAGCAGTCGGGTCGTCGTCTCAAGGTGATTGGCAGAGCAGGGGTCGGCGTTGATAACATCGATTTACAGGCAGCTGCAGATGCGAATATACCCGTCGTCAACGCACCAAGAGCATCAACGCAATCCGTTATCGAATTGACGATTGGTCATTTGCTTGCATGTATTCGCCACATTCCACGTTCGGACAGGGGTATGCGTGAAGGAAAGTGGGAAAAGAAAGCCATGAAGGGAACTGAATTGCAGGGGAAAAACCTAGGTCTAATCGGATTTGGACGTATCGCCCAAGGCGTTGGCTCTGTTGCCCAGTTGCTTGGAATGGAAGTGCACACCTACGACCCGTACCTTCCACCGAAGGTTGCCAAAGCCCAGAATACGACGCTTCACAAGAAAGTCGATAGCTTGTTCCAAGCGTGCACACACATTTCGGTTCACTGCAATTATAATCAAGAAACCCACCATCTGGTGAACGCTGAACGTATGTCTTTGATGCCGGGTAAGTCCATCGATGGAATCAAGTGTGGTAACCACATTGTGAACTGTGCTCGAGGCGGTATTGTCGACGAAGATGCGCTGTTGGAAGCGCTTCGTTCTGGTCAAATCACATCTGCAGCGTTGGATGTATTTGAAACTGAACCTGTCCCAAAAGGAAATGAGTTGGTGCAGCACCCCCACTTCCACGGTACACCGCACATCGGAGCGGCCACTCTTGAAGCACAAGCACGCGTTGGACGAGATATTGCGAGTGCTGTTATGACGGTTCTCAAAGGCGGTAAAGCCGACACTACCGTTAATTCACATTTACTTTAATCACGCCCTTCGCGCAGATTTGAGGGTCTACTGAACACTTGTCGGCCTTACGCGTGAAATCTGCGATATGCATCTACAATCATCGACGTTGAATGGCCGAATTCCATCACGCCTTTTCGCACTTGAAGAGCTTCCAATGGAGTTTCCTGCCGCAGAACGGCTCGTGTACCTCACACCTTCAGTCGAAGTCTCAGTGTCTGAAGAATACATCAACTTCAAGCACCTCAGGCACTATTCTCATACCATGACGGATGAAAGTGTTGATGCCATCCGTACTCCGCCTCACTCCACGGGTGAACGGATTATTATCCACTGTGACCTTGATGCTTTTTTCGCGGCAGTCGAAGTTCTGCACCACGACCTTGACCCGGAAAAACCTCTCATCATTGGTTCAGATCCTCAAGCAGGGAGAGGGCGCGGCATCGTCTCGACATGCAATTACGCCGCTCGAAAATTCGGAATACATTCTGCAATGCCAATCAGTGAGGCGTGGCGACGATGCCCAGGTCATCCGTTTGGACCCGGTCATTACATCCGTGGCAGTCGTGGTTTGTACAGCCGTGCATCTCGAAAAGTCATGGAAATACTGCTTGAACCAGCAGAATTCTTTGAAAAAGCCAGCATTGATGAGGCGTATCTCGATGTAACTGACCATGTTGCTGGTGATTGGGATGCTGCCTATGCACTGTGCCGTTCACTTCAAACAACCATCGAAGAAGAGGTCGGTCTTACCGCATCGTTTGGTATTGCACCAACGCGAATTCTTGCGAAAATGTCGAGTGAGGTGAACAAGCCGAAAGGAATTTTCAGGATATTACCCGATGAAATCGTCGATTTCTTTCATCACCGCTCTCTTCGAGATGTTCCGGGCATTGGGCCAAAGCGTGCTACGCAGTTAGCAGAATGGGGTCTGACGACGGTCGATGAAGCCTATGAACTGGGTGAATTGGCGCTTGGTCGCATGGCTGGTGAACGCTTTGCTTCTTGGCTTATCCGCGTTGTCGATGGAGCGACAAGTACCGAAGTCAGTCCACTTCGAAGCCGTAAATCGATCGGTAAAGAACGGACTTTTTCCCAAGACCAGACCGACCATGAAGCGGTTCTTGACGTCCTTCGCTCACTGACTCAACGGGTTCTCAAACGTTCGAAAGACATGGGAGTTTCAGGGCGTTTGGCAGAGGTGAAAATACGCTACACTGGATTTGAGACGCACACCCACGGTCGCTCGATACCCGTTGCGATGGATGAACCCGATGTATTCTTGCGACTTGCTGAGCACCTTTTTGCAACGAATGTGCAACACAATCGAAGTTTACGGCTAATCGGTTTTCGATTGGGCCAACTGGACATGCCACCAACTCGTCAAGCAGTTTTACTGCTTGAAGAAGAGTGATCATTCCAAGTGATGCATGCGTGTGAGAATTGCCGTGAAGTCAACAAGTTCAGCAGGGATGGAGATTCCACTGATTGGTTGGTTCAACGAAATCCCTTGCTCCTTCTTGGTGTTCCACGTATCACCATTGAAACTCTGAATGGCGCCGGAGAGTTCACGAAGTGCATCACCTCGAGGTGATTCAACATCCGTGAGAGGATGAGCAGCAGCGGGAAATGTATCGACATCAACAGCAGACATACCGTACACGGTACTGGAGATGTGGTGCGTGAAGAACGGACAGACAGGGGAAAACGCAGACATGAAATCACGAACGATACGGTGCAATGTCCAAGCAGCAGACTGGTCACCATCGTACAAGCGAGATTTGACCATTTCAAGATAGTGACTCGGCAAAACTCCAGTCCCGAATGTCTTCAATGCTTGAGTTGCGGAGTAAATGTCAAGCGCTTGCCAGGCTGAAGAAACCGTCTCCATTGTGGATTGGAACTCAGCTAAAATCCATTCGTCTTCAATGGCCAAGTGTTCAGGTGATTGATCGAGGTCTACCGGGACTTCAAACTGTGATGCGAACCGAGCAACGTTGAACAACTTCGTTAGAACACCGAAGTACTTCTTCTCGATTTCTTCAGGGTTGATATGGAAATCATCGCCCACCTGGGCATCACACGCCTTCCATAATCTGAAGCACTCGCTTCCAATTTTATTGGCTCGAAGGCTGACAGACTTTTCTGGCCCTCTCACTTTCCACGAACCAGTTCGTCCACCTGCACCGCATTCAAGCACGGAGTCAGCATCAATTCCATTGCCCAGCGACTTGCTCATTTTCCGGCCCCATGGGTCCATGCCTAAGCCATCGATCCATACATGCTTGAAGCCGGGCTTATCAAGCAGAAGATTTGATTTGAGTAGAGTGTAGTACAACCAAGTGCGAACAATCTCCTTTCCTTGTGGACGCAGTGCAGTTGGGAATGCTTTTTCAAACACTTCTGGTTGATTCAAGTAACCGCTAACGAACAGATTTGAATTGGATGAATCCATCCAGGTGTCGAAGACCTTTTCTTCGCCGACGAGTGTTCCAAGAGAATCTTGAAGCTCGTCATAGCTGCCAAGTTCTTGACGTGTTTCTCGATCGAGAACATGGCTTCCGGCAGGTGGTGCTTGGCACCACGGTTGAACATAGGTTCCGGCGGGGGGGACGATGATTTTTGAAGCATCTTCGCTGTACCAGATAGGGATTTCAGTATGGTACCACCGGCGCCGAGATATTGGCCAGTCAATGCTAATATTATCCATCCAATCAAGCAAAAATTGTCTGTTGCGAGGTGGGTGGAATTCAATTTCTTCAATGTGCTCTTTCATGCGGTCTTGCGCATCAGTTTGTTGCACATACCATTCCTTGAGCAAGATGATTTCAACGGGATTCTTTCCCCGCTCTGAAACTGGGATTTCTTGCTCGCGTTCCACGACTTGTACGAGAGCTCCTGCATTTTCCAAGTACGCTGTGGCAGCTTTACGTGCTTCGTACACTTTCATTTCCGCAAAGGGACCAGCAAGGTCGGTCATTTTACCTTCGAGGTTGATTGCTTGGAAGGGGGTAAGACCAAGTTCACGGAAGACCGCAACATCGTTTTGATCCCCGAATGAACACACCATTAAAATTCCCGAACCGAATTCGGATTTAACCGATGGATGGGTTTGGATTTTCACTGAAGTACTTCGCCCCACCACGGGAAGAGGCAACTTCACAGTTTTTCCAATGAGGTGCGTATACCGTTCATCGTCAGGATGAACCACGACAACCCCGCAAGCGCAAATTAATTCCGGTCGGGTTGTAGAAATAACAAGTTCAGTTCCGTCATCACATGTCCACATTACATCGATTAATTTGGTTTTTCGAGACTGGCGTTCAACTTCCGCATCTGCAATTGTCGTACCTTCTACCGGGTCGTAGATATTCGGCCGCAGGTCTTCAACAATTGCGCCTTTTTTGAACAATTCAATAAAGATGGACTGCGTAACTGTTCGGTATTCGGGAGAATCGGTGAGGTATTCACGGTCATAATCGCAAGAAAGGCCCACTCTACGGGCGGTTTTTCTCATTGCTTGGGTGAATGTTTCAATTGTTTCTTCGCACAGTTTCAAGAACTCTGCACGGTCATAGGTTTTCATTTTACGTTTGGTATTTTTTTCCACAGTGAATTCAATGTTGATGCCGTTTCGATCAACACCCCATGGGAAGTAGACTTCCTTCCCGAGTAGGCGTTGGGAACGAGCGATAACGTCAATCATCGAGTATTGTGCTACCGCTCCAATATGCCAGGTTCCCGACGGATATGGTGGCGGTGTGTCAATCACAAAAATTTCCTTTCCACTGTCAGGATTGAAAGCGTATCGCTGGGCGTATACTTGCGGGTTTTCACCGTGCGCTTCTTGAATTTTCTTTTCAAGGTCAATTGACCAGCGCTTGTCGTTTAATATTGGGTCTGGCATGTGCCTCAACTCGCCCCGTACTTGTGAACAGCACGGGTCTAACGGGCGCTAAGAACGACCACCTTTGAACCCAACGGATGACTTTTGATTCATGAATGCGAATCGTTCCGCAAGCGGACACCGGATAGATAGGGCTTTGAAGTGAATTCATTTCCAACAAAGAGAGGGCGATGTATGTCGACAGATGAAGCATCGAATTCCCCTTCGGATTCCAATCCAAAAACGGGTCCAGAGAACATGTCGTCTCGGGTATCGAATTTAGCCCAATATGGTAAAAAACAAATTCGTACCAGTGCTGTAGACCTTTCAGCTCGAGTCAAGGAATTCAAGCCCAAAGATGCAATTGACGCAGTTTTGGACGCTCCAGTTCGATTCAAGCGAGAGTGGCAGAAACATGGAGCAACCGGTGCAATTACCCGTTACCCTCTACCAACCGTCATACTTTTTTTGATGCTCACTGCCTTTTTCGTTGGGCAGTCTGGATTCTTTGACCGCTATCTCACTCAATTTGATGACGATGTCAACAATCCCGCACTGAACGTTAACGGGGACTTAGAAGTGTATCTTCCTGAGGGAAGTGAAGTTGGAGCGTTGCTTGGGGAGGTTGAGCAAGACTGGTCGACGAACGTCATGGTGGTTTACATTGAATCATTTGGTGGGCGCAATATCACCGACCAACGTATTTTACAAGAAATCAGTTATGTTGAGACTATTCTCAATCCGAAACTCTCGTATGTTGGCGAAGTGAGCCCGGGGGTTGAGGATGACGTCATTTACATCCTTTCTATATCGACCGTTCTAAAGGAAGTGAACTCCAGTGCTCCTCGTGTGCGTACTGCGTTTGTTGACCAAATTGCACAACTTGGATGTGGAGCATCAGAGGATTGCTTAACTGAACAAATGGGCGATGCGCTGAATGAACTGCTGGATAATACAACCGCTGCACTCGAAGGCGGCTATGACATTCCATCACAGACCACCATTGATTTGGTGATTGGCGAGATGTACGACGACGATGGTTCACCGACACCGGGTCTCGATAAATTGGCACGCGACATCAACGGTTCTGAAGATGATTCGCCTGATGGACTTCTCGACCGTGCGATAATGGCAGTCGCTGTCCGAGAGGACAAAGATGCGAAGGAGATTATCCTCACAACGCAGGAACTTCTCGATCAGATTTCCAAAGAGGAACGTGCATGTGAGTTCGATACAAATGGAAATCCAGCCGGCCCAGAGCGCTGTACGTGGTCGGATTTGGGTCTAAGTATGACCCTCACAGGTCCTGTACCAATCACGAATGCAGTTACAGAGTTTTCATTCCGCTTGTTCTGGGAGATTTTCCCTCTTGCCGTCGTATTGGTGGCCATTGGACTCTTCGTATTCCACTGTGACTTTTTCCAAGCAGGTTTGACGGGTATTCGACCACTCCAGGGATTGAAAGTTGTTATCATCGCAGGATTGCCGACTTTATGTGCTGTCTTTTGGACACTTGGCATCATTGGTTGGACGAATTATGAGGTGACCATGACGGTTATCATTGTCGGGCCGATTCTGTTAGCGCTTGGCGTTTCGTACGGTCTCCATATTACCAATCGATATGCGGAAGAAGGTGGAACCAAATCAGAAAAAATGCGTGGTGCTCTTTCCTCAACCGGTCGAGCAGTTTTCTTATCTGCTGTGACTACGGTCATTGGTTTTATTTCGCTGGTATTCACTCCAATGGCTCCCATTCAGACAGTTGGAATCGCACTTTCAGGCGGTATTGTTGTCGTCTACATATTGACAATGTTCATGGTTCCAAATCTCACGCTGTTGTTGGACCTTCGGAAACCGAAACATCCTCCACTCAAAGTTTTCGAAACCCTCGTTCAAGCTCCTGTAAAGTACAACAAAGCCGTCATCGGTGTGTTTGCCGTTCTGATCCTCTTCTCTGCAACAATTGGTCAGGCCAATGTAGAGGAGAACATCGACATGCTTGGAATGGCACCTGAAGGAGAACCCTCGGTCATCAAGATGAAGCAGTACAGCGACGAATTTGAATCCGGACAGTTAGGAATGGTTCTAATTAAAGCCAACCTTACGGGGGTGACCTCGCTTGAAGCAAGTCAGCAGGACCCAGCACAGAATTTGCAGGCGATTGATTCTCTTGAGGGATTGCTCAACGGTGTAGATAATACGACTGCTGTATCGATTGTATTTTTGATGAAATCAGCCGGTATCGCTCCAACGGTATCGGGTGCTGGGCTCAACGAATTTGTCCAGGCCATACCCGGTTTGCCCGAGGATATCAAGGATACTGCGGCAGTACTACTCGACAACTCCCTCACACAGGATGCATCATTCTGGGACTTGCTAACCTCCCCGGGTTCGTATGGCCTTCCTGCTTCGCGGCAGTCTGAGATTTTCCTCTTAAACGTGTTTTACTCATCGATTACTGATGAAACTCGAGAAATTTTCATCAGCGAGGATTACGATCGAAGTTTGATTTACGTTGATATGCCATATCTACCGGTTGCAGACACGTCGCAAAGCGTCGATGAAATCAACAAGTACACTGCAACATTTGTAGGAAACAGTGACCCGGGTAATGAAGCAACCAAACTCACTGGTGTAGCTTCAACTTCAATTGAAGTGAACACGCTGATCGTTAGTTCACAGTGGACTTCACTTGGTTTCGCACTCATCTTAACACTGATTACTCTGGCAATTGTTTTCAAGGACATCAAATACTCCATATGGACCACTTCCCCCGTTATAGCGACCGTTGCAATGCAGTGGCTCGTTATGTGGCAACTCGATGTACCGCTTTCACTGGTAACGGTTATGATTGGGTCGATTTTGGTTGGTGTGGGTGTCGATTTCTCGATTCACATAGCGAACCGCATACGCGAACTAGGTGGAGGAATCGAAGCCATTCGTAGCGCAGCCATTGGCACGGGAATGTCGTTGTTTGAGGCTGCAGTGGTAACGACGCTGGGTATGCTAACAGCGTACAATATTCCTATTCCGGAAATCAAACCGTTCATCACAGTCATATTGATTCTCTTGTGGGTTGCTGCTGCTAGTGCGTTAATTTTGCTCCCAGCAATTTTCGTGACGCTTGAAAAAGCGGGTCTGGGGGCTGTCAGCGGTCGCAATGCTATGGCAAAGCGGCTCGGTCTCGGCAAACCAAAATCGATTGATATCGATGTTTTAGATGCTGCCTTGATGGATGAAGTTGTTGATGCTTGGTAAGTAAGTTTCATTGGCTGTTTCTTTTTGCCTACTGCATGGACAAGTACTGGTTGATGAAATCGGAACCCCACGTGTACCCTTTTGAGCAACTCGTGGCTGACGGCTCTACCCACTGGGATGGAGTGAGAAATTATCAGGCACGCAACATGATGCGCGACGACATGAAGAAAGGAGATTTGGTCTTGTTCTATCACTCAAACTTCAAGCCACCGCACATCGCAGGAATCGCACGAGTGAGTCGCGAAGGCTATGCCGATCACACTGCGCAAGACCCTTCATCGAATTACTTCGACCCGAAAGCAACACCTGAAAACCCTCGATGGATGATGGTCGATATCGAGGCAGTTGCGGAACTCCCAACCATTGTTTCGCTAGAAGAAGTTCGCAACAATCCGGCTTGTGAAAACATGTTGTTGATTCGAAAGGGTCAGAGACTCTCCGTACAGCCCGTTGAGGAATCTGATTTCGATACCGTTTTGGCAATGGGCGGACTTTCTCGCAGTGATTTGCCGTAAGGTCAATGTTCAAGTGAAACAACGATAACAGAAAATTGGTGAGCCCATGGAAAAGCAAATCCCCGTTGCGTCCCGCGCATCAAACATCGAATACGCAATAAGGGATGTTGTGGTTCCGGCTGCGATACTGGAGGAACAAGGACACCAAATATTGAAACTCAATATTGGTGATCCTAGCGCTTATCCGGGTCTTCCCACTCCTCAACACATGGTCGATGCGTATGTCCATGCACTGCAGAAAGGAATGAATGGTTATTCTCCATCGTATGGTTTGCCTGAACTTCGTAAAGCGATTGCACGTGATGAAGTTCAGAAGGGGTGGGATGCGAAGGATTCAGATGTTTATGTGTGTCATGGAGTCACTGAAGCACTCCAGATTGTCTTTGCCTCAATTCTCAACCAAGGCGATACAGTACTCGCACCAGGTCCGCACTACCCACCCTACATGGCTTATCCACAAATGTATGGTGCCACGACCGTCGAGTACAAACTCAAACCCGATGACGGATGGAAATTGGATATCGACGACATTGAATCAAAAATGAATGATTCAGTTCGGTTATTGGTTCTCATCAATCCAAACAATCCCTGCGGTAGTGTTGCTGGTGCAGAAGAGGTCAACAGAGTACTGGCGATAGCGGAACGATGGCCTAACTGCATCGTTGTGGCTGATGAAATATACGATGGACTTGATTTCACAGGTGAACATGTCAGCATTGCAAGCCTTTCATCAAGCGTGCCGGTGTTCGTTCTGAACGGCGTCTCCAAGGTGTTCTACGCCCCAGGTTGGCGTATTGGATATCTTGCCATTCACGACCCTACGAATCGTTTAATCGAGGTCCGGGATGGAATTGAACGTTTACTGCGTTCACGGTTGTGTGCTTCGACTCCAGCCCAATACGGCTATCTTGCTGGACTTGAGTCCGACCGGTCGTGGATGGCCGCATATTCGAGCAAAGTGGTAGCGCAACGAAACCTCTGCATTGAGCGAATTTCTTCTATTGAAGGTATTGAGGTGGAATCTTCGGGTGGTGCATTCTACATGTTCGTTCGACTAACAGATCCTAAGTGGGCTGATAACGATAAGAAATTCGTTCTCGAACTCTTGCATGAAGAGCACGTATTATTCGTCCACGGAAGTGGATTTTCACCTACCTTGGGTAAGGGCCATTTCCGCCTCGTATACCTACCAGAAATCAACGTTTTAAACGATGCCTTTGACCGTGTTGAGCGTTTCCTGCTACGTCATCGCTCAGCTTAATTATAGAACCATTTCATCGATGACTTGATGTTCTTGGCGCGAATCGAGCAACATGGGCAACGGAGTTCGCAGATTTCGAGTCGTCCTCCTAACAACATTTTTTTCTCTTTTCTTCCTTCACACCGTTTCGGCTAATGAAGTTGCAGATGTTAGTGCACTCGAGCCAGAATACTTTTTCCCTCTGTTGGTTGCTATCTGCATTGCAATTCCAGTTTGGCGCTGGTTCATTCCAAGCCAGCTAGCGAACCTTCAAGTCGCCTTCGAGATCGATGATGACTTATACGAAGTTCATCGTATTACGGGTAGCGCATCTGACGCTCGTAATCTGTTAAAAGAAGGTTCAGTGACGATTGGAATAGGCCTGTACATGATGGGGATGACGGGTGTTCTTCTCTTGATTACAGAACTTTTATTTGACCCGGAAATCTACTTCAAACCGAACCTTTACATCATTGGAATTTTGATTGCAATTCCTGTTCTCATTTCGCCATGGGAAACTCTCAATGCCCAGCTCTTGGGCATGAGTAAATCGAAAGTCAAGAGTCAAAGAATAACTAATTTCCTACGTCGAATCATCACAATGGCGCTTCTTGTTGGTGCTACGTTTGCTACTCTTCTGTACGGACTTCAAACAACAGGGGACGGGACACTAACTCCGATTTGGCTTGCAGCAGGTATGTTGACATTCATGGCACCAACCATCATGGCGTACGGAAGAATCATGGGAGCTTCTTGGAATATGCTGCTAATCAATAAATGGAGAACTTCCAATGGTAGACCAAATCCGATTGATCCGAACAAGCCAGGTTTCTTGAACCGATTGTTTTCACTGATTTTAGTACTCTTTTTGCTGACGATGCCAATCACCGCCCTCAACGGTATTGTCACGGTGTTTTACGTCTTATTTAACAGGCCAGAAAATGCCGAAGAAGTGCTGAATTTTGGCGGCATCATTGGTCATTCAATCTACCAGAGAATTGACATCATTTCTGAACTTCTCTTCCACTGGCAGTTCATCAAATCCCTCCCACAATTTTTATCGCTCTATCTTTCCATGAACATTGCAATTGTAGGGCTTGCGTTCATTTTTGAGTTAACTCGAAACTTGGTTCTCGGTGGTCAAAGTTTTGGTGGGATGTTCGGTGTCACCCTGGATTCGCCTCGTGAGATTCGAACAGAAGTCGATGCGCAGGCGCGACAATTGAAATTCGCTTTCGCTGGTTTTTCAGGCTATACGGTACTGTTGTTGGTTCTCGTATGCTACAAGGAATTTGGAGATTTAATGCCCTTTACACCATGGCTTGAAGACGTTGGTTTCAATGAAGGTAATCGTCTTTTAACCACGTGGATGTTCATTGCTTTTGGCCAAGCCATCTTTTTGTTCACCTGGCTACTTTCAATCATTCGATATTCACCGCTTCTCAACCTTCGTTTCGATTTAAATCCGGATGAACGTCGTGAAGGTGCAGTCAAATTTGCTGGCGGTGATTGGATGCGTGCCTTGGTTGACGAAGCAGCAATCTCTGAAGATCTCGATGGTCTAATACAATTCCAGCGCCGCTCGATTGAGGGAGATCCATCTTTAGTTCGTCACGAAAAAGCTCGCGCCCACATGTGGGAACTTGCTGTTCGTGGACTTTGGCCTAAAGCCATAGAAGAAGCTCGAAAAGTTCTCGCACAAGCTGGCGGTGATGATGACATAGCTCGAATGTTGATTGCTGTGGGTTACATGGCTTCTCGCCGCCTCGACGCTGCGCGTGAAGCGCTGCACGGTTTACAGCAAGCCGAGGGATACGACGAACCCGAATTACTTGCTTTCGTTTGCGAATGGCTCGATCCTTGGCAAGGAATGGTTACTGAAGATGATTTCTGGGACTGGGAAAACAATTCCTGTATTGATCATTTACAAGACCTGATGCGAATGTTGCGTGGGTGGCAACCTTCTCCCTCAGAGGAATCCATTCACAAGGACAGGCTGACACGGGTATCTCGTCTCTCCATGATTTCACTTCTTCGAGCCCAACGCCAACATGATGATGCCCTTGAATTGTCATTAAAACTCGTTCGAGATGAGCCGACTGGGGTTCGTCCACGTATTGCTGCTGCGCTTTGTTTAATCGATAAGGGTGATTGGCACAGTGCTCGTTCTATTCTCGCTGAACTCAAGGAAAGTGATGGTCAAGACCCTCGAGTAATGGCGTTGAGCAGTATCCTTGGACAAGTCGTCGATGAGGAAGAAATGGAAGTTGCATTAGCCGTTGGAACCGGCAAAAAAATGCGCAAATGGATTAATTCTGCACCTGTGAATGCGATTGCGGGATTGATGGTTCGTGGTGGACTTGATGAAGCGCTCAATGCCAACGTATTGATCGCTTCACATGAGGCGTCTCGAAGAGGAATGCCACCAATATATCGGCCGAGCATCTTGAATCGAATTTTCCATCTTTTAGTACTCATTCCAATCTGGTTTGTGTTGGGAATATATGTGTCCCAAGAAGTCGGGGAAGCGCAGGGTGTTGTAGTGGTCGTCACGCTGCTCATGATCCAGATCGCTGGAAGACGATTTTCGAAACAGCAGAAACGCGTCATTCGGCACAGAGATCAAAAGGCAATGGTATCGTATGCGAAGAGAATGAAGCGTTTCAAAGTCCAACCAGAACGTGCCAATATCCCAGTGGGCACTCACCTCTTGCTCTCAGGAATGTTGGTCACTGTCAACGGAGTAGTACTCGACATCGGTTTGCCTGGTTGGATGACAGAGCGATTGCCGCGTGACTCTGAGAAATCGGTGAAGATGCGACTCAAACGCCAAGCGAAGTCAATGGCTAAATCTCGACCACCTCGACTTCAACCTTTGGGAGAAGGTTGGTGGCTGAAGCGTCCAAAGGAGGAAGGAGCTGAAATTCCGGCCCTCGAGCGTCTCATTGGAGCGGTTGCTTATCGCGGTCGTCCACAATACATCGCCAAGAAGTCAGGTAAAGCGAGCGCCAAAGGACGACCGGTATCCAGTAAGTCGCGTTCAGTGGCTGAGATTAACCTCAGTCAGCGTGGAATTCCGACCAACACTCGTGTATCGGAGCGACCAAACAGAAAAAAGAGTTCGCCGAATTCCAACATAACCGTTGGTTCGAAACGTCCCGGACCCAACGTTCGTCCACAAAGCAAATCTTCAACTCGTGAATCTGATGATGAGTACCTTTCTTTCGACTAAGCATCTCTATCAATGGGTTCAAAGACCTTCTTGCTAAGCACGAATCATGCAGGGTGAACGTGGTACTTGGTCTCCTTCGAAATCGACGTTGGAGAAGGCACAAACCGTCATTGATGCAACTGCATCAAGTAGCGAACTTTATCGTAATGGATTTGGAATGATTGCTTCTGAGAACATCATATCCCCAATGGTCCGGAAAATTGTTGGAAGTGATTTACATGGCCGATATGCAGAAGGTCTTCCTGGAAAGCGATACTATCAAGGATGTGGCGATTTCGACACAATAGAGAGTCTTGGAATTGAGATGGCGAAGAAAGTGTTCAACGCACCGTTTGCGAACATTCAGTCGACATCTGGAACCGTTTCGAATATTGGTGCTCTCAAAGCACTCGCTCAACCCGGCGACAAAATTACTGCAGTATCTACCGCAGATGGGGGCCACATATCGCATGCTCGAATGGGTGCTGTAGGTCTTCGTGATTTGGATTTGTCAACCTACCCATGGGATGAAGACAGGATGGAACCTGATATCGAAGGCGCATGTGCCCTAATCCGAGATGTAGAGCCTAAAGTTGCCTTAGTAGGGCAATCCGTCTTCCTGTTCCCAACTCCACTTCGAGAGATTGCAGATGCTGCACATGAAGTGGGTGCGAAAGTCATGTACGATGGAGCTCACGTTTTGGGTCTCATCGCTGGAGGCTGTTTCCAAGATCCTCTTCGTGAGGGTGCTGACATCATGACCGGTTCGTCACACAAAACATTTCCAGGCCCTCAAGGTGGTTTTTTGTTGTCTTCCAGCGAAGAAACCTCATTTCACCGCCGCCTCAACACTGCCATTTTCCCGGGTGTTGTTTCATCGTACCATCTCCACCACGTAGCCGGTAAAGTAGTAGCATTGGCCGAGTTTGAGGAGTACGGTTCTGCATACGCGCATGACACAGTCCGTAACGCTCAAGCGTTTGCGAGTTCACTTGCTGCTCAAGGTTTTGACGTCTTGGCAGAATCTCGTGGTTATACCGCATCTCACCAAGTCTTAACACGTCATGGCGACACAGATTCAGGTGCTGGAGCGAAGGCTGCTCAATTGTTGGAAGAAGCAGGAATTATCACCAACATGAACATGCTTCCTGGCGATACCAAAGCCCTCACACCATCAGGTCTACGCCTTGGCGTCCAAGAATTGACTCGGGTCGGTATGGGCCCTTCGGAGATGGAAGCAGTTGCTGAACTCTACGCTCGGGTCTTGATCAAGCACGAAGACCCACAAAGGGTCAAGAAGGATGTTGCAGAACTCAAATCGCATCATCACGTCATTCGTTATTGTTTCAACGATGAGCAAACAACTGGTTACCCTTTTTGAGGCAATCCCATGGGCGGCAATGTAGATTCATCTGTTCGGTCCTCAAGCCTCTTGCACACCCTTCAATCAAATTTCACCGTTCATGCAGATGGCTCAATCCGTGATGAAAACGGTGGTTCATGGCTTGTTTGGACAGCAGCAGACTTCCAACATTGGTGGCTTGCATTGGAAACGCATTTGGGCGTTCCAATGGGCCGTAAATTGATGAATGCTGCAGCAGATGAAGAAGAATGGATGTTCAACAAGTACTCTCTTTTTCGCGTAAACGGTTTGTTCAAAAAGCGGAAACAACAAGCATTACTGTCACAGCGTTGGCATCTCCTCGGTTGGGGAAAACTGTCACTGGCCAATGATACAATAACGAGTAATCTTATGGCTCCGATAACCGCAGGTTTAGCCCTGGCTGCCCTCGAAAAGGTCCACCTTAGCCGCATCAAACTACAGTGGAAGCAAGTGTCCCCAACCCAAACTCTCCTCGAATTGGAACCCGACACTCGTCAGCTTGCACCGGTTCGGGACCCAAGAGTGTTTGAGTGGCAAAACCCCTCTCAACAACACATCAATGATCGTATTTCACCAATCGAACTTGACATTGAAGTACGAGAACTCGGTTGGGCAAATGCCGGCGAGGCTTCGGTTTTGCTTCCAGTTGGTTTTTTCTCACGTATTTTCGAAGCGATATCGACTCAGTTGCCTTTACTTGCCCCATCACGAATTGAATCATTCCATTTCTCTGAATCGATGCAGGATAGTTCAACACACGTGGTTTCTGCCACATGCCTGGCAATCGAAGATCTCCTTGCTAAGAGCGAACGTCCTGTCTACATACAGGATATACAGAGTTGGCGTGCATTATGTGATGCATACATGATTCCGTTCGGACTTGGTACCTATGAACGTATTTCTGCGACTGATGAACATGGAGGTGTTCTTTTTCAATTGAAGTCGAGTTCTCATCTCCCATTGACCGTCGCGTGGTTGATAGCTCTCTGGCAGCGCGGGCACGGTAAAAAAGCCAAATCATCGCTCGTTCAACAAGGAAGTGGATGGTCGCTTGAAGTCTCTTCTCTTCTCAATTATGCCTGAAAGGAATATCATATCACTCCATCTGTTCGACAGCGAGATTCAAGCATTGAGAGTTAAGGTCTATAACCGATGTACGAAGTCGGAGAGACTGCACTGATGTGCACGGTGAGTCAAATGTCCTTAAGTCACAACCAAATGGCCTATGCTGCAATCATTTCTACCTTGATTTTCGGCTCTCTCTTTGTGGGTTTTTCAGGATATTTCCAAACGAGTGAATCGATTGGTGGATACGAAAGTGCTGCTGAAGAGGATTTGATAGGTTCTGGTACGGCAATCGGTGCGGGTTTAGATTCAGATGGGGACGGTCTTTCAGATACTCTTGAATCGACTCAGTACGGCACTGACCCCGATAAACCCGATACGGATAACGACGGTATGAGTGATGGATGGGAAGTTGAACACGGCCTCAATCCACTTGATAACGGTGAATCAGAAGATATCATTCAAGATCCTTCTCAAGCAGATCAAACCGACGATGCTAACATCGAAAACGAAACTGATTCTTGGCCAGACCCTGAACAAGGACCAAACGGCGATCCTGATAATGACGGGTTAACCAACCAAGTCGAGCAAGAACTCGGCACCGATCCTCAACGTGCGGATACTGACAATGACAATCTCAACGACCGCTGGGAATCGATGTATACAATGGTTGTACAAACTCCTGGAGGCGAAGTTACCCTCTTCGATCCACTCAACGGAAATTGGGATTGCCTTCTTCTTGACCAAGCAATGGAAGATACTCTCTCCAGTTTTTATGATGACGCTGAAGGCGTGCTGCCTTCATGGTCTGAACTCGCCAATTCGCAAGGCTCGCACTCCTGTGATATGATTCTGGACACGGATGAAGACGGTCTTCCAAACTTCCAGGAAGAACTCTTTGGCACCAACCCTAACGCTCGTGATTCGGACATGGATTTGCTCGACGACATTGTCGAAGTAGGCTTGGATTCCGTCGTTCTTAGCACGGGGGTTGGAGAAGACTGCAACACACCTCTTCTCGATCCAATTTCACGCTTAGCTCCGTTTTCTGGTGTTGAAAACTCTTGGTTCCTCATGGACATGGACGGTGATGGTTTACTCAACGGACCATCCGACTGGGACACCGACGGTGACGGTATGCCGGATGGATTCGAATTTTGTTACTCCAACGTGAATGACCAACCGCAGAACGATGCACTCAAGGTTTTGAATCCCTCAAACGCATCCGACGGATACGGTGACTGGGATGAAGATGGACTGAACAACTTCGAAGAATACCTCGTTGCGAACACATTTGGCCCTACGAACTTCACATCCCCGTGGAGGCTCGATACTGACCAAGATGGTATGCCAGATGGATGGGAATCAACTAACGGGCTTCACCCCCGTGATGGTGCTAACGGCAACCTCGATCCTGATCGAGACGGTTGGGACGTTGATGGAGATGGTGGAGTCTTCTATTCTACACTTGAGTCAACAACCATCGTTATCGGAATTGATGTGATTGAAGACCAGTGGGTTGAAGCAAACTCCACTGTCGCTCGTGGCCAAATCACCCTGGCAGGTGGTCAGAAGCAAACTGTCGCCATGATTGCGCCAGTTGCCGGCTATGTTTATTCGATTGATGTTACTCTCGGACAGGCCGTCGAGTCCCGTCTCTTTAGCTGGATGCAAATTGTAGAACCTGAAGAACAATTCACGAACCTCATGGAATACAACGCACGAGACCGCGACAATGACGGAGTGATAGATGGTCGTTCAACCAATCCACTGAATCCAGACACTGACGGTGATGGACTTCTTGATGGAATTGAAGTGATGGGTTGGGAAATTCTCGTCGTGAATAACGGTGTTATCAAGACCTGGGTTACATCAGACCCAGGACTCTTTGACACCGATGAAGATGGCTTATCGGATTACATGGAATTCGCTTCAGTGTGTGCTGGAGGTTCCAATGCTTCAAATCCGGATACTGATGGCGATGGTGAACTTGACCAAATAGAAGCCCTCACAGGCTATACATGGGAGGGTGAATCATACTTCACCAGTCCTTGTATGTTTGATACCGACAACGACGGTCTTGAAGATGGAGAAGAAGTCATTGCTGGGAAAGATAACTTCCTTACCCACGCAAACAACTCTGATACAGATAACGATAGTCTTCTTGACGGAAATGAAGTCTTGTTCGTACCACGACCGTTCCAAAATCCAACCAATCCACTGCAGAACGATACCGATTCCGATGGGATGCTTGACGGTTGGGAGATGCAGGTAAAATCGTCGGAAGACAACACGAATTCCCACAGTCTTTGGGTCGCAACATCATCCTGGGAACGTCCTGGATGCGTCCCCTCACAAAACAACGATTGCTCGATGGAAGCCGGTGGTTACGTTTGGCAAAATAACTTGGGCGGTTTCATCGTAGAGAAAAAATATGCTGTTTCGGAAATGAATCTCACTGGTTTTTCAATTCCCGTCAATAACTTCTGTGCCTGCAATGGACGTTGGGCTCTTGACCCATCACTTGGTTCGATGAAAGATGACACGTTTGATATCGATAACGATTCATTGGCGAATGGGGCTGAAGCACCTGACAAGTGGAACACGAACCCAGTCGATGACGATACCGATGGTGACCAATTACCTGATGGATGGGAAGTGTACTACTCCGGACTTGCTTTGGATAGCGGACTGGTGGACAATTCCTCAATCGACGCTTACGGCGCTCGTGGCGTGATGGACCCTTCCATGCCCGACAGCGACCTTGACGGTATCATGGACGGTGACGAAGACCCCGACACTGACGGGCTTAACCGTACTGGACTGATTCGCAAATATTGCTCCGGTTACAATGATACAACGAATTCCGACTGCAATATTGACCCCGATACACCTGATGGAAAACGGTTTTACGATAACTTAGAAAATTATACCAACTTGGAAGAGAAGCAAAACGGCACCAGCCCAATCACCAACGACACCGATGGTGACGGTTGGAATGATGGTCCGGAAGTCTACTATCAAGACCATGATGACGATGGTATGGCAACTGGATGGGAATATCACTTCCAATTCGATCCGTTTGACCCTGCTGATCGGATGATTGACACAGATGGAGACGGCCACGTGAATTATTGTGAATTCAAGTGGGATACCAATCCCCGCAATCCTACAAGTTTCCCAGGACAAGGGGAACTCTGCGATCCGTTTGCCCAATAAGCGGCCCATGAAGAGCGAACATTCATGTTTGAATGGAACGCACACTCGGTCATGGGAATGACCAACAAGTTCTGTGTTATCCTCATGTTGGCCTGTTTTTTGATGCCGACCTTGTCAGGACTGGTAGATGCTAAGCATCACAAACCCATTTCTGAGGAATCCCTCGTTACCGTTCATCAAACCACAGGTTCTTCATTTTCCTCCGAAATGTTCCTCAACGGAAGCTCAGAAATCCCTCTGTCAAATACGATGTGGACTCTTTACAATCTATCAACCATCGATGAACAACCTGTTGCGCTTGAAACAGGATACCTTACAAACGTCGAAGCTACTTCAGAGGATTCGTGGCACTGGGATGTGGAATTGAATGTTACTGCCATCAAGTGTACATGTCTCTTTGCATTGGATGCAGTCAACAGTACTGACTTACCCTTGTTTTCCCTCATCGTCTATCTCGGAGAAATCCAAGTCCATGATTCAATAGATTCCGATGATTCGTTCAACCATCATCGGCCTGTTCTTTTGCCTTTCAAAAATAACCGAATCGTCGTGATGAACGACGTATCCCAAGTGTTCGTTCCAGTGGTCTTTGCACCACATACCGATATCGAATCCCAAGTACGAATGGAAATATGCCCCGCCCCGTTCGGTATCTGCCGTGAAGCCTTCTCTCAATTCACTGATTTTTCGCAAACCCCAAGTGAACAAGGTTGGGATGTAGAATTCACTCCGGAATCAATATCACTTCCAGACGGATTTTGGTTGCTTAAAATCTACGTTCTTGATTCGCTTCTGCGCACTTCTGAATCTCAAACATTAACCTTCCACATTGACCGCTCTCTGCCAGATGTGGAAATCGTTTTTCAATCTGAAACCAACGGAGTAGTCGACCTTGAATCACAGAATTCGACCATAGAATCCGTATTCGAATCTACAAACGTGTCCTTTTCGAGTACCGTGATAGAAGGGTATGATGGTGGTTCGATGGAACTTACATGGACGGTCGTACAGCCCGATGGTAGTCGTCATTCTGTTTTGGAATCTCAACAACTTTCAGACTCCGAAATCATGTTGCAACCGTCATTGAGCGGTACCTGGTCGGTCGAACTTTTGATTCGCGATTCAGTTGGTCGCCTGATTCGAACGAGTTATGAATTCTTAGTAGTCAACCAAGCACCGTCACCCGCAATTCAACTTGACGGGCTGACAGTGAGTGACGGGACATTGATTTCAACCGTATCCGGTAGTGAATGGGACCTCAACTGTGATGGGAGCACAGATACCCAGAATGATGCTTCCGACATCATGTGTTCATGGTACATCAATGATCAAATCTATGTCACGGGAAAATCCTCTCTCAATCATTCAGACTTTTCCAGTCCGGGGGCCTATGATGTCCGCTTGGTCGTCTCTGACGATGATGACGAAACATCTTCTCTTGCGTTCACACTGCGTATCGAAGAGGCTGCTGGAGCAAGTTCTCGCATAACGACCTCCAACATGGTGTTCAGTCTGGTTGCATTGGGGGCACTGGTAGGTTTGATTTTCTTTGTTCGAAGGACGATGAGCCAATCTGCTGCAAACAGTATTCCTAAGTGGAACCGCATTGAGCCGTCCAAGGATGATTCCCACGATGCAAAATTGTAACTCTTATGATGCAATTATTGAAGACTGGTCGACGACTGGACATCGCATGCACGAGGCAGCCATGGGTAAGGTTGGACCGCAACCTCCTAAGATTTCCACTGATGAATACAGAGCTCGCCAAAACCGCCTCACTTCGCAACTTCGTTCGGATGACCTCGTGATTTTGTGCTCTGGGCACGAAGCAACCCATTCGAATGATGTTCATTATCCGTTTCGCACCATGAGTAACATGCTGTATTTTGTTGGCTGGCATGACCCTGAATCAGTGTTCTGCATGTACTGTAAAGACGGAAGCTGGTCTTCTGTTCTATTCGTTCAACCTAAAGACACACTCAAGGAAATTTGGGAAGGCCGTAGACCCGGGGTTGAAGGTGCTCTCAAGGAATGGGCGGTTGATGAAGCGTACGGTATCGATGAACTTGAAGAGCGGATAGGTGTGATGATTGATGATTCACAACGAGTATTACTGCGAACCGGTATCCAACCTGCAATGGATGATTTGGTTCTTCAATCGGTTGAACGTCGCGACCGTGCACGCCAGCATTTTGGTACTGGTCCAGTTTCAATCGAAGACCCCAGCGCTCGAATTGCTGAGCTCCGATTGAGAAAATCTGATTCTGAGATTGCTCAAATGCGATTTGCTGCTGATGTATCGAGCGTTGCGCACGAAGCTGCAATGCGCCATACTCGCCCCGGTCGAATGGAATATCAAATACAATCAACCATCGAAGGCTTCTTTTCGTACGCCGGAACATCTGGATGGTCGTATCCTTCGATTGTTGGGTGTGGAGAAAATGCAACTATCCTCCACTACAAGGAAAACAATGATGCTTGTCTTGACGGAGAAGTAATTCTGGTCGATGCTGGTGCTGAGTATCGCGGATATGCTGCCGATATCACTCGTTCATGGCCAATTAACGGTGTCTTTACTGAAGCTCAAAAAGAAATCTATCAGCTCGTTCTCGACGCTCAACTTGCTGCAATCGATCAGTGCAGAGTTGGTCGCCCATATACAGCGCCCCACGATGCTGCTCGCACAGTGATGGCTGAAGGCTTGATTCGTTTGGGTGTAATATCACAGACTTTGGAAGAATCACTTGACATGAAAACCGGTGATCTTCGACTTTGGTACATGCACAATACCAGTCACTGGATTGGTTTAGACGTTCATGATGTAGGCATTTACAAACCGAATGGAGAGCCCCGCTTACTTGAAGAAGGCATGTGCCTAACAGTAGAACCTGGATTGTATTTTGGAGCCTGGAGGCCAGATGTGGATTGCCCACCACGGTATGCCAACCTTGGTATCCGAATTGAAGACGATGTTCTGGTCACCTCTGATGAACCGGACGTGCTAACTGCTTCGTGCCCAAAAACAATTGAAGAAATCGAATCCGTGACTGGAAAGCAATGGTGAGGTTTTCCTATGAATTGGACACGCATTCTTGAATTCCAGAGCCGGTGGACTCGGGAAAATTCTGCGGATTTCCGATTGAGTGAAGAGGATGCACTTGAACTGTATGCACATGCGCCACTTCACGAACTCATGTCGGCTGCGCACCTTCGTCGTAATGCTTTTCACGGACCGAAACAGGTCACGTACCTGATTGATCGTAACATCAATTACACCAATGTGTGTACCATAAACTGTCAGTTTTGTTCATTTTATCGACCCCCCGGACATGATGAAACATACACCCAATCCATTGATCAAATATCCCAACGGATTTCTGAACTCGAAGCAATCGGTGGGGTACGTATCCTCATGCAGGGAGGGGTTAACCCGGAACTTCCATTTTCATGGTATGAGGACCTTCTTCGTGAACTCCGTTCCCGTCACCCTTCGATTGACATTGATTGTTTTAGTCCCATTGAAATTGAAGGGATAGCAGAGGTTACGGGCATTGATACATCAGAGGTTTTGACTCGTCTGAAGGCTGCTGGAATGCATGGATTACCTGGTGGTGGTGCTGAAATGCTGGTTGAAGATGTTCGCAATAATGTATCTCCAAAGAAGGGTTCTCCGAAAAACTGGCTTCGAGTGATGCGTGAAGCCCAAGATTTGCAATTAACAACAAGTGCGACCAACGTAATCGGATTTGGAGAAACTTTGGAGCAACGAATCGAGCACATGCGCCACATCCGTGATTTACAAGAACGTTCCTTGAATCGTGGTGATAAGGGCTTCACATCCTTCATTGCGTGGCCAGTTCAACTAGAGGTTAACACGTTTGGAAAAAGGAACAAGGGACAAAACAAAATCACCCTCGGAGCAGGTTCTACAGAATATCTTCGACACGTTGCCGTGTCACGAATGTTCCTTGACAACATCGATAATATTCAATCATCATGGCCTACAATGGGCATTAAGACCGCTCAAATGGCATTGTTTGGTGGTGCGAACGATGTCGGTTCTACCATGATGGAGGAAAACGTCGTTTCCGCTTCTGGGACCACCAAATTCCAAGCCACCGAAATGGAACTTCAAAACGTCATCGTTCGAGCAGGCTTTATGCCGCAACGGCGTGATAGCGACTATGTTTTACTCGATACACCTCGGCTCGCATCAAATCTTGAGGATTTGAAATCTTCCCCACCAGCTCAATTTTAAGCATCGTGCGTCACTGTAGAGTGGCAGCGTAATACACAACCCAAATTTCCGCATGTATGTTACGCTGTCCGTTTCCTATCCCATCAGATGGTTGATATTCTTGACCGTTGAACAATCCTCTGTAGGTAAGCTCGTTGACTGAACCGCTCATGTCGCTCCAACTTGTGATGTCATATGTCCATTGCTTGACGTCTTGACCAGCACACCAGCCTGCGCGACCAAACGGCCATGAGCCGAACTGATTGGCAACCACACCGTTACTCACTTCATTTTCACATCCTTCATTGGAGTAGACCAATGGATGCCATTCATAAGTCGTGAATCCATTGAGGTAGTAATGGTGTTGATGGTCACAAAACTCTGCACAATTGGCATTGTCCTTATTGAATCCATGGCCTGTTATCGTGGCAACAATCTCCACTCTTTCCGCCCATGAGGGGACGGTAAAATTGAGGCTTCTGTCATACATTGACTCGTTGTTGTACGTTCCATCAAACTGACCGCCGGTAAAGGCAAAATCTGCAGATGAAGCTCTCAAGCCACTTCCCCAGTTACTGAGTAAGAGGGTGATTGTCAGATCTCCCTTGTTCGCTCCTCGATACTTGAAGGTTCGATTATCATCATCTTCCAGCATGAAAAGGTAGGGTGAAATGTCGGTAAGCCATTTCCCTTCTCGACCGTACGTTGTAATCCACCTCATGAATTCTGTTCCGCACGATGATGCATTTGCTCGATCGCAAATTCGTAGATTGGCTTCATAATCCCACTCATGGCACCCACCCGTGGAACCGTCGGCTTTCGTATGACGGTTCATTCTGTCTTCGCATGCGTGCTCATGGTAGACTTCCATCGTATCAAATTGAGACATGTTTGAAGGTAAAATCGATGTCTGGGCCGAGGTAAAACCTCCACCCCAACCCCCACTGTGTGCGTCAAAATCCCAGAGTTTTACTTCATGAATACCGCTATCGTGTCTGCGTGATTCTACCGGGAATTCGGCATTCCACTGCTTTGGCTCATGGACGAGATGCATTGGGTCGTTATTTGATGATGTCCAAGCATAGAGTGAACCCGTCTCCCGAGCCATTTGAAATCGGTCGATGCCCATGTACAACGGACTGTTGAAGGAGGAGATCATCTGCCCCAACCCGCCATTGATGCCATTTGCACGTTGGTCAATGTAGTGTATTCGCCCTTCCCATGCATCTTCCTCACTTGGGTTCAGCGCATTTTCAACCGCAGCCTTTCGATTTAGAATATCGGCGTGGTATGTGGTATCGAACGAACCATAGAACAGGTGAACATTATCTGGTAACGAACGAATGAACGGGCCAGGGTTTTGCCCCCATGTTGCAGAATTTCCGTTCCCATCTGCATCCGTGTATTTGAACATGAAAAAGTAGACGTCATAGCCAGTCCAGCGTTGTTGGAAGTAGTAGGTTCCATTGAGCGTTGGTGTAGAAAATTGTGGAACGATTTGCATCGGACCAGTCAATGGGGAACTGCTTTTCCAAGCAACAGGCTGCTGGATAACAGCACACCCATCGATTTCAATGGTCCATCTTTCAGGCGAATTAGGACATTGGTCAACATTTGCATACACACCATCGTTGTCCAAGTCTGCACAACCTACATCGTTGACCGTCAATCCAGAAGGCGTCCCCTCACACTGATCGTGAGCATCATTAACGCCATCAAGATCAGTATCACGCTGGAGTGCTGAGCAGCCGTTTTGATCTACGTCGGTTGAGTTAAGTGCTGTTCGTGGGCATCGATCAAGCATGTCGCCAGTGATGTTGACATCGTTGACACCGTCGTTGTCATCGTCCTCGTCTTCCGATTGGTCAGCGCATCCATCATCATCAAAATCACTGCTTGTGTTTCGGAACCAGTTGCTCTGACCTCTTGGACATGCATCCAGTTCATCCTCTAATCCATCATTGTCGTCATCAGAATCCTCGTCTAAATCAGCACATCCATCTCCATCTCGATCGCTGTAAAAATTCGAACCCCATCCAAGTTGTCCGCTCGGGCAATCATCGAATTCATCAAGAACCCCATCACCATCATCGTCAAGGTCTTCATCAGCATCATGGCACCCATCAGAATCATAGTCAGCATAGGGTGTACTCACCCAACCTACAGAGTCAGGGCACTCATCAAAATCGTCACCAACACCGTCATTATCGTCGTCCAGATCTTCATGGAAATCATTGCAACCGTCCCCGTCGATATCACTTTCATCAGTCGATACCCATCCTTCTTCGGCACCATAACCGTCCATACAACGGTCAACCAGGTCGAGGATACCGTCACCATCTGTGTCGTTGCCTGGACTGTCAAGATAAATTTGGGTTGTCACGGTATCGCTGAGTGCAGTGAATTCTCCACAGGTTACCGTTGTGGTTATAGCAGTAGAATCACTTAATTCTGAAAAATCAATCATTCGTTTCCAAGTACCGTCATCCCGTACAAATACAGTTCCACTTTCGCCATTCCTAACCGAATAGTCGAGTGTGCATGTTGTGATGGATGAATGGGTGACACTACCTTCAAACCAGATAATCGTGGGTTCACTTAGTTCAATCGCGACAGGTGCACTCAGGACTGGGGCGAGTTCTTGAACCGGTGTAACATTCAGAGTATGGGTCAATGGTTCAGGAATTGGGAGAGCGAATACCGCTCCGTTAGTTGTTGCAAAATCCACCTGAACAAGATACGAACCAATTTCAGTTGGCGTCAACTGAAGCGTGTAACCGAGCGGTGTTTTTTCCCATTCAAATTCTGCTACAAGTTCAATGCTCGGCGAGATAATCATTGGCGAAGCGGTCCAGTCTTGACCCGTGGCTTGAATCTTAACATTGAATTGAATCGGTGCATCATTCACCAGACCTTGAGAAGGTGCTAATTCCCAACTTGCAGTGAGTGAAATGGATTCAAGTTCTATTTCTGGTTCATCAGTTAGATCCGAATCAGATTCAATTGCTCCCATGCAACCTGATGTGAACATAAGACCTACGAGAATCAAAGCGGTCACGGTACGCTTGCTCATGCATCCGGGTAGACCAATGAAAGACTTGAATATGTTGTTCGCTCAAACAGAGTCAGATTCCGTTCGACCGTCATTTGTTGGGATCACCGGGATACTCGCCGTTCGGGTTTGATGGCTGACAGCTATAGGCATAACCCAAAGTAAATTCCCTTTAGTTTCGCGCTCAATCGATACGATCATCTCCCAGTGAATCCGTATGAGATCACTGGAAATCGTGCCCGGCCAATCGAGACTGGGCTCCTTGAGACTCATTGCTCCGGATGCAATGGTTTTCTTTTCACCAAATTCCATTGCACGCATTGGTCGGAGAAACAATCCACCCTTGACTTCCCTGTCTTCCATTGGAGCATCTTCTCCTCCACCAGTTCCGTCATCCAACCCGACATCCCAATGATGCGGTAATTCAGTGGTCAAGCCAGGTGGCGGTTGCTTTGAAATGGTTCTACCTAAGGCGTTGAATAAGCTGCTGCGGGATGGTGGTAGTGCACCAACCCTCCAAGTAATTGAAATATTCCTCCAGTCGTCACGAATCTCTTCCATCTCAATAGAAAATTCCAACGGCTTTCCTGCCACTGGTTCTGCGAGAAGTTTCACGATTGGATCTTTTGGCGATGATTTGAGGAAAAAACGCTGCTGTAGGAGGTCACTCAAGTTAGCAGCCACTCGCAACATGAGTGGAAAAAACAACAGCGGAATAAGAAGTACGGCAAGCATCGGATAATCAAGCAGGCCGATTCGTACAGTGCTCGTACCAATTCCAGGAATCCCAATCGATGCAAGTACTGGTTCGATGAACAAATAACCAAGCGTCACTAAGAGGACGACTACAGCCCCTGAAATGAACTTCCGAACACCAGCATGAATCGGATTCGGGGTGAGGTACCAGCCTTGCCGTTGTTGTTTTACAGCGAGTGGCTTTTTGCTGGATTCACGTATGTTTTGCTTACGTACGATGGTTGAATCATCGTAGATTTTATCGTTAACCAAGTACCGCTGCTCGACCAACCACGATTGCTCGTTTCCGAGGGTGAAACCCGGCATTTGTTGTTTGAGTGTTTGCTCAATCTCCTTCATAGTGCCTTTTTTGATGACGATAATTTCACTGGCTATAGGTAGTTGTGTTGGCTTGAATCTGTGTGACTCAAATGGTGGGTAACGTACGCGCTGCTCAAGTTGTAATTTTGGCATTGCATCACGGCCTATCGAAACAAAAGTCTGGTACCAGCACGCAGCGCCAGTTTGCGGAATGCAGGAACTTTTCTCAGCAGTGCCATGCCGAGAGGTACGGGTTTTTCGATGTCACCTATTTCGTTGATGAGTTTCAAAACTTCCGGTTTCGCAAAATTTTCAAAGTGCTTATCCAGTTCTGAATCTGTTGCATCACTGACCAAAAGGTTTCGAAGAGCTCTCGCCTTATCCTGGTCTTTTTTCATCGCATTGAAGTGCTTTGAAGTGATACTTTTCAGATTCTTTTCTGAAAGTTTGTCTTCATCGATTGCTTTAGAGAGCGGGTGGAGAATTCCCTTGATTTGTTTGAAGCCCGGGCCAATACCTCCACCCGTTGTTGGCTTGGCCATACCTGCAGCATCACCCAAGAGCATCACTCGATTTCCTACTGGCTTACGAATCATGCCGCTTGGTACGGGACCACAGTATCGGGCAACCTCTTGAACGCCCTCAAATCGATGCTTCCAAAGAGGATGTTTGAGTAAGTCATCATAGCATTGTTCGACGCTTCGACCATTGAGACGATCGGCTGTCGACCAAATTCCTATACGATGACTGCCGAAACCTGACGGAATGACCCAAGCGAAGAATCCTGGTGCGATTTGAGATCCACTGTACATTTCCAACCATCGGTCTTTGCCGTTGAATCCGAGGACCTCAGCTTGAAAACCGATCATCAGTTCCTTTGGACGTCCCATCTTGAATGTTCTACGAGTCCAGCTGTGCGCTCCATCACAACCAATCAGTAATTTTGCTTCCAAAGAAATTTCTATGCCTTCGGATTCTACCATCATGGTCACCTTTTCATCAGTGATGTCCGCAGATACTGGTCGAGAATCAAGCCACAGTGTTGCTCCTGCTTCCATTGCTTGTTGAACCACTCCCTGGTCGAATTTCTTTCGACACACCACATACGTTCGTAGTTTCCCATCAGTCCCAACGGGAACCAAGGTTCCACTTGGACCGTGGATTCGAGCGCCATCAACTTCCTCCAGTATTGAATCATACAGACCTACCTCATGCAGGGCCTTTGGCGTTACAAGTCCAGCGCATTGGAAAGGACGACCAATTTCCGAATGCTCTTCAAGCATCAGAACGGAGTGACCGAGTGAAGCCAAATGTGTCGCAGCACGCCCTCCAGTCGGGCCTGCCCCGACGATGATGACATCCCAAACGGACTGCTTCATGGATTGAAGCGGGGAATACGGGGACATCAACCTTCGCTCTCAATGTGATTGAAATACGGGATTAGCGCTTAGCAAATCGGTATCCAATCGATTCGTTCTTCTTGAGATAGAGGGTCGCGGCAAACTCCCTGTTGGTCTTTTTCGATATGAAATCATCAAAGGGGCCGACTTCTCTTTTTTCAATGAGAATTTTTGCCTCCTCCCGAGTAATTGTTCGCTTCGATATTTCTCTCAAAATTTGTATTGAGCAACCAGTAGATCCCTCTTCAGGTTGGTAATGCGTTTCGGTTTCGACGATGTTCACCTTTGTTTTAGGGCACACAGCGACAACACCTTCGACAACGGGGAATCTCGTAGCATCTGCAGCAGCTTCACGGGGTGGAAATTCGAACTTAACACGTGTTTTGTCGAACACCAAAAATGCCTTGAACGGTTTACCTCTTTTCGATGTGAAGTCTTCTAGGAGTTCTGATTTTCCATTTTCCATGATACTCTTTGCCTCACCGACAGTAATTGGGCGTTTGCACATTTCTTTCGAGAGTCCACGGAATTTACACTCCTCGTGGTCACACGCATACATGGTTTGACCAATTCGAATGGTTCCATGGTCACAAGCAGGACACGCACAGACTGGTTCATCGGACGCATCGGTAGATGATTCCCCTCCACCAATGAACTCGACCTTACCAGCCGCACCAATCTTTACAGATGCAACATAGGGTTCGCCTGCTCTGTTAAAAAATCCATGAAGGTCTTCAATCTGCTTCTTTTCCAGCAAGCGTGAAGCAGTAGAATGGTCAAACCAGCGACCACAAGTGTCTTTCCAAAAGACAAAGGAACAACCTTTGTCCCTTCCTTCATTCTTTTCACACTGATAGGACAGCGTAGTTTCTAGAATTGATGACTGGCATTCAGGGCACGCTCCAATAGGCTCGACATCCAAGTAGAGCGTTGAACGGTCGTGATTTTTGATACGCTCAACCATCGTTTGCGTTTGCTCGATGACGGCGTTCATGTATGTCTCACGAGGCTCCTCTCCTCGCTGAACCCTTAGAAGTGATGCTTCCATCTCACCGGTCATCTCCGGCGAAGTAATCCATTCGACTGGAATTCGCTTCAACACATCGATGATGCGTATGCCGTGTGGAGTCGCACTAATACTTCCACCCTTTGAACGGAGAATGTATCCACGATCGACAAGCTTCTCAATAGTGTCTGCCCGAGTTGCAGGTGTACCTAATCCCTTCTCTTTCATGGCCGAAGCCAACGCTTCATCGTCGACTTGCTTTCCAGCATGCTCCATCAAGCGCAAAAGTCCTGCTTCCTTTAACCGGCCCTTAGGTTTGGACCGCTCTTCGCGGAATTCGTATGATGGGACACCGGCTTCACAAGGATTGGATGGCAGGACATTCCAACCATCAGGAAGATCCTGTTTCTTCGGTCGGACTGCTCTCCATCCTGGGATCTTCAGTGTTCTGGCTTCTTTTATGAACTGCTCACCATCAAGAACTGCTGTTCGCTTTTGTACATCCCAAGTTGCTTCAGGATGCCATGAGGCAAGGAATGTACGAACGATAAGGTCGTACAAGCGGACGTGGTCTGGACTCAAACCACCCTCTGGAAGTTTCCCCGTAGGAATGATGGCGAAGTGATCACTGACTTTGTCATTGTTGAAGTTTCGTCCAGCGTTTTTCATTCCATCGTCGATGATTCGCTTTGAGTGGCTGTTGTAGTCGTCTTGTGCACCGAGTTGACGTATCGTTTTGGCGATTTGCTCATGCATGTCTTCAGGCAAATGCCGTGAGTCGGTACGTGGGTAGGTGGTTAATTTATGCCGGTCGTAAAGGTCTTGAGCAATACCTAAAGTTCTCTTAGCAGACCAACTGAACAAGTTATTGGCTTCCCGTTGTAGGCTGGTCAAATCAAAATTGAGCGGTGGTTTTTCTACCGAGTCCCTTTGAGACTGTTTCACATCTGCTTTTTTACCAGATTTGAGTATCTCCATCAAGCGGTCATGTTCTGCCTGTTCGACAATTCTGTGGGCTTTGTAATCTGGTTGGTCCGGGTCGTCTACATGGTTGGAGCGCTCCCATCGAGCATTCCACGACGCCTCACCGGACTCGAACACAGCTTCTAACTGCCAGAACGGCAGTGGAATGTGACTCAAGACGCTGATTTCGTGGTTCACAATCATCGCCAGTGTTGCGGTTTGAACACGCCCAAGGGAGATTGCGGAACGTTCGTTTTTCTTGCGCGGGAGAAATGAATTTGCTATACGTGAGCCGTTCATTCCAATAATCCAATCGGCTTCTGAACGGGAATATGCAGCATCGCGCAAATCGTTGTATTCTTCGCCTTTTTGGCGAGAATCCCAAGCATTCATGATGGAATCAGTTGTCATTGACTGAAGCCACATTCGCGATGTTGGAGTAGAGGATTTCGAATGTTGAACAATGGTTCTGAAAATCAGTTCACCTTCTCGTGCTGCGTCACACGCATTGACGATTTCTGTCACTTCTTTGGTTTTGATGAGTTTTGTGATTGCTTGGAGTTGTTTTTTACCTCGACCACCGATTGGCTTGTACTCAAAGGATTCAGGAATGTAGGGTAACCTGTCGACCGTTTTTCTCCAGTCCTTGAATGCCTCATCGTAATCGTCCATGTACTTTAGTTGAAGCAAATGTCCGATGGCCCACGTGACCAAAAGGCCGTTACCTTCCCAATGTGTGTCGTGCTTTTGAGAAGCACCGAGAACCTGAGCAATATCATTCGCAACACTCGGTTTCTCGGCCACGATGACGATACTCATGTTTTGCTATCGGGTCGTCGAGGATACTTGAACTCTCTCTTTGAACTTGTTTTGTACAGATACATTTGTATCTGAACTGATGTGAAGATTCATTCATTGTTTTGAATTCGCTGTCGAGATTTTTCTTCATCCCACGGTAACTCTGAATGTGGACCGCCACATCCAAGACATCCAGGGTAACCTGCCTTGAGGAGTTCATGCGTGGTTTCCATAAGCAACTTCCAGCCTTCAACAACGTCCTTTTTTATCCAACAAGTATTTTTTTTAGGTTCTTTCATGCCAATAAAGACGACCGTCCCAGAGAGGCTTTCCTCCGGAGACAAAAGTATCAACTGTACTGTAGCATTCCCTCCATATGTCACGCTCGGAAACACCGTACGCGATGGCTGTGAATCGGCCATTGCCAATACGACTCTGTCGAAATCTTGCTTAAATTCAAATGGAATTTCTAAATGAATTCCATCCAGTCGCAGCAGCCGACGTGCCGATTCGCGGACAACTGGCCAAAGGGGGTTATCCATACGCACAAACGGTCGGAGGGGGCGGAAGTCTTGAAGGATACCGCTTCAACCCCTGTAACATGGGCATTGGCTATCGCGTATTGGTGCGTCCCGCCCTTCGCGTCTTTGACTCTGAAAAATCACACTCTCGTGCACTGCGTGCTCTTCGTATCGCATCATCCAATCCACTCTTCCGCGCAACTCTTTCACTTCTCTACAAACCCCGTAAGCATCTCCCAATCACCCGTTTTGGCCAAACATACCAGCACCCGTTTGGTATTGCCGCAGGACTCGATAAGAAAGCAGAAGCACTGCGAGGTTGGGAATCGTTAGGTCTTGCATTCATTGAAATTGGTGGTATTACACAGCACGAACAAGATGGTAATCCTAAGCCTAGAATGTTCCGAGCGAGCAATTCTATGGCACTGGTTAATCGTATGGGCTTTAACAATGCAGGTAGCGAAAAAACGGCTACTTTTCTCAAGACTCATATCACCAACATCGGGAAGCCAAGTGTGCCTCTTTGGGCCAATTTAGGCAAGTCAAAAATAACCCCCTTGGAAGAATCTGCTGCCGATTATGCTACGACAATGACGAGGTTGTGGAAGTATGTTGATGTGTTTGTCATCAATGTTTCATCACCGAATACGCCAAATCTTCGAGAACTTCAGCATGATTCTGCACTTGAATCTATCATCAATTCTTGTCGAGGAGTGAACCAAACGATGTCGGAAAAACACGGTACAGCGCAGAAACCACTGCTGGTTAAAATTGCTCCAGATCTAACTGATGATCAACTTCATGCGGTAGTTAAAACTGCACGACTGGCAGGTTGCGACGGTATTGTTGCTACGAACACTACAGTCGAGCGTAGCACTCCATCTTCGTCCTCCGATGCAAAAGTGTTCGCTGAAACCGGTGGTCTTAGCGGTGCACCACTGCTTAATCGATCAACTGAAATGATTCATAAAATCTACCAGATTACGGATGGCGATTGGCCGATAGTTGGTGTAGGCGGTATCATGAGTGCACAGGATGCTTGGGAGAAAATTGGCGCAGGTGCTTGTTTATTGCAAGCATATTCTGGTTTCGTGTTTGAGGGGGCGGGTCTCACCAAATCTGTAGTCCATGGCCTTCACAAGAAATTACGTGAGAGTCCCTATTCTACGTTCGAGGAAGCCATTGGTTTTTCACACACGGAGTCCAGAGCAATTCAAGGGAATGAATAAGTGGGGATTATCATGTATTCACGGCGTGTTCGAATTTTCATTTTGGGTGGAATCATCACGATAGGCTTACTTGGTGTGTTGTTGATGGAAGCCCCTGAACCAACACGTCAAATCGATGAAGTAATGGACGACCCATCACAGTACGTTGACCAAGAAATTGCGATTCGGGGTGAAGTGTTGGACGGTAGCATTGACGAATCGAACTTTGAATTTATTTTACACGGCACCACCCATACGCTACGTATCGATTATGCCGACGCATCTGTTTCCAATGGTCTGGGTGACAATCGTACGGTTTACGCACAGGGAGTATTGAAGTTTGTCGATGGGGAGTATGTGCTACATTCTGACGTTATCAAAACATCCTGTCCTTCAAAGTATGAAGAAGCGACTGAGTGAATTTCCGTCACACCAGTCTTGGGTTGCGTTCAAATATGACCTTGTGCAGGCCTGAATGGGATAGGTGGGGAGCTAGGCGTACCCTGTACCACAAATCGTCTTTACGGTGGGCTGAACGCCTTTGGGCGGCGAAAGCGGCTTTTTGGTTTCTACACGCGGACGTTGATGTCTCGCCCCCACATGACTCGGGTGTCATGAACTGTTTCCGGAGGGAAACAGGAACTGGATAACCGGGGGAATAGGTCAGGCCGGGAACGGAGCAGCCCTACTCGGAGCCATGGGTGCTGTGGGGTATCGGGATGGAGGAAGTATGTGGGCTAGGCCAAAGAGTACGGTCGTCCACCATTGGCCCTCCCACTCTCTGGTGCTCCTATGGCGATGCTCAACCTCTATTCAGTCTCACACTTTCTGATTTGGTTTTTTACTGGCCGCTATATTCTTCAGCATTGGAGCATTTTTCTTCTTCTCAGTCTGGGATGGGAAGCACTTGAACTGATTCTACCCTACGAATTTGCAGTGGAAGAATGGTCCAACAAATTCGCTGACGTCATTGTGAATACTGTAGGTTTTTACATTGGTAGCAGGCTGACTACGGATGGATTGGTAGGTCAAATATCGAATACCACATCGCAAAACCAGCCCGGTCCTTGAAAATCCGGTACGCCCTCCCAGGGCGAAGTCAACGCTTCATTCGCATGAATTTCTTTGAATTGTAACTCATGACTCGTGACCGCTTTAATTTCTATTTCTCGTTCAACACAATCTGCATTCACCCATGAAACATTCGCATTCAATCGAATTCCCTCTAAATGATCTTCAATGGTGAAATGCGCGTCAACAAGCCACTGCTCTTTGACTTCGCTCCGGTAGAGCACTTCTTCTAACCACTGAATTAGTACCAATCCATAATCGATCTGGGAGCCGCTTTTGTGGCACATAATCTGCCACTGTGAGGAATGTCGAACGTGTGTATCCAATTCAAGAGCGCCCTTTGAAGAAAGTAAGATACTCTGCATTCCTATGGTTGCCTCTGTGAAAAGCCGGTGAGCGCTTGATGCGAATGCACGTAGACCAATATCTGCCGTTGTTGGCCTGGGCCAGTAACTCATCGAAACACCTCAGCGTTTTGAAACTTGGAGGTTCCAAGACATTTCACCGATTCGATCGACCAAATCTTCACGGCTGAGAACGAACGCTTCGGTGAGTTCAGCACCTAGAATACATTCACATGCAGCGTTTGCAAGTAATGCAGTATTTCGAACACTCATGTTTTTCGAAATCGCAACGGCGATTGCTACAGCAGCCGCATCGATGAGTCCAATCATCTGCCGCAAGTCATCGAGAGTGCACGGGGCGTGAACGATTTCCTGATTCTTGGAGTAAATAGTAACCCCGCCTTCTCCCGAAAGAACGACTAAATGGTCCCAATTATGAACTTCAATAAGTTGTTGCGCAGCTTCACTTCCCGTTGAAACTCCAAGTCTTCTACGCATTAATTCTAAGCCTTGTGCTTGGAAGAGAATCCAATTTACACCATGCGTGCGGTGCAATCCAGTTAATTTCGGATCGGCAACGATAGGAACTGCTTTTTCCCTTGCAGCACGAATAATTCGCTCTGCTCCACCATCGTTCACGACACCTTGTCCATAATCAGATAAGATCAGTACGTCTGCTCCATCAAGCTCAGTTATCGCTTGGTCGTACAATGATTTGGAGGCTTCAGCAGGGACTGGATGGTCGTCTTCAACATCCCATCGGAGCAACAGTTGTTCACCACTCACGAGGCTCTCACGTGTCGCTAACATCCTTGTCTTAACGGTAGTAATTCGTCCATCGACAATAGCAATTCCATCAGTTCCAACGCCTTCCTTACTTAAGGATTCTAAAATATTCATACCAGCCCTGTCATCGCCCACAACTCCGTATAAACTACTTTCCATTCCCATCGATTTGAGTCCACGACCAACATGTGCAGCAGCGCCCACATCTTCCTCACGCATGGTTTCGCGAAGAACTGGTACTGGTGCCCTTGAATTGAGATTGTTCGCATATCCGTGGATGTAGCAATCCATCATGATGTCGCCGATGAGAACCACTTTCGAATCACCGTTGGATTTCAACTCAGTTTTAAGTTTCGAGAGTTCTTCATAGACCGCTAATTCTTCATCTGACATTCCCATAGTACCGGCTCCCTTTCATTCAATAGTATCTCGTAACTCAGCAAGTAAACTTGCGTGTTGTGAATCGGTGATGTTGAGTGTTGTTTGAAGGGTCTTCAACATTGCTCCCTCATCTTCAGTGATGACGCCGTCATCCATTGCAGTGTTTAATGCAGACTTGTAAGTACGAACATTTTCGGGAATAAGTGGCGTTTGTTTCGCTTCGTTGAGTAATTTGTCATGGGTCAATCGGTCAAAGCCATAAGCGATTCGAACTGTTTCCAGCAAGGCGATTTCATCGTCAACCAGTTCATCATCAATGAGGGCTTGTCGTAACATATCTCGATAGATCTCCTCTGGAGGAGGTGCTTTTTGTTCCCGACGTGCCTCGTCAGAGAGTCGTCGAACTCGTTCTGGATGCATTCCGAGAAATTCAACAACTTCACTGAGAAGATATTGCTCATCTTTCGTGATTCTTCCATCTTCCCATGCACGAGCAAATAATCGTCGAATAAGGTGCTCACCTGCTTGTGCGTCCAACGAAGCGACACCTTCAGGATTCGAGACAGGAGAGACCACCGGATTTTCATGGTAGTGCATTGCTTCATCGATGTGGGAGAGTAAATCCAATGTCGCTTGTGCGGCACCGCGAAGATCGCTGAGAACGGTCTGGCCATCGCTGCACGTGACTGTTTGCTTCAGAGTATTAACCCGGAGAAGCTCAGCCTTTTCACGACCACTTGCAGTTAATCCGTACACGTGTCTACGCTGCTTCGCGCCCGGTACATGCCGTTTACTCGTGACGATATCGCCCTGCTTTTCGAGTCGCTTCAACGTACGTGGTACGTGCTTTCTTTGGACGTGAACTGCGGCTGAGATTCCCGCTTGTGTTAGGGCGGCAGGCGCCTCCCACTCTCCCTCGGGCAGTATATTATCGCACAAGTGGAGCAGCATTCGCTCTTCGGTTGTCAATGAGCCGAGATAGCCGTCCACCAAGATGCTCCCCAACACTACCACGGGGTGCCGGCTCATATGGGCATCGGTTACCCGTGAACTCAAAAGTATCAGTGCTTACGCAATGCTATGGCGAGACAGAACCGGAAGTTCATCCCTCGTCAGCGTTCAACCCGACCCATTGGCCAATCGCTTTCTGATAATCAAGCACCTTCCGTTCCCCATTCACCTCCCGTTGCAATTGACGGTCACTGGTACATTGAGGCGCCTCTTTCTGTTCGCTTACATCAAAAAAGTGGACTAGGTCTTCGGATGGACGATGATTCAATCCGCGTCAACGGTGAAGAGATTCTTTTTTGCCATTGGCAGCGACATGTCCCCCTTCCATCGACTGATTGGTTTGAATCCGCTGTGCGTTCAGATTCAGATTTGATTGCACGTTCAATCATCTTTGACGTTGCTCGCAGTGGTGGAGAATTGGTTATTCCATTGTCTCATGTTCCCCAGGACCGCCAATTAAACCAAGTAAGAAATACGTGGGCTCTGCGATGGGATCGTGGGCAAGTTTTCACCAAAGAAGAACCCGTTGCACACGTGCGCTGGGCCTGGACTACGGACGAAATTAATTGGGAGGAACTCCTTCAGTGGACTCGAACAGTTCAATCACTTGGACGTGCAGCCGAACTTTTTGTCATTGATGAGGAAATGGACGTCACCATGTATCTCCTCAACCAAGAAGTCCCAACCGGTCGCCAAGACTTGTGGGATTCATTCACTTCTGAGCATCGTGCTGAATTAGCTCGTCTTTGGGGCCTGAAAATTTCTCGTGGCACTGGGTGGTATATTCCGTGTCAGATATGGCCCTGGGAATCAATTGGTGTCGAGCATCTTTCTGGACGCCACCTTCGTTATGAAGAAGGCGTGTTCTTGGAATCTCTCCTCGAGTCAAAGGCGATTCCGTCAAGTCTGCGACTTTACGATTATCTCATGGGACTCGGTCTACTTCTACGACCTGGTTTCAAGTACGGTTGCCGCTGGCGCGCTTACGATGGTTCGGTTGGCGAAGCTCACGCTCCATGGCTCATTCAACCACATCATGCTGCGCCCCAAACATGGGATGCTGCCTGCTTGGCAGTCCGTCTCGCTGAGGGAGTCCACAAACAGTGGTTGTGCGCAATTCAATCTGATGATTCATGGTTCTGCCTTCAAATGAAGCGCTGGCAGCCCGGTCGTTAAGCATCGTTTTTATCGATGATTCGGCCCCATGCATCCGTGACCTTGTCCTCTGTTTTATCTTCCATCGGAGGATGAACGTGGACGGTTTCCATAGTTCGCTTATTCGTCGATTCACGCTTCGAGTCTACCATGCCGAGCAGTACCCACAGTGCGCTCAGTAAGCCGGCAATGAACAACACATTTCCTGGACTGCGCCACTGCTCAAAGAATGTCGGTTCCTGAGAAGTGGCAATGAACTCGAGTTGTACCGTCCAAGTGTGACCTCCTTGGGTGAGCAAGACCAACTCCCCTTCAACTGACATTCTGTCTTGAAGCAAGCCTTGAGGGTCGATGTGAATTCGGACTGTATCATCACCAACCAGTGAAATTTGTTCTGGTGCAGTACCAATTCGATTCATAGGGCCGTCAAGGTGAACTGAGAATGATTGAGAACCGTTTCCTTTCGATTCTATTAGGACATCGATGTAGGACTCAACGACAGTATCAAACGTACCTGCTATGGTCGTCTCTACTGGAACTCTGTTCAACGTCAAGATTTTGGTTTTGACTGTCAACTTATCTTCACCGCATTGAACAGTTCCTTCAAGCATTACTTCCGCATTCCCAGTCGATGGAGATGAGAACATTAATTCAATCCGCTGTGCATCCTCAATCAGTTGGGTGAATTGTTCGAATGACCGACCGTCGGAGAGCGTTAATTGGTGGGAAAAATTACACGGTTCAAGAACATCTATCTCGAGCGGAAAGGTATCACCTGGTAGCATCACGCCACCAAAATCCGGCAGATTGATTTCGAGTGCAGGTGTGCATGAAGGTGCGGTGAAATGAATCATCATTGTAATGTTGACTTCAATTGTAGCCGTCCAACTCACCAGTATCCCATCATGCGAGTAGATTGGAATGCCTTGTGATCCAAACGTCATTCCGTCAGTGAACACGTCAGAACTTTCACCGGAATTTACACCGTTCAAAATATCATCACGGCCGTCCGCCTCAACAACTCGAAGCCAAGGTTGGTTTGGGTTGCTGTTCAATTCGTTGTGCCCCTCGTCACCAACCGTTGTGTCTTGGTAGGTTACAAGTACTCCATTGCCTGGAAGATGTGCGTCAAATCCGGAATTTGATCTGTATTCAATCCAAACAAATTCACCATCAGCGACGGGAACCTTGAGAGCTTGGCCTCCATCGCTAATACCTTTGAGTTGTATACTTGGACCGATGCACGGTGCTTGCGCTGATTGCGGCCACGTGAAATCAACCTGCTGACTTCGATTGGCTCCAATTTTTTCCATTGTAGAGGCTGTTGGTAGTGCTGGCCAACTACCGCCGCCATTCCAGTTGCCGCTCGCCATGATATCCCAATCTCCTACGCCCTGCCATTCGTTGAGATTTTCAGTATCGTGTACGGGGTACAGGTCTAAAGCCCCCATCTGGTGCATCATTTCATGAAGAACTGTTCCCATTCCGCTTGAACCTGTTCGAAGACTTGCCATTGTGTAATGCGCTACTTTTACTGTGTCTGATACCTCAATGGGCTCTTCGAAAACTGTAAAGTGGCTCCAAATTTTCCCAGTCTGCCCAGGATTCTCTTCTTGTCCCTTTGTCGTATGGAGAATCAGTAGTCGGTCAACAAAGCCGTCTTCGTCGAGGTCGTAAGAACTCCAGTCCAATCCATCGTTTGCAAGCACGGTTTCCTCTGCCAGTGCCATTGGGAGAAACGTTCCATCAGCGCTCATGTCGCGATTACCATTCGTATCTTCCCCGTAATCAATGAGAGTACCACTTGCACGAGTTACTGATTGACTGACTTCGACCGTGAGTTTTGATTGATTGTTAGATATTTGTTCGATGTACTTCGCTCCAACGTCCTCCAGCATAACTTCTGCCTGAGAAACACCCCATGCTTCTGTTGATGGTTGTTCATCGAAATCAACGACCAAGACGACCCATCGCTCATTTGGTTGAAGTGGCAGCAATGCAACTTCGTCACTGCCAGTGACAGGGCTGTTTTCTTGCAACCATTGCTCGATTTCGTCATTGTTGTTCAGTGCCCAACTGCTCGCAATAACCAGGAAAACGACCAACGGAACTCCAACCCTCGGTCTCATGAAAGGCGGTGGGGACAAAAGCGTTTGAATGCTTGGCTTCGCTGAGGCAGCTATCAACAATTTTCAGGCAAGCTGAGTGGTTCAGAAATTGAAGCACTTAGCCACCTACGAGCGACCGATTCAATCACCGTGATGCACACGATCGAAGCCAGAAGCGCAATTGAACTATACTCTGGCATCGAAGCTAGCAACAAGAGTACGACCGTACCGTATATTCGAAACCGCCACCAATCAGCATTCGATTGATTGAGCAATCCTAATTTCCCGGCGAGAATCATTGCAAAAATGGCTATTGCAACAACGACTTGTGTCCACACTACAGCGACAGCCATCTTGAGCATGAGAACGGCATCATACTGTGAGCTTAGGCCCATTGAACTTTGATGGAGATGTCCTTGTTCAAACGCCAGTGGGAAAAAGTACCCAACCGTGAACGCTGCTATTCCGAGTGTAACAGTACATCCAATCAAAAGCCAACTGAGCAACCATGTGCGTTCATGAGGGTACAATCCAGGTTTACTGAACGACCAAGTCTGTTGAACTATCAAAGGCATCACGGTCAAGAGTCCGAGTAGAACAGATGCCAGCCATCGAACAGCACTCCATTCTGCGGGGTCGTACAGATTGAGACAGTCATCATCGCAAGGATTGAGAATGCTGAGAACCCTATGAAGCAATTCATCGATTTGAGTCAACCACAGAATACTTACAATGGTCAGTGCAAAGAATACCAGTGTGGCTCTCGATGTTAAATCGTCCAAGTGGTGCTGGACAGGTGCTGTAACATCGCCTTCAATGTCAACAACCATGCACGACCCTCGCATCCATTGAGTGGAAAGAGATCAAACCAAGTCTTTGGCTTGTGGAGTTGCTCGCGCCTGAGCAATTGTTCGATAGACACCGTACATTGCCCATAACATCAGCATGGCGACACTCAAGACGATTTGCCATGACTGCTGGCTTTCAACAGCCCACGCAAACACGATGAGCAGTGCTGCGGAGAGTACGCCTCGACGCACGCCTTGAGGGATAGCCAAGCTTCTATCGAGATATTCTGGGCCACCGCCAAACTTGCGCTCATAGAATTCACCTTGGATGACCGCAGCAACGATCAGGATGGAAAATGATGCGAAATAATAGATGTTGCCTTCTTCAAAGAATATTTCTGCGAGGGCTTCTTGACGTTCGGCTTCGACGGCTTCAGGGTCCTCTTCAGCAATAAAAAGTGCATCGTAGTCACCCACGCTTATGGTTCGTAACGCCTGACCTTCCGCATCATCGTTGGTTGTTGAACCTGGCGAACTGATGGTGAATGACAAGATGTTCCAAGCATCACCTGCATCAAAATTACCGTTTCCATTGACTGCATTACCTACAAGTTGGAAAGCGACTGCACCAACGTCTTCGCTCGGAGCTGTCCAGGTGATAACCCAGTTATTGCCCACGGCAGATTGTCCGACTGCACCGGGTTCATCAGCAACTGCGCTTGACCCTTCACCGGGGGTGAGTTGGCCAACATTGTAGTCCCAAATCATGAAACCACCCTCAGAATTCGATGCGTGCTGTAGGTCGATGGTAAACGTGTAAGTTTCCGTTACATCGTATGAGCGAGGTACGCCTGATATTGAGACCACCACTTCGTTTGACGGTGCACCGTCTCCGTGGCATGAACATCCAGTTTCGACGACGAGATTATCTCCGTTCATCCATGGAGGTCCACCGGGCATGGCCAGGGCTGGAGCGATGAACAACAGCGCCATCAATCCTAAGACGAGAATCCTCGAGTTGCGTGTATGCATGTCCCCACCCTATTCTTTCCACCAATTGCATCCCTTTGAACGTTCCTTTTCATCAAGTCCCTTGCGCACGTATATTCGACAGAACATTGTTGCTCAAATTTCCTTCAATGCAGTGTTTAAACCTGCCATCATCGCCTTACCATCACCGAATAACATCATGGTCTTGTCCATGTAGAACAGGTCGTTGTCCACGCCGGCATAGCCGACAGATAGCGAGCGCTTGACGATGACAACGGTTCGAGCCTTATCAGCATCAATGATTGGCATTCCTGCGAGAGGTCCTTCACCACTTCGTGCAGCAGGATTCGTGGTATCATTGGCACCAATGACGACTGCAACGTCGCATTCTGGGAATTCACCATTAATTTCGTCCATCTCAATCAATTGTTCATATGGAACATTTGCTTCAGCAAGTAACACGTTCATGTGGCCAGGCATTCTTCCAGCAACGGGGTGTATTCCATACTTTACATCCGTACCGAATTTCTCTTCCATGAGGTCAGCGAACTCCTTGACTTGATGTTGGCATTGACTGACAGCCATACCGTATCCGGGAACGATAATGACCTTCTGGGCACCATCGAGCATCATTGCGACTTCGTCAGCGTCTGAACCGACCTTGGTTCGTGTCAAGGATTCCTTTTCACCACTGCCACCGAAGGATTTGAACAAGACGTCGATCAGCGTTCTGTTCATAGCCTTACACATAATGAAGGTCAAGATAAGACCCGATGCGCCGACCAACGAACCTGCAATGATGAGCACAGAGTTACCAATGATGAATCCAGTGAACGCTGCAGCAATACCCGAAAGGGAATTCAGCAGTGACACAACAACTGGCATATCGGCTCCACCGATTGGTAGAACTAGGATAATTCCAAGCAGGCATGAAATTCCAATAATACCCCACAGGTAATCGGTATTTGTTGGCTCGCAAATACTCATGTAAATCAATACGCCAACGGTAATCACCAGGAGTACCTTGACTGGGTTGAGCCACGCTGGTCCCCATGTCGGGGTTTTGATCCACTTCCCAAAGATGCTGACGCCACCTTTCAGTTTGTACATTGCAAGCAGCGAACCGGTAAGCGTCATCCATCCGACGAGTGCAGAAAGTCCAGCTGCAACCATGGTAACTGTGAGTTCGAGCCCTTCAGGTACTGAATTTGAGTCCTCCAGATACTTCCAGACTTCTGACAGAGCGACAAGAGCAGAAGCAGCACCACCAAATCCGTTGAACAGAGCAACGAGTTCAGGCATTCCCGTCATCTCAACTTTGACGGCCATCCAGTAGCCTATCGACGAACCAATGACAATACCTGCACCGATGAGAACCCATTCAGCACCTCCGGCCAACTGCATGCTGAGGACGGTCGTAAGTACTGCAACCAGCATTCCCATAGCGCCCAGTTGGTTACCGTAAGGGGCCGTCCTTGGATGTCCTAATTTTTTCAAACCAAAAATGAACAGTGCTGCGGATAGCAAGTAGCCAATCGAAACCCAGTCTTCCATCTCAAGCACCTCCCCGCTTTTTTCCAGCAATCATGTTGAGCATTCTGTTTGTTACCATGAATCCTCCAACGACGTTGATCATCGCCAATACGACAGCGACAAATGCCAGCAAACCGGATACGACGGTTTGGTCAGCTTCGTATGCTACGTTGGCCCCGATTAAGGCGCCGATGATGCTGATTCCAGAAATGGCGTTTGCTCCACTCATAAGTGGTGTGTGGAGTGTTGCAGGAACTTTCGTAATCAGTTCAAATCCGAGGAAGATTGCGAGTACAAAAAGTGTCACGTTAGCGATTAAAAATTCTGGTGTCATTCAAGAACCCCCCCGAGGCGAGTTTGTTTTGGGTGTAACGCTCCATCTTTGCAGAGCAAGACACCACCCATGCCATTCACATAGAAGTCTGAATCTTCTGGTGCTCCGACAAGAATATCGTCATCTTCCTTGAGGACAATGGCACCGTCATCCACCAACGATGTAATGAAGGTAGTGAGGTTGTTTGAGTACAGCATACTGGATGTTGTGGCCAGTGTACCGGGTAGGTTCGAAGTTCCGACGATTATAACGCCGTTGCGAGTAGTGATGACTTCACCTGCAACAGTGTCTTCACAGTTTCCGCCAACATCGGCGTTCATATCGACCACGACTGCACCAGGTTTGAACGCCTGAATAGCACTTGAAGGAACAGTAATTGGCGCAGGACGTCCGAATATTCTGGCTGTTGTGACGATAATGTCAGCATCAGCAGCAACACCACAGACAGTATCATTGACCTTTTGGATGAACTCCGGGGTTAGGGGTTTAGCGTATCCAGACTCGTCTTCAAAATCATCCATGCCGTCGACTTCAATGAATCGACCGCCAACGGATTCAATTTGTTCTGCTGCGGATTTGCGAACATCAGACGCATACACGATTGCACCAAGACGCTTGGCCGTTGCAATCGCCTGGAGTCCAGCCACTCCACTCCCCATAATGACGACTTTAGCAGGTCGCACGGTACCGGCTGACGTGGTCATCATTGGAATCCCCTTTGGAACATGTGCCGCTCCGAGCAAGACTGCCTTGTATCCAGCCAAGTTATCTTGACTTGAGTTCACGTCCATTGACTGTGCTCGAGAAAGCCTTCGTGGAATCATATCCATCGAGAGAAGAGTAATTCCAGAGTCGATACATTGTTGAACGTACTCCGGATTTCGAAAAGGGTCTGCAACGCAGGCTACATTGGCGCCTTTGTTGATTCCTTCAACACCGGGGAATCGAATACAAATGACGGTCTCACACCCAAGTACGTCGCTTCTGGAAGCTATCATTGCACCAACATTTTCGTAGTCGGCATCGAGATAATTCGATGCAAGTCCAGCATTTGATTCGACATGAATTTCAAATCCTGATTTCACCAATTTTTTAATGCTGTTTGGCGTGATTGCAACTCTCGTTTCGCCTTCTGGCTCTTTTGGTACACCGATATTCATACAATCCCTCAGCGCCTCACAACCGATGATACGACCGGGGGCAATCTTTCCAGCCGTAGAAGGTTTTTAGACAACTCGCTTGATTTACTTTGACCGTTCTTGGGGAAATGAGTGATTTTGATAATGTTCATGTCACTAATTTCGTGTTTTTCTACCATGTTGCTTATTGACGGTCGGCTGTTGGAACACTTCAAGAGGAAGTTTCATGTCGAACACGAGAAGAAAAATAGCGGTAATTGGAGCAGGTAATGTTGGTGCTACGTGTGCATTTGTTCTAGCACAAATGAAGATTGCAGACATTGTCCTACTCGATATCTATGAAGGGTTCGCCAAAGGAAAGGCTCTGGACATGTCGCAGAACGGACAGGTCCTCAATTATGATGGTGGCATCACTGGCACCTCGGACTACAAAGACATCGCAGGAGCCAGTGTTGTTGTAGTCACTTCCGGATTCCCTCGTCAACCTGGCATGACTCGGGAAGATCTCATTGCGAAAAATGCAGGCATTGTCCAGCAAGTTGGAGAAGGAATTCGAGACCACGCACCGGATTCGACCATTGTGATGGTCACGAACCCACTCGATCTCATGACCTATCACATGCAAAAGGTA
>TARA_B100001093_G_scaffold49683_1_pt1 | contig 58016 bp, 47 predicted proteins | sample TARA_B100001093 | Tara Oceans TARA_B100001093 (sample SAMEA2623116) | marine metagenome | biome: marine biome (ENVO:00000447); feature: surface water layer (ENVO:00002042); material: "saline water (ENVO:00002010), including plankton (ENVO:xxxxxxxx)" | depth 5 m | reverse complement strand
GATTTTGTGCAGCTTAAAAAACGTGGTGTCAATCTGCTTGGCAACTGTCCATTTCATGACGAGAAAACGCCCTCTTTTACTGTGTCTCCCGCAAAAGGGATCTATAAATGCTTTGGTTGTGGTAAAGGGGGCAATGCCGTAAATTTCGTAATGGATCACGAACACTTCAGTTATCCTGAGGCACTTAAATATCTTGCAAATAAATACAACATTTTTATTGAAGAAACCGTTCGAACTCCCGAACAAGAAGAGGCTGCTAACGATAGAGAAAGCATGTTTATCGTTAGCAATATTGCAAATGAATATTTTCAGGATCAGCTTTTTAATTCTGATGAAGGGCGTGCCGTCGGCTTAAGTTACTTTAAAGAAAGAGGTTTTAGAGAAGAGGTTCTGAAAAAGTTTCTTTTGGGTTACAGTCCTGAAAAAAGTGATGCTTTTAGTGCACACGCACTTAAAGAAGGATATAAAATAGAATTTCTTGAAAAAACAGGCCTTACCATTCCAAAAGAATCTAGAAATTACGATCGTTTTCATGGCAGAGTGATGTTTCCTATACGCTCCTTATCGGGAAGAGTACTAGGGTTTGGTGGGAGGATATTAAAAAGCAATGTAAAGGCTGCAAAATACCTCAACTCTCCAGAAAGCGACATTTATCACAAGAGTAAAGTGCTTTATGGCATGTACTACGCCAAAAATAGCATTGTAAAAAAAGGCCGCTGTTTATTGGTTGAAGGATACACTGATGTGATTTCGATTCATCAGGCAGGAATTGAAAATGTAGTGGCCTCTTCTGGAACTTCACTTACCATAGATCAAATAAAACTGGTAAAAAGGTTTACGAACAACATCACCCTTCTGTTTGATGGTGATGCCGCCGGTCTTAAAGCCGCACTTCGTGGTGTTAATCTGATATTAGAAGAAGGTCTTAACGTAAAAATAGTGACTTTCCCAGACGGGGAAGACCCCGATTCTTATGCCAAAAAAGTAAGTTCTGAGGAATTAGAAGACTATATAAATAGCGAAGCAAAAGACTTCATAGAATTCAAATGTTCATTGCTCTTAGAGGAAGCTAAGGAAGACCCAATAAAACGAGCAGAACTGATTAAAGACATCGCCGCAACCATTGCCCTTATACCCGACAATGTGGCCCGAACCGTATATGCACAAACTTCGTCTAAAATGCTCGGCATAGAAGAACAGGTTGTGTTTGCAAGCATTGAACAGTCTCGATCAGGAAAAGCTAAGAGCAGTTCAAAACCAATGCAAGTGGTGTTTAGCAGTCCTAAACAAGGACAGAAACTTGATGCAATAAGTAGCAACTTAGAGGAGTTGACACTAATACGTTTAATAATTATTTACGGGACTTTTGGTTTGCATTTTGAGTTTGAAAATGAAAATGGTGAGATCTCCGAAACAACCATTACAACAGCAGAATATATTATCTCTGAATTAATCGAAGACGACATTCAATTTACACACCCAAAATATAACAAAATATACAGCGAGCTTATCAATTACTTTAATGAACACGAATCGATTCCTGAAGAAAAACATTTCATACAACATCACGATCCAGAAATTTCACAAACTGTGTCTCAATTACTAAGTGACAAACATCAATTAAGTGATTGGGCAAAAAAAGACATTATGGTTCCTACTGAAACAGAAAAGCTAAAAGATTTGGTTGAAGAAGCCATTATTAGATTAAAGTCAAAAGTAGTAAAGCTTAAAATTGAAAAAATGCTCGAACAAATGAAGAGCGATGAGCTTACTAATGATGATCGAGTTAAACTTATAAACGATTTTCAAAAATTGACTACGCTATCCATTCACATAGGTAAAAAGTTAGGTAGAGAATGTTAAACTCAACAACTACAAAAACACCTTTAAATTACAAAGTATTAATATCCTTTACAGCCAACTGAATACTTCGCTTTCCTTTCCATTCATTTTCCTGAATCGCATAACAAATATCAAAAGCCAAGCCTTTGTTTACATATTCCGAATGAAAGCCCAACTTAAAAGCAATACCATTCATTTCAGATAACTTTTCCTTTTCGGTGCACATGTGCAATTTAAGATGTTCATTTTCTGAACCTACTGCCTTGCTGTAGCCACGGTCCATAACATTTTTAGTAACAAATAAAGGAGACATGTTTTCAGGGCCAAAAGGTTCAAATTGCTTTAATATATTGTTAAAGCCAGTTGTTATATCTGAAAATTCGAGTTCTGCGTCAATTTCTATGACTTCCGTTTTTTGAGCTTCAGTAATTCTTTCAGACACAACTTTATCGAAAGCAGCTTTAAATAATTCATAATTTTCTTCCCGTATCGATAATCCTGCTGCATATTTATGGCCTCCAAATTGCTCAATATATGCGCTGCATGCCTCTAAAGCTTGAAATACATCGAAGCCTTTTACAGAACGGACTGAAGCAACCAAATACGCCTTAGATTTTGTAAAAACTACTGTTGGTCTGTAGTAAGTTTCAATTAACCTAGAAGCCACGATTCCAATAACACCTTTATGCCATTCTGGATGATAAACAACTGTAGAAGCATTTTGCTCTTCTTTTTGCTCTTTTATCTGAGCAAGTGCTTCCTTTGCAATACGCTGATCTTCTGATCTGCGCTCCGTATTGTATTCTTCTATTTCATTAGCTGTTTTTACTGCCTGATTCTGATTTTCTTCAATCAATAAACTGACAGCATTATGAGCGTGTTTCATCCGCCCAGCTGCGTTTATACGAGGCGCTATGGTAAACACAACATCAGTTATATTCATCGCCCCAAAGTGCTTGTGCTCACGCATTAAGGCCTTCATTCCTATACGTGGATTTTCATTTAAATGTTTTAGGCCATAAAAAGCTAAAATCCTATTTTCTTCAACAATGGGAACAATATCTGCACCTATAGCAACAGCAACCAAATCGAGATATTGGAAAGCAATTGTTTCATCTAAACCCTGATGTTTAAGGTAAGCTTGAATGAGTTTAAATCCAACACCACAACCACATAATTCTTTAAATGGATAGGTACAGTCTACTCTTTTGGGGTCTAAAACTGCAATGGCATCTGGCAAATGAGCGCCAGGGCGATGATGATCGCAAATAATCAGATCCAAGCCTTTTGATTTGGCGTAAGCTACTTTTTCAACTGCTTTTATTCCACAATCTAAACTTACCATCAGGGTCATCCCTTTATCAATTGCATCATCAATTCCTTTATAAGAAATTCCATATCCTTCTGAATCTCGATCGGGAATATAATAATCGCAATTTGCATTTTGACTCTTTAAAAAAAGGTACATCATGCTCACGGAAGTTGTGCCATCAACATCATAATCACCATAAACTCGAATCTGCTCTTTTGAAGTCATTGCATTAAGTAGTCTTGAGACAGCCTTATCCATGTCTTTCATTAAAAAAGGATCGTGCAACATGGACAATTGAGGGCGAAAAAATGTTTTTGCTTTTTCAAAAGTATCAATCCCTCTATCTAACAAAAGGGCACAAATTTTCTTAGAAACACCGAGCGATTTTTTAAGCTCGAATATTTTTTGCGTGTCAGGCGATGGCTTAAGTTTCCAAATTTTATGCTTCATAGGTTTGTCGTTGTTGTACAAAATAGAGCGTTGACTTATTTCTTGCCTTCTAAAACAATTACAAATTCACCTTTTGGAGCTTTGTTCGTAAAGTGAAGAATCAATTCATTAACCGTGCCTCTAACAGTTTCTTCAAACTTTTTTGAGAGCTCTCTACTAACAGACAATCTTCTGTCTCCACCAACAAATTCCTGCAGCTGTGATAAGGTCTTAACTATTTTATGCGGAGATTCATAAAAAACGATTGTCCTGGTTTCTTCAGACCATAGCTTTAATCTAGTTTGTCTGCCTTTTTTTGGTGGTAAAAAGCCTTCAAAAATAAATCGATCTGTAGGAAATCCCGATTGCACCAGGGCAGGAATTAAAGCAGTTGCACCAGGTAAACACTCTGTTTCTATTCCCTCTTCCACACAGGCTCTGACTAATAAAAATCCTGGATCAGAAATTCCAGGCGTACCAGCATCCGAAATCAAGGCAATTTTAATTCCCTGTTTTAATTTGTCAATCATTTTATCAAGAACCTTATGTTCGTTGTGCATATGAAACGATTGCATAGGCGTCTTGATGTCAAAATGCTTTAATAACTTCCCTGAAGTACGGGTGTCTTCAGCTAAAATAAGATCCACTTCATTAAGTATTCGAACAGAACGAAACGTGATATCTTCTAAATTACCTATAGGGGTTGGCACCAAAAATAGTTTTGACATAATCTTTTCTTTGCACAAACAAATTAAGTAAAAATAGGATTCTACAGAGCGATTTTATTAGATTTGTTTAAATAAAAACAAATTGAATGTTTCTTGAAACTCCCGATAGCAATAAACGAAAAAAAGGCTGGATCGAAGTCATTTGTGGATCTATGTTCTCCGGAAAAACAGAAGAGCTTATACGTAGATTAAAAAGAGCGCAGTTTGCGAAACAGAGAATTGAAATATTCAAGCCAGCTATTGATGTACGTTATGATAAGGAAAAAGTGATTTCTCACGACTTAAATGAAATCAATTCAACGCCTGTTGCTTCTTCTTCTAAGATTTTAGAATTAATCGACGAAGTAGATGTGATTGGGATTGACGAAGCTCAATTTTTCGACAATGAACTTCCTCATGTATGCGCTACTCTTGCAAAAAATGGTGCGCGCGTCATTGTTGCAGGTCTTGACATGGACTATCTTGGAAACCCTTTTGGCCCCATTCCTAATTTGATGGCAAATGCTGAGTTTGTTTCAAAGGTTCACGCCATTTGTGTGGATTGTGGCGACTTGGCTATTCATTCAAATCGAATAGTCGCATCAAAAGATTTAGTACATTTAGGAGAACAGGAAGAATATGAGGCTTTATGCCGCTCTTGTTTTATCCTAAAGAATTCATAATTAATGAGTAGCTTTTCCTATAGTATTGAACAATTAGCAAAATTTTGCGATGCACAATTTAAAGGTGTTAATGCTAAGGCTCACATTTCACAATTAATTATTGATAGTAGAAAAGCAAAAGATTTTAGCACGCATCTTTTTATAGCCATCAAAGGATCTCGTCATGATGGACATAATTTTATTAAAGACTTATACGAAAGAGGATGCCGTAATTTTTTAATTAGCCAGCCAAATTTTAATACGTCTGATTACCCTGAAGGAAACTTTCTCATAACTTCCAAAAGCCTTTATGCCTTTCAGGATTTAGCTAGAAATCACCGACTTCAATTTAATATCCCAATCATTGGAATTACTGGTAGTAATGGGAAAACGATTGTTAAAGAGTGGCTAAACACCTGCCTAAAAAAAGCCTATAATACCTGTAAAAGCCCAAAAAGCTACAACTCGCAAGTAGGGGTTAGCCTATCTGTTATAGGGCTAAAACAAGACCATGAAATCGGCATTTTTGAGGCTGGCATATCTCAAAAAGGCGAAATGATGCGCCTTAAAAATATCATTAAACCGGGTATTGGAATATTTACCAATATAGGACAAGCTCATTCTGAAAATTTTGAATCGTTAAAAGAAAAAACAAGAGAAAAAGCCTCTCTTTTTTCAGAAGTCGAAAAACTTGTGTATTGTAAAGACCATAAAGAAATACATGAAGCAGCAATCGGTATTCATAATGCGCAACTATACGCTTGGTCATCTAAAGACAATAGCGCCTTTGTATATGTAAAAAACATCCTTCAAAAAGCGGATGAAGCCACCCTGACTCTTATTCATAATAACACAGAAAAAGTATTTTATATTCCATTTAATGATAAGGCTTCCACTGAAAATTGTTTGCATATTATCTGTACTTTAATTTCATTAAATATTCCATCTCAAAAAATACAAAATGGACTAGACGAGCTTCAACCCATTGCAATGCGAATGGAACTTAAAGAAGCAAAGGGTAATAGTTTATTAATTAACGACGCATACAGCTCTGATCTAGATTCAATTAAAATCGCACTCGACTTCCTTCAACAGCAAAGTGGTAATGCTAAAAAGGTTGTAATCCTTTCTGACTTAGATCAAACAGGAATGAAAAATAGCGCGCTATTTCCAAAACTAATATCCCTTTTAGAAACCCATGAGGTTGAACATGTTATTGGAATTGGAGAGGCCTTTTTTGACTCAAAGCATCTTTTTTCAAACTGCTCTTGCTATAAAAACACGGATCAATTTATAGAAAACATCTCTCTTTTTAACTTAAATAATTCAGCCATATTATTAAAAGGAGCGAGGCGGTTTAAATTTGAAAAAATCGCAAAAATTCTGGAACAAAAAAATCATGAAACGCTTCTAGAAGTTAATTTAAACGGAATTTCTGAAAACTTTCACTACTACAAAGCACTCTTAAAAAAAGAGACTAAGGTCATGGCAATGGTCAAAGCCTTTTCTTACGGTAATGGCTCTTATGAAATTGCACATCATTTAGAATACCACAATGCAGACTACCTAGCCGTAGCATACATAGATGAAGGTGTTGCTCTGCGTAAAAAGGGGATAACAACTCGAATCATGGTACTCAATGTAAAGGGATCTCAATTTAACGAACTCATAAACAACTGTCTTGAACCAGAAATATACAGCTTCAAACAACTCAAAACACTGCAAGTAGAATTAAAAAAATTAAACCTAAAAAATTACCCCATCCACCTAAAGATAGATTCAGGAATGCGAAGGTTAGGGTTTGAAAGCCATGAAATAAAAACCCTCATTTCATTGATTTCCAAACAGCAAGAAATTCAAATTGCTTCTGTTTTTAGTCATCTCGCCAGCAGTGAAAATAGCCTAGACAAGAGCTTCACATCAAGGCAAATAGATCAATTTACTTCTATATGCAATGACATAGAAGCTAAGACTAATAACCCTATTTTAAAGCATATTTTAAATTCATCTGGAATTATAAATTATCCAGAAGCGCAGTTCGATATGGTGAGATTAGGAATTGGTTTATATGGAATTGGTGATGAAAAACTTCAAAATTGTAGTTCATTAAAATCTACAATCTCGCAAATTAAAGACATCCCTGCAGGTGAGAGTATAGGCTATAACAGATCATACTTTACCGATAAAGCTACTCGCATTGCAATTATTGCTATCGGCTATGCTGATGGATTAAACAGAGCATTAAGTAATAAAAAAGGATGTGTATATATACATGGGAAAAAAGCTGATATTATAGGAAATATCTGTATGGACATGTGTATGGTAGACATTAGTCATATTGAGGCAAAAGAAGGAGATGAGGTTATTATCTGGAATACACAAAAACACATTCTAAACCTTGCAGAGAAACTCAATACAATTCCATATGAGGTCTTAACAAATGTATCTCAAAGAGTTAAAAGGGTGTTTGTTAAAGAATAATGGGGCTTAATATTCGTCAGAAATCTTCAATCCAGATAAAAAAGGATACATAAAAGCAAACAAAACAACCCCAGCCTGCCTTTCAAACATGCTTTCTGTTAAACATCCTATAAATGTTAGTCCAATAAATATTAAAAAAAGTGGGTGTGAGTTCTTTAACAAAAAAGGGTGTATCATTATAAACAGTAAAATTAAAAACCCAAAAATGCCTACTTCTGCCCAAGTTTGCATAAACTGATTGTGAAAATTGTAATTTTTATTCTGAATAGGAACGTTTCGCTCTCCATTCCAAAACATGGCATCACAAGACTCTAATGCGGCACTTAATTCCCCTTTTGCATCACCTACTCCAAAGCCGATAATTGGATTTTTAGCAATTAAATCAGCCCCATAACGCCATATAAAGACTCTAGGATTTGTTTGTTTAGGCGTGTCATATCCAACCATTTTTTGAAGCTCTACAACTGTGTCATTAAGACGCAAATTTGTTGATGGAATGAACACTAAGAAGAAAATAAATAACGCTGCTATAGATAATATTTTAGTCCAAATTAAACGAGATGCTTTGGCTGTTTTAAACCACTTCAAAAAACTCAAAATAAAGACAACAATAAATGCCAATATAAACGTACGGCTTGATAATAAAATTAAAGAAAACAATAAAATTAAAAGACCTAAAAACCATAGGGCCCTATTTGAATGAGAAGAAATTAAATGATAGATTGAGACAAAAATAGCAAAAGAGTAATACCAGGCTACGTAATGAACCTTAGAGGCTAATAAATATGGAAGATGAATGTAATAGAATGTTTCTTGATTCCCACTTATAAAGTACTCTATAAATGCATGCGTCAAATCTGTTAAAGCCATTAGCATCATAAGTGCAGCAAAAAACTTTAGTATAAACATTCGTTGTTCGTTATAAATAAACTGCACGGTCATCATAAAAAAAGGCAACAATAAAAAGGAAATTTTCAGTCTTAAGTCGTTCCATCCCTCTAAAGAGTTTTCAGTGTAGAATGTACTTACTAAATGAAGCAGGTAGAACAAAACAAATGCAATGGCTGCGGGATTTTTTATGAAGCGCTGAAGTTTTTCCTTAAATGAAAACGAGAAAATCCAGCTTAGGCCAATAATAATAATCCCTCCAGTTAGCGGAACCTTAAAAAAATCTTGCATAAACAAGCCCAAAACAAAGCTTAAACATGCAATAAAATAATAGGATGAAATGTCTTTTGTCTTATTTATCATCTATGTTACCTGATAAAATCGCTTCATATCGATCAGAATCATGAAGTACTGAGATCGCTTCTTTCAATACGGTATCATCTGCTAAAGATGCTATTACTCTACCTTCTTGATAATAATAACGCGCCATCAATTCACTTAGTATCAATTCTGATACTTGCGATTGGTATTTGTGTATGTCGTCTTCTTTATAGCTAAGCAACTTCTTCTGCAAGACCTCTAAATCTTCTTTGAAATCAGCATATTCATCTTCTGCTTTACCTATTAACTCTGCCATTTTTTTCTCTGTGTTCGTTTCATACTCATACTCCTTATCAGATAAAAACATAACAAAATCTTCATACAATACATCCGAAATCTTAAATACGCCTGGTGCTTCAATTGAATCGTTTTCTAAGACAAACTCTGTAGCAAAATCAAATATGAGCTGCTTAGAAACTAAACTTCCAACAATTTTTGCGAACGCCTCTTGGTCTATAACAATATCTGGATCAACGCCACCCCCATCGAATACGGTTCGGCCATTCTTTGTTTTAAATGCTGTTTTAAGAGAGTCAGCAACCTTTCCTACACTGCCATCTTCATTTTTATTAGTATAGTCTAATGCCTGAATGCATCTTCCGCTTGGCGTATAATATTTTGCAACTGTAACTTTCAATTGAGAGTTATAACTCAACTTACGGGTTTGCTGTACCAGACCTTTACCGAAACTTTTTTTGCCAAGAACAACACCTCTATCAAGGTCTTGTATGGTACCCGAAACAATTTCTGAGGCTGAAGCTGAACTTTGGTTAATTAATACCGCTAAAGGGAGCTCTTTATCTAGAGGTTCTTTCATTGTTTTGTATGATTTTTCCCAATCTTTTATCTTTCCTTTTGTAGATACAACTTCCTGATTTTTATCTATAAAAAGATTGCAAAGTCTCACGGATTCATTTAACAAACCACCAGGATTTCCCCTTAAATCAAGTACCAATCCTTTTACTTCATTCTCGTCTGTAAGTTCAAGAATCGCTTCCTCAACCTCGCTTGCGCAGTTACGTGTAAATCGTGTTAATCGCACATAAGCAATTCCATCATCTACCATTCCCTTGTAGGGTACAGATTTAACCTTAACCTCTTCTCTGGTAAATGTTTTCTTTATGGGCTTTTCTGTACCAGGTCGTTCAATAAGAACATTAACCTCAACACCCGGTTGGCCTTTAAGCACAGAGCTTACATCTTCAGTTGACTTACCCTTAACGGACTTCCCGTCAATTTCTAAAAGCTTGTCACCTGCTCTCAAACCAGCCTTGTCTGCAGGAAATCCTTTATAAGGCTCAGCAATAACAACATAATCACCCTTCTTACGAATCATGGCTCCAATACCACCATATTGACCAGTTGTTTGAAAACGAAAATCTTCAATATCAGACTCCGGAATATATGTCGTGTAGGGGTCTAGATCCTTAAGCATGGAATCAATTGCTTTCTCTATCATTTCTCCAGGCTTAGTTTCGTCAACGTAGTAAATATTTACTTCACGAAATAAAGAAGTAAAAATATCTAGGTTTTTACTTACCTCAAAATAGCCAGAAACAAATGCAAATGAAGACATTGATACAAGGCCAACAATAGACCAAAAGGTCAATTTTTTAATCACATTATTCATATTTAATTATTTTATGGTACTGGGTCATATCCGCTGCCACCCCAGGGGTGACAGGAACCAATTCTTTTTATAGTCAAAACAAAACCCTTCCATAATCCATGTTTTTGAAAGGCATCAATAGAATATGACGAACAAGTAGGATTATATCTACACGAAGCAGGCGTCCATGGCGAAACTGCTTTTTGATAAATTTTGATCAATAAAATGACCACTGCTTTAAGCCCTTTCTTTAACATCATCAATAAAACGTTTAAAAACCAATGTTAGTTTATTGTTTAGAAGATCTCTTTTGATTTTCTCTTTAGGTGTATATATAAGCAAAACTGCATAATTATTGTTAAGATTTGCATAAATATCCGACTTTTTTAGCCGATAAGCCTCTCTTATCTTACGTTTCATTTCATTTCGGTCAACAGCTAGAGGAAAGCGTTTTTTAGAAACTGAAAAAGCTATTCTTATTGGGTAACTTTGGTCTACATTTAATTTCTTCCAAACAAGAATAAACGGATGTTTCTTTACAGTTGAACCGCTAGCTATTAATTCATCAAAAATTATTTTACTCTTTAATCTTTCTGTTTTATGAAAGCTTTGACTCATGAGTGTAAAATTAGAAAAAATCAATAAAAAAAGGGCGATTAATCGCCCTTTGAATCAAATAATAAAAAAACTACTTTTTATTTACCTTTTTGATGTATTGTTCGATCGCCATAGTCATTGATGGAGCCTTAGCAGTTGGCGCCTCAATATCTACATTCAAACCAGCATCTGCAACCGCTTTTAGGGTTGTTTTACCAAATGCTGCAATACGGGTATTGTTTTGCTCAAAATTGGGGAAATTTTGAAATAATGACTTAATACCAGAAGGACTAAAAAAGACTAAAACATCATAAAATACATTCTCCAAATCAGAAAGATCACTACAAACTGTCTTATAAAGTACCACGCGGGTATAATTAATACCGTTATCCTCTAAGAGTTGAGGTATAATAGGCTTTAAAATATCCGAAGAAGGCAATAAAAATTTTTCTGATTTATGCTTTTTAATTGACCCAATAAGATCTACAAACCTCTGTTTACCATAATATATTTTTCTTTTACGGTAGGTAATGTATTTCTGTAAATAAAATGCAATCGCTTCAGACATACAGAAATACTTCATTGAAGTAGGGACCTCAAAGCGCATTTCTTGACATATTCTAAAATAATGATCTGCTGCATGACGGCTTGTAAGTATAACAGCTGTATGATCTGTAAAAGGAACTTTCTGCTGGCGAACATCTGATGCAGCAACAGGCTCAAGATGTATAAAAGATCGAAAATCTACATTAACCTTTTGACTTTTACCCAATTCATGATAAGGTGAAGTCCCGCTCTTAGGCTCAGGCTGTGAAACAAGAATAGTTTTTACTTTCAAATCTTCTATCATTTAGGGGTTCACTCTTCAAAAGTCCGTAGAAAAAAAATTGCCAATCAACAATTTAAACCTATTAGCAACCACAAAAATGGCGCTATTTCTATGGCGCAAATGTACAAAATAATATACAAAACTCCCAAAGAAATAATATTTCGCATAAGCGCGAGCGTCTTAAACTTTGCAAGAATTATCAGGACTAATGTTGTTGATAATAAGAGGTTTATACTTTTTTGATCAAAACTCCCTATCAAATACAAGTAGATTGTAGAAAATACAATTGGTGTTAAAAATAGATTCATGTAGTGAAGGGAAAAAGCCATAAATTCTTGAAACAACTTTTCTCTTTTAAATAGAAAAAATAACATAAAAACAACAAGCCATTTTAATAGTATAAAAGAAAACAAAAAAAACGCTGCGTTTAAAAACAAAACGTCGTATGAGCTATATTTAGAACAATATCCTAAATATGAAGAAAGTAAAAAAGAGACAGAAAGAAACGTTGTTAAAGACAATAATTGTATAAAATGTCCAGTCAGTTTACTTTGCCGGCCATAACTAACTTGATACTGTTTATTAAATAAGGATAGAAAGAAATAACGAAAGCGCCGTGCATCATCATTATATAAATAAATGTAAATAACGATGATAAGAAAAAAAAGAATTAAGGTCCATGCTGATTGAGGTGATTCTCTAAGTATTTCTATCATTATGTGCTTTTTACAAAACTAAAAAAAAGAGGCTCATTAGCCTCTTTTAAAATAAATAATAAAAAATAATTATTGAATCGCTAACATTTCTGTAGATAGTCCGTAAATTGAACGAACCTCAAGAGTGTAAAGCCCACTTGATATATGTGATGGCAAAACAATAGATTCTACATTTTGATTCCATTTACCATCAAAGATAACAGTCTTTGATCCCTTAAAATCGTAAAGTAAAATAACAAGGTCTTCTTGTTTTTTTTGAGAAAAAGAAATATAAATCTCTTCTTTAGCAGGGTTTGGATAGACTGAAAAATCAAACAAGCCGGGTTCTTCTATAGAAACACTAACGTTAAATGTGTGGTGGTTGGTAACATGAACATCTCCATTATTTTGATTGTTGTTATTTGATAATATTGAAGCGACGTACACATTGGCTGCTTGTCCTTCAAAATTGAAAGGTGGTGTCCAATCAAATTCCCAAAAGTGTAAAAAATCATCAGTTGGTCCAGTTCCAGCAAAGGTATGCGTAATATAATCACCATTACCATTAGGAAATTTTGTACGTATTGGGTCTACAAGAGATATCTCGCCTATTTTGCTCCCAAAATCATCTTCAACACAAGCCTGAAAACCAACTTTTTCATATTGCATACCACCTGTATTTGATACTTCAATTGAAATTCTATAGGGCCCCTGATTTAAAGGTTTTATTACAGATATAGCGATGTTTTCGCCTGATCCAGCTGCTGGGCCAGAATGGCAATAAGTTGTATTACATGTAGCACCATCATCACCGGGAGAAGCAGTATTAAATGCAGGTGCTCCAGTACTGAAAGTTTGAGCATTGTCGTTAGTACTCAAAAAAGCTATTGCAAATAAAGCAAAAATGGTTACTAGGTATTTCATGTGTTAAAAATTAATTAGTTTGCTTTATCATCTTAATGGTTTTAACCAATTTATTATCAGACATCCAAACGGCAGTGTAAATACCATTTGAAAGGTTTTTTGAACCCCAATTAAATTCGTATCGACCCTTTTTTAAGTTTTGAGATAACAAAACTTTTACCCGACTTCCTTTTTGATCAAAAATTTCAATCTCGGTCTTCGCATCCTTATTCAAAACTAAAAACAACTTCGTTTGTTCTGAAAAAGGGTTGGGATAATTTTGACTTAAATCACCATACGCTCTTTGAAGTTCATTTATACCTATAGGTAGGCCATCTCTAGATAATACGACATCAAAAGCGCCAAATAAATCTTCTTCTACCACTGAGTTAACTTGCACAAGATCATCCTCTGAATTAGATAGTGGAATAATCCTATCTATTGCCGAGATATGTCCGGCCGCATAATCTGAAGGAATAGAAGTATCTCCTTGAAAATAAATTTGAGTGACCAATTCATCATAACCTTCTGCTTGAACTTTTAAATGAATATGAGCAGGGCGGTGTTGTGATTCGCTTAATAAATATTTCCCTGGAATAATCGTCTCTATGTTATAGTTCCCATATTGGTCAGTAATAATTTTCCCCCTAAACTTGAAACCTACATTATCATAATCTCCATGTTCATCAGCTTGCCAAAAGTCCATAACAGCATTGGCGATACCATTATCACAATCTGATGAGGATAGCCTTCCCGACAAGAAGAGTCGATGACCTTGATAGTCTTCTGGCACAATCGAATTAGTCTCTGGTGCCGACTCCGAAAAAAAGGGTCCTTCACCATAAAGATCTGTTGTTGTTGGTTCACAATTAGAATCATTGTGAGCCTCTAATTTAAATGGTATAAATGAAGCTAGGGTTGCTAAAACACCTTTTTTTAAAAAATCTCGACGATTCGAATCCATGAGGGTAGTATTATTGAATGTTTTCTTAACAGTATTGTGTCAATTATCATTCCAATATATAAATTTTATAGTGAACATTATATATTGTAATTTTGCTTTTATAAAAATGATCTTTTACAGACAAAAAGTAGATTGCTACTTTTGTCGACAAATTTAAATAACAAGGCATGGCTACAGATTTGTTTCAAGCTCCTGATTACTATAACATGGACGATCTTCTTAACGAAGAGCACAAAATGGTTCGAGACGCAGCTCGAGATTGGGTTAAAAAATCTATTTCTCCTATTATTGAAGACGCTTGTGAAAAAGCTGAATTTCCTAAACAAATCGTGTCTGGGTTGGGCGAAATTGGAGCTTTTGGTCCTTATATCCCTGAGGAATATGGTGGCGCAGGATTAGATCAAATATCTTATGGTTTAATTATGCAAGAATTGGAAAGAGGAGATTCTGGTGTTCGATCTACTGCTTCGGTTCAATCATCTTTAGTGATGTATCCGATTTACAAATACGGAACTGAAGAGCAACGAAAAAAATACCTTCCAAAACTTGCTTCAGGCGAATACCTAGGTTGTTTTGGTTTAACAGAACCTGATCATGGGTCAAACCCAGGTGGAATGGAAACAAATTATAAAGATATGGGGGACCACTATCTTTTAAATGGTTCTAAAATGTGGATTTCAAACGCCCCATTTGCTGACGTTGCTGTGGTGTGGGCAAAAAATGAAGAAGGCCGAATATATGGTTTAATTGTAGAAAGAGGAATGGAAGGCTTTACCACACCAGAAACTCATGGAAAGTGGTCTCTTCGGGCTTCTGCCACGGGCGAACTGGTCTTTGACAATGTAAAAGTTCCCAAAGAAAACTTGCTTCCAAACAAAAGTGGGCTTGGAGCGCCTCTGGGTTGTCTGGACTCGGCGCGTTTTGGTATTGCTTGGGGCGCAATTGGTGCGGCGATGGATTGTTATGATACGGCTCTTCGTTATTCAAAAGAACGCATGCAATTCGACAAACCAATAGGGGGATTTCAGTTGCAACAAAAGAAATTAGCTGAAATGATTACAGAAATCACAAAGGCACAATTATTAACCCTTCGATTGGGTCAACTTAGAAATGAAAATCGTGCTACCTCTGCTCAAATTTCTATGGCAAAAAGAAACAATGTTGACATGGCCATGACTATTGCAAGAGATGCCCGACAAATGCTTGGAGGAATGGGTATAACTGGTGAATATCCTATTATGCGACATATGATGAATCTTGAATCTGTGGTTACATACGAAGGAACACACGACATTCACCTACTAATTACAGGGCTAGATGTTACGGGTCTTAATGCATTCAAATAAAAGATAAACTATTCGCACATACTAATAGTGCATAAAAAAGCCACCTTAAAAAAGAGTGGCTTTTTTTATGAATGCCTGAACGCTAAAGGTTGTGTCCATTCTATTATTAAGTTATTTAAGTACTTTTATAAGATGAAAAACCGTACAATTAGAAACGTTGCTATACTCGGAAGTATAGCTATAGCTGGAGTTATTAGTGTTCAGATTTACTGGATAAATCAAGCATTAAACCTTCAACAAAAACAATTTCAAGAAAGCGTATTTATCTCATTAAAAAGAGTGGCAGAAAGAATTTCTGACTACAATAAAATGGATTTCCCAGTTAAAAATCCTGTAAAACAAATATCATCAGACTACTACATTGTAAATATACGAGAAGCCATTGATGCTAATATTTTAAAGCTCTATTTAAACAAAGAGTTTCATAGATCAAACATACACACTGACTATGAATTTGCTATATACGATTGTTCGAGTGAAAAAATGGTATACGGAGAATATGTTTCTTTCAAGAAAAACCAAAGAATCGTCAAGCTTGGTGTGCTTCCCAAATATGACGAATTTATTTATTACTTCGGAATAAATTTCCCAAAACAAACCTCTTATTTAATTGCAGGAAATACCCTCTGGATTATATTTTCTTTCCTGTTAATGATTACTGTTTCGTTTTTTGTTTATGCATTAAACATTATTCTTCGGCAAAAGCGATTATCTGAACTCCAAAAAGACTTTATAAATAACATGACGCATGAGTTTAAAACACCAATATCTACAATTAATATTGCTTCCGATGTCTTGCTAAGGGACGACATCATTAAAAATAATGTCGATCTGAGCAATTATACTGAAATTATTAAAGAACAAAATGAACGACTTAATTGGCAAGTAGAGAAAGTCCTACAAATAACGGAGATCGAACAGGGGCGTATGAACCTGAAAAATGAAAAAATATACTTAAATGAATCTATAAAATCTGTTGTTAGTAGTGTTCAATTAAACTTAAAAACAAACGGGGGTGATGTAAAAACAAATCTACTTGCGAAAAATGATTTAATTAACTGCGACAAACTGCATTTGACGAATGTTTTATATAATATTATTGATAACGCTATTAAATATTCTGAGGAAAACCCACAAATTATAATTGAAACTTCTGAAATGGCCGGGTTTTTGTATTTAAGTATTTCAGACAATGGAATTGGCATTGCTGAAGAGCATATTGAAAACGTGAAAAATAAATTCTTTCGCGTTCCAACAGGAAGAGTTCATAATGTAAAGGGGTTTGGCCTAGGTCTGTATTACGTAAGCCAAGTTTGTAAAGCACACCATTGGGATTGGGAAATCAAAAGTGTAAAAGGAAAGGGGACGAGTGTTCTTTTCAAAATTAAACATTAACAATGGCTAAAATATTATATGTAGAAGACAATTTAAGCTTACGTTTTGTAACGAGTGATCAGCTTAAAAAACGGGGTTATCAAGTCATTTCTTGTAAAGATGGGAAAGAAGGTTTGTCTACTTTTAAGGAACAACTCTTTGACCTTTGCATTCTCGATATTATGCTGCCCCAGATAGATGGGTTTGAATTGGCAAAAAAAATCAGACAAGAGAATGAGCACATACCAATCATTTTTCTTTCTGCTAGATCAATGCAAGAAGATAAAATAGAAGGATTAAAAATAGGTGGAGATGACTATCTAACAAAGCCTTTTGATATAGATGAATTGTGTCTTAAAATAGAGGTTTTTTTAAAACGTAAAGAAATCAACTCTAATCAAAACAACATCTACAAAATTGGAGATTTTCAGTTAGATGTTACAGAACAAACACTAAGTATATTAGGAATAGAAAAAACGCTCACATTAAAAGAAACTGAGCTTTTATCTCTCTTAGCGCAAAAACAAAATACAATCGTTAAACGAGAATATATCCTTGTCAATCTTTGGGGTAGGAATGACTATTTCTTAGGAAGAAGTTTAGATGTTTTTATTTCTAAGCTTCGCAAAAAACTAACACAAGATCAAAACATCTCTATTGAAAACATTCGCGGGGTGGGTTTTAGATTAAATGTGGCCTCATAAATAAAATCTATTAACCAAAATAGTTTAAGAAGCTTCTTTCAAATTTCAACTTTTTCCCTTAACTTATAAAGGTAAAAGTAAATCTCAATGCAAATTACTAGAGTTAGGTTTTGGAGAAGATTGTATTTGTTATTCTCAATGTCTTTGGGGGTAATCTCTCCTCTTATTTGCTGGTATATGATTCCCGATTTTAATCCAATAGAAAAGCCTCTTTCTTATTTTGGGCTAGCAGAAATAACTGCTTGGTATTGGAATCTTTCACTAATCATGATTTCTTTTGCAATTTATCTAAACGCAAAAAAATCTTTACCAATTTATTTTAACAAACTAAAAACTTTAAGGATTTTAAGAATTCTTCTAACGGTTTCTTTTATTTCCCTTTTTCTAACAGCTGTAGTTCCTATGAACAGAGTTTTGCTTCACAGAATGTCTGCGACTGGTTTCTTTTTAACTTATAACTTCTTCGTTTTCTTTTTTGGGATTTCACGCTCACTAAAATATCTAAGAAAAGGGCTTTTTTCAATCTTTATAGGATCACTAATGCTGCTTAGCTCTCTCTTATTAATTCCTTTTCCTAGTTATGGTGTATTTGAGATTGTATATGTCTTGCTCATTATTTTTTGGAACGCAAGCTTGTTTTATAGACGGGTAATAAAGGAAGATTCACCGGTAAATTAGAGTAATCACAGGACCTTTATTAAATTCCCTTGTGTCTTTTGAAGCAATAAATTTAAAGCGTCCCTCTTCTGGCTTGCTCAGCTTCAATAGACTCAAATAAAGCTTTGAAATTCCCTTTTCCAAAAGACTGGGCACCTTTTCTTTGAATAATCTCAAAAAACATAGTGGGTCTGTCAACAATTGGCTTCGTGAAAATTTGAAGTAAATAACCCTCTTCATCTCTATCTACAAGTATGCCAAGTTCTTTTAACTTTAATATGTTTTCATCTATTTCGCCACAACGATCTAATACCGTATCATAATAATTGCCCGGAACATAAAGAAACTCAACACCTCGAGCTGTCATTTCAGTAACGGTTTCAATAATGTTATCTGTAGCAACAGCAATATGCTGACAACCGGCTCCTTTGTAAAAATCTAAATATTCCTCAATTTGTGATTTTTTAGCGCCATGTGCTGGTTCATTAATTGGAAATTTTACACGACCGTTTCCATTGGTCATCACCTTACTCATTAAAGCAGTAAATTTGGTAGAAATGTCTTTATCATCGAAGGTGATTAAGTTGGCAAAACCCATTGTTTTATTGTAAAAATCTGACCAAATATTCATTTCGTCCCATCCCACATTAGCGACCATATGATCGATGTATTTCAAGCCTACCTCCTTAGGGTTGAAAGTAGATTCTTGCTTGACATAACCTGGCAGAAAAACACCATTGTAATTTTTGCGCTCTACAAAAACATGAACAGTATCACCATAAGCATGAATTCCCGAACGAACAACTTCACCAAACTCATCTTTTTCAACAATTGGCTCAATATAGGCTTTTGCGCCTCTTTTTGTCGTCTCCTCAAAAGATTTTGTTGCATCATCAACCCATAGCGCAATTACTTTAACCCCATCTCCATGTAATTTAATGTGTTCGGCAATGCCTCCATCTGGACCCATAGGTGTAGTTAAAACAACTCGAATTTTACCTTGCTGAAGAACATACGATGTGCGGTCTTTAACTCCCGTTTCTAAGCCGGCGTATGCCACTGTTTGAAAACCTAAACAATTCTTGTAATAGATTGATGATTGTTTGGCGTTACCTACGTAAAGTTCAATATAATCTGTTCCTAAAAGTGGGAGAAAATCTTCTGCTTGTGGAAATATTTTTTCTATTTCTTGGGGTTGTGAAACTGTACTCATTTTTTTAATTTTTGAAGACGCACTTTAATGAGGCATCCACGATTTAAAATAATCTGGGTTTTCTATATCTAATGCTTGTTGCGTTATTTTTAGGGGTTTAAAAGTGTCAACCATAACAGCGAGCTCTCGTGTTTCTTTCTGACCTATGCTCCGTTCCATTGCGCCAGGGTGTGGCCCATGTGGTATGCCGGCAGGATGTAAAGTTATGTGACCTTGCTCAATGTCATTTCTACTCATAAAGTCGCCATCCACGTAATATAAAACTTCATCTGAATCTATATTGCTATGGTGATAAGGGGAGGGTATTGCTTCGGGATGATAATCGTATAATCTCGGGCAAAATGAACAAATTACAAAAGCTGACGTTTGAAATGTTTGATGTATTGGAGGAGGCATATGCAAACGGCCTGTAATAGGCTCAAAGTCTTGAATAGAAAATGCGTATGGGAAATTATAACCATCCCAGCCTGCTAAATTAAATGGATGTGTCGCATAGGTAAATTGATGTAAAACATCCTCCTTTTTAATCTTAATCAAGAAATCACCTTCTTCGTCGTAACATTCTAAATTTTCGGGTGTTCTAATGTCTCTCTCACAAAAAGGTGAATGCTCTAGGAGTTGCCCAAACTTATTTCTATACCTATTTGGCGTATATATCGGGTCGAAAGACTCTACAATAAAAAGTCGGTTGTCTTCAGAGTCAAAATCAATTTGATAAATGATGCCCCTAGGAATAACCAAATAATCACCATATGAAAACTTAATATTTCCCATCATCGTTCGAAGGGTACCAGTCCCTTTATGAATGAAAAGTACTTCGTCTGCGTCTGCGTTCTTATAAAAGTAAGACCGAAGCGACTTTTTAGGCGCAGCCAAAGAAATATAACAATCATTATTCACTAAAACAGGAATTCTACTTGTTAGATAATCATCTGTTGTAGGAATTTCAAAACCTTTTAGCAATCGCGATTTTAAATTTTTATCATCTGCTATTTTAGGACTAAGGTCAACAATTTTTCCACTGGCTTTTACCTGAGTTGGTCTGTTTACATGATAGAGCAATGATGACATCCCAGAGAAACCTTCTGTGCCAAAGAGTTGTTCATAATGACAAGTACCGTCCTCTTTCTTAAATACAGTGTGTCGTTTATGTGGGATATTTCCTAGTTTTGAATAAAACGGCATAATTTAGGTTTTAAATCCTCCCAATAGGGGAGTAAAATGGTCTAGTATACAAATGTAATCGATTTCTTCAAAACATATCATGATGGTTATCAATTCATTTGTAATTACTAATTTACTTAATACACAGTTCGAAGAAGCTTAACACCGTAATTTGATGGTTTGTTGTTATTCATATAAAACTACAAATTAAGCACTTATCTCCCTAAATATATTAACGATTACATGCTGTTTTCAGCAATCCAAATATCGTATATTTGTCTAATTAAATAGCGTAAATTATATAAATGACAAAAGATACAATTCTTGTAGTAGGGGCCTCTGGGCAAATTGGAACCGAATTGGTAATACAATTGAGATCCATTTATGGGAATTCTTCTGTCGTTGCATCTGATCTAAAATCGGCCACTAAAGAAGTTATGGAGGCCGGACCTTGTGAGAATCTCGATATTATGGATGAATCTCGTCTGCATGAAGTTATCAAAAAACACAAAGTCACTCAGATTTATTTATTGGCGGCGCTTTTATCTGCTACAGCAGAAAAAAACATTGAGCTTGGCTGGGCACTCAATATGCGTTCTTTGTCGCATGTTCTAGATTTAGCAAGATATGGAGAAATTAAAAAAATATACTGGCCAAGTTCTATCGCTGTGTTTGGCCCTTCAACACCAAAGGTAAATACAGGTCAATATACAGTAATGGAGCCAAATACCGTCTATGGTATTTCAAAACAAGCAGGAGAACGTTGGTGTGAATATTACCACAGCAAATTTGGTGTAGATGTGCGAAGCCTTCGCTACCCTGGGTTAATTAGTTGGAAAGAAAAACCAGGAGGTGGTACTACAGATTATGCTATTCACGTTTATCATGAAGCGCTAAAGCGACAAAAATATGAATGCTTTCTTTCTGCAGGCACCACCTTACCAATGATGTATATGTCTGACGGCATTCGAGCTACCTTAGAGCTTATGGAAGCCCCTGCCGAAAAAATAAAAATTCGTTCTTCATACAATATCGCCGGGATTAGCTTTAATCCTGAAGAAATAGCAAACACAATTAAAAAACACATTCCTGAATTTGAAATGTCTTATAAATTAGATCATCGTCAAAGCATTGCAGACAGCTGGCCTCAATCTATTGACGACCATTTTGCTCGAGCACATTGGGGTTGGAAACACCAATTTGATCTAACTGAAATTACGGAAGACATGATTGCAAACCTCAGAAAAGAGTACAATTAAAATTAACACACATCATGCAAAACTTAAAACTATACAACTCCCTAAGTAGAAAAAAGGAAGCGTTTAAACCAATAACCGAAGGCCGAGTTGGAATGTATGTGTGTGGTCCTACAGTATATGGCGACGCGCATTTAGGACATGCCAGACCAGGAATCACCTTTGATGTTGTATTCAGATACTTACAGCATTTGGGCTACAAAACGCGTTATGTGCGTAACATTACCGATGTGGGGCATCTGGTAAATGATGCCGATGAGGGTGAAGATAAAATTGCTAAAAAAGCACGTCTCGATCAGTTAGAACCTATGGAGGTTGTGGCGTACTATACGCGTAGTTACCATAGAGATATGGCGCTTCTAAACACCCTACCACCTAGTATAGAACCAACAGCTACTGGTCATATTATTGAGCAAATTCAAATGATCGAAAAAATCCTAGCAAATGGCTATGCATACGAGGTTGACGGAAACGTATACTTTGACGTGGTGAAATACAATAAAGACCATGCTTATGGAAAATTGTCGGGAAGAAATATAGAAGACATGATCTCTAATACCCGTGAATTAGATGGGCAATCAGAAAAAAGAAACTCCGTCGATTTTGCCCTTTGGAAAAAAGCATCTCCAGAGCACATTATGCGATGGCCTTCACCATGGTCTGAAGGCTTTCCGGGATGGCATTTGGAGTGTTCTGCTATGAGTACAAAATACCTCGGAAAACGTTTTGATATTCATGGAGGAGGAATGGATTTGGTGTTTCCACATCACGAAGCTGAAATTGCACAATCTTGTGCCAGCGATGGGCATGATGCGGTCAACTATTGGATGCACAATAATATGATTACCATTCATGGACAAAAAATGGGTAAATCTCTTGGAAACTTTATCACATTAAGTGAATTCTTTAGTGGTGAGCACGAGAGTTTAGATCAGGCCTACAATCCAATGACCATTCGCTTTTTTATACTTCAAGCGCACTATAGATCTACAGTAGATTTTTCTAATGAGGCCCTACAAGCTGCAGAAAAAGGAATGAATAAGTTGATGACTGCAATAGACACTTTAGAAGGAATTACAACTTCAAATGAATCTACCCTAAATTTAGAAGACTACAAACAGAAATTCTACGATGCCATCAACGACGATTTTAACAGTCCTATTTTAATTGCCCACATCTTTGATGTGGTAAAACAAATCAACTCTATTGCAGCAGGAAATGGAAGCCTTAATGAGGCCTCAAAAAATGATTTAATGAAGCTGATGAATGATTTCTGTTTCGATATTTTAGGCCTGCAAAACATAGAATCTGCAACACAAGAGGGCTTAAGCGACGAGATCATGGAAGTTGTTTTGGGCATAAGAAAACGTGCAAAAGAAAATCAAGATTGGACCGCGGCAGACTTTATACGTGATGAGCTCACAAAGCTAAATATTACAGTTAAAGATTCAAAAGACGGCGCTAGTTGGTCGAAGGAATAAAATATGATGTTACTAATCAAGTCAATCTAATGAAAAAAATAATCTTAATAATTATAAGTTTATTAGTGCTCAGTTGTGGGAATGAACCTGCAGTAAAAAAGAACAGCTCTACACCTAAAAAAGTCTTAGAGGTCCTGACCTTCAACTCAGACTCTGCATACGATTTTATAGCCAAGCAAGTGGCCTTTGGTCCTCGGGTACCAAACAGCAAAGCACACCAGGCTTGTGGAGCATATCTCATCAATACTCTAAATGGGTATTGCGATACTGTTATCGTTCAAGAAGCAGACCTAACTGCGTTTGATGGCAATGTTTTAAAATCAAAAAACATTATTGCTTCCTTCAAACCTGAACGCGCAAAACGAGTCATGCTTTGTGCACACTGGGACACACGTCCTTTTGCAGATCAGGCAGAAACAAATAAAAACACCCCTATTGAAGGTGCTAATGATGGAGGAAGCGGCGTGGCTGTGCTTTTAGAAATGGCGCGTCAGTTTTCAATAAAAAAACCAGATGTAGGTGTAGACATCATTCTCTTTGACTCGGAAGATTATGGGCAACCTGACGAAAGTGAGTATCCTAGAATGCAGCATTCCTATTGTTTGGGATCGCAGTATTGGGCGCAAAACCTTCACAAACCAAACTATTTTGCAAAGTATGGCATATTACTAGATATGGTTGGGGGAAAAGAAGCCGTATTTACCCAAGAATTGGCTTCTATGACTTTTGCCGAGAGAACGGTTAAAAAAGTTTGGAATACTGCTGCTGCACTTGGTTATGGCGGACAGTTTCTATTCCAAAAAACCAACCTTGTTATCGATGATCATTACTATATTAACAACTACGCAAATGGACGCGTACCTACCATAGACATCATCGAACACGATGCCTCAACAAAAAACAAGTTCTACAAGCACTGGCACACGCATGAAGACAAACTAGAGCATATAGATAAAAACACGCTAAAAGCTGTAGGACAAACAGTTATGCACGTGGTTTATAACGAATAGATGTATAAAAAAAGCCCCTGCAAATGCAGGGGCTTTTTTTATTATTATAAGTAGAACTTACTCAGCTTTTACCAAGTCCATTTCTTCTATTAAGTGCGTTGCACCAGCGTACTTATCTACAATAAATAAGACGTAACGAATGTCGCAAGAAATTGTTCTTTGTAATTCTGGTTCAAAGGCAATATCGCCACTCATGGCTTCCCAATTCCCATCAAAAGCAGTTCCAATAAGATGTCCTTTTGCGTTGATCACTGGCGATCCAGAATTCCCACCAGTAATATCTGTATTGTGAATGAAGTTAATGATAAGATCTCCATTTTTGTCGGCATATTGTCCGTAATCTTTCGCATCATAAAGATCAATAAACCCTTGTGGTAAATCAAACTCATGATCGCCAGGCACATACTTTTCAATAACACCTTCTAAAGTGGTTACATAGTCGTACTCAACGGCATCTGCCGGTACGTAATCGCCTACAGTACCATAGGTGGTTCGCATGGTAGAATTTGCATTAGGATAATACACTTTATCTGGGTTCATTTTACGAAGACCATCTACAAATAAGCGGTTTCCTTTGCCGAGCATCGCATCAGATTCTGCAGTTACAGCACCCATACTAAAGTAGCTTTGGATGATAGATCCGGCAGACATTGCTGCAAGGTCTTTTGAGAGTTTCTTTGCATTTGGCGCAAGGATAAACGCATTAAAACGTGCCTCATCTGTGAAGAAAGATTTCGCATACATCTTTGCCGCGAAATTGGCAAAATCACCTTTGTACTTTTTGTTTACATGAGCAAAAAAGCTAGGATGCTGAGAGGCATCTACATCTGCTTGATATTTGGCAAACAATTTGGCAAACTGCTCTTCGTCTAAAGCTGCATTGTGATTTTTAAAATGTTCTGAAGCAGAAGCTTGGAGCTTTGAAATTAAGGCCGCTTTTTGATCAGCATCTTCTGTGCTTAAAAGCTGCTCAATCATTCGGTTGGCACGGTAGGTAAATAAAATAACATCTGTTCCTCTAATCCCTACTTCCGAAAGGAAATTGGCACCTTTTTCTGTTGCATCCGATGCCGCATAGGCTTGTTCAATTAAGCTCAGCGTCTCTCCGTATTTTACTTTGTTTGAATCAGTAGAATTTGCAAATGCGGTAAAGTCAGCTTCAATGGCTTGTTTCTTTTCATAAACACCCAAGCGCTTCAATCCTTTAGACTGGCCTATAAAGTATTTCCAATAGTTGGCCGTTTGAGCATATTTTGATGCATATTGGATTCTAACAGCAGGGTCCGCCTCCATATGCTTTTTCATAATATTTAATTTTAAATCACGAATGTCAACAATGGTAGGCGCTTTAATATCGAGCATTTGCTCTACACCCCATGAGGTTAGAAAGCGATCTGTAGAACCTGGGTAACCCCAAACCATGGTAAAGTCATCATTCTCCACACCCTCTAAAGAAACAGGAAGGTGGTGGTAAAAAGCATTGTTTTTCTCTCTTAGTTCTTTTGTTAAAGGCACATTTTCTTCTGCATAAGCCGCAGGTGTTCCATCTGGCGCAGCGTAAATTCGGAATATAGAAAAGTCGCCCGTATGCCTCGGCCACATCCAGTTATCAGTATCGCCACCATACTTTCCTACTGAAGATGGAGGGGCCCCTACCAAACGAATATCGCTAAAACGCTCATACATGAACATGTAGAATTCATTACCCTCATAAAAAGACTTTACCTTACAAATATAACTGTTACCTTCTGTTGCTTCTGTCTTAATGGCTTTCATTTCTGTATTTATAGCCTCATCGCGTTCCGCCTCAGTCATGTCATCATTTACAACAGCCAATATGCGCTCAGTTACATCTTCCATTCGGATTAAAAAATCAACAAATAAATCTGGATTTTCAAGCTCTTTAGATCGGTCCATGGCCCAAAAGCCATCTGTTAAATAATCATTCTCCACAGTAGAGTGGTCTTGAATGGCACCATATCCACAATGGTGATTGGTTAAAAGCAAGCCTTCTGCAGAAATAACTTCTCCTGTACAAAAACCACTAAAACTAACAATGGCATCCTTCAAGCTGGAATTGTTAATGCTATATAACTCTTCTGCTGTGAGTTGTAAACCTGCAGCTTGCATGTCTACCTCATTTAAACGCTTAACAAACATAGGTAGCCACATTCCTTCGTCTGCTTTTAACGAAATAGGCGCTGCAAAGAAAATGGCTAAAATGAAACTTAAAATTTTCTTATTCATCTGAATTTTTTTTTCGATTAATAATTATGGTGTCACAAAGAAAAGAAATATTCGCAAATAACGCGCCCCTATCAAAGGTTGGAGTTTCCCATCATAAAATCTAAAATAAGGTTCAGAGAAAAAATAAAATGCAGATCTAAGCTATACTATTCAGTGGCATTCGTGCCCCACTGCTGATCAAGCCAAATGAGTCTTTGCTCAATCCATGTCTTAAGCAAAGACAGTTCTTCTTTATACGACTGTGACTTGTGTTTGTTCGGCCAGATTTTCTTCCCCATCAATGGCCACTTTTTAAAATTTAAGGCCTGATGTGCAGAAAGCGTATTCTCAAATTGTTCAATTAGTTGGCCTATATTATCATTTCTCAATACACTTTTTCGATGTGCAATATAACGTCGTTTAAGAGAGCTGTTTAACTTTTTATTTTCCCATAAGATATTCCACCAAAAAGGAATATGATCTGAATAATCTCCATCTACAACAAAGCCCTCTGGACTAAAAGCATTACCATGTTCGGCTAGGCCCCAGGCAATGTTATAATCCCAAGCAATTGGCAATCGAACTTTAGCACCATCAAAAACCAAATAGGTGCTCAACCTATAGGCATCAATATTTTTACTAAGCTCATTTAAAATAATAAAGTCCATAAAACTACTTGTATCCATCAGGCTCAAATCATCATTCAAAACAGCCTCTTCAAAAGCGCTTAGCACACTGTCTATTTGTGTTCTTTTTTGTGCTGAATGATTTGATGGTGACTCAATAACATAGGCGGCATGAATTCCTTTTTCTATCTTCTTATAATGTACAATGTCGGAAGGCGCTCTATCTATTTGAACCAAGAAAGAGTTTGTATCTAGGCTGCTAATTAATTTTGCATACTGTAGCTTGGGGTGTTCTAATAACAAATACAAACCGTAATAATCTCCATTCAACAATACATTTGTAAATACCGAAGGATTCGAAACTCTCCTCATTTGAGCATATAAATCATAACTCAATTTATTTCTTATTAAAGATTTGTCGCTATAAGGGGCGTACAAAACCGATTTGCTAATTTTTATGTCTTTGAAATATGACTGGTGTAATGTTTTAAGTGCGAGTTGCTTTTTGGGAAATACTTTTGAGCTTGAGCCTCTTATCTTAAGTTTTGAAGCGGCAGTTATGGTTTCGTTATTTGTTATCATTTTAACTTCTGCATTTTGGTAATCTGCATCTGTTAAAGGGGTGTTAAAAGTGTTAATCTCAAGCAAAGGAACGCGCTCGCTTAGCATAGCTGTTTTTGATCTCAACTCTGCAGTTTTAAGCCCTATCAAATCTTTTATCTTGTTTTTTTTTGCATGTTTTACCAAAAAGGCCAGCTCAGCATCATCGTTTAATTTTATTCTATAATATGCCTTGCCCCTATCGGCGTAAAAATAATAGTTGTCTCCCCTTACATTTTCATTTTTATAAAATTCGCTGCCCGAGTTGTGATAGATTATTGCTTTTCTCTGAAATAAATAAAATGCTTTTTTATGTTCTAAAAAAAAGTGAAACTCATTATGAATGATTTCAGGCTGAACAAATAACAAAGAGTAGATACTGTCATTTTCTTGATGGGCAGTGGTATCTAACTGATATGATAGTGGGTCTTGTGAAGATATAATTTCAGCGGCAGACTCGTTTGTTATTTGTATCGTTGTGGCTCGATCTACTTTAATGCATGAACCTAAAACAAGGCAGAATATGAAAATAGAAATAAGCTTTTTCATAGTCTCTGCTTTAAAGTATAAATCGTTTTATTACTTATGAGCTTAATAATAGATTGCTCTGTGTATTCTAAGTTTTTCAAATAAATATAATTGGATCGACCTGGTTTATCAGCTTTGCTTTTAAGTAAAAATAAATCTTCTTTTGGCAAAAGCTCATGATTCTTATTAAAGACATAAGTAAGGCTGGAGTTCTCATTTATTATTTCTATTCTAAAGTCATCTAATGGTATTTCAAAAGAGGCGTTATTATGTAAAACAAGGGCTTCATCTTTAAGCTCATAACAAATAAGATCCGGGTAAAAATAAGCTTTCTCATTTGAGCAAATTTTACTTTCCAGATACTGATCTTGAACTGTATAAGTTGATAAATCTGAGATTTTATGATTGGTTAAATTCTGATGCAAAGTATCTTTAAAAGAATAAATTGTTCCTCCTAATTTATAGGTTTTGTCTTTCACATAGGCTTGAATGGCCAGCTTGTTATTTGCAAATAAATTGTATTTGGAGCTCACATCAGAGCTGTCTTTTACAGACAGGCCTATTTTATTCCCAATGATCCAATTATTTTCAATTTCTACACCTACTGTTTTACCGTATTGTTCTGTACCAATAGAGATGCCCTTGTCTGCTGAATTATATATAATGTTATTTGAAATTTTAACATCCTTACAGCCATTTAAATCTATTGCATCATCAGGAGAATTGTACACGTAATTGCCTGTAATTGATCCGTCTGATACATTGATGTATTCAATGGCATCAGGTGCATTCTTTATTGTGCTGTTGCTCATCTGTGCTTTCGACCAATTGATGTTTATACCCTCTCCCATTTTGTTTCCTAAAATTGAGATGCGGTCTATATAAATTTCTCCGTGCCAGGTCCAAATGACGGCAGGTCGTCTGTCGCCAAATTGCATTGGTCGGTTTTCAATTTCAAAATCTACATGATTTAATCTTATGGTGGAATACTTGCTGTTTAATAAGCCGTCATGAATTTTTGTATGGGCGATCTCATTTGTGTTTCTACTCGAATAATAATAAATAGAATGAAAATAACTGCCAGGAATTAAAGGCTTTACAATAATAGGATTTTCATTTTCGCCAAGTAAATTAAAGCCACCCTGAACTTTTATTTTAGCATTTTCGCCCATTAAAATAACTGTGCCTGGCTCCACATTAACTATTGCATTTTTTGCAATGGCCAAAGAATCTTCAATTCTATAAGGCGATCCCATTTTGTTTAATACCGTGTCGGCATATATAATCCCATCTAATGGCGAGCCATTTCGCAAGTCAAATTTATTTTTCGAATTAACGCCTTCGCATTTTAAACCGTCTTTTACCGCTACAATCTTCCAATAGTATGTTCCTAAATCTAAATCCACATCAATCTTAATCAAATTTTCGGTTGTCTTATAAACCCTTGTGCTTATGGAGTCCTGATAAAGAAAATCTTTACTCAAATAAACTTCATATTCAACATCTTTATTGTCTTGGACTTTGTCCCAGCTTAAATAAAACGGGCTTGAGAGCTCTGCAGCTGTTTGATGAACTTTAAACGAACGGGGGAATTTATCCATCAGTTTAATGGCATCTTCAACCCGGTTGTCTAAAAACTGTCTTTCCTTAGCAATGGCCTTATTCCATTTTTTTTCTGAATCTACCTTATCAGAATCATCTTCTAAAACTGTTGCTTGCAAATTATTTTGAACTGCGTGGAGTGTTGGCTCATAAAATGGAGGGCCCAAAACAGCTTTAAAGCTCAAAAGTCTTTGCTTTACATCCTGGTAAATGGTTTCATTTAAGTAACATCTTTCTATTAACGGATTGTCATTTTCCCAATCACTTGATGTGCTATGGTATGCAAAAGGCTTCCAATTGTAATAAGAAAGTGTTTTGTCTAGGTCCCAAGGAAGTAGAAGCCATTTACCGTGATTCTCTGCATCTCTGTATAAATAGTAATTGTGGTAATTTGTACTTCCGTTGGCTATAAAAATATTAACGGCCAGGTAGTCAATAAGTTTGGTATAATTAAAGTTTTCGTTTATAAAAACAAAAAATTCTTCATCGGCTACAGAGTTTATCTGCTCTATAAGTTTCGTTAGCGGTTGCCAGCTGCTTTTTTTATTTGTTTTTCTTTCCCATTTAGAGTCAACCTCATCTGCCGAATACAAACATGCGCCATCTTTTGTTGCTTTGAATAAATCGCCTTTTGGATTTAAGCCATTTCTAATTAGAAAATCTTTATCCATATTTTCTATTTCCAGAAATAAACCATGAAAGGCGTTGTTTACAAAAAGTTTGGCATAAGAACTCAAAAAGCAGGGGTAACCAATTTCCCTAAAAACCAAAGACGACAAGTAGCTGTGACTATAACTAAGGTCTTTATATTCGGCATTGAAATTAAATTTCTTCGTTTCAAACAAACGCATGCCCTCAGTAATTTTAACTTTAAGTGACTTTTTTGGGTATTCTCTAGAGGAATCTCCTCTTATGCGCAGTTTTGATTTTCTGTTGAGCTGCTTGTGCTCTATGACTGCATCTACATAAATATTCTCTTTAAAATGCTCATGTATGGAATCAAACACTAAGGAATCGCAGTAAATATGGTAAGTGTTTAATGGTAAAACATGGGGCTTAAACTCTTCGGAACAAGAAGATAATATAAGAGCGATCGCTAAAAAAGAAAATATCTTTTTAATCATGTTTTGTCTAAATCACAGCAAGGTAATTGAATTTTAAAACTTGCTGTCATTTAAAACTAAAATATTGTGGTCCATAAACAGAATCATATCTAACAATTCAGATCCTTAAAGTGTTAAATTCTTTTTTCAAGCTTTTTTTAATTTGGGGCGCTGTGTTATTTCGTGAAATCATATCGAATCATTCACATAGTAATGGAACACCATACTTTTTACTTATTCCTCATCACCAAAATCATACGAGATCGCTTCATCCAGCCAAGCGTCAATTTCTTTAAAGTTCTCTATGGCCCTTCGATCACGTTTTGTCGGTCTTCCGAGGCCGCGCTCGCGGTCTTCGCCAGCACGTCGGCGGTGGTAAAAAGCTCTGAACTTCTCTCTTTCTTCTGCTGGGGTTAAATCTTCGTAGCAGTCTTTTGCAATTGCATAGGCCACCCGGCTTTTTAAAATTTCCAATATTTTAAACTGTAATTTAAGACCGTTTTTGTCTACCGATATATGATCGCCACCTGCAATAGTACGTGCCGGCTTGCACTTGGCACTGTTGACCTTTACTTTTCCAGATTTACAGGCCTGCGTGGCCATGCTTCTAGATTTAAAGATACGCACCGTCCAGAGCCATTTGTCAATTCGCGTTTTCTCCATCTTTAAAATATGTGTTGAGTTTTTGAGCTTTGCTCTTGCCCAAAAGTTCTGTTAATTCTTTAATTGAGGCTGCTTTAATGCGCTTAATAGATTTGAATTTCTTTAATAAGTCGGCTTTAGATTTTGGACCAATTCCTGGGGCATCGTCTAAGGTAGAATGTAAGCTTGATTTACTTCTTTTGTTGCGGTGGTGCGCCAAGCTAAAGCGGTGCGCTTCATTACGCAAATGCTGAATGAGCTTTAGAGATTCCGAGCGCTTATCGATATAAAGTGGCACAGAGTCGCCAGGGAAATAGATCTCTTCCAGTCTTTTTGCAATACCCACAATGGCAATTTTTCCTCTGAGCTCAAGTTTTTCTAAAGCTTTTAAAGAAGAACTCAGCTGTCCTTTACCCCCATCTATAATAATGAGCTGAGGGAAGGGTTCATTCTGCTCTTTGAGTCTTTTATATCGGCGGTACACCACCTCTTCCATAGAGGCAAAATCGTCGGGGCCATCTACTGTTTTAATGTTAAAATGGCGGTAGTCTTTTTTACTTGGTTTGGCATTTTTAAACACCACACAGGCCGATGCAGGGTTAGTTCCTTGTATGTTGGAATTGTCGAAACATTCTATTTGTACGGGTAGCTCTGATAGACGCAAGTCTTTTTGCAGCTGCTCCAAAATGCGTTTACTGTGGCGCTCGGGATCAATAATATTTAGGGTTTTTAGCTTTTCTTGGCGCATGTATTTTGAATTGCGAAGCGAAAGGTCAATTAATGCTTTTTTATCGCCTCTTTGCGGCACCAATACTTTTACCTCTTCCCAAGGGCTAACAATGGCTTTATTGAGTAATATTTCTTTTGCGCTAGAATGAAACTTTGCACGAATGTTGATGAGCGATAAGCTCAATAAATCTTCATCCAACTCGTCGAGCTTTTTCTTTATCTCCAAGTTGTACGACTGTATGATGGCGCCTTTAACCACCTTAAAATAATTGATGTATGCAGAATCGGTGTCTGAAAATATAGACATCACATCTACATTATCGATGGTGGGACTTACCACTGTAGATTTAGATTGGTATTGCTCTAAGGCGTCTAATTTCTCTTTAATTTCTTGTGCTTTTTCATACTCAAGCCTATTGGCATAGTCCTGCATCTGTGCTTTTAAAGGCTTTATTAAGCTTCGTGTGTTTCCTTTTAAAATGCTCCGAATCTCATAAATCGTGTGGCTGTAAGATGCCTCATCTTGATGCCCTTCGCAAGGGCCCAAACATTTTTTTATGTGGTAGTCTAGACAGACCTTAAACTTGCCTTTTTCGATGTTCTCATCACTTAAATTAAAGGTGCAGCTCCGTAGCTGATAAAGCTGGTTGATAAGCTCTAGAAGTACTTTTATTGATTTTGTTGAAACATAAGGACCAAAATATTCCGAGCCATCTTTTACAACCTTACGCGTGGAAAATATGCGAGGAAAGCGTTCTTTTTTAATGCAAATCCAGGGATATGTTTTGTCGTCTTTTAGCAAAACGTTGTAGCGTGGCTGGAGTTTTTTAATCAGATTGTTTTCAAGCAATAAAGCATCTATCTCGCTCTCAACCAAAATGTATTCTATCCTTTCAATCTTTTTAACCAAGACTCTGGTTTTGGCATAATCTGAGTGCTCTTTATGGAAATATGAAGAAACGCGCCTTTTTAACTTTTTGGCTTTCCCGACATATAGAATCCCGTCTTGTTTGTCAAAAAATTGATACACCCCCGGAGCCAAAGGCAGGGTCTTTAAACATTGAGCGATATGTTCTTTAATTTCAGGCACAACTCAAATGTAAGAAAAGTAAGACGGGTTCGAAATCAGCTAAATTTTTTAGCATTAAAAATATAGTCCTGTTAATTCCAGAATTCTCTCTTTTTATTCCGCTCGCGCTTCAATTTTAAATATTCCTCTGTAGGAACTTTAATAAAAGACGGGTGCTGCTCGATGGCAAATTCCAAGAACTCTACAATTTTATCTACCGAATCGTTTTCGTAATCAATTTCCAATGGTTTTTTAACAACCATAGATTGTAAGATGCCTTTTTTCTTGATAAGCAGACCTCTTTTGTCAAAAGATCGTCTAAAGCCATCTATAACAATAGGAACAACAATGGGTTTGTATTTTTTTATAATGTGGGCCGTTCCTTTTCGTATGGGATTAAAGGCTTTTGTTGTGCCTTGTGGAAAGGTAATAACCCAGCCATCATCCAATGCTTTTCCAATATTGCTGATGTCTCTATGGTCTACTTGCCTTTTAATAGACTCGCCCGATTCGCGCCATGTGCGCTTAATTGATACCGCGCCTATGTAAGCCATAATTTTAGGTAAAAGGCCGGATTTCATCGTCTCGGTGGCAGCCACATAATATAAGTTGGTTTTGGGTCTCCACAAATAGCCAACATTTTTAATGCTGTCTATGCGTCCTTTTAAAGAGGCATTAAAAACATGGTGCATGGCAGTAACATCTGCAAAATAGGTTTGATGATTGGAAACAAAAAGAATGTTTTTTTCTGGCAGATCTCTTATAATTTCAGAGCCTTCTATTTTTAAACTATTAAAGCCTTGGTATCTTCTGTGAGATAAGGTTCCTAATATTTGAATTAGCCAACGTTTTAAAAATATGTAATGACCAAAAGGGTCTTTTTGCATTATTCGCATACTGTAATTCCTCCTTCTACAAAAGTTCTTTTTCTATTAATTTCTCTGCAATTTGTATCGCATTGGTTGCTGCACCCTTGCGCAAATTATCGGAAACCACCCACATGTTTAAGCTGTTCTTATATGACTCGTCTCTACGCAGTCTGCCAACAAATACATCATTCTTTCCTTCGGCATATTTCGGCATCGGATAGGTGTTGGTGTCCGTGTTGTCTTGTAAAGTTAAGCCTTCGGTATCCGAAATGGTTTTACGTACTGTTGTAAGATCGAACTCTTTTTTAAACGTAACATTAATGCTTTCGGAATGTCCTCCCATAACTGGAATACGTACCGCAGTAGCTGTTATACCTATAGACTGGTCTCCTAAAATTTTTCGTGTTTCATGTACCAGTTTCATCTCTTCTCTGGTATAGCCAGTAAACAAAAAATCGTCGCAGTGTGGCAAACAGTTTTGGTAAATTGGATAAGGGTAAGCCATCTCCGATTGGGTTCCTTCTACCTCGTTTTCCAATTGCTTCTTTGCCATAACCCCTGTACCTGTAACAGATTGGTAGGTTGAAATAACAAGCCTTTCTAAACCATATAATTTATGTAATGGTGCCAATGCCATTACCATTTGTATGGTTGAACAGTTGGGGTTGGCAATAATTTTATCGTCGGCATTTAATTCTGAAGCGTTAATTTCGGGTACAATTAATTTATGGCCTGGCTTCATTCTCCAAGCGGAAGAATTGTCAATTACAGTAGTGCCAACAGCAGCAAATTTTGGTGCCCAATCCAAAGAGCATGCTCCACCTGCCGAAAATAAAGCAATATCGGGCTTTAATGCTATCGCTTGATCAAGAGACCGCACAACATATTCTTTTCCTTGCCAAGAAATGCTTTTACCAACCGACTTGTGAGAGGCCACCAATATTAAGTCTGTAAGCGGGAACTTACGTTCTACCAAAACCTTTAGCATCACACCGCCTACCATTCCTGTTGCTCCAACTAACGCAATTTTCATTATCTATAATTTTACACAAAGATACTACCTAATGAGCAAACGATAATTTAAACCCCTGGCTTCTTTATCAAACCAGGAGTTTTATTTTTTATTTGATAACTTCTAAACGCTTTGTAATCTGTGCATCATCAGCCTGTAACTGATAAAAATACGAGCCCGGAGCCAATTGGTTTACATCTACCTGAGCTGTATGGTATCCGGCTGTCTTAATTCCAGCAGCGATCAGCTTAATTTCTTCTCCAATAACATTAAATAGACGTAATGTAAGATCCATTTCTTTGTTTAAATAGAATGAAATTTCGGTAAAATTGCTCGCAGGATTTGGTACAGAATTATACAAGGCTAAGCCTTTTTCAAAATTACTTTCTGTGATTTGAGAAGCAATAACAAGCGCATCTTTTTCATAACCAGAAACACCTGTTTTAAGCTCTAGAAAAACTGACTGCACGATCTTGCTTTCTTCAGAATATAGAACAAGGCTCCATTCTTCTGCATCATATAAACCATCTTTTTCGGCTGTAAGTAAATCATTACCCCAAAGTGTAATAAGGGTGTTTGGGAAAGTAATTTTTGCCGCCCCTACCATATCACCTTTTGCATCGTAAACATAAAGCTCATCTTTTGAGCTAACCGGAATATTCCAAGCACTCTCTGGAACAAGAATGTGCATATTGCTTCCTGTATTTTTCTCAAAATCAACAGCTGTTGGTGTATTATCAACAGCAGGGGTCTGGGCCATTCTGTAATTATCATCATTGGCATTATAAATCAATTCGTGAGAAGCATACAATTTAATCTGATACCCTTGACCAGCAAGCATATCGCCAATACCATTAAAGCCCCATTCAGGTAAATAAGCCATTCCCAGAACATCTTTAACAATAATAATATCTGATGTAAAGGCATCTAATATAGCATCTACTGAAGCTGGTTCTGAACGTAAATACGCAATCATATTCCATCCTTCCATCAAGTTTATAGGGGTTTGTTCTGGCTCTACTACAACTCCTGTCATGTCAATTACTGCTTCGTCATAAAGCTTTAATTGGTAACCCTGTGTGTTCTCCCAATCACCAATTCCATTAAAACCAAAGTCTGGGAGATAAGCTAGTCCTAAATTATCTTTCACAATGGTCACTTGACTTATTATAGGCTCCATTATAGCTTCCATAGACATGTTTTCTGTTTGTATGTAAGAAGAAACCATATTCCATCCTGCCTCGAGCGCTAAGAGCTGTGTGCCGCCGTTTGGATAATTACACGATTCATTACTCACATTTGCTTGTGGGTTAAAGTTAATGGCGTTCGGATCAGTACAACCCATAACAAGTTCACATATTTGATTAACACCAAAATGGTTTTTTGTTCCTGAGGTACCCGATATTTGCTTTTTACCTTCAATAAGAATTGACCAGTTAAATGATTCTGAACCGCCATATTCAGGAACAGTAAATAAGTAACAATCATCTGATAAACAGTAATAGTTTACACCATCAAAACCTGTATCTAAAGTTCCTGTCACTTGCATAGAACCATCAAAAGAAGAGAGTTCATAATTTAAAGATTCCCATCCATTTCCATTTGTACTCATGAGTTGAACTTCTACAAGCATTTCATAGAATTCACATGTAATGTAGGTACAGGAACCATCATCGTCGGTTGCTGCCTCATTGTAATTAACCGCTTCTACATCTGTACACCCTAAAACAACCTCATATTCACATGAACCATCATCGGTATTGGCATCCGGACTGTAATTAATTGCCGTTTCTTCCATACATCCAAAAACAATAATTTGTGCGCCATCACAGCCTGAAAACGTTCCACTAAATAAATTCTCAAACGAAGAGCCTGAAAAAACCTGAGCGCCACACACATACAGGTGGAATTCTCCACTTCCATTGCCACTGGATAAACCGTCTCCGTATGTATCATATAAGTTAAATGTAATGTCTACGTCATCAGACACACAAACTGAATCTAAATATAATGTGTTGCCCTCTTCGAATTCATTCATGGCAATTAATGTGTCGCCATCAGCAGTAATTAGGTCCCAAGAGGTCTCCTCAGGATAAGGGTCCGTTTGAAGTTCCATCACAACCATATTGGTTCCTTCAGCACATTCAACAGGATGCTCACAGGAACCATCATCTGTGTTAGCAGAATCATCATAATTTAATGCAGCTGGGTCTGTACAGCCCTCTATAATTATTTCACAGCTAGAGTTAACCGCTAAAGAGCTTTCATAAGGGGCACTTCCATTTAATACTACATTCCCAAGATCATCTATAAGATTCCAGGTTATTTCTCCTGGGTAAGATCCTGAATTTATAGTAATTAAATAACATCCATCATTTAAACAAAATAAACTGCTGCTTTCTGAGCCTGTCTGCATGGTTGTTTCATAAATAAAACCTGAAGGGTCTGAAACCGTAAAGTCACTTCCGTTCCAACCATCACCGTAAGAGTCATATAAATTTAAAACAAATGCTTCTGCGTTTTCTCCACATTCGATAGGGTACTCACAAGATGCATCATCTTCTGTCGCAGCTTCATTATAATTGAGAGCTAATGAGTCTGTACAACCGTAAACTGGATAAGTACAAGACCCGTCGTCAAAATCAGCTTCGTCGTTGTAATTAAGTGCTAAGGAGTCTGTACATCCAGATACTGATTCGCATTCTGCTAAAAAGTTAAGCGGTTGTTGATCTGGACAGCCTCCTGAAACATAAACATCATCATATCCTGGTGCCGTTATTTCCCATGAAATTTCTTGTGGCCAACCTCCTTCTGCAGGAACATTTACAATGTAACAACCCGGAGATAGACAAAACAGATCTGTAGACTGAGAACCATCTCCCATGGTTCCTAATGCAGACGTATCGCCCCACTCGTTAACAATGTAGTAATAGTTTCCATTCCATCCATCACCATAAGAGTCAAGTAAATCCATTCGAACAACCCACTCAATACCTTCTGCACAGTATTCACAAGAACCATCTTCGAAATTGGCATCAGGATCATAGTTTAAAGATAAAATATCTGTGCACCCTAAGTTTGGCAGCTCACAAGAACCGTCATCAAAAGTGGCTGTAGGAGAAAAATTATATGCCAAAGTATCCATACAACCATAAACCGGTATTTCAACATTTATATTTATTGATGGAGAAAAAACATCAAACACCGAATTATCTCCATCTAATAAACTGTCAAGCCAAGAATTTCCTCCTGTGTATGGAAGGGTTACTTCCTGACTGTTTTCGTCTGTGTCAGTAAAATACAAGGTAGACGAAATATTTGCATCAAACGAGCCAGAAATTGTAGGGAGTCCACTAAGACCTATACAAGAGTTTCCAACTGAGAAAGAGCAAGATTGTGGCTCACAAGCCCAGTTTAATCCTAATGGAAGACCTGAAATATCATTGATTGCAAGAGAATCTAGATATACTACAAGTCCATTTACATTAAATGTTTCTGCTAATAAAAACTGAATAGACTCGGTAAAATACTCATTTAAAAATGCTGGAGGCATGATTGCTTGATTTTCCACAAGCTCTACCTCTTCTGAGAAATTGAAGCCTAAATCAGTCGCATCAGCACTGGGGGCACAAATATCGCTTATAGCAGAGCCGTCAAACTCTGAGGCAGACACAACAGTGGTTTGGTTGTCAATTGTTTCCAACTCAAACAAAACGTAAACAATATTATTTTCAAAGTTAATTTCATACTGAGGAACATAGTTGTCGGTTTCCATATTGGTAGAAACAGCCAAAACATATTCACCATCAGCTAAGTCTGTAACATCAACCCACTGGCAAGAAATTCCAGAACCGTAAGTATCTGAACAGCCTTTACTAATTCCCATAATAGAACAACCATATGTAAAGCTACACGAAGGTGCGTTGGTAATGTATTCAGGTGTCTCACTAGATACGGCAGCCCCTAAATCCATTACACACCAACCGTTTTTGTGTCCAATGGTCTCACTTGGCTCTAAACTTGGATAGTTATAAAGTCTATAGTTCGCATAACCTTCATAGTGAGCGTGACCATGACAGTCATCCCAATAAAAATTAGGGTTAAGGTTACCTGCACCACCCGATTGACCAATGTAAAAATCTTCATTCCCATAGTTGGAAATAGTGGTGGTAAATCGAAGTGTTTTTCTTTGTCCAGTTCCTGTTATACATCCTTCGGCTACAAGACACTCATCTGAGCTGGTAAATGAATTGATTTGTAAAGAATTTAAAATCGTATTAACCGAAACTTGTAAGTCCGGGCCATTAAGACAGCTTTCGTCATCAAAAGTCGCTTGTGCATTATAATTTGAAGCATTTGAATCTGTACAACCAGGAACCAAGCCCAAACAGGCTGCTTGAGCTTCTGAATATGAATTACAATTGTTAGCGTTAGAGCCAAAAGTAACTGAATAGATAGCGTCTAAATCGACAGCTAATTGCCATTCTAGTGAAGCGCAACATGCGCTTAAATATTCATTATTATAAATACTAATCTCATTTGCATTCATTAATCCATCTAAAGGATCAATTGTCGATATAAACGTTTCGAAAATACTCAAATTTCCATCAACACTTACCAAAGAAGATAATGCTTCGAGATTAGTAACATCAGCACCAGTGATGTTTAAGTCGCCTTGAAAAACTTCACAGCCTGCAAGTGCGTTAAGTGCTTCTTGAGAAGTAATAAAGTTTGATTGACCTGCTATTCCGCATTGGGCATTCACAAACTGAGATGCACTAAATAAAAGTGCAAACATGAGGGGAGTAAAATTTTTCATTGTTTATTTTATTTATTAAAATATAACGATCTGTCACAAAATTTCACAACAATTATGCCAAGACCATGGTTCCAAGTACTCCTGAAACAAAAAAAGGGCAAGCTACTTAAATCACAGTGCTCAACCCTCTACCCTTGCTGCGTTCCCGCCCTGGGGGAATTCGAGGGGAGCTACTTGTCTAAGACTTGCCCTATGCAAAGATACAATTCTATGCGTATGCTAACCATGTTTATGTTTGGAAATTTTGTTAAAGTATCTCATAAAAAAATCCCTTATCAAATTTAATAAGGGATTGATCTCTCTTTTTCATAAAAATGCTTAGCACTTCAGTAAGTTGCGTCGCATGTTAACCGATTTATATATAATATCGCGAACGGCCTCAATAGAAATACGTTCTTGCTGCATGCTATCTCTGTGGCGAATGGTTACGCAATTGTCATTTGTCGTGTCATTATCAATAGTGATGCAGAACGGGGTCCCATTAGCATCCTGACGGCGGTAACGGCGACCAATAGAATCTTTCTCTTCAATAACACAGTTAAATTCTAACTTCAAATCATCAAATATGTTGCGAGCCAATTCGGGAAGACCATCTTTTTTGGTTAATGGCAAAATTGCTGCTTTTACTGGCGCCAATACCGGCGGCAAAGCCAAAACAACTCTCGTGTCATTCTCTCCTACTTTTTCTTCTCGGTAAGCATTACACATGGTTAACAAGAGCATACGGTCTACACCTATAGAGGTTTCAACCACAAAAGGTGTGTAGCTTTCGTTAATTGCAGGGTCAAAGTACTGAACTTTTCTTCCTGAATATTCTTGATGAGCTTTTAAATCAAAATCCGTTCGAGAATGAATTCCCTCTACTTCTTTAAAGCCAAATGGGAATTGGTATTCTATGTCTGCAGCCGCATTTGCATAATGGGCCAACTTCTCATGGTCGTGAAACCGGTATTTTTCTGGATCAACACCTAAAGATAAGTGCCATTTGTGGCGTGCCTCTTTCCAATGCTCATACCATTTCATTTCTTCTCCAGGCTGAACAAAAAATTGCATTTCCATTTGTTCAAATTCACGCATTCGGAAAATGAACTGACGGGCCACAATTTCGTTTCGGAATGCTTTACCAATTTGAGCAATACCAAAAGGAATTTTCATGCGTCCCGTTTTCTGAACATTTAAAAAGTTTACAAATATTCCCTGAGCCGTTTCTGGGCGCAACCACAAATCACTTGACCCGTCTGCGGTAGCACCCATTTTAGTGCCAAACATGAGGTTAAACTGACGGACATCAGTCCAGTTCGCTGTTCCCGAGATTGGACATTTTATTTCAAGTTCTTCAATAAGCGCTTTTACATCTGCCAAATCTTCTTTCTCTAAACTACCATTCAAACGCTTGGAGATGTTGGCCATTTTTTCCTTATAGCCCAACACTCTGGGATTCGTTTCTAAGAACTGAGCCTTGTCAAAAGCTTCGCCAAAGCGCTTTGCGGCTTTTTTAACTTCTTTAACAATTTTACCTTCAATCTTGGCAATAAAATCTTCCACCAGAACATCTGCGCGGTAGCGCTTTTTGGAGTCTTTATTATCAATTAGTGGATCGTTAAATGCATCTACATGTCCGGAAGCCTTCCAAATAGTTGGATGCATGAAGATTGCTGAATCAATTCCAACAATGTTTTCATTCATCTTTACCATGGAAGCCCACCAATAATCTTTAATATTCTTTTTTAACTCTGAACCATTTGAACCATAATCATAAACTGCTGCTAAGCCGTCGTACAACTCGCTAGATTGAAACACATACCCATACTCTTTAGCGTGCGCTATTACTTTCTTAAAAACATCGTCTTGATTTGCCATAGCTGCAAAAATAAGAAATAGAATGATACAACCGAACCTTCGTATTTTAAGTTCGATTTTTCACTGATAAATAATTATTAAAGTGGTGGACAAAACATCAAACCAGATACTGCATGAAATTATTTCTTACGTTCGATGACATACTCTATAAGTGCATTTAGCGCTTGTTTCACCTCAGAGTCAGGAATGTCAGAAATGATATCTATCGCTTTTGCTTTATAAGCATGCATTTTTTCTGTGGCATAATCTATTCCGCCGCCTTCTCTAACAAAGGCTATAACTTCGTCGACCTTCTTAGAGTTGTTGTGGTGTCTTTTAATCGTATTTATTATTTTTCTGCGGGTGGCTTTATTACATTTTTGAAGGGTATAAATAAGTGGTAAAGTCATTTTTTGTTCTTTGATATCAATACCAACTGGCTTTCCGATCAGTCCTTGTTTTTGGTAATCAAAAAGGTCGTCCTTAATTTGAAACGCAATTCCAATGGCTTCCCCAAAGTCCCACATTTTTTGAATTTGTGCTTCTTCGTTGGTAACTGATGCGCATCCAACGGCACAACAAGCTGCAATTAAAGAAGCTGTTTTCTTACGAATAATTTCATAATAAACAGCTTCAACAATATCCAGTCGTCTGGCTTTTTCAATCTGTAACAACTCCCCTTCGCTCATTTCTTCAACGGCACGAGAAGTCAATTTTAAAAGATGAAAGTCTTCGTTTTTTACAGCCAACAATAATCCTTTTGAGAGTAAGAAATCACCAACGAGAACGGCAATTTTATTTTTCCAAAGCGCATTAATTGAAAAAAAACCACGGCGCATATTTGCATCATCCACTACGTCGTCATGAACCAGCGTTGCCGTGTGTAACAGTTCTATCATGGAGGCCCCTCGAAATGTACTTTCATTCGTCTCTCCAGATAATTTCGCAGAAAGAAAAACAAACATTGGTCGCATTTGCTTCCCTTTTCTCTTTACAATGTAATTAGTTATTTTATCTAAAAGTGGGGCTTTGCTCGCCATCGATGCTTTGAACTTGGACTCAAAAGAATCCATTTCAGTTATTATTGGCGCTTTTATTTGATCGATGACCGACATGGGGTACAAATTTAATAATAATTGGGCTGCTAACGCTTTGTAAAATGAATTATTACAGGATTAAAATCAACTTTAATTTTGGTTGGTAAAAGCTATACCACCTCTCCAGTCCTTGTGACTTCAACTACTTTTTATTAGCAAGTTGCCCACAAGCGGCATCAATGTCTTTTCCGCGACTTCTCCGAATATTTACAACAACGCCGTGGTCTTCCAAATAATCTTTAAACGCATCAACTTTATGAACTTTAGCCTGTGTATAAACGCCTCCATCTATCGGGTTGTATTCAATAATATTTACCTTACACGGGATGTGTTTGCAGAACTCATAAAGCTCATGCGCATCTTCTAGCTCATCATTAAAATTATCGAATATGATGTATTCGTATGTGACTATGGTTTTCGTTTTTGCATAAAAATATTTTAACGCTTTTGCCAAAACCTCTAAATTGTTGGTTTCGTTTATGCTCATAATTTTGTTGCGCTTCTCATCGTTTGCCGCATGTAATGAAAGAGCCAAGTTAAATTTCACATCATCATCGGCTAGCCTCTCTATCATTCTAGCAACTCCGGCTGTAGAAACGGTGATTCGTTTTGGCGACATCCCCAAACCTTCTTCAGAAGTTATTTTTTCTATAGATGCCAGCACATTTTTATAATTTAATAAAGGTTCACCCATACCCATATAAACAATATTCGATAAGCGTTGCCCTTTGTGCTCTAGTGCTTGATCACGAATAATGCGTACTTGGTCATATATTTCATCCGCATTAATATTTCGCATGCGTTTTAAACGCCCGGTAGCACAAAATTCGCATGCCAAGCTGCAACCTACTTGCGAAGAAACACAGGCCGTCATACGGGTGTCCGCAGGAATTAAAACGCCCTCGCAAATTTGGTCGTCAAACAAACGAAAGGCATTTTTTATGGTCCCATCCTTACTAATTTGTAAATCGTCGACCTTTACAGCATTAATGTTAAAATTATCTTTTAACATTTTACGTGTAGACAAAGAAATATTAGTCATTTGGCCAAAATCAGTCGCTGATTTTTTCCACAACCACTCATAAACCTGTTTAGCACGAAAGGCTTTTTCGCCATTCTCAACAAAATAGTCTTTGAGTTTTTCTTTCGATAAAGCTCTAATGTCTTGTTTCTTCTGCATTTTCATCGCTGCAAAGATAGGGATTCTTACCTTTGCTAAAATTTTACAAATGCGGATCATTCAATCGTCCTATATTCTGCCCCTTAATACTGCTCCTATAAAGAACGGCTATCTCTACATTGAAGATGGTGGAACGGTAATTCATGTGAATGATGTCGCCCCTATTACAAACCAATTTGAGGTGGAAGTTTATGAGGGTATTATTTGTCCTGGTTTTGTTAATACACATTGTCATTTGGAGCTTTCTCACATGAAAGGGCTTGTACCTGAGGGCTCTGGGCTTCCAAAATTTGTGAGTCAGATTCCCAAACTTAGACAAACAACGAAGGTGGATAAGTTAAAGTCCATAAAAGAAGCCGATCAGAACATGTCTAAATCAGGTATTGTAGCTGTGGGGGATATTTCAAATACAACAGAATCTTTAAGCATTAAAAAAAACAGCGCGATACGCTATCATTCATTTGTTGAGCAGTTTGGGCTAGATAAAAATAAGGTTGATAATTTACTGCGAGAAGGATTAAAAATAGTTGAAGAATACCGCTCATCAAATCTTTCTGCGTCACTTGTGCCTCATGCGCCTTACTCTTTATCGCCCCAACTGTTAAAAGGGGTCTATTCATATTCCAAGGGCCAATTACTAACAATTCACCATCAGGAAACAGCTTCAGAAAAAGAACTTTTTCTAGATTCAAAAGGCGATTTGGCAGAGTTATTTTTAGCTAAAGGTCTTGATCTTTCTTCGCAATTAGAAGGTGGGAAAAACTCAGCACAATACGCTCTTTTACCTTATTTACCAAAAGAACAGAAGCTCTTGCTGGTACACAACACCTTTTCGGAAAGTGCTGACATTGAAGAAGTAGAAACACATTTTACGCTAGCTTATTGGTGTACTTGCCCAAAGGCAAATTGGTATATAGAACAACAATTACCAGACTATGATTTGTGGCGCAAAAAAAAATTAAAAATAACGATTGGGACTGATTCACTAGCCTCAAACGACACCTTATGTGTTTTAGAAGAAGTCAAAATGATTCAAAAAAACTTTCCACATATTTCTACAAACGAATTACTAATCTGGGCCTGTAAAAATGGAGCCGAATTTTTTAATTATGATCAATTAGGTTCGTTCAAGACTGGTAGTAAGCCTGGTGTTGTATTAATCGAACATGTTAATGGGCTTCAATTAACAGAAAAATCTAAAGTGACCGTTTTGGTCTAAATGTTTTATGGGCGATTGATTAAGGCTTCTGCAAAAATAAAATCCTCTGGGGTAGTCAATTTAATATTAGTCCGATCGCCTTTAAAATGGTGCACCTCTTTACCCAGAGCCTCAACCACAGAAGCATCGTCCGTAAAGGTTACTTTTTCATTTTGTTGATAGGCATTCTGAAGCAATTCGGATGAAAAACATTGTGGTGTTTGTACTGTATAATACTTGGTGCGATCTAAGGCTTTACTGCCCTCTTCATCAGATTTACGAATCGACTCTAATACTGGGTAAACCGGAATCACGGCACCATTAGATTCCGCTTCATGATATAACTTTTGAATGAGATCTGAATGAATTAAAGGGCGCACACCATCATGAACGGCAATAATACCTTCTTCTTTACAAAGCGCTAAGCCATTTCTCACTGACTGAAACCTAGTTAATCCGCCTTCACATATTTGGTGGGGAATGTTAAATTGGTGTTTATCACAAAGGGTCTCCCAAACACCGTGATGCGATTTTGGTAATACAACAACAATATGAATCGAGGACGCTGCGCTATAGAACTTTTCCATTGTATGCATCAATACAGGCTTCTGATTCAACTCCAGGAATTGTTTAGGAACAAGACTTTTCATTCGTTGGCCACTTCCACCAGCAACTATAATTGCGTATCGTTTCATTTTCTGATTAATGTAACATAATTAAAAACAAAAAAAGCTAAAAGATTAAACATCTCTTAGCTTTTTTAGTAAAATATTTTCTTTGTCAATTACAAAATAAGCATTGCATCACCATAAGTGAAGAAGTTATATTTTTCTTTTATCGCCTCGGCATAAGCCTTTTTTAACAAGTCAAAACCACAAAAGGCAGCTGTATGCATCATTAATGTTGACTTAGGGGTATGCAAGTTGGTAATCATGCAATTTGGTATTCTAAAATGATACGGCGGAAAAATGAATTTGTTTGTCCAGCCATCATATGGATTTAAGGTCCCATGTGTAGATACTGAGCTTTCTATAGCTCTCAAGGATGTTGTTCCAACCGAACAAATTTTACGGTGTTTTTTAAGAGCTTTATTTACGGTGTTACAAGCTGTTTCACTAATCGAAATTTGCTCAGATTCCATCTTGTGCTTAGATAAATCTTCTACCTCTACTGGTCGAAAAGTTCCAAGGCCAACGTGTAAAGTTACTTCTGCAAAATTAATGCCTTTGATCTCAAGACGCTTTAAAAGATGTCTACTAAAGTGCATCCCAGCGGTAGGAGCTGCAACTGCGCCTTGGTTTTTTGCATATACCGTTTGAAATCGGGCGTCATCTTCTTCATCTGGTTCGCGATCGAGATACTTTGGAATCGGTGTTTGCCCGAGTTCATCTAATTTTTCTCTAAATGCTTCGTAAGGCCCATCAAATAAAAACCGTAGTGTTCTACCTCTTGAGGTCGTGTTATCGATAACCTCCGCTACTAAGGTGCTGTCTTCACCAAAGTATAATTTATTCCCAATACGAATTTTTCTTGCAGGGTCAACCAACACATCCCAAAGGCGATTCTCTTGATTTAATTCCCTTAATAAAAAAACCTCTATTCGAGCTCCTGTTTTTTCTTTATTACCAAACAGCCGAGCAGGAAAAACTTTAGTGTTATTCAATATCATGACATCTTGGTCATCAAAATAATCAATAAGGTCTTTAAATTGACGGTGCTCAATTTTACCGGTATCTCGATGTACCACTAGCAACCTAGACTCATCCCGATTTTGTGATGGTCTTTTGGCCAACAACTCTTCCGGCAGGTCAAAGTTGAAGTGGGAAAGTTTCATTTTGGTAATCATAGAAAATCTCTTTTTAGGCTTGCAAATATAGGAAATAAAATACGTTATTACGAAATTAAAGCGACTTCATCATATGCTGAAAATCGTTAATCTCAATCGCATTTTTTAAGGTCTTTGAGCCAATTTTTGTTCTTTGTAATTCACACAACCAAGCGCCTGTATTCATAGCCTTCCCTAGGTCGTTTGCGAGGGAACGGATATAGGTCCCCTTACTACATGAAATACGTAATTTTATATAGGGTAGGTCCATGTTTATGATCTCGAGTTCGTTAATTCGAATTATTCTTGGTTTAATTTCTACTTTATTTCCGTTTCTTGCGCTTTCATAAAGCTTTTTACCTTTTACCTTAATCGCGGAAAAAATGGGTGGGGTTTGTTCTATTTCTCCTAAAAAACGAGCACTTGTTTTGGTAATAAGTTCTTTTGAAATATGTTTTGTGGGGTAAAAATAATTCTCTTCAGTTTCTCCATCATAGCTAAGTGTGGTTGCCCCCAGCTTTAACGTAGCTATATATTCTTTTTCAGCAGCTTGATGCTGAGAAATTTCTTTGGTTTTTTTACCAGTACAAATAATCATTAGACCTGTTGCTAAAGGATCCAACGTGCCTGCATGACCTACCTTAATTTTTTTTATACCAAGCTTCCTTTTTATAAGCCAACGCAATTTATTTACCAGCTGAAAGCTCGTCCAATGCAAGGGCTTGTTGATAAGTAAAACTTCGCCTTCTAAAAACTGAAATGTTTTTTTCATTCAATATAAATTGCTAATTCTCGGCAAATCTGTTCTAGCAGTTGTTGGTCGTCTTGTTTAAAGGCTGCAGGTGAATGAGAGTCAATATCAATTTGCCCAACAACAATCCCATTTTTTATAATGGGAACAACTATTTCAGATTTAACATGAATGCTACAAGCAATGTAATTTTTTTCTTCTGCAACATCATCAATCACAAGGGTTTTTTGAGCTTCTGCTGCTTGCCCACAAACACCCTTGCCATAAGAAATAGAAGTATGCTCTGTTGGTTCTCCATAAAATGGTCCTAAATGCAGTTTTTTATTTTTCACATCAGAAAGATAAAATCCTACCCAATCATACTGAGCCATTTGGCTTCCCAGAAAGTCGCACATCGCTTGCATTTTTTCCTTTAGTTCAACTTGAGAATGAATTATTGTTGCACATTGAGGCCATATGTCTTTGCGGTTACTCATGCTTCAATTTCTTGAAGAGTTTCTTCTAGCGCAAAAAGAGTTCTATCAAGTAATTCTTTTGTGTGTGATCGGGAAATAAACAGTGTTTCGAAGGCTGAAGGTGCTAAATACACGCCGCGTTTTAACATGCCATGGAATACCTGTTTAAAATAATTGGCATCTGCAGCACATGCATCATCAAAACAGGCAACCTTAAGGCTGTTAAAATGAAAACTCAACATCGATCCAGCTCGGTTAATGCAAACTTTCAATTTGAATTTTTCAAACACTCGACGCATTCCTTCTTCTAAATATTGAGTCTTTTCTTCAAGTTCTTCAAAAATAACTTGGTGCTCGTAGAGTTCCTTCAAAAGCGTAAAGCCACAGGTCATGGCTAGAGGGTTTCCAGAAAGAGTTCCTGCTTGGTAAACTGGGCCTAGTGGCGCTACCATGTTCATGATTTCTTCTTTACCGCCAAAAGCTCCCACCGGAAGACCCCCGCCTATTACTTTACCCAAACAGACCATGTCGGGTTGAATGTTAAACCTTTGGCTTGCGCCTCCAGGTGACAAGCGGAATCCTGTCATAACTTCATCAAAAATCAAAACTGTACCATGCTTGTCACAGAGCTTTCTTAAGGATTCTAAAAAGCCTTTTTGGGGTGGTATGCAACCCATGTTTCCGGCAACAGGCTCTAATATAATCGCCGCAACTTCTCCTTTGTTTTGGTTGAGTATCTGTTGTACATCATTAACGTCATTGTAGCGCGCAAGTAGGGTGTCTTTTGCTGTTCCACTAGTAACGCCAGGTGAGTTTGGTACGCCTAAAGTTATGGCTCCGGAGCCAGCTTTTATAAGAAAAGGGTCTGCGTGGCCGTGGTAACAACCTTCGAACTTGATAAACTTTTCTCGTTTTGTATATGCACGTGCAACTCGGATAGCGCTCATGCAGGCTTCTGTGCCAGAATTCACCATACGCAGTTTGTCTACACAAGGCATCATCGAACAAATAAGTTCCGCAATTTTTGTTTCTAGCGCTGTAGGTGTGCCAAAGGATGTCGACTTATCGGCCGCATTTTTTAAAGCTTCTATCACTGGAGGGTGGGCGTGACCGAGAATCATAGGACCCCAAGAACCAATATAATCGATGTATTCTTTTCCCTCAACATCAATCATGATAGCACCCTTTGCTTCCTTAAAAAAAACGGGCGTTCCACCTACCGATTTAAAAGCACGAACAGGTGAATTAACACCGCCAGGAATAAATAACTGGGCTCTTTCAAAAAGATCTTTACTGGTCTTCATAGAATGATTTTTACACTTGCTCTACATCCAAGAATTTATCTCTCGTTTACAGGCTTTTAATTTTTCTTTAACAGGCGAGCTATATCTTTCGCAAAATAACTGGCAATAAGGTCTGCGCCAGCTCGTTTAAAACCAATAACTGACTCTAGCATGGCCGATTCAAGATCTAACCAACCATTTTGTGCTGCTGCATGTAACATTGAATATTCTCCTGAAACTTGGTAAACCGCAACAGGAACGCTAAATGTTTCTTTTATCAATCGCACCATATCCAGATAAGGCATACCTGGTTTTACCATCACTATATCTGCGCCCTCCTGAACGTCTAAAGCACACTCTCTAAGCCCCTCTTCTGCGTTGGCCGGATCCATTTGATATGTTTTTTTATCTCCAAAGCCAGGGGCAGAATCAAGTGCATCACGAAAAGGACCATAAAAGCAAGACGCATATTTTACAGAATATGACATAATTCCTACGTTCGGAAAATTATTTTCCTCTAAAACTTCACGTATATACCCCACTCTTCCATCCATCATATCTGATGGCCCAACCATGTCTGCACCTGCCTGAGCGTGAGAAAGAGCTATTTGCGCCAATATCTCCACACTCTCATCATTTATGATTTCTCCAACCTCTAAAAGGCCATCATGGCCGCTAGATGAGTATGGGTCTAGAGCCACATCTGTGATGATGTGCATGTCTGGGTGGTTCTTTTTTATCGCTTTAATTGCTCTTTGCATCAAACCATCAGGATTTAAGGCTTCTGATCCATTAACGTCTTTGAGATTTGCTGCTATTTTAGCAAAAAGTAAAACACTTCGAAGACCCAATTCGTGGCACTCTGCGGCCTCTTCAAGTAATAAGTCGAGTGTGTAACAAAAGTATCCTGGCATAGAAGAAATCTCCTCCTTCTTCTTTTCTCCTTCCATAAAGAAGAGCGGAACAATGAAGTCTGTTACCAAGATTTGGTTTTCTTTTACTAAAGAGCGAATAGCCGCTGATTTGCGCAATCTTCTTGGTCGGGAATATGGATGTACAGTCATGTGAATATATTTGATTGCAAAAATACGTTGAATTCCTGAATGTCTATAAATTATAAACTAATTTCGTTCATAGCCATTTGTTTTTGCTTAAGCTCACCCTTACCTAAGCGTAGAATAAGCGTCTGGCAAGCTTTGTGAAAATCTTCTACGAGGCTCTCTATAACGAAGAGTCGTTGGCCTTGAATAACTTCAAGATGCACCCCTTTATTCTCCTTACTAGTTGCTAATATTATAAAGCCTCCAGTAGTAGCTAAATGACTCATATTACATCTAAATTGCTTGTAAAGCCAATCGCGGTCTGTAAGCTCTTGGTATTTGTTTTCAAAAAGCTGGTCTATGGCTAAATGAAATCGTTTTTTCGATTGTGACTTTGCCCCCAAAGGCTTTTTATCTAAAAACCCGCCAAGAGTTTCAATCCCTTGGCTAATTAGAAAAAAAACCGGGAAATAAAATTCGGCATTAAGTAAGTTTTGACTTTCATCAATTAACCTCTGCTTTATAAAGTCTTCATTTCTCATAAAAATATCATGCAAAGAATAGAACCTAAGAAATCGAGTACATTGTAAATATGCGCTTACTCATACAGGAAAACCTTATTCATTTATGGCAACTACTTCTTTCACTAAAGTCGGTAGCATTTTTTTGAGTAAGTTTTCGATGCCCTGTTTAAGGGTTACCGTAGATGATGGGCAGCCACTACATGCACCCTGAAGCAAAACCGATACGACCCCCTCTTCATAAGACATGAACCTAATGTTTCCGCCATCAGATTCCACGGCAGGCTTAATAAATTCATCAAGGATATCTATAATACGCGTTTCTACTTCTCCCAACTCTTGCTGATTTATAGGCGCAACTGTTTCGGTTGATTTTTTAGGAGTTTCTTTTTCCTGAACCTCCTCTACTTCATGAACAACAACGCCGCCCTCGGCTAAATATTCTCGAATAAATTCTCTGACTTCCATAACAACATCCTCCCATTCCATGGCATCATATTTTGTTAACGAAACAAAATTTTTAGCAATAAAAACTTCCCTAACAAATGGAAAGTGAAATAATTTCATGGCTAAAGGTGAGTTTACAGCCTCATCTATATTCATAAATTCAACACTGTCGCCTTGAATTATAGCCCTATTGGCTACAAACTTCATAACCTTAGGATTGGGTGTAGATTCAGCATAAACCGTTGTTGCTATTTTATTTTCACTCATCTTGTTTATTTTTACACAAAATTACAAATAAGTACAGATATGGCATTAGTGAAAGCAATAAAAGGCAAAAGTCCGAAGTGGGGGAAAAATTGCTATATGGCAGAAAACGCAACGCTCGTTGGGGATGTTACTATGGGAGACCGCTGCAGCCTATGGTTTAACGCAGTTGTTCGTGGGGACGTACACTATATTAAAATTGGCGATGAAGTCAATGTGCAAGATGGTGCTGTGATTCACTGTACCTATAAAAAGCACCCAACCAATATTGGAAATAATGTGTCGATCGGGCACAATGCATTAGTGCATGGCTGCACTGTGCACGACAATGTTCTTGTTGGAATGGGTGCAACTGTTATGGATAATTGTGTGATACACTCCAACAGCATCATTGCTGCTGGGGCTGTTGTTCTAGAAAATACAATTGTAGAATCGGGCAGTATTTATGCCGGGGTTCCTGCTAAAAAGGTTAAAACCTTAAACGAAGAACAAACGGCAACCCTTATTGAGGGAATTGCAAATAATTATGTCGTATATGCTGGCTGGCTTGAAGAATAAAAGGTTTAAACTCCAAGAGGAAATTCACTTATAATCTGTGCGACCCAAGTATCTATCCTTTCATCAGTTTGCTCGTACTGGTTGTCCTCATCAATAGCCAAACCTAAAAAAATACCGTCTTCCAATTCGGCCTTAGACTCAGTGTGTTCATAACCTTCTGTGGGCCATTTGCCAACAATTTTCCCGCCGTTTTCCATAACCACTTCCCCTATAATTCCTACACCATCAATAAAATAATCACAATACACATACTGATCTCCTAAGCCAAAAAGTGCTACGGTTTTACCTGTAAAGTCAACCTCTTTAAACTCTTCAAAAAACGTATCCCAGTCACTTTGAAGTTGTCCATCGTGCCAGGTGGAAAGACCTAAAATGATTTTGTCATACTGATCAAAATCTTCTTTTTTTGCATCATACATGTCTATAAGATAGACGTTTTCATTGCTAATTTTACTTCTAATTTTATGCGCAACACTTTCTGTGTTTCCTGTATCTGAACCAAAAAATAATCCGATTTTTTCCATTGTCGTTTTAATTTGATGCAAAACTAAACAATCTTAATTATTTATCCTCATAATTATGAGCCTTGTATTCGCATTTCTTTCGTAATTTTACAATTGTATTAAAAACGTAAAAACAAAACATATGTATCCAGAACAAATGGTGGCGCCAATGCGTCAGGATTTAACTCAAGAGGGTGTTGTTGAGTTGAGAACAGCTGAAGAAGTAGACCAATTATTAAGTACTGAAAAAGGTACGGTACTTGTTGTGGTGAACTCTGTTTGTGGTTGTGCAGCAGGAAATGCAAGACCGGGTGTAAAGTCTGCCATAAAAAATGCTAAAATACCAAGCCACATTACAACTGTTTTTGCTGGGGTAGATAAAGAGGCCGTTGCTAAAGCGCGCGAGTATATGGTTCCCTTCCCTCCTTCTTCACCAAGTATTGCATTGTTTAAAGGCGGAGAAGTTGTTCACATGCTTGAAAGGCACCATATTGAAGGTCGTGGAGCTGAGGCAATTAGTGCCAATTTAATGGCGGCATTCGATGAGTTTTGCTAGGGCGACGATGGTTTAAAATTATTTTAACGATTTAAAAAGGCCACTACAACATGTAATGGCCTTTTTAGAATCATAAACTAAACGGGTTTAGACTTTTAGTTATGCTTCGCACGCAACGCAATCTTTCTTTTGCTTGAATTTTTGTGCTGCGTTCATGCTGTGCTGATAGTAAAGCGATTTGAGACCCAGCTTCCAAGCAGTAACATACAAGTTGTTAATGTCTTTAATAGGCATATCTGGATGCACCATAAGGTTAACCGACTGACCTTGGTCGACGTGTACTTGTCTGTTGGCAGCCTGATAAATGATATCCATTTGATCTATTTCAGAATAGGTTTTAAAAACATTTTTCTCGTTTTCAGACAAAAAGTCTAAATGCTGAACAGATCCATCTCTTTCTCTAATAGAGTGCCACACCTCAGTTGTGTTCTTCCCTTTTTCTTCTAACAAATCCAATAAAAATGGATTCTTTATTGTTGTTTTAATCTTTGCAATATCCTTTACGTAGATATTTGACCATACGGGCTCTATACCTTGTGAAACTTGTCCTAAGATAAATGCCGAAGAGGTTGTGGGTGCGATAGCGTTTAAAGTCGCATTTCTTCTACCATATCCTTTAAGCACTTTGGGCTCGCCAAACATTTCAGCTAATTCTTGAGAAGCTTGATAAGAGCGCTCTTTAATAAATCTAAAGACATTTGAATTTAAATCAAAGGCTTCTTTACTGTTAAAAGAAAGCTTTTGAGATTGTAAAAGTGAGTGCCAACCCAGAACGCCAAGTCCTAATGCACGATTTTCTTTCGCAAAATTATACGCTCGCTCCATAAATAAAAAAGTTTGACGATCATCTCTGTCGTTAGAATCTTTGTATCGCTCAAGTTTCTCCAGAAACTCTGTAATAACAGCATCCAAGAAATAAACCATTGTTTCTACTGCATCTGTCTCTTTCCACTTGTCGTAATGGAGTAAATTAATTGACGATAAAACGCAAACAAAAGACCACTTGTCATTAGAAGGGAGCATAATTTCAGTACAAAGATTACTAGCGTGAATGCGGTGGTCTTTGTCTTTATATACTTCTGGTGCGCCAGCGTTTGCCTTATCATTAAAGAAAATATATGGGTAGCCTATTTCGCCGCGGCGTTGAATCACTTTAGCCCAAATTTCTCTTTTGGGCACATCTCCATCAATCATTTCTTGCATCCATTCATCAGAAACCGTTACACCATGCGTCAGCTCCTGAATTGGGTTTCCTTCGGTTCCTATATCTAAAAACTCTTCAATATCACTGTGCTCTACAGGTAAATAAGGAGAAAACCTACCTCTACGAACAGAACCTTGGCTCACCACATCGACCATGGTTTCGAAAAGTTGCATGATGTGAACTGAACCGGAGGCTTTTCCGTTATTTTTAACCGACGCACCTCTGTGTCTGATGTTTCCAAAATAACCAGATGTTCCTCCGCCCAACTTCGACATCATTCCGACCTCTGACTGGGTGTATAAAATGCTACCCATGTCATCAGAAATGTTAGATCCAAAACAGCTTATTGGCAGGCCACGCTCCTTACCGAAATTTGACCATACAGGAGAGGCTAATGAAAAAAAGCCTTGGGACATGTAGCCGTAAAACTTGTCAGCAAATCCGTCTATTTGTAGAATTTGCTCTGCTCGTTCAGCTATTTCTCGTATTCGTGTTTCTGGAGAATCACCGGGCGTCAAGTAGCCTGCCTCTAAAAATGCACGACTATGGTCTGTTAGCCAATCAAAAGCGACTTTACCTTGTGTTTGTGTTTGTAGTTGTGTCTCCATCTTAAAAAAGGTCGTCTGCGGTTATACTTTTTGTTCTTTTGCTGTAATTGATAGACCTTTTTACAAAAAAGTCTCCATGCTTGGTTCCAATAATCTCGTCATTAAACCATTCTGTTTCTTTTAAAAGCGCTTCGTCCGTTTCAAAAATCTTATCTACACCAATACTCTTTAAAGACCTGTTAAATCGGTCTTTAATAAATTCCTTAACTTGTTGCATTGGAATAAAGTCTAAATCGCCTTCCTCATAGATCCAATCAATAATTTCGCTTTCAGACTTGTAAGCCTGTAAACACATGTCTTTTACTCTGTTGACGTAGTTCACATCAAACCAAGACGGGTTTTCTTTTTGAATAATCTTGATCAGGTCGATGCCAAAGTCTCCATGGATTTGCTCTTCTTTAGAGGTTGCCTCAACCACGTTAGAAACCCCTTTAAGCAGATTTCGATGCTTGTTAAAGGCCATAATAATTAAGAACTGAGAAAATAGCGATACATGCTCAATGAATAATGAGAACAATAAAAGGGCGTCTGAATATTCTTGAAGGTTTTCGCTCTTAGAGCTTGTGAGTGCGTTTTCTAAATACTGAACGCGTCTCATAATAACGGGTTTCTTTTTTAATTCTTTAAACTCGTTGTTCAAGCCCAATATTTCGAGCAAATGAGAGTAAGCGTCTGCATGACGGACTTCGCTTTCTCCAAATGTGGCGCCTACAGAACCGACCTCTGGTTTAGGTATTTTATGATATATGTCGCCCCAAAAACTTTTAACTGATACTTCAATCTGAGAAATGGCAAGCATGGTGTTCTTAATTACAGAGCGTTCTCTGTCAGACAACTTTGCCTTAAAATCCTGAATATCGCTCGTAAAATTAAACTCTGAATGAATCCAATAAGAGTGGCGAATCGCAGAAACGTACTCATAAAGCTCTGGGTATTCATAGGGCTTCAGATTCAGTCTTTTTTCAAAAATATTTCTCTTTCGTTTTTGGGCTTGTTCACTTCGGTAAAGTATGTAAGCTTTAGCTACATCCAAAAACTCACTATCCATTAATCGGTGTTCTACGATGTCTTGGACCTCTTCAATAGTTGGCGCATAGTTAGATATTCTTTCACTGCGCTCTTTAATAATTTCACACACACTAGTAGACATCCTTTGAGCATCACTATAATCACCATGATTTGCCGATGTCATGGCTTTGAAAATTGCTTCCGTAATTTTGTTTTCGTCGAAACCCTCTTTCGAGTCATCTCTTTTTATGATGTGTTTAATTTCCATTGTTTGTTTTTATCTAAAGCAATACTTTTTCCTTCCCTTTTGGGAAACTTTAATCTTGTACTCGTTTTTAATCTAAAAAAATCAAAGATAATCGAGGGCCAAAAAAAGCCCACTAAGTCATGAGCATTACAAATATTTCAATAAAAAATTTGTCTTCCAATAGATGTTTTAAAGTTGGCTTTTGAAGTTTTCAACAAATCACAAATTTACATTCGCAAGGGCCTAATTTTAATGGGTTGTAAATTTTATGCCTGTGTTAAAAAGTAAATTTATTTTCTTTTTTTCGCACAAAAATTGACTTGAAAAAAGAGGCTAGTTGTGGGCTTATTTTTGGTATTTTTCTGCCGCAAACTCTAGGCCTTTGTACCAATCGGGGCCATATTTTTTAATCAGTGGCTCTTTTAAAAATTTATAGACCGGAACCTTTAATTTTTGCCCACAATCGCATGCGGGTTTACAAATATGCCACCTATGATAGTTCACGGCATCAAATTCTGGGTAGGATGAAATACGAACCGGATAAAGTTCACAAGAGATGGGTTTTTTATAGCTCGTTTTTCCTTCTCTATAGGCGGTCTCTATAGCACACTTTGCGGTATTATTTTGATCAAAAAAAACATATACACATTCTTTGCCTCGAACCAGCGGGGTTTCCTTACCTCCGTCTTCTCCGACGACCCATTTGCCTTGTGCCTCAACGCCCTTAATGCCTTTTTCAGCCATGTAGGGTTTAACAGCTTCATAAATCGAATCTAAAGTATCTAGTTCGGCTTCATTAAGTGGTGCGCCGCCATCCCCCGCCACACAACAAGCCCCCTTGCAAGCGCTGATATCGCAAACAAATTCTTGTTCAAGCAGATCTTCAGAAACCAATGTGTTCTTTATTGAAATCATGTTTTCAAAGATACATTATTCTTAAAAGATGTTCATAATGATTAAATATAAAAGGGTGGTATTAAATTAACTAGGGTAATGCACAATTAAAAAACTCAAAAACTTTTGCAGGGATGAAACTATTGTTAATTTTGGGTCTTTAATTGCCTTGGTGGCGGAATTGGTAGACGCGCTGGATTCAAAATCCA
>TARA_B100001093_G_scaffold515905_1_pt1 | contig 59437 bp, 60 predicted proteins | sample TARA_B100001093 | Tara Oceans TARA_B100001093 (sample SAMEA2623116) | marine metagenome | biome: marine biome (ENVO:00000447); feature: surface water layer (ENVO:00002042); material: "saline water (ENVO:00002010), including plankton (ENVO:xxxxxxxx)" | depth 5 m | reverse complement strand
ACCCTCTCCTTAAAAGGGAGATGCTCTACCAACTGAGCTACCAAATCTTAAATATTTAATGCCTGCAAATATAGCCTCAATAAATTTATTATTCAAAGAGATTTTCTTATAAATTTGTTAGATACATTGTTAAAAGTTGAAACCTCTAAAAAAAAAAATATCTTCACACATAATTATTTTGGGTTATATGGGTTGTGGGAAATCCACAATTGCAAAATTATTATCAAAAAAAATTAACATTCCCCACATTGATTTAGATGATGAAATTGAGAAAAATAACAAAATGAAGATTTCTCAACTCTTTGACTCTCAAGGAGAAGTTAAATTCAGAAAAATAGAAAATGAAGTTTTAACAAAAATATTGAAATCGAAAAACAAATCAGTTATATCGCTTGGTGGAGGCACACCTTGCTATTACGATAATATGAATTTAATTAATTCAATAACACACAATGTTTTTTTTATAAATTGTTCTTCAAAAATTTTAGCAAAGAGACTTTTTAATGAAAAAAAAACCAGACCCCTAATATCTCATATTCATTCTGAAAAGGAGTTATTAGAATTTGTATCTAAACACAGTTTTGAAAGAATGAGGTTTTATAATAAAGCTAGTATAAAAATTTATGCAGATAATAGAGATTTAAGTGAAATCTGTGATGAAATTATCAAAATAATTAATTAATTACAGCGCGAATATTATTGTTTTCAAAAATAACATTAACATTTTCATCAATTGATGTGGATAGTGATATTCCTTTAAAATCTACTTTTATAGGATATTTTTTATGATTCCTGTCTATTAAAACTGCCGTATTAAAATTTGAAGTAGGTGTGTCTAATAAAAATTTAGCAGAGTAAATTAAAGTTTTTCCGGAATTCAAAACATCATCAATTAATACTACAGATTTGTTTTTTATTTTTAAAATATCAGTATCAAATTCAACTGTTTTTAAAGGGTTTGTCTTGTTTATTTTTAGACAACATGAATGAATTTTTATTTCACAAATTTCTTGTAGTTCTTTACAAATTAATTTAGATAACTTATAACCATTCTTATCAATTCCAACTAAAAAAATTTCCTCCTGATTTTGGTTTTTTTCAAAAATTTGTAATGCCAACCTTTTTATAATTCGAAAGATTTTTTTTTTGTTTAATATTTCGTTTCCTTTTTCCAATTTCAGTAAAATTATTAAATAAAGCTATTCATTTAAAAATAAATTTAAATCTCTCCTGTCTTTTTTTGAGGGTTTTTTGTTTTGTTGTGTTAATTTTTTATTAGAAATCAAAATCTCATTTTTTTCCACTTGTGAACTACATGTTATTTCTTCTAAGTACAAATAAACGAGTTTTGGACTAATTCTTTTACTAGGAATATCAAGAATTTTGTATTCATATATAATTTGTTCTTTTCTGACATTAAAAGTCAAATCTGTATAAACTTCAAATGAGGGTTTAACCGATTTCATTTTAACTTTTACGTGTTTTTTTTTACATGCCTCAATGGCTTTACTTCTTGACTTGTAAATTCTAGAGTGCCATAAAAATTTATCAATTCTCACTTGATTAAGTATTATATTACATTACTCAAAAATAGAAGAAAATTGTATCTTGCGCCATATTTTAATTATTAATGAATAATATTTTTAAAACATTTTTATTCTTTCTATTTCTTTTTGGATTTTTTTATTCATGCTCGTCGGATTCTGAAAATGATGATTCAGCCCCACCTAAAGAAATTGGTCCCCAATATATAGTAGAAAATGATTCCATCGTGGAATTTCTTAAAACCCACTTTTATAATTATGAAGATTTTGACGCATTGGGATCTAATGAAAACGTTGATTTGATAATTGATACAATTTCTGGTGATAATTCTTCCAAAATTTCACTATTTGATCAAGTCACTACAATGAAAGTTGATATTATGGATGAAAATGACGAAAAGATTTCGCATAATTTATACTACATAATTGAGAGAGAAGGTAACGGAGTTAAACCAACTGTTGCAGATTCTGTTTTTGTCACATATAAGGGGCAATTATTGGACAATACAACATTTGATTCTAGAAATAATCCAGTTTGGCTTGATCAAACATCAGTTGTTAGAGGTTTTCAAGAATTTACTTCACTTTTGAAAAGAGGTGAAATTAATGTTAATAATAATGGAACCTACTCTTTTGATAATTTTGGAATCGGAATAGCTATATTTCCTTCAAAACTTGGTTATTATAACAATGCAACAGGAAATATTCCGGCATATTCACCATTAATTTTCCAAATAAACCTCAAAACCATTGCAACTGCTGACCATGATGCTGATAAGGTAAATTCTATTTTTGAGGATTTAAATGGGGACCATATTTTTAATAATGATGATACTGATGAGGATAACATTCCTAATTACCTAGATAGAGATGACGATGGAGATTTAATTTTAACTAAGGAAGAGTATGATTACAATGGTGATGGAAGTGTAGATGATACTGATTTAGATGGAATACCTAATTACCTTGACGACGACGATGATGGGGATGGGGTACTAACCAAAGATGAATATGATAATGACGGTGATGGGGAGCCAGACGATACTGATGGAGATGGAACTCCAGATTATTTAGATAAGGATTAATTTTACAGATAAAAGGATAATCCTAGCAAGTAAATTTTACCATTTGAAGTTATATATTGATTTTTGTTCCCCAAACTAGATTTCATAAACTTTATTTCATTTTTTTCAAAACCTCTTTCAATCCTAAGGTCAATTTCAAATCTTTTAAATTTCAAACCAATACCATATTGCAAACCAATCTGATAATCTTCTTTTAGGTCCTCTACTTTAAATTCTTCAAAATTGGCATTTTTCATAAATTCAAATCTTGGTCCCAGAAAAATACTTAAAGAACTGAAAACATTATAACCAAACATTACTGGAACATCAATTTTTGTTTGTTTAAATTCTGAAATTATATAGTCTGTTTGAACTAAAATTTTAGGAATGTTGTAGGTGTTATTTATAGACGTATAATTTATTTCTGGTTTTATGTAGTAATTTTTGAAATTCAATTTAAAAAACACTCCAAAATGCTCACCGTTTCTGGTTTCAAAAATATTTATGTTATTTGAAATAGATTCAATGTCTGCACTAATATTTAGTTGAGTATTAAAATTTATACCAGCTTTTAGTCCGTAATTGACTGATATACCTTGAGAAAATAATGGTATGTAGTTGAAAAAAAAAAAGATCAATAAATATCTAACCACTTTTCTTTAATAATCTTAGAACGGAATTAAGTATAGAACTAGAATTAATTTCATATTTTTTCATCAATTGCGCAGGGGTTCCTGACTCTCCGAATGTATCATTTGTTGCTACAAATTCTTGAGGAACTGGATAATTTTTTACTAAAACTCTTGCTACACTTTCACCCAATCCTCCCCAATAATTGTGCTCTTCAGCAGTAACAACACATCCAGTTTTTCTTACAGAGTTTAATATAGAAGATTCATCTAAGGGTTTAATTGTATGTATATTCAATAAATCTGCGGAAATACCTTTTTCATGTAGCTTCTTGACAGCCTCCAAAGCTTCCCAAACTAAATGGCCAGTTGCTATAATGGTGACATCTTTTCCATCTTGTAATTTTATTGCTTTACCAATATCAAATTTTTGGTCAACTGGTGTGAAGTTAGGTACAGCTGGCCTTCCAAATCTCAAATAAACAGGTCCCTTGTAATTTGCAATTGCTATTGTGGCTGATTTAGTTTGATTGTAATCACATGGATTAATTACTACCATCCCTGGAAGCATTTTCATTAGTCCAATATCTTCAAGGATTTGATGAGTAGCTCCATCCTCTCCAAGCGTTAAACCAGCATGGGAGGCACATATTTTTACATTTTTATTTGAATAGGCTATGGATTGTCTAATTTGATCATAAACTCTTCCGGTAGAAAAATTTGCAAAAGTTCCTGTAAAAGGAATTTTACCACCAATTGTAAGTCCAGCTGCAATCCCCATCATATTTGCTTCAGCAATTCCTACTTGAAAAAAACGGTCAGGATTTTCTTTTATGAATTCATTCATTTTTAAGGATCCAACTAAGTCGGCACAAAGAGCGACAACACTTTTATTTGTTCTACCAAGATGAGTAAGACCAGCTCCAAAACCACTTCTGGTATCTTTCTTTTCGCTGTAACTATAAATTTTCATATTGTGTTAATCAATAATCACCAATGGTTTCTTTGTTTTGGCTTAGTGCTAATTTTAACTGCTCATCATTTGGTGCCTTTCCATGCCAGGCATGTGTTTTCATCATGAAATCTACACCATTACCCATTTCAGTTTTTAATAGTACACACACTGGCTTATTTTTACCAGTTAATAATTTGGCTTTCTCCATTCCAATACCAATTTCACTTAAATCATTCCCTTTATTAATTTCAATAACCGTCCAATCAAATGCTTCAAATTTATTTTTAAGACTTCCCATAGCTAATACTTCGTCAGTTGATCCATCAATTTGTTTTCCGTTTAAATCAATAGTTGCAATCAAGTTATCAACTTTTTTAGCAGAAGCGTACATTATTGCCTCCCAGTTTTGGCCTTCTTGAAGCTCTCCGTCTCCGTGCAGAGAATAAATAAGATTTGGGTCATTATTAAGTTTTTTTGCCTCGCATGCCCCAATCGCTACTGATAATCCTTGGCCAAGAGACCCGGAAGCGATTCTGACACCAGGTAGGCCCTCATGGGTGGTTGGATGACCTTGCAACCTTGAGTCTAACATTCTAAAAGTATTTAATTCATCTACACCAAAATAACCTACTCTAGCTAGCACACTGTAAAAAACAGGTGAAATATGTCCATTTGATAAGAAAAAAATATCCTCTCCAACTCCATCCATATCAAAGATGTTTTTTCTGTTTAAAATTTTGGAATAAAGTAGCACAAGAAATTCTGCACAGCCTAAAGAACCTCCAGGGTGACCTGAATTTACTTTATGAACCATTCTAAGAATATCTCTTCTAACTTGGATTACTAAATCATTAAGTTGATTTAAATTTTTCATGCTGAATGCAATCAAAAGTATAATTTAATAAGTGTTAAATAAAAGATTTATTTGGATAATTATTATCAAAAATTAAAATTTGTTAACAACACTGGTTGAATGTTAATAAAAACATATTATTTACAAATTATTAAATTAACAGTTAACATATAATTATATTTATAACAATATAAAATTACATGAATTTTAAGTTAGATTCTTTTGATTTAAATTCAAAGGCAAGAGCAGGTACAATAAAAACTGATCACGGTAAAATTGAAACTCCAATTTTTATGCCAGTTGGTACAGCAGCTACGGTGAAGGGTGTACACCAAAGAGACATTAAAAACGAAATAAATCCAGATATTATTTTATCAAACACATACCATCTTTATTTAAGACCAGGACATGACTTAATTGCACAGGCAGGTGGAATCCACAAATTTATGAACTGGGATAGAAATATTTTGACTGATAGTGGAGGTTATCAAGTTTATTCTCTTGCAAATTCTAGGAAAATACATGAGGAGGGTGTTGAATTTAAGTCACATATTGACGGTTCAAAACATTTTTTTTCTCCTGAAAGAGCTATTAAAATTCAAAAACTAATCGGAGCAGATATCATTATGGCATTTGATGAGTGCCCCCATTATCCATGTGATCATAGATATGCAAAGAAATCTATGGAATTGACTCACAGATGGCTCGACAGATGTATTAAAGAATTTAATAACAGCGATTCGAAATATGATTTTTCTCAAACCATGTTTCCTATTGTCCAAGGAAGCACATATAAAGATTTGAGACTAGAATCTGCAGAATACATTGCTAAAACTGAATCATTTGGAAATGCAATTGGAGGATTGTCAGTTGGTGAACCTGCTGATGAAATGTATGAAATGACGGAAATTGTTTGTAATGTATTACCAACAAATAAACCGAGATATTTAATGGGAGTGGGGACCCCAATAAATTTACTAGAAAATATTGCACTTGGGGTTGATATGTTTGATTGTGTTATGCCTTCAAGAAATGCTAGGAATGGAATGATTTTTACTCTGGATGGTTCAATTAATATAAAAAATCTAAAATGGAGACATAATTTTGAGGTTTTAGACGAAAATAATTATTCATTTGTAGATTTAAATTATTCTAAAGCCTACCTTAGACATCTTTTTATTGCCAATGAAGCACTTGGTAGACAAATTGCAACAATTCATAATTTAGCATTTTATGTATGGCTAGTAAAAGAAGCTAGAAAACAAATTATCGCTGGTTCTTTTAGTACTTGGAAATCCGAAACAATAAAAAGATTAAATAATAAACTCTAATGCTGAAAATTTTAGATAGATATATCATAAGGAAATATTTAGGAACATTTTTTTCAATGATGATTCTATTTATTCCTATTGGAATTTTGGTTGATGTTTCTGAGAAAATAGATAAGTTTAAAGAATATGATGTTCCGTTTAATGAAATATTTAATTACTATTTAGATTTCACTTGGTATTTCGGAAACACATTATATCCCCTATTTGTATTTTTATCAGTTGTATGGTTTACCTCAAAAATTGCAAATGACTCTGAAATTATTGCGATTTTAAGTTCAGGTATTTCTTTCAAAAGGTATTTAATGCCGTTCATGGTTGCATCTTCAATAATTGCTGGTATTGCATTTTATTCAGCAATGTTTATTGTTCCAGAAAAAAATAAAAATTATAATGAATTTTACTATAAATATTTAAAAAAAAATAAAAAATCAAGAACAACCTCCAAGGTTTATAAACAAATTAATGATAATGATTTTATATATGTGAGTAGTTACAATCCAACTAGAAATTTAGCATATGATTTTTCTTATGAGCATTTTGATGGTAATAATTTAAAATATAAAATAAGTGCACGAAATATTAGATGGATTGAAGAAGATAGTATTTTTAGATTAACTGATTATTTTAGAAGAAATTTCCTTAAAAAAAATCAAATAATTAGATCAAAAAAAATTCATGATACAATTTTTCCTTTCAAAATAAATGAATTATCGTCTTTGAAGTATATGGCTGAAACTCAAAACTTTTTCGAATTAAATAATTTCATTGAAAAGGAAAGAATGAGTGGTTCTCCTCTGTTAAATAGCCATCTTTTGGTTAGAAATAAACGTTACAGTTTACCAATGTCAACCTTTGTATTAACTCTTTTAGCTGTATCTGCTTCTTCTTTTAAAAGAAGAGAGGGAATGGGTTTGAATTTAGCTTTCGGAATAATAACTGCATTTAGTTTTGTTTTCTTCGATAAGTTTTTTTCAGTGATGGTAACAAAATCAGGTTTAAACCCTTTTTTAGGTGCTTGGATTCCGAATATCATTTTTTTAATTCTTGCCTTTATATTTCTAAACCATGCAAGAAAATAAATTTAAGAGTTTAATCCACTTTCACTTTATTGTATTTATATTTGGTTTCACAGCAATTATTGGTTCGCTAATTTCAATTGACTCAGTTGAGCTGGTTTGGTTTAGGATGTTAATTGCAACAATTTGTTTGCTTATTTTTTCTGTATTCTTCCCTTTTGGAAAAATATCAAAAGGACTGTTCTTAAAATTATTTTTTGCTGGTTTTTTAATATCCATGCACTGGGTATTTTTTTTTAAAGCCATAAAAGTCTCCAACGTTTCGATTACCTTATCTGTATTATCACTCGGTGCATTTATAACTTCATTTTTAGAACCCTTTTTTTATAAAAAACAAATTGTGATGTATGAAGTTTTACTTGGATTACTTGTGGCTTTTGGCACAATAATTATATTCAAAACTCAGTTCCATTACATTGAGGGAATAATTTATGCATCTGTTTCTGTTTTACTTAGTGTTTTTTTTACTTTGATGAATGGAAAATTGGTAGGAAAAACCTCTTCTTTTACCATTTCTTTTTATGAATTGCTTTCAGGATTAATTTCAATTTCAGTTATTTTAATTATTAACAATGATTTCGACTCTACTTTTTTTCAAATAAATTCGCAAGATTTTCTTTGGTTATTAGTTCTTGGTACAATTTGTACTGCATATGCTTTTGTTGTTTCAGTTGACGTGATGAAAAATCTAAACCCATATACTTTGATGCTATCAATTAATATGGAACCTGTTTATGGGATAGTTTTGGCTATCGTATTATTAAAAGAAAATGACCAATTAACCTCACAATTTTACTTTGGTTTTGTTCTTATTTTTATCTCAATTATTGTCAACGGTTTTATCAAGTTAAAACAAAAATAAATTGTTACTAAATTAATTTTATATTTGGTTTATGGAATATCTTGACTTTGAGGAGCCTTTAAGAGAATTAGAAGATCAATTACAAGAGTGCAAATTAATTGGTGATAAGAGTAAAATTGATGTTTCTGTAACCTGTAAAAAACTTAGCGATAAAATAGATAAAGTTAAACACAGGATTTACAGTAAAATAACACCTTGGCAAAGAGTTCAATTATCAAGGCATCCATCAAGACCATACACCCTAGATTATATTAATTTTTTAGCTGGTGATACTTTTTTAGAGCTTCATGGGGATCGAAATATAAATGACGATAAAGCTATGATTGGAGGTCTAGGTAAAATTGATAATCAAAGTTTTATGTTTATTGGTCAACAAAAAGGGTTTAATACAAAGACAAGACAATTCAGGAATTTTGGTATGCCAAATCCAGAGGGCTATAGAAAAGCTTTAAGGCTGATGAAATCTGCAGAAAAATTTGACCTGCCAATCATATGTTTGATAGACACACCTGGTGCATACCCTGGTTTAGAGGCTGAAGAAAGAGGACAAGGTGAGGCTATTGCAAAAAACCTTTTTGAAATGTTCAAACTTAAAACCCAAATAATTTGCATTATAATTGGAGAAGGAGCTTCAGGTGGAGCCCTTGGAATTGGAATTGGTGACCGCGTAATGATGCTTGAAAACACTTGGTATTCAGTGATTTCACCTGAATCCTGCTCATCAATTCTGTGGAGAAGCTGGGATTTTAAAGAACAAGCAGCAGAAGCTTTAAAATTAACTCCACAAGACATGAAAAAAAATAAGCTAATTGATAAAATAATTTCTGAGCCGATTGGAGGTGCTCACAGAAATAGAGAGAAGACATTTTCAAATGTTAAAGCTGCAATTTTACAATCATTTAATGAGTTGAAGGATAAAAAAATTAATGAACTTTTAAACGAAAGAACAAATAAGTTTACTTCAATGGGTGTTTTTAGCTCATAATTTATAGATATCAACATTATAAATTTATTATTAACAAACCCTTGTTTGCTAAAATCTTATTTTAAATATTGATAAAGTATCATATTTAACTAAGTTAGCAAAATGGACAATGCTAAACCTCTTTTTGGCCGATCTACCAAAAAAACTCCCGTTGTTTCTTTTGAAAGAGCTAAGATTCCTCCCCAAGCTGTTGATTTGGAAGAAGTTGTTTTAGGAGCTATGATGATAGATAAAAAAGGTGTTGATTCTGTAATAGATATACTACATGAAAATGCTTTTTATAAGGATGCTCACAAGTTTATTTTTCAGAGTATTGTAAAACTTTTTGAAAATACTGAACCAATAGATATTTTAACAGTTTCTGAAAAGCTGAAATTTGAAGGTAATTTAGAAAAAGTAGGTGGGGATAATTATTTAGTTCAGTTAACACAAAAAGTTTCCTCCTCTGCACACATAGAATTTCATGCAAGAATTATTTTACAGAAATATATTCAGCGTAGTTTAATTAAAATTTCATCCGAAATAATTGAAGACTCTTACGATGAAACTCAAGATGTCTTCAATTTACTTGACAATGCTGAATCAAAACTTTATGAAGTTACTCAAGGTAACATAAAAAAATCAACAGAAACTGCTCAAAGTTTAGTTATACAAGCCAAAAAAAAGATAGAGGAAATTTCTAATAAAGATGGTTTGAGTGGTGTGCCATCTGGATTTACAGATGTAGATAAATTGACATCTGGATGGCAACCATCTGATTTAGTCATAATAGCTGCTAGGCCAGGAATGGGAAAAACAGCTTTAACTTTGTCAATGGCAAGAAATATGTCAGTTGCAAAAGATATACCTGTTGCTTTTTTTTCCTTAGAAATGTCTTCTATACAGCTAATAACGAGACTCATATCTTCAGAGACTGGATTGTCCTCTGAAAAGCTAAGAACGGGTAATTTAGAGAAATTTGAGTGGGAGCAATTGAATGTTAAAGTTTCAGCTTTAGAAAACGCTCCTCTGTATATTGACGACACTCCATCTCTTTCCATTTTTGATTTAAGAGCTAAAGCAAGGCGTCTTTCATCGCAATATGGAATTAAACTTATAGTAATCGATTATTTACAATTAATGACAGCTGGCGGAAGTAATAAAAATGGAAATAGAGAACAGGAAATTTCAACAATTTCAAGAAATTTAAAAGCATTAGCAAAAGAATTAAATATCCCCGTCATAGCACTTTCACAGTTATCTCGTGCAGTTGAAACAAGAGGAGGAAGTAAAAGACCAATTCTTTCTGATTTGAGAGAATCAGGTGCAATAGAACAAGATGCAGATATTGTTTCTTTTATTTACAGACCAGAGTACTACAAAATTGATGAATGGGATGATGAGGAAAGATCTCCCTCCGCTGGTCAAGCTGAACTTATTATTGCAAAACATAGAAATGGTGGCTTAAACAGTATTCGTTTGAGATTTAAATCAAGTTTCGGAAGATTCGAGAACATAGATGAGTTTGATTCACCGTTCGAGTTTCAATCAAAAATAAACCAAAAAACTCCAAAAGTAAATCCTGATCAAGCTTTTGAAAGTGGAAGTTACAGAGAGCAAGATGATGACTCTCCATTTTAAAGATTATTTTATTTTGTTAACAATATCTTCAAATGCCTTAGGATCATTCACAGCTATATCAGCTAAGACCTTTCTATCTAGTTCAATATTTTTTTCTTTTAATTTACACATGAACTCCGAGTAGGATAAGCCGTGTATTCGTGCAGCAGCGTTTATTCTAGTAATCCAAAGGGATCTGAAGGTTCTTTTTTTATTTCTTCTATCTCTGTAAGCATAAGAAAGGCCCTTTTCAACTGCATTCTTTGCAATTGTCCATACATTTTTTCTTCTTCCAAAGTAACCTTTTGCTTGTTTAATTATTTTTTTTCTTCTTTTTCTAGAAGCAACTGAGTTTGATGATTTAGGCATAATTTTATTTTTTAGTTAAGGTGTCATATTGAACTTTTAATACCTTTTTCCAGGTTAAATTTTAACCCTATTTTAAACGTAATTGTTTTTTTATATTATCACTATCATTTTCATGAACCAAAGTTGAATGTGTTAGTGCTAGCTTTCTTTTTTTTGACTTTTTTGTTAAAATGTGGTTTTTGAAAGCATGTTTTCTTTTTATTTTTCCGGTGCCAGTGACTTTAAATCTTTTTTTCGCACTGGATTTTGTCTTCATTTTAGGCATAACAATTATTTTATTTCTTTGGGGCCACAAACATAATCATTTTTTTTCCTTCCATGGTAGGTAAGGACTCAACTTTTCCAAATTCTTCCAGTTCTTGAGCTAATCTTAGAAGTAAAATCTGACCTTTTTCTTTAAAAATAATTGATCTTCCTTTAAAAAATACGAAAGCTTTAAGTTTTGCACCTTCTTTTAAGAATTTAATACCATGCTTTTTCTTAAATTCATAATCATGCTCATCAGTATTTGGTCCAAATCTAATTTCCTTAACTACAACTTTTGTAGACTTAGATTTCATTATTTTCTCTCTCTTCTTTTGTTCGTATAGAAACTTTTTATACTCCATAGCTTTGCAAACTGGTGGGGTAGCTTTTGGAGAAATTTCTACCAAATCAAGTTCAAGATCTCTTGCAATTTTCAATGCATTGTTAATAGGATATATACCGACTTCAACATTGTCACCAACAAGTCTTACTTCATTTGAAACTATATCCTCATTAATTTTGTGGGGATTTTTCTTAATTATCCTAGCAGGTTGTCTGCTTCTTTTTCTTCTTATTGCTATAACGGTAAGTTTAAATTAATTAAATTCTTTAACTGATTTAGATATCTCATTTGAAATGAAAGTGATCATATCCGAAACATTCTTTTTTCCAAAATCTAGTCCACCATGACCTCTGATTGGAAATAATTTACTTTTAACTTCATTATCCCCAATAATTATCATGTAGGGAATTTTTTTCATTTCGCCCTCTCTAATTTTTTTACTAACAGTTTCGTTTCTTGAATCAATTAGAGCTCGAATTTCGGCATTTTCTACTAATTTTAAAACTTTTTCACATTCTTTTTTGTGATTTTCACCCACAGGAATTATTAAAATTTGATTTGCAGTTAACCACAAGGGGAAGCTCCCAGCTGTATGTTCAATTAATATAGCAATAAATCTTTCCATGCTTCCAAAAGGTGCTCTATGTATCATTACTGGTTTTTGCATCTTGTTATTCTTGTCAATATAACTAAGATCAAACCTTTCAGGTAAATTGTAATCAACTTGAATAGTTCCTAATTGCCATTCTCTACCTAAGGCATCTTTAACCATAAAGTCAAGTTTAGGACCATAAAATGCTGCCTCACCCTCAACAATGTTATAATTAAGACTTTTTTCTTCTGCAGCATTTATAATTGCTTTTTCTGCAATTTCCCAATTTTTATCACTGCCAATGTATTTTTCTTTTTTGTTTAAATCTCTAACAGAAACCTGAGTGGAAAAGTCTTCGAAACCCAAAGAGGAAAATACGTATAAAACTAAATCAATTACGTTTTTAAATTCACTATTTAGTTGTTGTTCTGTGCAAAAAATATGTGCATCGTCCTGAGTAAACCCTCTAACACGTGTTAGTCCGTGTAATTCTCCGCTCTGCTCGTACCTGTAGACTGTACCAAATTCAGCATATCTGACAGGAAGTTCTTTATAACTCCATTGTTTTGAGTTAAATATTTCGCAATGGTGTGGACAATTCATTGGTTTTAATAAAAACTCTTCTCCTTGAGATGGAGTTGATATTGGCTTAAAACTACTTTCCCCGTATTTTTGAAAATGACCTGAAGTTTCATACAGTTCTTTATTTCCGATATGTGGAGATATAACTTGTTTATATCCAGCTTTTTTTTGCGCCTTTTTTAGAAAGTTTTCAAGCCTCTCTCTTAATTCTGCCCCTTTGGGGAGCCATAAGGGTAGTCCCAAGCCCACTCTATTAGAAAAAGAAAAGAGTTCTAATTGTTTTCCCAATTTTCTATGATCCCTTTTTTTTGCCTGTTCCATTAAATCCAAATATTCATTTAAAAGTTTTTGCTTTGGAAAAGAAATACCATAGATCCTTGTAAGTTGTTTGTTTTTTTCATCAGCTCTCCAATAGGCACCAGCTACGCTTAATAATTTTACTGCTTTTATATAACCAGTGTGTGGCAAGTGACCGCCTTTACACAAGTCGGTAAAATTATCGTGATCACAAAAAGTTATAGAGCCATCATCTAAATTTTCAATCAATTCCAATTTATACTCATTTCTTAAACTTTTATAGTAATTAACGGCCTCCTTTTTAGATTTAGATGTTATTTTAAATAAATGTTTATCTCTACATATTTCAATCATCCTTTTTTCAATAATTGGAAAATCTTTTTCCGAAAAAACTATCTCTCCAAAATCAACATCATAGTAAAAACCATTATTGATGGCGGGTCCCATTGTTAATTTAATACCAGGGTAAGTTTCCTCTAAAACCTGAGCTAGAACGTGCGCTGTTGAATGCCAAAAAGCTTTTTTACCTTCGGGGTCATTCCAAGAAAAAAAGTTTATTTTTCCACTTTCTGAGATTTTACTTGTAAGTTCAACCACATTATTATTAAAGCTCGCAGAAATTATATTTCGTGCAAGACCTAAACTAATTGAGGAAGCTATTTCAAATGGAGAAGTTCCTTCTTCAAATTTTTTTGAAACTCCATCTGGAAATGAAATATCGATCATTGGTTTTTAATGGTTAACAAAGGCAAATATAAGACCATTGATTTACATAACAACCTAGGATTATTTTTTTTTAAAAATAGAATCAACAATTTTCTTTAAACCCTTGAATCCAAAATATATAGCAGAAATACAAAAAATAAAAGCAATTGAAAGAACTATTTCAAACCAGGGGTGATCTTCATTTTTAAATGATTGAAAGATTAGTGTAGGTCCTAAAAACATTAAAAAGAATGAAATTAAAATATTTTTTAGCCCATCTTTAAAATAGTTAGATTTCATTTTAAAAACTTTTTAAGGCTTTTCTCACGCTTTCATGTTTTTTTAACAGTTTTTCTGCTTGGGATTCATCAATTGATAATTTTTCCATTAATATTTTTTTTCCTCTGTTAATTAACTTCATATTTGATAGTTGCATATCTACCATTTTATTATCTAAAACCTTACCCATTTTTATCATGCTAACACTAGATATCATGTTTAGAATTAGTTTTTGAGCTGTACCTGCTTTCATTCTTGAGCTACCAGTAATTATTTCAGGCCCAACTACAACCTCAATTGGGTATTTAGAAATAGATGCTATAGGGCTATTGATATTGCATGTGATACAACCAGTACTTACATTGTTTTTATTACAATTGCTTAGTGCCGAAATCACATATGGAGTGGTTCCTGATGCTGAAATTCCTACAACAAAGTCTTTTGAATTAATATTAAAACTTTCTAAATCTTTCCAACCTTGGTTTTTATCGTCTTCAGCATTTTCAATACTCTTTCGTATTGCTTTATCTCCTCCAGCTATAACACCAATTACTTGATTGGAATCTACACCGAAAGTAGGTGGGCATTCAGAAGCATCTACAACCCCAAGTCTTCCACTAGTTCCGGAACCAATGTAGAATAATCTGCCTCCAGATTTGAGTTTTTGGATAACTTTTTCAATTAATTTATTGATATTAAATAATTGCTTTTTGACTGAGTTAGCTACCGAATGGTCCTCATTATTAATGTATCTTGTTAATTGGTCAATTGATTTTTTTTCAAGATCATTGTAGTTTGAGTTTTCCTCTGTAGTTTTATTAAAATCCATTTTGAATAAAGTTAATCAAATAACCCATCAGGAGCATCATCCTTGGATAAATTAAAGGAATCGAACTCAGAAACTCTAAAATAACCCAATGGAAAATTCTCTTGTTTAGTTTGGTTAATGATATTACCTTTTACTATTGCATTAGCGGAGGAGAAAGGTCTTCCTGACTGAGCTCCAGCTTGTGATGTTAAAATATTGAGGTAATTGTAGCAATCTTTTGTGACCCCTGAAAGCTCAATTGTTACAATATCATTAACTTTAAAATATTCTGTTTTGTCTATAAAAAAAGAGAATGTAAATTTATTTCCTTCAATATATGTATCTCTAGCAACTAAATAGTCGAATTTATTATTCAACCCTTTTGGACCGAATTTCCATAAATAATAATTTCCTATTCCGCTAAGATCTGTGAAAGTAACTAGTAGCTCAATTTCATCCTTTTGTAAAGATTTTCTGGATCCAAAAGTTACGGTCTCAATTTTGGGAATTCTTATCAATTTTTCTTTAGAATAATAAATGTTGTTATTATGTTCAACATATAATTCATAATCTGTCTTATGGTCAATTAGTTTTATAGTTTTTTCAAATATTTTTTTTTCTATGTTGTGTTCTAGAAATATTTTTTCATCCTCCAGCATTACATAAGTATTAGCATCACTGATCGAACTATCAGTATTACTAAAATATGGGGTTGTGGATGATAATCTAACAATAATTTCAGCATTTTCATCATTTATTCCTTTCATTATACTTGCATCAATAACCATTCTTTGGTCTTGAAATTCAGTTTCAACTGTGATTATTTTCTCACATGCAGTAAAAAATAAAAAAATTATTAATAAATATTTTGTTCTCATTTAAAATTTAAAATTATAAGTTATACTTGGAACAATTCCAAAAATAGATATTTGAACAGCTTCATTTTTTAATGTTTCACTATTTTCTCTAAAAAAAATAGAGTTAGCATTATCACGATTATACAAATTATAAATTCCAAAGACCCATTCACTATCATATTTTTTTTCCTTTTGTGATTTTAATGTCAAAGAAATATCAAGTCTGTGATAATTTGGAAGTCTTCTAGAGTTTCTTTCACCATAGTTAGGTACAACCAAGTCTAGGTAGGTGTATTGTCCAATCGGGTAGTTGGTTGGTTGACCTGTTTGAAAAATAAAATTTGTATTGAGAGTTAATTTATTTGAAATAATATATTTAGAAACAAAACTAAAATCATGTGTTTTGTCATGTCCTGTATTATACCATTTTCCATTATTTATGCCAATTTCTCTTATGTTCCTTCCAGACGTTTTTTGTTCAGATTTTGATAGGGTATAGGCTAACCAATAATTGTGTACACCTTTATTTTTTTTAAATAAAACCTCCATTCCGTACGCACGTGCAATTCCAGGTAATAAAATTCTTTCAACGGCTTTGTTAGCAACTAAGTCAGCACCATCAATGTAATCTAGCCTATTGCTAATTTTTTTAAAAAATAATTCCGTCTCTAAATTAATTCCATTTTTATTTTGTTTTTTATAACCAATAGCAAATTGATCTAATTTTTGTGGTTTTAAATATGGTCCACTCGGGGCCCAAACATCAAGGGGAGCTGGAGCATTGGTGTTAGATATTAAATGAATGTACTGATTTAATCTATTATAAGATGCTTTTATTGATTGATTTTTGAACTTATATGATAAGTTAACTCTAGGCTCTAAGTTGTAAAATGATTTTATAATTTTTGAATTTTTGATATCTGAAAAATCGCCAAGTTTTGTGGCTTCTCTATATATTCCCAAAGCCTCATCAAATTCAACTGGATTATTATTATAATAACTATTTAAATCATTCTGTCTAAATCTCAAAAACTGGTTTATTCTTAATCCATATCTGACTGAAAAATTATTAGAAACCTTTTGAATAACATCGAAATATAAAGAATTTTCAAGTGCAAATTTTCTTGCAAATTTCTCAAAATTAATTCCAGAATTATTTATTGGATTTATCTCTCCAGGATTAAATTCATAAAAAATAGAATTGATACCATAGTTAAACTGAGTGTTGTTAGAAAAATAATTTTTTAAGTCAAATTTGAAATTCATATTTTTTATTCCAGAATTCCATTTAAATCCTATAAAGTCTAATGTAAGCCCATAGTAATAATCACTAAATATGAGTGAAGTATTGGAGAAAGTTTTTTCATTTATGAGATGGTTCCATCTTAAATTAAAAGTTGAATTTCCATAAATATTTGAGAATGTATTGCTGAGCTTAAATTTATCTCTTCCAAAATAACCAGAAAAATAAATTGTATTATCGTTATTAATTTTAAAATTTGACTTTGTATTTATATCAAAAAAATAAGCTGAATTGTCTATATCAGTAAACTTTAAAAATAAATGAGCATATGATCCCCTCGTAGCAATTAAGTAGGAACCAATATCTTTTTTTAATGGTCCTTCTGCCAAAATTCTGCTGGAAATCACACCAATACCACCATTTAATTTATGCTCTTTACTATTACCATCTTTTTGGAAAACATCCAAGACTGAAGATACTCTACCACCATATGAGGAAGGAATTCCTCCTTTGTAAAGTTTTACATCTTTTATTGCATCAGCATTAAAAATTGAAAACAACCCAAATAAGTGAGATGAATTATAAATAATTGCTTCATCAAAAAGTATTAAATTTTGATCGGCTGATCCTCCTCGAACGTTGAAACCACCAGATCCTTCTCCAGCATTAGAAACGCCTGGTAATAATTGAATTGTTTTTAAAACATCTGACTCGCCAAATAAAACAGGCGTTTGCTTAATTGTTTCACCAGAAATTATATTTAAACTAATTATAGGCTTTGATAAATCAATTTCTTCAGAATTGTTAGTGACTATAACTTCATCTAAAATTTCTACTTCATCTTCAATGTAAAAGTTTTGAGACGTATTTTCAGTTAACTTAATTTTTATTTTTTTTGTTTTAAAACCAACTGAACTAATTGTAATTTCATGGTTGCCTTCTTTTAGAGTTAATGAATAAAATCCATAAGAATTACTAATAACACCAATATTATTTTCAGGTATAACAATATTAGCACCAATAATTAATTCGTTATTATTGATGTTCATTATATAACCGCTTAGGGTAAATTCTTTTTGTGTAAAAGCAAATAATGGAAAAATGATAAGTATGAATTTAAAAAATAATCTTACTCTTTTACACATATATTTATTTAAAGAAATAATTTAAAATAAATAAACAGTTTAATTTATTAATAAATTAGCTAATTTTTGCTTCCAAATTTTTTTGAATTTCGTCTAAAAATTCTTGTGTGTTAAGATAGTGTGGTCTGTCTAAATTTTTACCATGAATAAGTAAGGCAAGATCTTTAGTCATTTTACCGCTTTCAACAGTTTCAATACAGATAGATTCAAGTGTTTTACAAAAATTATCTAAATCAGTGTTATTGTCCAGCTTTGCACGATGTGCTAAACCTCTGGTCCATGCAAAGATTGATGCAATTGGATTTGTAGAAGTTTCACGTCCTTTTTTATGTTCTCTGAAATGTCTTGTGACGGTTCCATGCGCAGCTTCAGCTTCCATTGTTTTACCATCTGGTGTAACGAGAGTTGAGGTCATTAAACCAAGAGATCCAAATCCTTGCGCAACAGTATCAGATTGGACATCACCGTCATAGTTTTTACAAGCCCAAACAAAACCACCTTCCCACTTCATAGCTGCAGCTACCATATCATCAATTAATCTGTGTTCATAAGTAATGCCTACTTCTTTGAATTTTTCTTCAAATTCTGTTACATAAACTTCATGAAATATATCCTTAAATCTACCATCGTATGCCTTTAAAATTGTATTTTTTGTAGATAAATATAATGGCCATTTTTTACTAAGTGCTCGATTCATGCATGATCTGGCAAAACCAAAAATGGATGAATCAATGTTGTACATACTCATTGCTATACCATCTTCTTCAAAATTATATACATCCCAAGTTTTGGTTGGGTCACCATTGTGAGGTGTGAAGGTCATGGTAAGTTTACCTCTGCCATGAGTTACAATATCTGTTGCCTTGTATTGATCTCCAAAAGCATGTCTTCCAATACAAATGGGTTTTTTCCAGCCTTGAACATATCTGGGAATATTATTCATAATTATTGGTTCCCTAAAAACAGTTCCTCCCACGATATTTCTTATAGTACCGTTAGGAGATTTCCACATTTTCTTAAGTGTAAATTCTTTTACTCTGTCTTCATCAGGTGTAATAGTAGCACATTTAATACCAACATTATACTTTTTTATGGCTTCTGCAGAGCTAACGGTAACTTTATCATCTGTAAAGTCTCTATTTTTAATGCTTAAATCATAGTATTTTATATCTAGCTTTAAATAGGGAAGTATTAGCTTTTTCTTTATAAAATCCCATATAATTCTAGTCATTTCATCCCCGTCAAGTTCAACTACGGGTTTCTTAACAATAATTTTTTTCATTACAAATATTGTTTAACTCTTAATTTCCTTAATTCTTGCCTTTTTTCCTCTGAGTTTTCTAAAATAAAATATCCTAGATCTTCTAACTTTACCCTTTTTATTGATTTCAATCTTTCGGATAGAAGGCAGGTTAATAGGAAAAATTCTTTCAATGCCTATAGTTCCAGACATTTTTCTTATTGTGAATGTTTTTGTGAGACCAGATCCTTTTATCTGAATAACAACTCCTTTAAAAAACTGGGTTCTAACTTTTTCACCTTCTCTAATTTCGTAAAAAACAGTAATTGTATCACCTGACTTGAAAGTGGGAAACTCTTTTTTTGTTACAAATTCATTTTCAACGAATTTAACTAAAGATTCCATAAGTGTGAGATTTAAATTTAATTAAAGTAACGTTCACGATTATCGTCAGCGGTTAAATTAATTGGATTGCGAATTTACTATTTTTTTTCAACACTTAGAAATTTAACCATTTAAAAGATCTGGTCTTATTTTTTTTGTTCGCTCCATTGCCTTTTTATCTCTCCAATTTTCAATTTTTTTTTCATTCCCTGACAATAAAACATCCGGTACTTCTAAATTCTCAAAATTTGCCGGTCTTGTGTAAACAGGTGGAGCTAAAATACCATCTTGGAATGAATCTGATAGTGCTGAGGTTTCATCATTTAGAACTCCTGGAATAAGACGTATTATTGAGTCACATAAAACTGCTGCAGGTAGTTCGCCACCAGAGAGAACGTAATCACCAATAGATATTTCCATAGTAATAAACTCATCTCTAACCCTTTGATCAACACCCTTGTAATGCCCGCAAAGTATCATGAGATTTCCTGAAATAGATAGTTTATTAGCAATACTTTGATTTAAAATTTGGGCATCTGGTGTCATATATATAATTTCGCTGTAATTTCTTTCATTTTTTAGAGAACATATACAATTTTTTATAGGTTCAATCATCAAAACCATCCCTGAGCCACCTCCATATTGATAATCGTCTATTTGTTTTTTGTTACTATTTGTATAATTTCTTAAATCATGGATTCTAATATCTACTATATTTTTTTCTACAGCTCTTTTTATTATAGATGCACTGAACGGACTATCTATTAATTTTGGTAAAGCAGTTATTATATCAATTCTTAGCATTTTACTCAAATATCAACTTTTCCTTCTCACCAGTTGGACTTATAAATGTCATTTGGTTTATTTTATTATCATTCATAAATCTATAAATATCTTTGGTGCTGTATATCTTTTCTCCATTTATGTCAATTAAAACATATCCCGGGGCAACACCCATTCTGTAAAGAGTGTTATTCCTATGATTTAGAACTTTAACTCCGTTTTCTATTCCAAGTTCCTTTAGCTCTTCTTTTGAAATATTCTTAAGCTGCATTCCATAAAAGTCAATATTCTCATTTTTTTGAAGTTTGACTTTTAATTTTAATTTTTTTCCATCTCTTTCGATGCCTACTAAGACAACGTCACTAGGTCTTTTTGTGCTTAAGTAACCAGAAAGGTCAGAAAATTTTGAAATTTTAATATTATCTAAACTTAAAATTACATCCCCTTTTACTATTCCGGCAATAGCAGCACCCATTGTAGGTTCAACATCGTTAACATAAAACCCTTCTGTAAGAGAAATACTTAATTCATCAGCATTTCTTGAGTTTAATCCAACTCCAGTAACACCAAGTAGTCCTTTTTGAACATTTCCAAATTCAATAATATCTTCAAATATTTTTCTAGCAACATTACTGGGGACAGCAAAAGAATAACCAACAAAACCACCAGTTCCACTAGTAATTGCTGTATTGATGCCAATTAAATCTCCATTTGTATTTACAAGCGCACCTCCACTATTACCAGAATTTACAGCAGCATCAGTTTGAATAAAAGATTGATTTTTTGAATCATAATCATTTAAATCCCTTGATTTTGCACTAATAATACCTGCTGTAACAGTTGAGGTTAAATTATAGGGGTTACCAACTGCTAAAACCCATTCTCCAATTTTAGTTTGATCTGAGTCAGCAAATCTGATGTAAGGGAAAGTTTCATCACTGTCAATTTTGAGTACAGCAATATCTGCAACTTCATCTTTTCCAATTAACTCAGCTTTGTAGGACTTATTATTGTTTGTGGTTACTTCAATTGTAGTAGCACTTTCAATCACATGATTATTGGTAATAATGTATCCATCTCTTGAAATAATAACTCCTGAACCCATACCAACTCTTGTTCTGTCTCCAGGTGAATCATTGAAGTAATCCCATATTGAAGATGATCTACTAGATACGCTTGTGTTTTTAACGTGAACTACAGAATTAATTGTCTTTTCTGCTGCAAGAGTAAAATTTATATTATTACTAGGTGTTTGTACAGTACTTGGGTTGAAAGATATATTAACCAATTTATCTTTTGAAGATAAATTTGTTTTTTCAAAGTCATGATCAAATAAAACATTATGCATGTAGAGTGTAAGGATTCCAGTAATTAGAGCAACAGTTAGGGTATAAAGTAATTTTTTCATTTTAATTATTTTTATCAAAATTATATTTTTAAATTTTATTGTGATTATATTTTAACTTCAATTTAACAGCATTTAATATATATATATTTGCAACAACTATTCCAAATGAAAATAAAATTTCAAAAATATCAAGGAACAGGAAATGATTTTATAATAATTAATAATATTAAATTAAATTTTCCTGAATTAGAATCCGATTTAATCAAAAAATTATGTTCTAGAAAATTTGGTGTTGGCTCTGATGGTTTAATTCTTATAAATCCCTCAGAAAATACTGATTTTGAAATGATCTATTTCAATTCTAATGGTAAATTAGGCTCATTATGTGGTAATGGCGCCAGATGTTCAGTTATGTTTGGATATGAAAATAAAATTATTAATTCCAAAACAATTTTTTCATCATGTCACGGTAAACACAAGGCAACAATTATCAATAATGAAATATTTTTAAGTATGCTAGACGTTGATGATTTACAGTTATATAAAAATGATATATTATTGAACACAGGGTCTCCACACTACGTAAAAATTGTTCAAGATCTTGAAAATTATGATGTGTTAAATAATGGAAAGAAAATTAGGAATAGCCCCAATTTCAAAAATAATGGAATTAATGTAAATTTTGTACAAAAAATATCTGAAGATACCTTTAAAGTAAGAACTTATGAAAGAGGAGTAGAAAATGAAACGCTCTCCTGCGGAACAGGTGCCACAGCAAGTGCAATTGCAATGAATTTTTTAAAAAAAACCAATTCAGAAAAAATTAAAATTAAAACAATTGGCGGTGAACTAAATGTCAAATTCAAAACAAATAACAAATCCTATAAAAATATTGAATTGAGTGGGCATGTGTCCAAGGTTTTCAGTGGTGAAATTAAAGTTTAAATGAAACACAAGATTAATAATAAAGTTTTCGGGTTAGTATTTGGGATGCTCTTGTTAATAGGAACAATGTTATTATACGAACATTACAAAACTTTTTATTCAAAAAATACAAATTTTGTTGACGACGAAGTTTTTTTATTCATTCCAACTGGAACCGGCGAATTAAAATTAAAGAAGCAGATAAGTCCATATCTCGTTGACACATTGACATTTTTTAAAGCTGCTGAAAAAAAAAATTATTTTAATAATATAAAAGCTGGAAAATTTCAAATTCAAAAAGATTTCTCAAACAATGATATAATTAATTCCTTAAGATCACAAAACATTCCTGTAAGGTTAACTTTTAATAATATTGAAAGACTTGAAGATTTAGCATCAAAAATCTCTAAAGTAATCGAGGCTGATAGCTTAAGTTTAATGAAATCGTTTTTTGAAACTGATTTTTTATTAAATAATCAATTAACAAAAGAATCAGTTTTTGCAATTTTCTTACCAAACACTTACGAATTTTATTGGAATACGAACTCTGATCAATTTAGAGACCGTATGCTAAACCAATTTAATATTTTTTGGAATTCAAAAAGGTTAAAAAAGGCTGATTTAATTGATATGTCACCTGTTGAGGTTTCTGTTTTAGCCTCCATTGTCCAGCGAGAAACCCCAAAACCAGATGAAAGACCTACAATATCTGGTGTTTATATGAATAGGATAAAAAAAAGAATGAAACTCCAGGCTGATCCAACTGTCATTTACAGTATCAAAGAAAAAAAAGGATTTGATATTAAAATTAGAAGAGTTTTATATAAAGATTTAAAAATAAATTCACCATATAATACTTATAAATATAGGGGGCTACCCCCTGGACCCATTTACATGCCTGATTTAAACTCAATTGAATCTGTATTAAATACGGAAAAACATAATTATTTATTTTTTGTTGCGGATATTAGTCGACCAGGTTATCATATTTTTGCAGAAAATCTCTACCAACACAACAGAAATAAAAAACAATATACTTCTTGGCTAAGAAAAAATAAGATCAGAAGATAATATATTGATTATCAGATAATTAAAATTTTATGTATGTTTGCCACATTTTTTAAAAACTGCTTATGATTAATAATTATTTTTTAAATGTAGTTTTTTTGTTAATGTTTTTACTTTTGGGTAGTTCGTATATGCCTTTGCTTACACCAGCTACTACATCACCTTATAAACTAGACTATGGTGTTTCAAAATTTTCATATCCAAAATCTCTTGACATCATACACTTACAACAAGATTTTACAGGTTTTAAAGAGTTTTTAGGATTCAAAGAGTCTGGAGGTTCTTATTATAGAATTAATAAATTTGGATATATGGGGAAATATCAATTTAACTTGAACACATTAAAAATGTTCAAAGTTAGGAATTCGAAAGACTTTATGAATAACCCTGAGTTGCAAGAGAAGGTTTTTCTAGCTAACTGCCAAAGAAATAAATGGATTTTAAGAAGAGATATAAAATGGTTCGTTGGTACTAAAATTAATGGAACAGAAATATCTGTTTCTGGAATCTTAGCAGCTGCTCATTTAGCCGGACCCGGAAATGTAAAAAAATATCTAAGAGGAAATGGCAAGGAAGATCCAAAAGATGCGTTTGGGACGTCCATAAGCAAATACATGGATATATTTAAAAACTATGATATTTCTTCACTAAGAGCCGTCAAAAAGCCTAGGGTTTAGAGTCAATTAAAAATATACATGGTGATTTGTTCAGATCAATATTATTTTTTGACCATTTATTTACATAATTAGTTTTAATAAATTCCTTTTCTAGAGTTAAATTTGCAGCAATACACAATCTGGTATTTGCTTTTAAACTAATTAATAAGTCCTTCATTAAACTATTATTTCTGTATGGTGTTTCCATAAAAATTTGGGTTGCAAATAATGACTTTTTTTCCAAATATTTAATTGTCTTTTTTCTTTCTTTTTTATCAATCGGTAAATACCCATTGAATTTAAATTGTTGACCATTCATACCTGATGCCATTAGTGCTAAAAGAATCGATGATGGTCCCACCAATGGAACAACACAGATGTTTTTTTCATGTGCAATGGATATTAAGTTAGAACCCGGATCAGCAATAGCTGGACATCCTGCGTCAGAAATTAATGCAACATCAAAACCATTTTGACATGGATTCAAAAATTCATCAATTTTGAAAATGTCGCTTTTTTTGTTTAGTATTCTAATATTTATTAATGACTGATCTTTAATTGGATTTATTTTTTTTATAAAAGATCTGCCAACTTTTTCATTTTCAAAAATGAAATATTGAATTTTACTAATTAAAGAAATGAAGTTTTCATCGAAATTGAAAAGAGATTGGTCTCCTAAAAAATTTGGAGCAAGGTAAATTTTTCCCTTTTTCAAAATGTAGTTAGATCTTTAAATTAGACGGTAAACTTTTTGGAAAGGTCTTCGACATATTTTCTAAACTGCTTATCTGTGAATGACAAGTTATCAACCGTTTTACAAGCATGTAGTACTGTTGCATGATCTCTGTGGCCAATTTGTGAGCCAATACTAGCTAATGATGCCTTTGTATATTTTTTTGCAAAAAACATTGCAAGTTGTCTGGCTTGAACAATGTGTCTTTTTCTAGTTTTAGATTGTAATGTTGAAACATCCATTTGGAAATACTCAGAAACAATTTTCTGTATGTAGTCAATTGAGACTTCTCTTTTGGTATTTTTAACAAATTTATCAACGACATTTTTTGCTAAATCAATTGTTATTTCTTTTTTGTTGAAAGATGATTGGGCAATTAACGAGATAATAGCACCTTCAAGTTCTCTGATGTTTACCTTAATATTCTTTGCAACGTAATCTATAATGTCATCAGAAATTTCAACTCCATCTCTAAATAATTTATTTTTTAATATTGAAACTCTGGTTTCATAGCTAGGTTTTTGAAGTTCAGCTGAAAGACCCCATTTAAATCTTGATAAAAGTCTTTGTTCAATATCTTGCATATCAACTGGAGCCTTGTCAGATGTCAAAATAACTTGTTTGCCGTTTTGGTGAAGGTGATTAAAAATATGAAAGAAGACATCCTGTGTTCCTGTCTTGCCAGAAAAAAATTGAACATCATCAATAATTAAGACATCAATTATTTGATAAAAATGAATAAAATCATTTCTGTTATTTTTCTTTACAGAATCAATGTATTGTTGTGTGAATTTTTCAGCAGAAATATATAAGACAGTTTTGTCTGGAAATTTTTCTTTTACGTTAACTCCGATAGCATGAGCTAAATGAGTTTTACCTAAACCAACACCACCAAATATAAGCAGAGGGTTAAATGAAGTGCCACCAGGCTTGTTTGAAACGGCTAAACCAGCTGACCTAGCCAATCTGTTTGCATCACCCTCTAAAAAATTATCAAAATTATAATTAGGATTTAATTGCGATTCTATCTTCAAGTTTTTGATTCCTGGGATAACAAAAGGATTTCTTAGTTCAGTATTTAAATTACCGAGTGGAACGTTAACTCTTTGAGAAGGTATGTTGGATTTATGTTGACTTGGTATCTTTTCAGTAAAAGGCTTCAAGTTACCAAACGTATTTTCCATTTTAATGATGTAGACTAATCTTGCCTTACTACCCAATTCTTTTGTTAGTGCAAGTTTAAGTAGTTTAACGTAATGCTCTTCAAGCCACTCGTAAAAGAATTTACTTGGAACTTGTACATTTAAAATATTACCATCTAATTTTATGGGTTTGATAGGTTCAAACCAAGTTTTGTAAGCCTGGGTTTGTATGTTATCCTTGACAAATTTGAGACAATTATTCCATACAGATTCAGCTGATAACATTAAACTAGGTATATTTTTGGTTAAAAAATTTAACAATAAAATTGAAAAAAATTATTGTTAACTAACAACTAACAAATATGTACAAATTTTTATAAAAAAAAAATCATTTTGCTATTGAATTTTAATTTTTTTTTTTCGATATTATTGAAGATCAAAATTGTCTAAATAAAACATAAAAAAGACTGAAAAATACAATAGAAATAAAAGTTAGATATAGTGAAACTGATCAAATGTCATTTGTATATCACGGAAATTATGTAAAATATTTTGAAATGGGAAGAATCAGCTGGTTAAAAAAACTAGGCTTTTCATACAAGAAAATGGAAAATGAGGGTATTTTACTTCCTGTTATTGACTTGAAAATAAATTTTAAAAAACCAGCTCTATTTGATGATAATTTATATTTAACTACAAAATTAATTCGTTTGCCCTCATACATGATTGAATTTGAATATGAAATTTTAAAAAATAAAGAGTTAATAACTAATGGTTATACTAAACTTATTTTTTTATGTGCAGAAAAAAATAAGCCTATGCGTTGTCCACAGAAAATTCTAGAAAAATTAAAGGGGGTAGATAATTTTTAGAACATCATCATCTATTTTTTTAGTATTGAAAATCTTTCCTTCAATTTTTGGAGAGGAGATACCTCCTCCCAACATTCGTTTATTTGTAAAAACCCTTGCCTCATCCCAAAGATTTGTATTAATAAAGCTTTCAAGAGTTTTTTTTCCTCCCTCCACGATTACTGATTGTATTTTATTTTGATATAGAACTTTAATAATTTCTTTTGCAAGCGGATTATTTATATTAATATTTTTTCTAGAAATTTTGATAGTTTTAGCATCTGAATTGAAAACATTAAAATCTTTGTTCAATTCATCGTTTGGATCAATTACTATTCTGACAGGATTATTGCCCTCCCAATGTCTTACATTCAATCTAGGGTTATCATTTATAACAGTATTATACCCAACTAAAATAGCATTTTCCATTGATCGCCATTTGTGGACTAGTTGTCTGCTTTTTTTCGTGCTTATCCACTTATTTTTTGATTTGGTGACATTTTTATTGCCAATAAAATTGTCTTTAGATTCAGCCCACTTTAAAATTATGTAAGGTCTTTTCTTTTCATGAAAACATAAAAAATTTTTATGTAATTCCATGCATTCTTTTTCAAGTACACCTGTTATTACGTTTATATTATTTTTTTTTAATTCTAAAATACCCTTTCCTTTAACTTTTTCACTGGTATCGATAGTTCCTACAACAACAATTGGAAATCTACTTTTTATAATTGCTTGAGAACACGGAGGGGTTTTTCCGTGATGACAACATGGCTCTAACGTAACATATAATGTAGATTTTTCTAATATTTTTTTATTACGAACTTTATCTATTGCATTAATTTCAGCATGATTCCCACCATATTCACTACTGCAAGCTTCAGCAATAATTCTATTTTCATAAACAATTACACATCCTACACATGGGTTTGGATAAGCTGTTCCATATGCTTTTCTAGCGATGTCTATGCACCTTGACATGAATAGGTTATGAACGATATTATTTTTCATTTTACAAGAATTAAATAATTTATATGATGTATATTGATATTACAAAATTAATCTAAAAATGACAGATACAAAGGATTGGATTATTAGAGAAATATCAGAAAAGGATAATAAAAGTATGGAAAGAGTTTTGATATCAGTGATGAAAGAATTTAATGTTCCAGCTGAAGGTACAGCACTTAGTGACCCCGAACTCAAGAAGATGAGTAAAGCTTACTCAAAAAAAAAAAGCATTTATTATGTGCTAGAGAAAGCTAATAAAATTTATGGTGGAGCAGGAATTTCTAAATTAAGAGATACAAAACAAAATATTTGTGAGTTACAGAAAATGTATTTTTTAAAAGAAGCCAGGGGGATTGGTTTAGGCAATAAGATTATAAAAATTTGTTTAGAAAGAGCAGCTGAATTTGGATATGAGTCTTGCTACATAGAAACAATGGTAAACATGAAATCAGCACAAAAATTATATTTGTCTAAAGATTTTAAATATTTGAAGAAACCAATGGGAAATACGGGCCACTCATCATGCCCAGTATGGATGTTAAAAATTTTATAAATGAAATTATCTGATTTTAAGATTTTGTTTTATGACAAGCTCAAATTTACTATTGAACATAACGAACTCAATGAGTTTTTTTTCTGGCTAATAAATTTTTATTGTGGGATTGATAGGCTCAAATATGTTATGGATTCAAATCTTGTTTTGAGTAATATCCAGGAAACTAATCTTTTAAAATCCATTGAACTTATTAAATCAAATATGCCAATTCAATACGTAATTGGGGAAACTGAATTTATGAATTTAAGATTTTTGGTTAATAAAAACGTACTTATTCCTAGACCTGAGACTGAGGAGTTGGTGTCTTGGATATTAATGGAAAAATTAAATAATAAAGCAATACTTGATGTAGGAACTGGAAGTGGTTGTATTGCAATTTCATTATCTAAGTTTTCAGAATCATCAAATGTTACTGCATGGGATATTAAAAAGAAAATTATCGATTTAGCAAAAAAAAATGCATTATTAAATGAGGTTGAAGTTTTTTTTGAATTAGAAGATATTAGATCTGTTAAGTCAAAGAAAAAATTTGATATAATTGTATCAAATCCACCTTATATTTGTAAAATAGAAAAAAGCAAAATGAAAAAAAATGTTTTACATTTTGAACCTCATATTGCTTTATTTGTTGAGGATAATGATCCATTATTTTTCTATTCGATGATACTTAATCATGCAAAAAAAAACCTAAAAAAAAATGGGAAGATTTTTCTTGAGATTAATGAGAATAAAACTAAACCAGTTTTAAAACTTTTGGAAAATAAAGGTTTTACAAACATTGAATTAAAACAAGATTTTCGGGGAAAAGATCGCATGGTAAAGGCTTTTATATGAAATCAGCTAAAGACAAAATTGAAAAATTAAGAGACGAGTTGCATAAGCATAATTATTTCTATTACATAAAGGATAGACCAATAATTAGTGACTACGATTTTGATATAAAATTAAAAGAGCTCATAAATTTAGAAAATCAATTTCCTCAGTATTATGATGTCAATTCTCCAACACAGAGAGTAGGTGGTAGCATTGCAAAATTTTTTAACAGTGTCAAACATCAGTTTCCTATGTATTCACTGGATAATTCTTATTCAAAAGAGGATCTAATTTTATGGACAGATAGGCTGTATAAAAACTTAAACTCGAAACAAATTAATTATTTATGTGAATTAAAATTTGATGGAGTATCAATTAATTTGACTTATGAAAATGGTTTTTTAACCAAAGCTGTAACAAGAGGAGATGGGGTACAAGGAGATGATGTAACAGAAAATATTAAAACAATAAAAACTATTCCATTGAAATTAAATGGTAAAAACTATCCAAAGTCATTTCAAATTAGAGGAGAAATAATTATTGGTAAAAAAGATTTTAAAACTCTTAATAAAAATCGTGCTAAAATAGGTTTAGATAATTACATGAACCCAAGAAATACTGCATCTGGAAGTTTAAAATTACAAGACAGCACTGAAGTTGCAAAAAGACCATTAAAATGTTTTTTATACCAAATAGTTAGCAAAGAAAATTTCGGAGATTCACAAAATGAAAATTTAAAACATGCTTATGAGTGGGGGTTTAATATTTCCAAAACTTATAAAAAATGTGAAAATATAAATGAGATAATGGATTTTATCAACAATTGGGAGATTAAAAAAGATGAATTAGATTTTGAAATTGATGGAATTGTAATTAAAGTAAACAGTATTCAACAACAAAAAGATCTTGGATTTACCTCTAAATATCCAAGGTGGGCTATTGCTTACAAATACAAAACTGAACAAATTTCAACTAAACTTCTAAGTGTATCTTACCAGGTAGGTAGAACAGGAGCTATTACACCAGTTGCTAATTTAAGTCCTGTTTTAATAGGTGGCACTACCGTTAAGAGAGCTTCTTTGCATAATCAAGATCAAATTGAAAAATTAGATCTGCATTTATACGATAATGTTATAATAGAAAAGGGTGGTGAAATCATACCTAAAATTGTTTCTGTAGAAATTAGTAAAAGAGAGACCAGTCAGAAAAAAATTGAATTTATAAAAAATTGTCCCTCTTGTTTTGAAATAATTCAAAAAAAAGAATCAGAAGCACAACATTATTGTCTTAATTATTATAATTGTCCACCACAAATTATTGGAAGAATTCAACATTTTGTATCCAGAAAAGCAATGGATATCGATGGTATTGGAAATGAAACTATTGATTTATTGTTTAGAAGTGGCCTGATTCGAAATTATTTTGATTTGTATAAACTTAAAAGAGAAAATTTGATCCAACTTGAAAGAATGGCTGAAAAATCTGTGGATAATATATTTAAAGGTTTGGAAGACTCAAAAAAAATTGGATTTGATAGAGTTTTATTTGCTTTAGGAATAAGGTATGTAGGACAAACTGTTTCAAAAAAAATTGTCAAGCAATTTAAAAGTATCGATAAACTAATTCAATCATCTAAAGAGGATTTAGTTCAAGTTAACGAGATTGGTGAAAGAATATCTGAGAGTTTAATTGAGTTTTTTAGTATTCCTGAAAATATTGAGTTAATAGAAAATTTAAAAGATGTTGGTTTACAGTTTGAGCAATTAGAGAATTCATCTGTTGGTAATAATTCATTATCAAATAAATCATTTGTTATTTCGGGTGTATTTAAAAAGAATTCAAGAGAAGAAATAAAAAGATTAATTGAAACAAATGGAGGAAAATCTTTATCATCAATTTCATCCAAAACTGATTATTTAATAGGCGGTAACAATATTGGTCCAAAAAAAATGAATAAGGCTAATAAATTAAAAATTCAAATTATAAGTGAAGATGAATTTTTAGAACTAATTGATAGTTAAACGTTCAAGTTTTTGGAAAAATTATAATTTAAGTTAGAACTCAAATAAAAATCAATTTTTCCCATATTTAATCCGAAACAACCAACTTGATTAATCATTACTTTTTTTCCAATTAAATTATCTGTTATTAATGGTTGTTCCATAAATGTGTGAGAGTGTCCTCCAATTATTAAATCAATATCTTTAGTTTTCTTTGCCAAATTTAAGTCACATATTTTTCCATCCATGTATCCAGTATCATAGCCTAAGTGAGATAAACAAATAATTATATCACAATTTTCATCATTTTTAAGTCGTTTTGTCATTTCAAAACTGATTTCAATTGGATCCAAATATTTAACTCCTTGATATAATTTTTTATCTACCAACCCTTTTAGTTCAATTCCAATTCCAAAAATTCCAATTTTAACATCGTTCAGTTCAAAAATTTTAAAATTTTCAACTTTGTTTTCTAGTGGTGTGTTTTTTAGGTCATAGTTAGAATTTAAAAATGGAAAATTTGCATATTCCATTGATTTTGCAAGTTGTTTAACCCCATTATCAAATTCATGATTACCTAGAGTTGCAGCATTGTAACCAAGTTCATTCATTAATTTTAATTCAATTTCACCTTTAAAAAAATTAAAATAGGGTGTGCCTTGAAATATATCTCCTGCATCAAGAATTAAAGTGAAAGGATTATCTTTTTTTATATCATTAATCAATTTAGCTCTGGCAATTACACCTCCTCTAGATGGGTTAAACGAGTCATCTTTTGGGAACGGGTCAATATGACTGTGTACATCGTTTGTATGTAAAATTGTAATTTTTTTATTTTTTAAAATTTCATTTCCAAAATTTGGTAATGGAAAGCCTAGTCCAAATATGGTTGAACCAATAATTTTATTAATAAAATGTCTTCTTTTCATCAAAAACGAACTATTCTTTCATCAATGCCGCTAACAATGGTATCTTTTTTTAAAATGTAATCAATTAAAATTTCGCGAATTCCTATTTCAAGATCAAATTTTTGTATGGGATTCTTAAAAAAAAACATATTGTCATTACCCTCAATTAAAAAATCCGATGTCAAAACGTAATAATTGTTTTTAGAATTAAATTTTTCCCCCCCTATTAAGACTTTGTCAATTTTATTTTTATCAAATTTTAACTTTATTCCAGAAACTGGATGAGCAATATTTTCTTGATTCAAAAAATTAATTAATTCTAATACTTTATTTCCGTTAATTTTAGCGACAACGGCTTTATTATCAAAGGGCATTATGGAAAATAAGTTATTTTTTGTTATTGGTCCCTGATTTAGGTTTGATCTAATACCTCCGAAATTTAAAATGCAAAAATCAATATCTTTAAAATATTTTTCTTTAAACACTTTATTGGATTCATAAATCATAATATCGGCTATTAAATTACCTAATGAAGAATTTAATTTTCCATCCTTTTTTGTTAGTGTTAAATTACAATATCCAATTGTATCTTGAAGGTATTGGATTTTTTCTCTGTATGGTTTAATTATTTCATTTAGTTTATTATTTTTATTGTCGATTCCTTTTATATTTAGATTTTTCCCTTCAATTTTTTCAATGTGATTGTTGTTGTTTTCACATGAAATTAAAAAAGAAGTAAAAGTGAAAATTAAGAGAACAAGTGAGATAAAAAATGTCTTAAAACTAGTTTTCAATTTTGAAAAATGTAAATTTACCAGATATTTAAAGATATGATTTTTAAGTCTTTCCATAATAAATTGTTAAATAAAAAAATACACAATTCTTTATTAAGGTTATCAAAAGAAAATAGAAATAAACCAAAAAAAATAAAAACCCTCGCATGTATTGTAGATCCTTCATTATCAATTTCAGTGGATAACTTTATTGATTTATCTCACTCCATTAATTTACAAGAAAAAGATCTTAAAATTATTACTTATCAGGAAAACAAAAATTCATTCAATGTTTTTTCTAGTATGAATATAACACCATCATGTGTCACATATTTTGGTAATTTAGATGGTAAAGATTCGCTTGAGTTTATTTCATTTGAATATGATATGTTAATTAATTTTTTTAAATCAAATAAGTTCCTTACTCTATTGTCAAGTAAGACAAAAGCAAATTTTCGAGTGGGTTTTGATTCTGTAAATTCTGATTTAAATGATTTAATATTTTCTGAAAAACTAAAAAAATACTCAGAATTTAAATATGAACTAATTAAATATCTCAAAATGATAAAATGAATACTTTATTAAGTAAACTTAAAGGTACCGGAGTTGCATTGATAACCCCTTTTAAATCTGATTTTTCGATTGATTATGATTCTATAAAGAAAGTTGTGGATCATGTAATTAGTGGTGGTGCTAATTATCTAGTTGTTCACGGAACAACAGGTGAAACATCTACACTTTCTGAAGACGAAAAAGTAGAAACTAGAAAATGCTTTTTAAAAGCTAATAACAATAGATTGCCAATAATTATTGGTATGGGTTCAAATTCTACAAATTCACTTATTAACTATATTAATGAATCTAATTTAAATGGTTTTTCTGCAATTCTCTCTGTAGTACCATATTATAATAGGCCTTCTCAAGATGGACTTTTTCAACATTTTTCTAATGTTGCAAATGCATCTCCTCTTCCTATAATTCTTTATAATGTGCCCTCAAGAACAAGTTGTAACATGGATCCAACTACAACTTTAAAATTATCAAAAAATAAAAATATAATTGGAATAAAAGAGGCTAACTCTGATATTACTCAAATCAGTTTTTTAATAAATAATAGTAATGAGGACTTTTTGATAATATCTGGTGATGACGAGTCAGCATATAAAAGTGTTTTATCTGGAGCTGACGGAGTTATTTCTGTGGCTGCCAACGCATTTCCAAACTTATTTTCAAAAAAAATCAATTCAGCATTAAATGGAAATAGTATAAAAACAAATGAATTTTTTGAAAAAATTAATCCATTTATTAAACTAATTTATGAAGAAGGAAATCCAACAGGAATTAAATCAGCAATGTTTGAATTAGGTTTGTGTGAAAATATTTTAAGATTACCTTTGGTCTCATCTTCTAATGATTTAAGTTTTAATATTAAAAACTTTATTTCTAATTCTTAGCTTAAGTTTTTATATTTACTGTCAAAATTATTGCACACTTATGTTTAATAAATATCTTAGATTTATTTTGTTATCATTTTTCTTTTGTTCCTGTAATGAATACCAAAAAGTATTAAAGAGTGAGGATATAAAGATTAAATACGATTTAGCTGAAGAATTTTACGAAAACCAAGATTTTAGAAGAGCGAAGAGATTATTTGAGCAAATTAAACCGAAGTACAGAGGAAAACCACAAGGAGAAAGAATAACCTTTTTTTATGCAAATTGCCTTTTAAATACTAAAAGTTACATGCTAGCTGCCTATGAGTTTGAAAGTTTTACAAAGGCATATCCTTTGAGTCAAAAAGTTCAAGATGCAAAATTTTTATCTGCCTTCTCATACTACAAACTCTCCCCAAACCACAGTTTAGATCAGACTGAAACTTTTGAGGCTATTGATAAATTACAAGATTTTATTAATTCATATCCTAATTCTGAAAGAATGTCTAGTGCTAACGATCTTGTTCAAGAATTAAGGGAAAAGATGGAATTTAAAGCATTTGAGATTGCAAAGCAGTATAATACTATAAGAGATTATAAATCTGCAATAATTGTCCTAGATGATTTTATTTCAGATTATCCAGGAACACCATACCGTGAAGATGCTCTTTTTTATTTATTAGATTCTTCATATGAATTGGCAGTAAACAGTATCGATGCAAAAAAAGAAGAAAGATTATTGGATGCAAAAAAAATATTTAATGAGTTACTTGATACATATCCAGAATCTAAGTATTCAGAAAAATCTAAAAAACTTATGGATACAATAGAAAAAGAAATTAGTACATTTGCAAACTAATAATTTTTTAAAAAAGTTATATTATGGATTTTAAAAAGACAACTGCTCCCTTAAATACGACAACTTATGATAGAAATCTAGTAGATAAAAAAACAGATAATATTTATGAAGCTATTTCTATTATTTCAAAAAGAACTGTTCAAATTAATGAAGAAATAAAAAAAGAGTTGTTAGAAAAGTTGGAGGAATTTGCTAATCCAACAGAAAGTCTTGATGAAATTTTCGAAAACAAGGAACAGATTGAAGTCTCAAAATTTTATGAAAAGCTGCCAAAAGCACATGCAATGGCTATTGAAAATTGGTTATCTGAAAAAATCTATTACAGAAATACCGAAATCAAATAATTAAGATGTCCATTCTAAATGGAAAAAAAGTTCTTCTAGGAATTTCGGGTGGTATCGCCGCTTATAAATCAGCAATTTTAGTCAGGTTACTTATTAAATCAGGTGCAAAGGTTCAGGTAATAATGACACCTAATTCAAAAAACTTTGTTACTCCACTTACACTTTCAACTCTATCAAATAATGAAGTTCATTCTGAATTTTTTGATAAAGAAAAAGATAATAAGGTTTGGAATAATCATGTTGAAATGGCTATGTGGGCAGACTATTTTGTTATTGCTCCTGCGACATCAAATACATTATCAAAAATGGCTAATGCCAGAGCCAATAATTTATTAATTGCTACTTATCTTTCAGCAAAATGTCCTGTTTTTTTTGCTCCAGCTATGGATTTAGATATGCATAAAAATAAAGCTAATCAAACTAACATAAATACATTGATCAATCATGGAAATATCCATATACCCGTTGATTCAGGATTTTTAGCCAGTGGTTTGGAGGGTGAGGGGCGCATGAAAGAACCTTCAGAAATTGTTGAATTCATGACTCAATATATAATTAGTAAAAAAAAATTATATGGAAAGAAAGTTTTGATAACAGCTGGACCAACTTATGAACATATTGATCCAGTTAGATTTATTGGAAACTTTTCTAGCGGAAAAATGGGATTCTCATTAGCCAAAGCTGCTGCAGATCTTGGAGCAACAGTTTTCTTAGTCACTGGACCCTCAAGTCTTTTTTTAGAAAATAAATTAATTGAACGAATTGATGTTATTTCAGCGGATGAAATGTTTGACCACACTTCAAAATTATTTAAAGAATGTGATATTGCTATTTTATCTGCTGCTGTTTCCGATTTTAAGCCAAAAAAAGTAGAAAAAAATAAAATTAAAAAAGAAAATTTAAAAAAAATGCCTCTTAATTTAATTCCAACTATTGATATTTTAAAGAGTTTGGGTGATCAAAAAACCGACCAAATTTTGATAGGCTTTGCATTAGAAACTGAAAATCCTATGAAAAATGCAATAAATAAAATAAAACAAAAAAATTTGGATGCCATCGTACTAAATAATCTAAATCATAAAGGAGCAGGGTTTAATTCTGATACTAATAAAATTACCTTTATTAACAAGAATAATGATTACACACATTATAAATTAAAAACAAAAGATAACGTCTCAATAGATATATTTGATCAAATTTTGAATATGATTCATGAATAAATTTTTTTACTTATTTATTATTTTAATCTCTTGTTTAAACTTATATTCTCAGGATATTAACGTTAATGTCATGGTTAACTCCAATCAAATTAGCCAGACAAACAAATCTGTTTTCACAAATCTTGAAAAATCCATAGCATCACTTATAAATTCTAGATCTTGGTCAGCCAATAATCTTACAAAAATTGAAAGACTTAATTTAAATGTTTTAATAAATATTGTTTCTTACTCTAACAACTCTTTTTTAGCAAATTTTGAATTTCAATCTTTAAGACCCGTTCTAAATTCAACTTACCAAACTCCATTATTTAATTATGTTGATAATAATGTTGAGTTCAAGTATGAGGAATTTGAGACATTATATTACGCTGATAATCAGTTTAGTTCAGATTTGGTGTCACTTATTTCATTTTATATCAACATCATTGTTGGAATTGACAATGATTCATTTATTCAAAATTCAGGAAATCCATATTATAATAAAGCACAAGAAATTCTAAATCTAGCAAGTCAAAGCAGCTTCTCAAATTCATGGCAATCAACCTCAAGTGGAGGTAGGATAAATAAGTTTTGGTTAATTGAAAATCTAAATTCCTCAAATTCAAAAGAATTTAGAGACCTTTTATATTCTTTTCATGTTGAGGGTCTTGACATGATGCATGAAAATTTAGAAAAATCTAAAGAAAATATAATTAGATCAATAATTTCACTAGATAAAATGAATAGAAGAACCCCAAATTCACTTTTAATTAAAATTTTCTTTGATACTAAGTCAGATGAAATCCAAGATATTTTTACGTCTGGTCCCCAAGTTGATACGGATTTATTATACCAACAGCTTAATAGATTAGCCCCATTCTTTTCTTCCAAGTGGAGAAACATAAGGTAAACAGTATTTGGAATCAAGCTAAAAACTAAACTATATTTGATTCAAATATTTAAAATTTGATTACTAAGGTTTTTATAAAAAATTTTGCATTGATTGACTCTATAGAGATTGATCTTTCAGATGGGTTTTCCTCAATGACAGGTGATACAGGGTCAGGTAAATCGATTTTATTGAGTGCTCTGTCGTTAATTAAAGGTAAAAGAGCCGATCACAGTATGCTAAAAGATAAAAATAGTAAATGTGTTGTGGAGGTTGATTTCAATTTAAATAATTTTGATTTAGCTCATATTTTTGAAGAAAATAATCTAGATTATCAATCTAATTCTATTTTTAGAAGAGAAATTTTAAGTAATGGAAAATCCAGATCTTTTATAAATGATACTCCCACAAATTTAGAAACATTAAAGCTTATAGGTGATAAAATTTTAGATATTCACACTCAAAATGAGTCCCTCATATTGTCAAAAGATGATTTTTTCTTCTCACTGATTGATAACTTATGTGAGCAAAAAAATATTGTTAAAAATTTTTCTGAAAATCTTGTTTTATATAAAGAAAAAAAGGTTGAGCTTGATCAATTAACTAGGCTCAATAAGAGTTTCAAAGACGACTATGATTATAATAATTTCTTACTCAATGAATTAAATGATGCAAAATTAGATGTTGAAGAGTATAGAGCTTTAGAGGAAAAGTTTAAAATTTTACGAAACTCAAAAGAAATTTTAAACTCTTTGAGTGAACTTAATAATTTAATTCACCATGATGATAATAGTATTGAAAATCAGTTAAGAACATGCAATCGAATACTTGGTGAAATCTCCAAATTTTCAGAAAATTTTAACCAAACCAAAGAAAGGGTTCAAAGTGTCATAATTGAGCTAGAGGATATTAAATCAGATCTTTCAAAATCATCTTTTGAATTTGATGATAGTCAATCCAGCATAAGTAAAATCCAAGAAAGACTTGATAAATTATATAGTTTAGAAAAAAAACATTCTGTTAATTCAATACAAGAACTTATTCAAATCAAAGTTAATTTGGAGAAAAAATTACAAACAAATGAAGACGTTTTAATTGATATAGAAAATGTTAAGAGTGAAATTTTAAAAAAAGAATCATTATTAAATGAACTATCAAAAAAAATAACCGCATCTCGAAAAAAAGTTATCCCACTACTTAAACTAAAGTTGGAACGAATCTTGAGCACTTTGGGAATGAAAAAAGCATCATTTCAATTTATTATCGAGGAAACCCAGGACTATAATTATTGCGGAAAAAATTCAATTAATGTTCTTTTTTCAGCAAATAAAGGAATCAAATTTATGCCAATTTTTAAAGTTGTTTCTGGAGGTGAGCTTTCTAGAATATTATTATCCATTAAATCAATTCTTTCGGAGCATTTAAACTTACCCACAATGATTTTTGATGAAATTGACACTGGAATATCAGGTGAAATGTCAAATGCAATGGCTAATTTGATGCTTAAAATGAGTAATACTATGCAAATTATTTCAATTACCCATCTTCCTCAAATTGCATCAAAGGCTAATCATCAATATAATATTTATAAAAAAGAAAACTTAAACATAACTCAAACGAAAATTAAAAAATTGAATAATGATGAGAGAGTTGAAGAAATTGCAAAAATGCTTTCAGGTGAAAAGATCACTCCATCTGCTTTAACTCATGCTAAAGAGCTACTTAACAAATAAATTTAAATTATGTCATATAATCTTTTAAAAGGAAAAAAGGGAATTATTTTCGGAGCACTAGATGAGAATTCAATTGCTTGGAAGACTGCTGAGCGAGTTCACGAAGAAGGAGGTGAGTTTGTGCTTACAAATGCTCCTATTGCGCTAAGAATGGGTAATTTGGATAAATTATCTGAAATCACTAAGTCAAAAATTATACCTGCAGATGCTACTAAAATAGATGATTTAGAAAATTTAATTAAAGAATCAATGCAAGTTTTAAATGGAAAAATTGATTTTGTTTTACATTCAATTGGAATGTCTGTAAATGTAAGAAAAGGTAAACACTATACAGATCTAAATCATGATTGGTTAGTAAAAGGTTGGGATGTTTCAGCTGTTTCATTTCATAAATTATTGCAGACCTTATATAAAGAAGATGCTATGAACGAGTGGTCTAGTATTGTAGCTCTTTCTTACATGGCTGCCCAAAGAGTTTTTCCAAATTATAATGATATGGCTGACAATAAAGCATATTTGGAGTCTATTGCCAGAAGTTTCGGATATTTTTTCGGTAAAGAAAAAAAAGTCAGGGTTAATACTATATCTCAGTCTCCAACTCCAACCACAGCTGGAAAAGGAGTTAAGGGTTTTGATGGATTTATTAATTATGCCGAAAAAATGTCTCCACTAGGAAATGCAACTGCACTAGATTGTGCCAATTATACAATCACATTGTTTTCTGATTTAACTAAAAGAGTGACACTTCAAAATTTATACAATGATGGTGGATTCTCTAATGTTGGAGTTAGCCAAGAAATAATTGATAAAATATCACCAGCTGAGTAAGTTTTACTCAAATTATTAGTTCAAAAAAATAAAATGAAAATAATAGGTCTTACGGGTGGTATTGGTGCTGGTAAATCTACTATCTCGAAAATATTTACAGAAAATGGTATCCCTGTTTACAATTCTGATAATAAAGCAAGGGAAATAATGAATAAAAATATTGATTTGAAAAACAAAATAATTTTGAGTTTTGGAAAACAGTCATATCAAAATGAAAAATTAAATAAATCTTATATTTCAAAAATAATATTTGATAATAAATTAGAATTAAATAAGATTAATTCACTGGTTCACCCTTTTGTTTATGATGATTTTTATAAATGGATTAAAAAAACCCCATCTAAATACATAATTTATGAATCAGCTTTAATTTTTGAGACTGGGAGTTATAAAAAAAATGATTTCAATATTTTAGTAATTTCTGACTTAGATAAAAAGATTGAAAGAGTTTGTAAAAGAGATAATTTATCAAAAACCGAAGTTTTAAAAAGAATTAATAATCAATGGGATGATGATAAAAAGATGTCACTTTGTGATTATAAAATATTTAATAACTCGAGCAATGAATCAAAAAAACAAACTTTAAAGATTATTGAAATTTTTAATAATATGTTTCATTAATATATTTTTACAGTTGTATAATTAAATGAACAAAAAAATATACTTCACGCTAGTTTTGGTAATGAGTATTGCTCTAATTGGTATTATTTTAGTGCAGGCTTTTTGGATTAAAACTACACTAGATAACAAAGAAGATCAATTCTCGCTTAATATTAATCAAGTTCTTAAAACAGTTTCCGAGCAAATACAAAACAGAGAACTTAGAGACTATCTTGCTGTTTATCAAAAATTGGTTGACAGTATTGGATCTCCAAAAGAATCCCAATTGACTGCGGTCTTCCAATACGTTGAAAGAAATGAGAATACAAATCAAACATATATATATTCTCACGGAATTTTAGAAGAGGATTATAATATTTCTGCAAAGTTGTTTGAACCAAAATATAATGATAGTTCTTCAATATTAGATTATAAAGGAATTAAAACTACCACAATAATAGATGATGCGTTTGATAAAGAAATGCAGAACATGAGTAGCATTGAAAGGCTGCAAAGGGTAGAAAGACTTTCATTAATGGATAAAGCTAAATATGCTTCAGTCTTTATGGAATTAGCTGCTCTCAAACCAATACACAAAAGACTAACAAATGTAGAACTTGAACTTTTAATACAAAGAGAGTTAAAAGATAGGGAATTAGACATACCATTTCAGTATCGTGTTTTTAACGGAAATTTACCAACTAAAGTTGGTTCTGATAATTACACAAACTTAGAGGGTTTAAAAAAATATAGATCGCCTTTGTTTGTTAATGAAGATGGAGATAGTGATTTCGAATTAGTAATTGCATTTCCGGAAAGAAGGTTTTTTCTAAGATCATCACTAACAAATTTAATTTTATTGTCATTACTATTCACTTTAACGATAATAATCACTTTTTCTTCTACTATATACCAATTTATAAGACAAAAAAAAGTATCAGAAATAAAATCAGATTTTATCAATAATATGACGCATGAGTTTAAAACTCCAATTACCACCATAAAATTAGCAATTGATGCTATTGAAAATAAAAAAATTAAAAATGATCCTGTAAAAAGAAATAAATATTTAAAAATGATTAAAGATGAAAATGAACGAATGAATAGTCAAGTTGAAAATGTTTTGAGGATTTCTCAACTTGATAGAAAAGAAAATATTTTAAAAAAATCTTTTTGTGATGTTCATGATATAATTGAAAAGTCTATTTCACATTTAACGTTACTTTTTAAAGAAAATAACGCAGATGTTAAGTGCAATTTTAAAGCTATTGAATCTAATTTTAATCTTTCAAAAGAAAGTTTTATTAATGTTTTTGTTAATTTATTAGAAAATGCAATAAAATATTCAAATGATAAACCAAAAATTAATATCTCAACCTATAATTTAGATAATAACCTAATAGTTTCAATAAATGATAATGGAATAGGAATGACTTCAAATGTTAAAGATAAAATATTCAAAAAATTTTACAGGGAATCAAAAGGTAACGTTCACAATGTCAAGGGACATGGATTAGGTTTATCATATGTGAAAAAAATAATTGATTTGCACGGAGGAACAATATCTGTTGAAAGTGATATAGGCCTTGGAAGCACATTCAAAATTGTGTTTCCAGTTAACACTTAAAAAAATAATATGAAAAATAAAAATATACTGCTAGTTGAAGATGATTTAAATTTTGGAACATTATTAAATGATTTTTTGAATCTTCACTCTTATCATGTGGTTCTAGCAAAAAATGGAATTGAAGGTTTAGAAAAATTTAAAAATTCCAGTTTTGATTTGTGTATATTGGATGTTATGCTTCCATTCAAAGATGGATTTTCTTTAGCTAAAGATATTAGAGAGATTGATAAGGATGTTCCTCTCTTTTTTTTAACTGCAAAAACCTTAAAGGATGATGTTTTAAGGGGTTATAAAATAGGTGCAGATGACTATCTAACCAAACCTTTTGACTCTGAAATATTACTTTTTAAGATAAAATCAATATTTAAAAGAAAAAAACTTATAAAAAATCAAGAAATTGAAAAATTTGAGTTTGAATTTGCAGAATTTAGATTCAACTCTAAATTAAGGACGCTTCAATATAAAACAGAAAAACCCGTTAAATTATCACCAAAGGAAAATCAGTTATTAAAAATGCTTCTAGGATACGTTAATGATTTAATGCCAAGAGAGTTGGCATTGGTTAAAATTTGGAATGATGATAATTATTTTAACTCAAGGAGTATGGATGTTTATATCGCAAAAATTAGAAAATACCTAAGTAAAGATGCATCAATTGAAATAGAAAATATACATGGAGAGGGTTTTAGACTAATAATCAATGATTAATTTTCGGATGTTCTTGGATGGAACTTGATCATCGATTCAATTAAATGTTTTTTATTAACGTGTAAATATCTCTCCGTTGTAGTAATGCTTTCATGACCCATCATTTTTTGAATTGTAATCAAATCTGCACCATTTTGAATCAAATGTGTCGCAAATGAGTGCCGTAAAGTATGTGGCCCTATTTTTTTATTTATGTCAGTTAGATTTTTGAGTTTTTTTAAAATTATAAATATCATTACCCTTGATAGTTTATTTCCTCTTTCACTAAGAAAGACTGTATCCTCAGACCCTTTTTTAATTTTTTGAAAATTCCTCTTTTTATTTTGGTAATCTTTAATATAATTTTGAGCATCAATACTAATTGGTACAAACCTTTCTTTGTTTCCTTTTCCGGTCACTTTTATAAGAGACTCTTCAAAAAATAGATCAGATATTTTTAAATTTATAAGTTCAGAAACTCTCAAACCACAACTATACAAAAGTTCAACAATAGCAATATTTCTTAAACCATTTTTTGAATTATAATCAATTTTTGAAATAATCAAATCAATTTCACTAAGTGTTAGTGTACTTGGAAGATTTATTCCAATTTTGGGAGTCTCTATATTATCCATCGGGTTGGTTTTTATTATTTCTTCCAAGATTAGAAAATCAAAAAACCGTCTAAGTCCAGAAATAATACGTGCCTGTGTTCTAGATTTAATTTTTTTTGAAATTTCATAAATAAATTTTTTTGAAATTTCATTGTTAATATTACTTGGTTGATTTTTAATATTATTCTTTTTTAAAAAAAGAGTGAATTTTTTTATGTCGTATAAGTAGCTATTGATTGTGTTTTCGGAAAGATTTCTTTCTATTTTTAAATAGTTTTTAAAATTTTGAAGTGATGAATTCCAATTCATTTCATTTTTTTTTACACAAAAAAAATATAAATATTATATTCATAAAAAATAATTTCATGAAAATACAAATTATTAATGGTCCAAACTTAAATTTATTAGGAACCAGAGAAAAAGATATCTATGGTGACCAAAAATTTACAGATTATCTCAAAAAATTGAAAATTAAATTTCCAGAAATTAATATTGAATATTTTCAATCCAATATTGAAGGAGAGTTAATAAATAAAATTCATGAAGTTGGATTCGAATTTGATGGAATAATTATTAATGCAGCTGCATATACTCACACTTCAGTTGGTATTGGTGATGCTATTAAATCAATAGAAAAACCAGTTGTTGAGGTGCACATTTCTAATACATATTCAAGAGAAGGATTTAGACACAAGTCTTTTTTGAGCCCAAATGTTCATGGAATAATTCAAGGTTTTGGTCTAAAAAGCTATGAACTAGCAATTAAAAGCTTTTTGTAATATTTTGTTAAAGATGAATCACTTCGTCATATGCATCAGCGACAGCTTCCATTACTGCTTCACTCATGGTTGGATGAGGATGAATAGCTTTTAAAACTTCATGTCCAGTTGTTTCCAGTTTTCTACCCAAAACTGCCTCAGCAATCATATCAGTTACTCCTGCGCCAATCATGTGGCACCCAAGCCATTCGCCATATTTTGAGTCGAAAATTACTTTGACAAACCCTTCACTTTTTCCTGATGCCTGTGCTTTACCAGAGGCTGAAAATGGGAATTTACCAACTTTAATTTCATAACCATTATCAAGAGCTTGTTTTTCAGTGTATCCAACAGAAGCAATTTCAGGTGAGCAGTAAGTACAACTAGGAACATTATCATAATCCAAAGGAGTAACATCTAGACCAGCAATTTTTTCTACACAAATTATTCCTTCGGCAGAAGCAACATGAGCTAAAGATTGGCCTGGAACAACATCACCAATAGCATAATAACCATTCACATTTGTTTTGTAAAAATCATCAACTACTATTTTATCATTTTTAACTTCAATTCCAATATCTTCAAGTCCAATATTTTCAATATTTGTTTTTACACCAACTGCACTTAGAACAATTTCAGAATTAAAAGTTAAATTTTCACCATTGCTATTTTCAACATAGATTTCAACCCCGTTATCTTTTATTTCTGTTTTCTTTACACTAGATGATTTGATGATTTTAATACCTTTCTTTGAAAGAATTTTTTCTAATTCTTTAGATATATCTTCGTCCTCGTTGGGCATTATCCTGTCTAAGTATTCAATTACGGTAACTTCAGTTCCCATTGAATTATAAAAAAAGGCAAATTCGATACCAATGGCACCTGATCCTATTATAGTCATTTTTTTAGGTTGATTTTTTAAATTCATTGCTTCTCTGTAACCAATTACTTTTTCTCCATCTTGTACAACATTTAGTAATTCTTTGGATCTTGCACCTGTAGAAATAATTATTTTTTCAGAGTGGATTACAGTTTCATTATCATTACTATCCGTAACATGAATAGTATTTTCTTTACCTAGTTTCCCAAATCCATTAAATACACTTATTTTATTTTTTTTCATTAAAAATGTAACTCCCTTACTCATGGTTTTAGCCACATTTCTGCTTCTTTGAATAACTGATTGAAAGTTTTTATCAGCTTTTTCTATAGATAAACCATAACTTTCTGCATTTTTTAGATAATCAAAAACCTGTGCAGATTTTAATAATGCTTTAGTAGGTATGCATCCCCAGTTCAAACACACTCCTCCTAAATTCTCTTTTTCTATGATTGCTGTTTTTAAACCCAGTTGAGAGGCTCTAATAGCAGTTACATACCCACCTGGTCCACTGCCAAGCACAATTAAATCAAATTTTTCCATTTTTATTTTTTATTAAATGATAATGCAGCAGAATTAATACAATACCTTTTGCCAGTTGTTTCTTTGGGGCCATCATTGAATACATGTCCTAGATGCCCATCGCACTTTGAACACTTGACTTCTATTCTTTTCATATTGTGAGATAAATCTTCAATGTAAACTATTGTGTTTGGAATTGCTTGGTCAAAACTTGGCCAACCACAATTACTTTCATATTTATTAGTACTATTAAAAAGAATTTGGTTACAGCCCTTACATTTATAACTACCTTTTTCAAAATGAAAATTATATTCACCTGTGAAAGGTCTCTCAGTGTAAGAATTTCTTAATACTTGATAACTAAGATTGTCAAGTTGATCTCTCCATTCCTTATCTGATTTATTCACTTCAAAGTTTTCTTGTGAAAAATTATGATTAGACATAAAAATTAAAATTAAAATTATTGTGTAATGTAAATACATTTTTATTTATTTAAAGATTTCAAAATTAATGAACTTTTGGTAACGCAGTGTCTTAGTTTGTCATTTTCTTTAGAGTCATTCCAAATATTTCCAATTAAAAAATCACATTTTTTACATGAGAGGGTTGTTTTTTTAGAAAAATTTTCGTCAAAACTAACTGAGTTTTGAATTGATTTTGTAAAGCTATTATCTTTATCATTGCTACCATTTTTATTTGCTAATTCGTAAAGTGGGGATTTACAATTTACACACAAATAAATATCTGCTTTAATTTCATTGTTGAATTTAACTGTTTTATCGATTCGTGTTTTCTTGATTTGGTTGTTCTTACAACTAAAAAACACGAGTAATAGAATTGAAATTAAGAGTTTTATTTTCATTACTAATCACTATCAAAATTAATTAATAATTTTAAAATATTCCCAAAAATTCAATTTACTATATTTACAGTTTATGTCAAGTAAATCATTATTGAAAGGAGACAAAAAAGTGCTTAATGCATGGGCTTTTTATGACTGGGCTAATTCTGTGTATCCTTTGGTGATATCTTCTTCAGTTTTCCCTATTTATTATGGTGCACTTTTCGTAGACGACCTCTACATTGAAGTTTTTGGATTTAATTTTAAAAATACTGCACTAATTAGTTTCTTAACAGCATTTGCATTTATTATTTTATCTTTTTTAACCCCACTGCTTTCAGGAATTGCTGACTACATGGGTAATAAAAAGATGTTTTTAAAACTTTTTTGTTATTTAGGATCGGCATCTTGTATTGGTCTCTATTGGTTTGACCTTGAAAATATTTATGTTGGTTTGTTTTTTTATTTTGGTGCACTTATTTCTTTTTGGGCTAGTTTAGTATTTTATAATTCTTATTTACCTGACATAGCTCACAAGGAACAACAAGATTTTATTAGTGCTAAAGGTTATGCCTTGGGATATGTAGGTAGCGTAATTCTATTGATTTTTAACCTATCAATGGTCATGTACCCAGAATCTTATGGAATTATGGGAGAAAATCCTGAATTAATTGCTATGAGATATTCATTTGTCACAGTTGGAATTTGGTGGTTTTTGTGTAGTCAATATACATTTTATTATTTGCCTAATTTTCTTGAAAGAAGAAAAATTGTAAGGAATATCATATTCAATGGCTTTAAGGAGCTTAGACAAGTTTGGGATGAATTAAAAGAAATCATTATCATTAAAAAGTTCCTTATAGCTTTTTTTATTTATAGTTCTGCATTACAAACGGTTTTGTTAATTGCGACATACTTTGGAGAACAGGAAATAGTTTGGCCAGAGGATGAAAAAACTATGGGTTTAATAATCAGTATTCTTTTGATTCAATTAATAGCTATTTTTGGTGCGATGTTTACAGCATGGATGTCTAAAAAAATAGGAAATATCCAAACATTAATAATTTTAAATATATTCTGGGCAATTTTATGTTTAGGTGCATATTTTATAAAACATCCTATTGAATTCTATGTAGCTGCAGGCTTGGTAGGGCTTGTTATGGGTGGAATCCAGGCATTATCAAGATCAACTTTTTCTAAAATGGTCCCACAGACTGAAAATACTACATCTTATTTTAGTTTTTACGATGTTTCACAAAAAGTTAGTATTGTTTTTGGTATGACATTATTTGCATTTATCGATCAGATTACTGGAAGTATGAGAAATTCTATTTTACTTTTTTTAATAATATTTCTTTTTGGAGCCTTTCTTTTAAAAAGGATCAACACAAAAAATATTTGATTTTGTGGCATGAATGTTGAAATATTTACTAAGTAATACTTAAATACCAATTACCAAACAATATTTTTACATGAATACAAATTATTCATGACAAATTGACTTAAAATTCTTATATGTCCAGAAATAAAATTGTAAATCTTGACATGATGTCATTGCAAAGCTTAGATGAAGATGCTGATTTAATTCCATTGATGACTTCTGATGATGAAGAAGCAATTTCAAAGGAGTCACTACCAAAAATCTTACCAATATTACCGCTGAAAAATACTGTAATGTTTCCTGGTATTGTAATTCCAATAACAGCATCAAGGGATAAATCGATAAAACTTATCAAGGAATCCAATGTCGACAACAAATTAATTGGTGTTGTTTCTCAAAAAGATTCCAAAATTCAAAATCCAAGCCTAACTGACATTCAATCAACAGGAACAGTAGCTAAAATATTAAGAGTGTTACAGATGCCTGACGGAAATGTTACTGTTATCATTCAAGGTAAAAAACGTTTTTCAATCGAAAAGGTTATCTCTGAAGAACCATACATAAAAGCCCAGATCAAAGAAATTACAGAAATAAAACCAAAAAAAGAAAATAAGAAATTTGCTGCAACAATTGATTCAATAAAAGATATAGCTCTAAAAATAATTGATGAAAATCCAAATATTCCAAGTGAGGCCTCTTTTGCAATTAAAAATATTCAAAGTGATTCATTTCTTGTAAATTTTGTCTGTTCAAATATGAATATTAGTGTTCAAGAAAAGTACAAAATTTTGAAAACAAATGATCTACAAGAAAGAGCCTTGACATGTCTGAAGCAAATGAATATTGAATTACAAAGACTTTCTTTAAAAAATGATATACAATCCAAAGTAAGATCTGATTTAGATCAACAACAAAGAGAATATTTTCTTCACCAACAATTAAAAGCCATACAAGAGGAACTTGGTGGAGTGTCTTATGATGAAGAAATTAATGAAATGAGAATTAGATCAAAAAAGATGAAATGGAATAATGAAATTAATGATCATTTTCTTAAAGAATTATCTAAACTACAGAGAATGAATCCTCAAGTAGCTGAGTATTCTATTCAAAGAAATTATTTGGACTTATATCTGGATTTACCTTGGAATAAATTTTCTGTTGATAATTTTGATTTAAAGCGTGCTCAGAAAATTTTAAATAGAGATCATTATGGGCTAGATGATGTTAAGAAAAGAATTTTAGAACATATTGCAGTTCTAAAACTTAGAAATGATATGAAATCTCCGATCCTATGTTTCAATGGTCCACCTGGAGTTGGTAAAACTTCTTTAGGTAAATCTATTGCCGAGGCACTAAATCGCGAGTACGTTAGAATTTCTTTGGGAGGGTTAAGAGATGAATCTGAAATTAGAGGTCACAGGAAAACTTATATTGGAGCAATGCCTGGTAGAATTATTCAAAGTTTAAAAAAAGCAAAAACTTCAAATCCTGTATTTGTTTTAGATGAAATTGATAAATTATCAGCTGGAAATCAAGGAGATCCAAGTTCAGCAATGCTGGAAGTTTTAGATCCTGAACAAAACACCTCATTTTATGATAATTTTGTTGAAACTGGTTTTGACCTATCAAAAGTGATGTTTATTGCAACATCTAATAATATTTCAAATGTCCAACCTGCTCTTATTGACAGAATGGAGATTGTAAACGTCTCCGGCTATACAATTGAAGAAAAAGTTCAAATTGCAAAAAAACACTTGTTACCAAAACAAATTATTGAACATGGCTTAAAAAAAAATGTAATTAAAATAAATAAGCAATCTTTAGAAAAAATTATTGAAGGTTATACAAGGGAATCTGGTGTTAGAGGGCTAGAGAAGCAGATTGCCAAAACAATAAGATTCATTGCCAAATCACTTGCAATGGGAGAAAAATTTAATCAAAATATACTACCAAATGATTTAGAGAAAATTTTAGGTGTTTCAATTTCTAAAGATAAATATGAAAACAATGCTGTTGCTGGTGTAGTAACTGGATTGGCATGGACTCAGTTTGGCGGTGATATACTTTTTATAGAATCAACGCTTTCCAATGGAAAAGGTAATTTGTCAATTACAGGAAATCTTGGAAAAGTAATGAAAGAATCAGCTACGATTGCCCTTGAGTACATTAAATCCAATGCAAATAAATTAGGAATTGACGTAAGTAAAATATTAAAAAACAATATACATATCCACGTTCCAGAAGGTGCAACCCCTAAAGATGGCCCAAGTGCAGGAATAACAATGTTAACTTCATTAGTGTCATTACTAACACAGAAGAGGGTAAAAAATAAATTAGCAATGACAGGTGAAATAACTTTGAGGGGAAAGGTTTTACCTGTTGGTGGAATCAAAGAAAAAATTTTAGCTGCAAAAAGGGCAAAGATTAAAGAAATCATTTTAAGTATTGACAACAAAAAAAATGTTATGGAAATAAATGATAAATACATTAAAGGTTTGAAGTTTCATTATGTTGAAAGCATGAATGAAGTAATTGATTTAGCTATCACAAAAAGCAAGGTAAAAAACTTCAAATGGTAAAACATTTAATAATTACCATAGATGGCACATCATCAACTGGAAAAAGTACGATTGCAAGAAGAATAGCTGACAGATTTAGTTGTTTATACATAGACACTGGCGCAATGTATAGGGCTTTAACTTTATATTGTATAAATAGTAAAATCGTTTCAAAAGATTTCTTCAACGAAAGTTTATTGATTGAAAAATTAAATAATATAGATATTAATTTTTTACAAAATCCAAAAAGTAAAAATTTGGAAATTGTTTTGAATGATAATTTTGTTGAAAATAAAATTAGATCAATGAACATATCAAAATTTGTTAGTTCAGTAGCTAAAGTAAAGGAGGTGAGAAATTATATGGTAAAAATACAACATAAACTAGCTTTTAAACGTAGCGTTGTGATGGACGGAAGAGATATTGGAACTGTAGTTTTTCCAGATGCCAATTATAAATTTTTTTTGGAAGCTTCTTTGCGTGTTAGAGCTAAAAGACGTTTCGATGAGCTGTCTAAAAATAACAATGAAAACCTTAAATTTGAGGATGTTATAAATAATATTCATGAAAGAGATAATGAAGACACCAAAAGAACAAACTCACCACTGAAAAAGGCTAAGGATTCCATTGTTATCAATACAAACAACCTAAATTTAGACGAACTTGAAAAGAAAATTTTAAGTTATATCAAAATTTAATTTAAATTTTTTTCAACAAAAAATTTGTATTTAGGACAAAATCAACTTATTTTCGCGCTCCTTTGGGCGGCGTTTGTAGAACCCAATAAATAATTGTTTAACAGCTTCTAAGTTTAGCCATAAATCTACTAGTAATCTTAGAATACAAATTTTAGTTATGCCTTCAGCAAAGAAAGACAGTAAAACAGAAAAAAAAACTGTCAAGAAATCCACAAAACTAAATAACGATTTAGATAATAAAGTTGATGAAAAAAAATCAGCTGTAAAACCCAAACCAACAGCCAAAAAAAAGAAGACTGTTGAAAACACAGTCAAAAAAACAATTAAAAAATCAGAAAAGCTTACTTCAAAAAAAGTAAAAGATTCTTCCGCATTAACTGAGTCAGATCAATTTTTAAAAGATTTTGATTGGGAAAGTTATGAAGATGGGATCGAAACTATTGAAGATAAAAAAATTACAGAGCTTGAAAAATTAATTGAAAAGAATTTTGTTGATACATACAATGATAATGTTATTGAAGGAGTTGTTATTAACATCACAGACAGAGAGGCAATAATAGATATTAACGCCAAATCCGAAGGTGTAATTTCCTTAAACGAATTCAGATATAATCCTGACTTGAAAGTCGGAGATAAGGTAGAGGTTCTTGTTGATATCCAAGAAGATAAGACAGGCCAACTTATTTTATCTCACAGAAAAGCAAGGACAATTAAAGCTTGGGATAAAGTTAACGAAGCACATGATAAATCTTCAATCGTTACAGGATTTGTAAAATGTAGAACAAAAGGAGGAATGATTGTTGATGTTTTTGGTTTGGAAGCATTTCTTCCAGGCTCTCAAATTGATGTAAAACCAATTAGAGATTATGATCAATATGTAAACAAAAATATGGAGTTCAAGGTGGTTAAAATTAATCATGAATTCAAAAATGTAGTGGTTTCACACAAAGCACTTATTGAGGCTGATATTGAAGAACAGAAGAAAGAAATTATTAGTCAGCTAGAAAAGGGTCAGGTATTAGAAGGAATTGTAAAAAATATAACCACATATGGAGTTTTTGTTGATTTGGGTGGTGTAGATGGTCTAATTCACATCACTGACTTATCTTGGAACAGGATTAACCATCCAAGTGAAATTTTAGAACTAGATCAAAAATTAAACGTTGTGATTTTAGATTTTGATGATGATAAATCAAGAATACAGCTAGGGGTTAAACAATTAAGTGCTCATCCCTGGGATGCTTTAAATGCTGATTTGAAAGAGGGTGATAAAGTAAAAGGTAAAGTGTCTGTTTTGGCTGATTATGGAGCTTTTATTGAAATTGTTGACGGAGTTGAGGGATTAGTTCATGTCTCTGAAATGTCATGGTCTACCCATTTAAGATCTGCTCAAGATTTTGTAAAAGTAGGAGATGAGGTTGAAGCTGTTATTTTATCGCTTGACAGAGAAGAAAGAAAAATGTCTCTTGGAATTAAACAACTGACAAATGATCCGTGGACTGATATCACAAAAAAATATCCCAAAGGTTCAAAACATAATGGTACAATCAGAAACTTTACAAACTTTGGTATTTTTGTTGAGCTTGAAGAGGGTATAGACGGTCTGGTTTACATTTCAGACTTATCATGGACAGTTAAAGTTAAACATCCTTCTGAGTTATTTTCGGTTGGAGATAAAATTGATGTATTAGTTTTAGAGCTTGATATCGAAGACAGAAAATTGAGTCTTGGTCATAAACAAACTAAGGATAATCCTTGGGATACATATGATAAAACTTTTGCAGAAGGAACAACTCACAGTGGAAAAATTTCTGATTCTAATGACAAAGGTTCTACTATAATATTTAACGAAGATATTACAGCATTTGTACCTAGTAGACATCTAATTAAAGAGGATGGTAATAAACTAAAAAAGGGTGATACAGCAGATTTTAAAGTAATCGAATACAATAAAGATTTTAAGAGAGTGGTTATGTCACATACTGTTCTTTTTAAGGAGGACGAAGAAAAACTTGTAAAAAAATCTTTAAAAAAAGTAAACAAAAAAGATTCCGATAAATCAACACTTGGTGATTTAGAAGTTTTAGCTGATCTAAAAAAGAAAATGGATAAGGAATAAATTAGATCTGATTTGTAATCCAATCTCCAACCTCTGAAGTCGAATAAGATTTTTTACCATTTGCTATGTCTTCAGTAACAACACCTTTTTCTATTGACTTTTCAACTAACTCATTTATCAAATTAGCCTCTTTTTTTAGTTGAAAAGCTTCTTGAAACATCATTGCTGCTGATAAAATTGTTGCAAGTGGATTAGCTATGTTTTTACCAGCTGCTTGCGGGTATGAACCATGAATGGGTTCAAAAAGATACGTGTCATTTCCAATTGACGCTGAAGGCATTAAACCCATCGATCCAGAAATTACGGATGCTTCATCAGTAAGTATATCTCCAAAGAGATTTTCAGTAATCAATACATCGTATGATTTGGGCCACTGAATAAGTCTCATTGCAACTGCATCAACAAATTCATAATTAACAGAAACCTCTGGAAATTTTTTTTCCATTTTTTGAATTGTTTCTCTCCATAATCTTGAAGATTCTAGTACATTGGCTTTGTCTACGCAACATAGTTTTTTTTTTCTTTTCATTGCTAATTCAAATCCAACTAAAGCAAGCCTTTTAATTTCATCACGGCTATAAGTACAGGTGTCGTATGCAGTTTCACCGTTATTCAACCTTCCTCGTTTTCCAAAATATATTCCTCCGGTCAATTCTCTTACAAAAATTAAATCAGTACCTTCAATTATCTCTTTTCTTAGTGGTGAATTTTCTAGTTGTGATTTGAAAGTGAAAGTTGGTCTTAAGTTTGCATAGAGCCCTAATTTTTTTCTCATTTTTAATAATCCTTGTTCAGGTCTAATCTTTGCATTTGGATTATTATCGAACTTTGGATCTCCAATAGCTCCAAATAAAATAGCATCAGATTTTACACAAATTTCATGAGTTTTTTCAGGATATGGATTTCCTACCTTTCCAATAGCAGCAGCTCCGACAATTCCGAATTTCCAGTTTATCCTATGTTTGAACTTTTTTGCAATGGCATTTGAAACTTTTACAGCTTCTTTAATGACCTCAGGTCCAATTCCATCTCCAGGTAATAGAGCTATATTTAATTCCATCTATATAATATTTAACATTTTTTCTGTCGCTTTAATTGCAGAGGAAGTTTGATCTGAATCAAGACCTCTGGTAACAAATTCTTTGGTCTTATTTTTCCAAGTAATGAATGTCTCGCACAATGAATCAGAATTACTCCCTGGGGGGATGGTGACTGAATAATCAACCAAATTTGGTAATTCTAATTTATGATAATTATATATTTTTTTAATTGCGTTCATAAAAGCATTAAACTGACCATCTCCAGTTGCAAATTCTTCAAATAATTTACCTTTTATTTGTATTTCAAGTCTCGCAGTTGGGTTAGTTCCTTTAGTATGCTCTAGTTTGTAAGATTTTATTTTTACTTTTTTTTCAATTTTGGAACTGCTTAAAACATCAGAAATAATATACGGGAGATCTTCTGCGGTTACTTTTTCTTTTCTATCTCCTAAATCAATTATTCTTTCCGTAACTTTTTTAATTTCATAATTATTTAATTTGAGTCCTAAATCATTAAGATTTTTTTTGATATTGGCTTTTCCTGAGGTTTTTCCTAAAGCATACTTTCTTTTTCTATCAAATCTTTCAGGCAGAAGCATATTAAAATATAAATTTTTCTTATTATCTCCGTCAGCATGAATTCCAGAAGTTTGAGTAAAAACATTTTCACCAACAATTGGCTTGTTTACTGGGATTTTAAAACCACTAAAGGTTGAAACTAGCCTACTTACTTTGTGTAATGATTTTTCATTCAGATTTATATGAATTTTAGGTAAAAAATCCCTAATTACTGCAGCAACACTAGCCATTGGTGCATTCCCTGCTCTCTCTCCCATACCATTGATGGTTAAATGCAATCCATGGCATCCTGCTTTTATACTTTCTATAACATTTGAAACACTTAAATCATAATCATTATGCGCATGAAAATCAAAATGAATATTAGGATATTTTTTAATGATTTTAGATACATAAGAATAGGTTTCTTCGGGACTTAAAATACCCAGAGTATCGGGAAGTAAAATTCTTTTTATTGGTTGAGTAGATAAAAAATCTAGGTAGTCAAACACGTATTCAATTGAATTACGCATTCCATTACTCCAATCTTCAAGATAAATATTAGTGCTAATATTTTTATCTTTCGAATTTGAAATACACTCTTCAATTTCTTTAAAATACTCATTTGGGGTTTTTTTTATTTGATAAGTAAGGTGGTTTAGAGATCCTTTAGTGAGAAGGTTTTGACAGATAGATCCAGAATTTTCCAACCATTTTAATGAAATTCCGTTGTCAAGAAAAGTTAAAATTTCAATTTTATCCAAGTAACCCTTTTGGGTTGCCCAATCAGTTATATTTTTAACAGCATCAAATTCACCTTTAGAAACACGTGCTGAAGCTACTTCAATTCTATCAACTTTTAGTTCTTCAATCAATAACTTGGAAATTGTAAGTTTTTCTTTTACCGAAAAAGATATTCCTGATGTTTGTTCTCCATCACGAAGTGTAGTATCCATTATTTCAATATTTCTGTTGTTCATAGCCTAGTCTACAAAGGATTATTTTTTTCAAATTTCATTATGGATTCTTTTATATTAATCAAATAGTCAATATCATCAAATCCATTTAACATATTGGATTTTTTATACTCATTAATTTTAAATTTTTCCATGTTATTCGAATCTAGAATTTTTATAGTTTGGTCTTTCAAATCTATTTTTATTTTTGACAAAGGATTTCGATAAATTTGGTCAAATATCTTATCTAAAAATTTTTCTGAAACTTGAACAGGTAAAACACCAATATTTAAACAATTATTTCTGAAAATATCTGCAAAAAAGCTTGAAACTACACATCTAAAACCATAATCATAGATAGCCCATGCAGCATGTTCTCTGGACGAACCAGATCCAAAGTTTTTCCCACCAACCAAAATTTTTCCCTTAAATGCAGAATTATTTAAAATAAAATCTTTTTTTGGTTTGTTATTTTCATAAAATCTCCAATCTCTAAATAGGTTGTCACCAAAACCAACCCTCTTAGTAGCTTTTAAAAATCGTGCAGGAATAATTTGATCCGTATCTATATTTTCAATTGGAAGTGGAACGGCGGAACTCTCTAAAACAGTAAATTTATCATATGCCATAATATAAATTTTAATAAAGAGTTCTGGGATCAGTTACATAGCCAGTTATTGCAGCAGCAGCAGCGACTAGCGGGCTCCCTAGTAGTGTTCTTGATCCAGGCCCTTGTCGCCCTTCAAAATTTCTATTTGATGTGCTTACTGCATATTTACCTGCCGGGATTTTATCATCATTCATCGCTAAACAAGCAGAACATCCAGGTTCTCTGAGTTCAAATCCTGCATCCCTTAAAATTGTCAATAAGCCCTCTTCCTTAATAGCTTTTTCGACATTGTGAGAACCTGGTACTAGCCAAGCTGTCACGTTAGGAGCTTTTCTTCTCCCTTTAATTATTCGCGTAAATTCTCTAAAATCTTCAATTCTTCCATTTGTACAACTACCAAGAAAAACAAAATCAATTTTTTTTCCAATCATACTTTCACCCTCACTAAAGTTCATGTAATTAAGGGACTTTTGGAAAGTTTTAACTCCACCATCTATATTGTTTGATTTAGGAATCCCATTAGAAATACTCATCCCCATTCCAGGATTAGTTCCATAGGTAATCATCGGCTCAATTCTATTTCCATCAAAAACTATTTCTTTATCAAATAAAGAGTTTTCGTCAGTTTTAAGCGTGGCCCAATATTTTTTCGCTTTTTTTAAATCATCTCCCTTGGGAGTGAATTCTCTATTTTTAATGTAATCAAATGTTTTTTGATCAGGTGCTATCATGCCACCACGAGCACCCATTTCAATACTTAAATTACAAACTGTCATTCGACCTTCCATAGACATTTTTTCAAAAATTTGACCAGCATATTCAACAAAATATCCAGTTGCGCCTGACGTAGTTAATTTAGAAATTATAAAAAGTGCTACGTCTTTTGCTGTGACTCCCTTACCTAATGATCCGTCTATAGTTATTCTCATTTTTTTAGGTTTCGGTTGCATAATGCATTGCGTGGATAATACCATTTCCACCTCAGATGTCCCAATTCCAAAAGCTATTGCTCCGAAAGCACCATGTGTAGATGTGTGAGAATCTCCACAAACTATTGTTGCTCCTGGTAAAGTAATACCATTTTCGGGTCCAACAACATGAACAATCCCATTTTTTTTATGACCCAATCCCCAGTATGATATTCCATGCAATTTTGCATTTTCTTCTAATGCTTTTAATTGATTTGCAGATAATGGATCTTTTACGGGGAGATGTTGATTTCTTGTTGGAGTATTATGGTCAGCAGTTGCAAAAGTTTTTTCCGGAAACAAAACTTTATTCTTTCTGTTTTTTAGTCCTAGAAATGCTACTGGACTTGTAACTTCATGCACTAAATGACGATCTATAAAAAGTACATCAGGTCCATTATCGATTGAACGAACAACATGTGAATCCCAAACTTTATCAAACAAGGTTTTTCCCATACTTTAAAAAGATATGACAGATTTTAAATTTGAATTTTTAATAATTTTTGGAATATCGTTATCAGAAACTTCTTTCTTTTTATCTGCAAATTTTAAAAATTCAGAATAAACAATATCTAATTCCATTTTGCTTAATTCAAAACCCACCTTTTTGGCTCGGTATGCAAGAGCAGCTCTTCCGCTTCTGGCAGTCAAAACTATCGCAGATTCATTTACGCCAACTTCAAGTGGATTTATTATTTCATAAGTTTCCCTTTTTTTAATTACACCATCTTGATGAATTCCAGAACTGTGGGCAAAAGCATTAGCACCAACTATGGCTTTATTTGGTTGAACAGGCATTCCCATCTCGTCAGAAACCATATTACTGGTATCAAAAAGTAATTTAGAGTTAACTTTTGTATCAAGTTTCAAGTGACTGTGTTGCCTCATTATCATTACTACTTCTTCAAGTGAAGTATTACCAGCTCTTTCACCAATGCCATTTATTGTACACTCAATCTGTCTAGCACCATTTAATGCACCGTAAATTGAATTTGCAGTTGCAAGACCTAGATCATTATGACAATGACATGAAATTATAGCTTTTTCAATATTCTTTACGTTTTCTTTTAAAAATTTAATTTTTTCCCCATATTCATATGGAAGACAATATCCAGTTGTATCCGGAATATTTAATACTGTTGCACCAGCTTCAATCATTTTTTCACACACCTTAGCTAAAA
>TARA_B100001093_G_scaffold177219_1_pt1 | contig 60848 bp, 36 predicted proteins | sample TARA_B100001093 | Tara Oceans TARA_B100001093 (sample SAMEA2623116) | marine metagenome | biome: marine biome (ENVO:00000447); feature: surface water layer (ENVO:00002042); material: "saline water (ENVO:00002010), including plankton (ENVO:xxxxxxxx)" | depth 5 m | reverse complement strand
CATGTTGGATGGAGATGCCTCAACGACAGGAGGTGCTATGGGAAGTTCACTGGCATCGATTTGAGTGATGGTTGGTTTCTTTTCCAGTCGTCCAACGCCCAGCACTTCAGCCTGTTGTCGTGCGAGTTCTGCTGCTTGTCGACGAGGCAGACTCACGAAGCATTTCCCGGGTATGGAGTTGGGCGGGAACGGAAGGTAGTACCGTTCTAAGGCAGGAAGTGAGGGGTGTCGGAAGCACAGGATTCGTTCGGTTTCAAACGCTCGTTGTGCGGGAATATCCATTGAAAAAGGAACGGACGTGAGTTCGATTGAACTTCGCATCCACTTTTCATTGGTGATGAGGTGTTGCATCCACGGCCCGAGGTCCGGGCTGGCGAGGTTGACAAATTGAAACGACGCAGCCTTTGGGTCGAAGTTTTGTTGTTCAAGCAGTGGTGCCTCCTTGCGAGGTCGGTGGAAGACAGTCATCACGGGCTGGCCGTGTTCGACCATGTCACCGTGGAGTTCCATCAGTTTGCGCTCTTTACGAGGGCACATCAACAGCACAAGCATCCGTGCTGACTTATCGTCCCAGATTTCACCCCATCGAGGTTCTGCTTCGTTGATCAACTGACCAATCGTCATGTCTGGAACCATTGCAGTGATACCCATGTTCGCACCGAACCGATGGGTGCGGTGTCTGCATTTATGCCTACTGACGGTTCGTGAGCCTTACTCAATACGCCCTTCACTCACCGCTTGTTCAGCCAACAGCAAGGTTCCGCCAGCAGCACCACGGACGGTGTTGTGCGAATAGCCAGAGAACTTCAGTCGCCTTGCATCGACAAGTTCGATGTCGCCGACAACCACTGCCATGCCAGTTCGCAAGTCAGTGCTTGGATTCGGACGGTTGGTGAACTTGCTACCATCCGTCCACAGATGCTCGTCAATATCGATTGATTCAACCACATGAAGTGGCGTAAATGGAGCACTTGGGCACGCTTGAACCGCAGCACTAAATCGATGCCCAGCAAAAGCTCTGAGCACTTCTTGGCGGGTGAGGTCGTTACGAAACTCCACTTCGACAAACACTTGGTGACCGTCACGGCGAGCAACACGCTGACAGGTGATATCCGCTTCAAAATTAGCGGGCTGTGTCGTAGTGCCAAAGACGTGAAGCAGTTCTGCCCTGGTTTTTACTGCCTCTCCGGGTATCTCAGGATTGACGTTTCCACGCAGTGCATCGTTATCGTGAAGCAGTTGCCACCCTGCTCCAGACAGGGCTTGTTCACTGCGCATTACCACGCGTTTGATGCCGAAGTGTTTGAGCGTAAACAGCGGTACGGCAAGGGGGAGAAGGGTACAATTGGTCGCACAGGCCATTGGCGATACATCCGATAATTCATCCAGGTGTTCTGGATTGATGTCGGGAATGACCAACGGGACGCCTGGTTTTCGTCGATGAAAAGAGGCGTTGGAAAAGACCGCAATACCGGCTTTGGCCAAGCGAGGTTCAATCGACTCGGCAATCTCGCTTGGAATGCAGGAAAAGGCAACTTCCACTTTGAGTTCAAGCAAGGTTTCGACAACATCGTCCGCAGCGAGGTCAAGCACGGTGAGATTTGGAAGTGAAGGCCGCTGTTCTTCTAACCTCCACTCAACAGCGTCAAGTGTCGTGCCTGCGCGCTTGGAACTTCCGCACACGGCGACCATTTCGAACCAAGGATGGTTCACCAAACGCTGCTGCATGCGCTGACCAACCAGTCCAGATGAACCGAGTACCACGGAAGGGCGTCGCCGCATGGTCGAGGCTCTCAACCCAATGTTTTGAGGGTTGTCTTATCGAATCGTCAAGTTGCCTTCACCGCGCTGGGCTTCGATTGGTGTGCGGAATATTCGACGAATCAACAATTTGCGAAAGATGTTCCAACCGTCTTTCACCGAACCGAGTTTAGCTTCCCCCAATCGCTTGCTGTATCGGATTGGAACGTGGACCATTTCAAGTTCTTCTAACGCACACGAAGTGTACATTTCCGCTTCGATTTCAAATCGAATGGAGTTGAGTTTGAGCCTTGAGATTGCAAACTTTGAGAACACCCAATATCCGGAGCATAAGTCGTTGATTGGAGTCCCGTACAGCATGACTGCAATCCATGTCAGCAGGTGGTTTCCGAAGTAATTGGTTCGTGTCATTGCGTCAGGATCAATGTCGCCTCTCAATCGGTCACCTACCACAACATCGGCATGCTTGAGCTTGCTGAGCATTCGCACCATTTCTTCGGGATGGTACGTCCCGTCCGAATCCAGCATGACCAGTGCTTCGCACTCGGATTTGAGAAAGTGCAAGAAACCCAATCGCATCGCTGCCCCTTTGCCACGACCTTGCTGATTGATGAAGGTGCAGTTGAATTGTTTTGACACCTCTTCGGTTGAATCCTGGCTTCCGCCATCGACGATGAGAATGGTTGCTTCCCATCCTTTTCGAGCGAGATGCTCGTGAGGGATTCTTGGCAGCACCTTCGCCAAGCCTTCCGCCTCATCCAAGGTCGGAAGCAGAATCATCACCTGCTTCATGCATGGTGGTTAGGACCTCATGGTTTTGATGACTTCTATTCATTCACGCCAAAATGTGGCATTTCCAACCAGTGAAGTCGAATTCCGGTGTAGTCCAACAAGGCATCCCCTCGCCCAGAGAAACCCAACGGATTGACCCAACGGGTCGGCTGGACATTTTCATCCGTCCACTGAATGGTGAACGAGCCGGTTGTTGACAGTGCGTCACCCGTCATGCAGGAGCGGTGCCAGCCTGAAGAGAACTCAATCGATTCGGTCATCAATGTTTGATTTATTCCCGCGTCAAATCCAAAGGAAAGACCGCTAAGGTCACCTACCGCTTCAAAAATCACGCAGATTTCACGTCCTGCTGCGCTGGATTCAGTTGGACGGTCCACATGCATCAGGGCGTCGTAGTTCGTGCCTTCGGGAATGAAGGCACGATTTGAGCCGAGGTTCAACGGGTCGCGAAACCGATGTTCAGACCACGGATCGATACGCTGTTTGCAATCGACTTCCGTACCCTGATTCGTGCATGTACCAACATTCGATGTTTGATTTATTTTCAAATACGACATCGATGGAGAAGTCCCCGCTGCATCAAATTGCCACAGTGCACTCCCATCTTCTCGAGCGATGGCGTCCCAGTGAACGGATTGGGCTAAGTACCAGCCGACGGTACCAATTGGTGAAGAAATCGCATGAGTGATTCCAAGAGCAGCAAGCAGTTCCGCGTTGTCAGAGAAGACAGCAGAGGTGGCTTGGGCTTGGATGCTGGCTTCGAGTTGAACCAGTCCAAGGGTCGGGATGCTTGTCAATTCTACATTGTTTGGCGGGTCAAACACATATCCCCAATGAGCGTTTTCCGAGTAAATCACGCTACCATCGGGTAACCCAGCAATATGGTCTTTCAACGCCACATCGCTTTGGGCTATAGGTCGCAATTCGTCATGGGTGCTGACTTGTAAAAGAATCGCATTACCCGCGGCAACGCCGAGTATGATGACTACCAAAAATGCCGTTGAAACATAGGTGTGTATGTGAGGGTCCCATCCAACAGTACGCAATCCCCTCGGTTCGTCGATTGGCGTCAAACTTGTCGAATCGCTCCACCACAAGGCGACCAAAGCAGCAAGTGGGATGTGAAATGCGTGCAGACCCATTGAGTACAGCGTGTAGGACAAAAGCGACAGCACGGGGACTCGCTCAAGACCTTCAACAAGGTGGATTCCAGTGAGAATCCACAATCCAGCAAGCCAGACGGCCAAAAGATGCCCTTCGACGGTTGCACGCAAATAGAAAGCAGCCAGCAATCCAGCCACCAACAGTATGCCGTTGTAGGTTAACAACGGGCGTCCGCCTTGCCATCCGTATTCTGCAAACACTGCGCTTTCAAGCATCCGAGGTGCCAAGACCAGTAAGGCGACAGCCCCTGCACAAGTCAGGAGTATTGCGCTGGCATAGAGGATTTTCTTGATGTTTTCACCGTACTGCTCTTGCAGGCGCAAACCAACAACGATGTGGGCAAGCATCAGCATTCCCAGATAAATTGCCCCGGTGGGATGAATCATTGCGACACACAGGAACGCAACCATGAATCCACGGGTGTGGTGTTTTCCACGAGATGAAGTCGGGCGAAGCAGCACCAAAAGTCCCACGACAAGTCCCAGTTGGCTGGCAACCGTTGGATAACCCGAGTCGAACACTTTGGCAAACAACCCAATCCCCAAACCCATGGCAAGAATGCCGTGAGGTCCCGACCCGTGGCGGTCCATTGCTCCTCCAATGCCGAGAACGAGAGCGAACAAACTGTAGTGGCCTAAGACGAACACTGCTCGTGCTGGTGAAACGTTGAGCGTCAGTTGAATCCATGCAGCCACGGATGGAAGTGCGGGCGGATAGGTCCAAAACCCAGAGTTCGTTCCAGGTAATGCCAGCGTTCCAAGGGATGCAATTTGACCGGTGAGCATCGAAAAGCCAATCCAGTCAACTCCAAAGGGTAACTCTTGCAACATCGGCAGGGTAAGGCAACTGAGAGGAATCAGTCCAGCTGCGAAGAGAAGCCAAGGAGTTCGTTGCTGCTGAAGCCATTGCTGCGTTGCTGCTTCTTCGGAGATACTCTCTTCAGGAGTACCGTACACTTCACCGTGCATAGCTCGTTCGAGTTTTTGCCACGGTGTTAGGGATTTTTTCTCACTTGTTCGATTTCGAATCTGGACCAGAGCAAGACCGTTGAGCACCGCAACTACCAATGATAAGGAAAACCACGACCAGAGGTTGACCAATACCAAGGCTCCAGAGCATCCGTACAACAGCAACAGTCCGAGCGCTGGGGTTAACGCCATTTTTCGGTACCTGTCTGCACTTGCATCGAGGATTCGGCACAGAGCGTATCCCGGCAGGGTCGTCACTGACACCATGAGGGCGGTTGCAGCGAACATGATGTGAACGAATCGGCAAAGGCTTTCATTGTTCGGCCAACAATCAAAAGAAAAGACCCTGTCATGCAACCATGTCGAACGACCACTCGCTGTTTCACGAGGTGGTAAAGATGGCCGATGAATACTGGGTGTACGACTTTTCACGCGGACCTCAAACTGATTTTGAATGTCCCTTTGAGTATTCGGTTGGCAAGTACGACGAGCATCGCCCTGGGATGTACACTACGCCGTTGTTTGGCGGAGTCCGTGATCTCCATGTTGGCATTGACCTCGGTGGTCCTGTCGGCACGCCAATCTTCGCTTTTGCAGACGGTGTTATACATTCACTGGGTGTGAACGATGAGGCCGGTTCCTACGGACCAACCATCATCACTCGTCATGAAGTAGCGTTACCCGTCACGCTTGGTTCCTCTGAATTGGCTCCAATTCAGACGGTGTGGGTGCTACACGGACACTTGACTGCGACAAGCTTGAACGGTCTTGAAGTGGGTCAGGTATTCCATGCAGGTGACCGGATTGCTTGGATTGGAGCGGAACACGAAAACGGTGGATGGCCGCCTCACCTTCACATTCAACTCTCTATCAGTGAACCCACGGTCAATGATATGCCGGGCGTGGTGGAATTGAGTCAACGAGATCAAGCACTTGTGACCTATCCTGACCCGAGATTAATCCTTGGTCGGTTATACTGATTCGCTGACCGAATCAAGGTGCGCCTTTAGTGCAGATATTGGCCCAATGGACGCAGGGTCTTTGCCGATCAGGAATGCTAACGCAATCGAGATCCAGTCGGTCAATATGCAGAGATGGAGCAGAGATTCAAGCAACGTTCCGCCTTCACCCGCTATCTTCCATGCATAATCAGTTGTAGCGTGGGCGACCATCCAATCCATGCGCTTGGACACTTGGCGGTGCATGCCCTGCCAGGTGAGAAGCAACAGCACGTGTTCAATTCCTGACGAATCCTCGTCAGAACCGACCCCACCCCATGCTACACTTTCGTTGTGGTTCATTTCCGGAATCACGCCCACCCGTGCGAATCGAGCTGCGTTTTCGTTGAGCTGGTTCTTGAACCGGTTCAACACGGCTTGGAGTTCGGTTGGTCCAAGAAGAGCAATCGGCCGGTCAATCATGCACAAGGCCAATTGTGCGACATCGCCCTCGGGGTCTTTGAGAACGTCGAAACCATCGCTCGCATCTTGTAATCGCTCAAGCATTGCATCATCCGCACCTTCGCGCGGCTTTGGTAGGATGCCTAGGTTGCGCAGTAAGCCAAGTTGTCGACTAAAAATGTGGCCAAAGGCTGAACGGGGTGGCTGGCCACCAACCGAGGGAATAAGGTGGCAAGTGGGGTAGAGTTCCGTCAGGCCAGAGAGGTATCCCCCCGTCGAGATGACCACGGCAGTGGCCCCTGCTTTGAGGGCCGTTTCGGTTGCTTCGATGGTTTCAGCGGTGTTGCCGCTGTGCGAGGTTGAAAGAATCAACCACGAACTGTCCCACCATGCAGGCACAACATAGTCGCGCTGAAGAACCACCGGAATGGTCCCCTGAAGGCTTGAAAGGACACTGAGGAAATCTCCCCCTGCAGCAGAACCACCCATTCCAAGGCAAAGAATACCGTTCCATTTCTTAGCAGCAAGGTCGGTTAACCAAGGGAAGTGTTCTGGAGTGACGTGAGCCAATCCACTGCGGAGATCTTCAACAAATGCCCGAACAAATCCGACCATGCCACCGTTGTCCAAGGCTTCAGCAAGTTCAACCATGCCAACCTCGGATACCGTATCATCAGTCTCGGCCATCGGGGGAGTATGCTCGTCTTCCTTCATACGGCCTTCCCCTCATCATCGTCATCACAGCCGAGTTTGTGAAGTGCGAGCCATTCACCATCGATTCGTGCGAGTCGTAGTTTTTCTTTGGCAACGTGGTCCCATGGTAAACGAACTTCAGCCATGCTCCACGTAGTAGGGTCAAGGAATTCGCCGACTGAAGAATCTTCGGTGATGATGTCTGCAACGATGTGGTCCTTCATTTGAGCAATGACGTTGGCAGATTCCAAATCCCGCCACGTTGCGCCTGTTCGTTCTTGTCGGTCGATACGTGACATGATAGCCCCGTCCTTCGACCACGTAGCGGGTCGCCAGAATTTGTCTCTCCAACGCAATACGTCGCCAAGGTCGTAACCCGGTTTACGGTACAGCAACGTCAAACGGGTGACGTCGATTCCGTCTTTCCGCCCTACGGTGGAATTGGATTCTGCTAAGTGGCCACCGTAATTTGAAACGAGGTGCCGACCCCACGTTCGTGCGAGGCCTTTGCTACCAAGAACAACGTCATATCCACCCGTGACTGCGCCTTCACTGGTGATGAAAAACATCGGGTCATCTGCTAACTCATCGATGACCGTATCGAGGGTAGCGCGCAGTGCAGTGAATTCCTCTTCTATCAATCGTCGTCCAGTTGAGCGGAGTTGAACGGTTGCTTCAAAGTAATTTCCTGCTCGACGGGTACATGTTAGGCATACGCCGTTAGCCATTCGAGCGCGCATTGTGTGCTCTTCCTTGAACAGTAAGCCTTCAATGACGCCTTCGACTTGAATGTAAATCAGCGTGTGGCGATCAGAAACTCTGCGGGTCTCGAAAGCTAAACCCACCTCAGACGCTTGTTCGTGAACTACGACATGGCGCTGAATCAATTCATCCCAGATTTCTTCCTCGGAGATGTGAACCCATTTTCCTTGGATTTCAACAATGCCACATCGAGCGCAGCGCACCCAAGGTACGTTTTCAGGTACCTTGACAAGTTTGACTCGCTTTCTGACACATGGTTCACACATCCGTTCACCATAGAGGGGCGGGTCCGCTCCGCAGACCACACAAAAGTCACCACCTAAATCGCTTGACACGGTATCCCCTCAAGCCGTTGTTGAGCCATCCCGTCTTCAAGGTGTGGCATCTTTCTTCATTCATCAACCGATTGTGAGGCGACATCATCACCTTCATCGGCAGAAAGCCCGATGGTTGATTCGACCGCTGCAAGGCGCGCCTCAATCGACCGACTTCGAGTGACTACAGTCCATGTCCAAATTGCGATGGCAGCAATCATAGCAATGTACGCTAGCGATAAGTAAATCATTCCGTCCATTTTCATCCCTCATCGAGTTTCTTTTGTGCCTGTTCGAGGCGTTGTTCCATGTCCGTAATCCGCATTGACATCATCATATGACCAGCGATGAGCAGTGTGAAGGCGAGTGCTCCAAACAACACGACGAATCGCATGCTCCCGTCAATCGTGCCTTCCGCTCCGGGCCCACCTACAGGACCGGGGTGACGAATCTGCCAAATTCGTGTAGAAATGTAGGTGAGCGGGACCAAGACAAATCCGTACATGCCAAAGGTCGAAAACGTATCTCGAGTTTCTACACCGTCAGGCTGACTTTTTCTACCAAGTACCAAAAACATGGCAAGCAGGGTGAGCAGTCCGAAAGAATTCAGTCGAACATCGCTCCAATCCCAGGGAGTGCCCCATTCGGCAGAGCCCCAAATACAGCCAGAGCATACGACCATTAAGCCGCATGCAAGACCTGCTTCTGACCCTGCAACATGGAGTTTCCAACCGAGAGAATTTCGCTTAAAGAACCACATCGTTGAGCCAACGAACAGTACGGTGAAGGCAATCAATGCAGCCCATGCAGAGGGCACATGCCAGTAAAAAATCCGCTGAGCTGCTGGAGATTCAAAGGCGTTGATTGAGACGCTTGGTGCCCAGTTCCATGCAAGGAAGAGCGTCGTTGCTATACCTGCAAAACCTGTGAACAAGAGGACCTCGGGGGAACGTCCTCGCATGACTCGCACTGTCGGCACCCCTTCTTGAACTTGGGTGCTTAAAGTGACGCTGCATAGTCCACAAGCAATCCCCACGGAAGAATGAGAATGGGGACCAGGAGTCGGACGAATGCGGCATTTGGACGGGCTAAACGGACGGTGGACAGTTCAATGAAGCGAACGAAAGTGAGACTTGCCCAGAGAACGGCAGTGCCGATGAACACGAGGTCCCAACGTAGTTCGTTCAGGAAAATAAGGCTGCATAAGCCGGTTGAGACAACGCCGTACAGCGGTCCAATTAGATCCGCAGAAGGAAGTCGATTGACGTGAGCCCTCCACCAATCGATGGCTCGGTGTTCTCGCAAGATGTAGACAACAGGGTCGCCCGACAACCCTACAGCGAATGGAACGGCCAGTACCATCCCAACCAACCATAATTGGTCCTCGACTGAAGTGGCATTGAACAACGTCAACAGAACACCAACCACGATTACGCCAGTCAAACCGTTGCGAGCCAAGCCTGCTCGAGTGTGCCGCATGTAGCGATGCCCGACACGGGTGGAGAGAAATGATGCTGGAGATTGGGTGCCGATTGCTTCCCAGACAACATCATCGTCTTGCGTTTGTCCAGTCTCTCCGTCTAAGTCGTGCAAGCGAGTTGCACAGTCGAGTATGGTTGCGTGGTGAGACGCGATGAGAAAACCATGCCCTGCCATGCGGAGTTGTGCGATGTTTGACACCAGTGACGCAATCGCATTATCGTCCAATCCAGTGTCCGGCTCATCGAGCATGATGAGCCTCGGTTCAGAGCTGATCATTGCTGGCAATAGACCAGCAAGTACGGCTACCTTTCGCTTTTGTCCACCGGAAAGGTGAGCGATTCGGTCATGTCGACGGTGTTCCAATCCGTACGAAGAGAGAATGCCTGTGAGGTCCGCTGTCATATCCGATAGAGCGCACACTGTCTGCAAGTGGTCTTCGACCGTTTCATCACCAATCATGCCGTTGCTCTGCAACGTGAGTCCAAACGGCTGCGATGGCATGTGTCGTCTTCCTTCGAAATCGACCACCATCGTGGAGCCGTGATGGACAGAACCTTTCTCGAGCGGTAACAGTCGAGCGGCACTTTCTAAAACGGTCGATTTTCCAGATCCGTTGACGCCTTGAAGAACGACAACGTCTCCCGAATGCACATCGAGTGAAAAACCGTCGAGCACGACGCCCATTCCACGCCGGACTTCGAGTCCTTTGAGGCTGAGCAGGGCATCTCCCATGCCCGTGCGAGTCTGCAAACCGACATCAAACCTCGCATTCAACACAGAAGTCCCATGAACTCAAATGTCTGCATCGTCAGGGGGGACCATGGCTACTGTGATGTCCCTGTTTGGAGCATCGGAGTGGGTGTTGTTTGTACTGTGGGTTTTGGTGATTGCTTGGCCGATATACTACGCTCTGCGCCACAAAACTTCCCTCGCACTTTCGCTGACTGTTGGATTGTTGCTGGCATATCTTGTCCAAGTTGTGTCTGAATTTGCGAATGTCAACAACTGGGTGGGTGGTTGGCTATGGTGGGATTATGTCCTCATTCCCAGCAGGACAAGTGAACCCTCTTGGTGGCATACGTTCATCTCATCCGGATTTCTTCACAACCGCTGGGATGCTACACACGTTCTTGGAAACATTCTGGTCATAGCACTGGTTGGAGTCCCTCTTGAGCAACGTCTCGGTACCAAACGCTTTGCAGTCGTCTATGCAGTAGGGTTACTCGGGGGTTCGCTCACATGGGTGCTGTTCAACATGTCCTCTTCCACACCTGCCCTTGGTGCTTCAGGCGCGGCGTTTGGACTGTTTGGCGCCTATCTTGCAGGTTGGCCAAAGGACGAGATTCCGTTCCCAATGATTTTGATTCGAAAATGGCCCGTTATGTATCTCGCACTGTTTTACTTTGGCATGGAAGTTGTCCGTGCATATTCCACGCTCGGGCTCAACCAACCGAGCCAAGTCGCTCACATGGCGCACTTTGGTGGTTTCTTGGCTTGCTATATTTTGCTCCCTCTCATCGCCCGAGGTGGGCCGTACGAGATGGGTGTTGTCGATGACGGTCCGGCTTCAACCAGCGGTGAGCGAATGCGATTAAACCGAATCAAGAAGGCCATGGTTGATTTGAGCGATGTTGTCGACCCGTGGACCTCACGTGGAATCGAAGTACCTCGACACTTGCGCAGTCCGCTAAAGAGTCTGCTGGCATCCAGCGATGAGCCTGAAACCCGGTTCGCTTGGATGGAGCATTTAGCCGATGCTGGTTCGTGCCCGGAATGCGAATCACCGCTGGGGGTAGTAGAACGGGACACTGGTCCACGGTTGCAGTGTTCAAAGGAGCCAAACCACCTTGATTGGCCAAATTGACGCTTTGCAATCATGCCCCTAAAGGGGCAGTAGGTGGTCAATCAAAGGATAGGCTCAAAGGGACGAGGACTTACCAAATACAGGAGTGGATACGTTGGGTTCACAGAAGTCTCACAAATCTTGGCGGGTTTCTCTCTGCCTCGTTGCGGTGTTTTTGATCGCAGATCTGGGTGTTCTGGCGAACGACTCTCCACTCGAATCGCAGCACTCGTTGGATGACATGTACGACCAACCAATACTCGTTGACGGACTTCCTCCATTGATGTGTGGCGACGAACTTTGCCTTCGACCCGTTCGAGATTTCGACCGCGGTGACCGTCTTTCTGCAGAAGCAGACCAGTGGTGGCAATCCTACGGTCCTGATTTGGATTGGAACGGGATGGACGACCGCCTGCAACGGGTTTTAGCAGGTGCGGAATCGGTTTCACCTACTGCTGTTACAGGGCATGATGGTCGTAAAACCGTAGCGATTGTCGTTGATTATGCTTGGCAGCCGAACGCTGGGGAAATTGAAACACTTCGGTCGATTCTGTTGGCTCACGGATGGGTCGGTGAAGACGGTGGCGCTTGGTTCCAGCAACTCACGGACATCGATTCAGTTGCAGTTGACAAGGTCCCGGTATCAGCGTTGATGGACATCTATTCATCCTACGGTGTTGTTGTCATTGAAATGCAAAACGTCATGATTCCGTTCAATGATGTAGCTGCAAAGGCCAGCCGTTCACGTCCATCTGACGTTTACGCTGCTACAGCCTACGAGAGGGACTACATCGGGGAAGACATCGTCATCGCAGTTCTCGATACTGGCGTTGATAATGAACACACGTCACTGAACGATTTCGACGATGAAAACGATGAACCCGATGAAGACCCGCTCTCCTACAATGACCACAAATGGGTTGGTGGCTACGATGCTACCTCGTCAGCAGGTAGCACGCAAGGTGACCAAGACCCCGATGACGGCAACGGTCACGGCACTCACGTTGCAGGTTCTGCTTTGGGTACGGGTGACTCATCAAGGGTTCACATGGGTACTGCACCGGGTGCATATCTCGTAGATATCAAAGTCCTCACCGATTCAGGAGGTACCAATTCCCAAGCCTCACTTAACGGAATCCAGTGGCTCATCAACAATCAAAACAAGGACTGGGGGCATAACTCCTCCAGCCGGGGAATACAGATTGCTTCCATGTCATTTGGCTCAGCCTCAACTCCACTGAACCAAGGCGACCAAGGCGATAATGGAAGCGGAGCTGAAGCACGCCTCGTGAACGATGCAGTCAATGCGTCAATCGTCTGCGTAATCGCCATGGGTAACGACGGTTACAATCGAGTACCTTCTCCTGCAAGCGCAGACAAAGCCATCTCTGTGGGCGCTGCTTCCGACCGAGGCACAGTTAACAGAACCAATGACATCGTTGCTGATTATTCCAATACTGGTCCCCGTATTTCGGACAACGATGACGATGAATGGGATGAGTTGAAACCCGATATCACTGCGTTTGGTTCAGATATCATGTCCGCAACTGCGCAAACTGGTGCTTCATTCCCTGGCCAACCCTCTCGACCGCTTGCCGATTCAGACTACGATTCAAAAGATGGAACGAGCATGGCGACGCCGATTGCATCTGGGGTGATTGCCACTATGCTTCAAGCCAATCCATCGCTCGAGCCACAAGAAGTCAAGGACATACTCCGTAATTCTTCAGAACAGCGCGGCTCGGCTTCAGAACCCGGCGTTTCCAATCGCTGGAACGATGAATGGGGCTTCGGTCTCATCGATGCCTCGTGTGCCATTGATATGGCGCTGGATAAATCCTGTACGCCCCTTGAAGCAGGCGACGGCATCATCACCCCACCACCAACCGGAAACGGCACCGGAGATTATGTTGAGATGTCAAAACCATCGAACGGAACGTGGTGGATTGAGGATGATTTTGTTCGGGTCGCAGGTAGTGTTGATGCCAATCAAGACGGCGATGAATTCACCAAAGTACAGGTTAAGATTGAACAGTATCTTGAATCCGGTACGGTCCGTGAACTTCAAAATTGGGCAGATGCTGGTGGCGATGTATCGTCGTGGTATCTGGACGTCTCAGTGAAAGAAAGTTGGATTCGTCAAGACGAAGACTACGTTCTAGTTCTTTCCCGTGCACTCACCGATGATGGAGATGAATCTGCGGTCGATGCACGCTGGGTGAACCTCGCCCGAATGGCAGTCACCATCGCCGGACCAGCGATCGGAACGGCGCTTCAAGGCACTGTTGAATTCAGTGGAACGGCAGAGGGTATCGAACACGACCGTCTGGAATACCGCATCAATACCGGTGACTGGTTGTTGGGCGAACAGTTGGACCCTTTGGAAATTGGAACTCAAGATTGGTCGTTCACTTGGAACTCAAATTCTGTTGACGACGGTTCGCACCGAGTGTCGGTTCGGATGGTCAATGAAAGCGGTGTAAGGACTGACGAAGTCCGACGCACATACACGGTTGACAATCAGCCGGCAGCGCCGGACTTCCTGTTCCAGGGCTCGGTAGAAATCATGGATCAAGGCCTTCCAGTCTATTCTGCAGTTGCCGGTACGGTATTGGAAGTCGACTTTGCCATAACCAATGCCGGAGATCTGAGCGCCAATGAAGTGTTTGTTCAACTCAGTGCACCCGGCAGTCAATCTGCAACCTACCCTCGTGAGACACGAATTTCGACACTGGATGAGGGCGAGAGTCAGCAAATCACGCTCTACTGGTGGGCGACAGAAGCAGGTACGCATGATGTTACCATCACCATCGACCCGAACGACCAGCACAGCGATCCCAATCCCTCTAACAACGTGTACACTTTCAGTTTCGAAGTTGAGGAGCGACCGGTCGAATCCATGCTTCGATTCCTGCCCGGCGCAGTAACCACCAATCCAAAGATACCCCTCCCCGATACCCCATACGAGATTACGATACGACTCGATAATCTCGGTCAAACCGATGCGACAATGCTGAAGATGCGTCTCATGCGTTCGATAGACACCGGTGGAGTGGAAGCCTGGCAGGAAATCGGAACCGACGACATTCTTATCGTTCCAGGCTCAGATTCCAGTTCAGGTTCGAGCAATGCTCGGTTTTCAGACATCGGTTCTGAAATTGGCCCTGTCAAATACAGAGTGATGCTCGAAGGTGACGGAGTCGAGCTCGAATACAGCGAACATCTGTTCACGGTGGTCGTCGATGATGCCAGCATCGGCTCACAGATCAGCGTGTCGCTCAGTTCAGGCGAAGTCCCAATTGAATTCATTGGACTTGAGGATGGAGGTCTTCTGTTCACCACTCGTAACGGCGAATTGCATGTCCGCACATTCACCTCCTCGATGGTCATGCAAGTTGATGAATTGCTTGAAGAAAAGTGGGGCGGAGAGTTGGCGACCCACCTCCGTGAAGACGGATTGGTTCAAGCAGCATGGTCTCGCAAAACAATCAGTCCCGATGGCTACACGCTCTCCGACCTTTCAATTACCTCGCTCACCAAGTCTGCGGTGAAGACACCCATCCATCACCAAATGACTGCGATTAAACTTTCTGAAGGCTCTTATTGGGGCTTGGATTTGTCAGAACATGACGGTATGATGGTGCTTGCAGGCTATCATCGCGACATTTCAACCGGTGGTTCATGGCAGGATATCACTTCGATTTTCACTCTCACTTCCTCAACGCCGGACAGCCCTACCTCGTGGAACGGACCCAACATTGCCGTGTCTGATATTGACATACGCCCATCACAAGGTGATTCACTCACGATTGGGCTCGGTCAAGAAAATCTCCACATCCTCTACCAAGAACTTCGTGACGATGTGACTGGAATTGACCGAGTCGGTTTGATGTACACGCACGGAGACCCATCGATGACTGCCTGGGGATTCCAATCATCGGTTGGTGACAATGCTCGTAATGCGGAATTATCGATTCTTGCTAACGGTAGCGACGATGTGCTGGTTGCTGCATGGATTGAAGGTCGAGGAAAAGAAGCGATGCTCGCTCACATTGTCACTGACAATGCTTGGTCGCACGACGCAGAACTTCTCTCCGCACCCGGTGTGAGTTCGGTTTCGTTAAATCCAACATCTGATGGTGTTCAAGTGCTGTATGATGAAATCAATTCCTACGGCCCAGTGACTCGTTACGGCTTGCTCTCCGATGGAGACGCAGGTGAATCATTAGCTCTTTCCAATATCATGGCTGAAGGATTCCTAGTCGGCTATGCTGGCTTAGAATTTGATGGAATTGTGCTGCTATCGTCCGCAAGTGGAGCCCTTAAAATGCGAACATTGGCCGACGTAAACAGCCAACAAACACTCGGTGAATCTTCTTCGTCACTAATTGAAAAACTCCTCGCACCGATTCCCGGTGATGACCAGACAAAGACTCTCATTTTGGGCGGAGTTTCGTTCGGATTCGCGATGTTTTTGGTCGCCATTATCGTTTCTGTTCGACGCTCACGTCGCCAGCACAGCGTCGATACGATCACTGTAGAAGCAGAAGTTGAATCGGAGGGGCTGGAATTGCTTGTACAACCGCTTGAAGATGACGGGCCGTTACTCGCTATTGATTCAGACGCTGAGGACCTTGTCGTGAGGGATATACCGCTTGCTGTGATGGATGCAGAGGAAGAGCAAACTTTGGCAGAGTCGCTTGAAGCAAAAACAACAGCAGGTGAAGGTAATGCACGACTGAATCGCCGCATGAAGCGAAAGCAAGCGCGTGAGATCCAAGAAATCACTGAATCACTTTCTTCAATTCAATTGCCGCCTTTGCCTGCGCCAACACTTGATCCTGTCCCGGTTGAAGAACTTGCAAAGGAACTTCCAGCACTTGAGGGATTGCCTCCTCTTCCAGGCCTACCTCCTCTTCCAGGTCTACCTGGTCTTCCACCACTGCCTGCAATCGCACCTCCACAACGTGATGTTTCATGTGCAGAGTGCAACGCGAAATTCACCGTAAAAGACATGACCTTACGTACTGTTCAATGCCCTATATGTTCTGCCCGAGTTGATTTCTGAGGAATCCTGTATGTGTGGAATATTTGGCTACCTTGGTCCTCGGCAGGCGTCCACAATTTTACTCGATGGTTTGAGGCGTCTCGAATATCGGGGTTATGATTCTACAGGTATCGCAGTCAAAAACGGCGCCATTGGAATTCACAAGAAAGTTGGCAAGGTTGCTGACCTCATGACCGTCCTACCATCCGAGATTTCTGGGAACGTAGGAATTGCACATACTCGTTGGGCAACGCATGGTGGTGTCACCGATGCCAATGCACACCCTCACGAATCTGCAAACGGTAAAGTGGTGATCGTTCACAACGGAATCATCGAAAATGCCCGGATGTTACGCACTTCACTTTCTGTTCAAGGTGTTGAACTTCAAAGCGAGACAGATTCAGAGGTTCTCGCTCACATCATCGAGCGTGAACTTTCAGTCGATAACCATCCGGAAAATGCCGTGCGGCGAACACTTCATCAAATCCGAGGGACGTGGGGGATTTGTGTGCTGTTTCTTGAACACGATTCTATCGTTTGTGCACGAAACGGTTCCCCGCTGATTATTGGGCAGGGCGAAAACGAAATGTTCGTTTCCAGCGACCCTCATGCCCTTACGCCGCACACCCAGCGCGTTGTGTTCCTTGAAGACGGAGAAATCGCAACCCTTACCGCTCATTCAATGTCTCTATCGACTCTCAAAGGGAAGAATTTTGCAGCCAACATTACGGTTCTCGAACAGGAGTGGGGTGACTCTGAACTTGGAGACTATCCGCACTTTATGATCAAGGAAATCTATGAACAAGCAGATGCGCTTCGCCACTGTATCAGCGGTCGGCTCGATCGTGTCGATGGAAACGGCAGACTTGGGGGGCTCAAACTTGAACCGAGAAAATTATCAAGCGTACCGCACGTTCGATTACTTGGATGTGGAACCGCTTACAATGCAGCAGAGATTGGTCAAATTTTGATTGAAGGTTTGGCGCGTATCCCTGCTGTAGCTCATATCGCAAGTGAATTCAGGCACAACGACCCGGTCATCAACCCCAACGCACTGCATTTCGCTATCACGCAATCTGGTGAAACCGCTGATACGCTTTCAGCAGTCAAGGAAATTCAGCTCAAGGGCGGCAGCGTCTATGGTGTCGTGAACGTTGTTGGTTCATCGATTGCTCGCGAATGCGGCAAAGGCGTCTACATCCACTCTGGTCCTGAACAGGCAGTTGCCTCGACTAAAGCGTTCTCAAACATGGTTGCAGCACTCACGATGTTCGCTCTTCAGATTGGACGTTCGCGTTCCATCAGCAGAGAGAAAGGCAAGGAAATCATCAAAGAATTACAACAAGTACCTCACCTAATTGAGGAATATCTCGAACATCAAGGACCAATTTCAGAAGCCGTCGAACTGATCAAAGAGGCCAAGAGCGTTCTGTTTTTGGGACGTGGAATATCCGCTCCCGTAGCGAAAGAAGGCGCTTTGAAATTGATGGAAATCGCCTATATTCCTTGCTTGGCTTATCCTGCCGGAGAAATGAAACACGGTCCAATCGCTCTGCTTGAAGAAGGCAGTCCGGTGGTATTCATCGCACCGAACGACCACGTCAAAACGAAGACAATTTCAGCGATTCATGAATGCAGGGCGAGAGGTGCCAAAATAATCCTCATTCACGAACAGGGCGATGATATTGCTGTTGAAGGTGACGTCAGTATCCCCGTTCCACGTGTCCACTCGCTTCTTTCACCACTGCTGACGGTGATTCCCACCCAACTAATCGCGTATCACACAGCCTTGGCACTCGACTGTAACGTTGACAGGCCAAGGAATCTAGCGAAGTCGGTCACCGTTGAGTGAATCAGAGAATCGAGAAGCGTTGCTCGTCTTCTTTCCAATTGAATGGCCTGTAGCCAAGCCTGTGTCGCGTGTGTCGCATTTTGACAATACCGAGTTTACGTGAAACGTCGTCACCCGCACGTTCCATGACCAGATGGACTACACCGTCGGAAAGATAGTCTTCAACACCGTATTCACCAAATTGTTTGTTGTCTTCTCCAGTCATCTCACAGATGAAGAAGGATGTGAGGCCAAGACGGCGAACAGCCTCAAATAATCTGAAAATCTCATCACGTGGGTTTTCCATCTTTGTGAGTGTGAAAAATGCTCCAAGTGAGTCGAATACCAGGAGTTCGAAGCCAATTGATTCGCGGTATGAAGTGAGTTGTTTAATCAGTTGACCCATCCAGTCTACCCTGTTGCTCATGCCTTGCTCATCGAGTTGAACGCGCAAATCAGAAAGGTCAATAATCGCGATTCTGTTTCTGACACGAGGATCGTCCACGTTCATTCCCATGTTCGACATGTGGGAGCGAAGGGAATCCTTCCCCTGTTCGAGGGTGACATAAATTCCACTGGTTTCTCCGTACAGTACAGCGTTGTACAACATAGAAAATGTGAGACTGGATTTCATTGCACCCGATGCTCCTGCGACAATACAGATGTGGCCTTCTGGAATTCCACCCTGCATATTTTCGTCCAATCCTTCAATGTGGGTTGGTATTCTTCCAAGTTCACTCATGCCGGCACCGGACTGTGGTATGCACTCCGATTCTTCAACCTCACCCTTGAATTTCTTGAAATTCCCTTTTGCTGATGCAAGAAAATAAGGCATGCCTACGGCAGCAGAAATCGAGGAGACCCATGGTTCGAGTTTGGCTAGCATCACAATCCCGCCGCCGTGCTCAGATGTTGGAACCACTGTTTGTCGATTTGGAGTGCAGGGGCTTGCCGGACGTAGACGAACGGTCACCCCAAGGCGACGTAGAATCTCAGGTCCACGCGATTTGCAAACGAAAGGTGGATGCAGTTCCTTCACAGCACCATCACGACCTGGTGATCGTTAGCGATACCATGCTTGCTGACCCTGATGATTTGAATTGCTCACTTGGCAAACCGAGTGATTCGGTTCAGGCAGCGATGATGCTGCACCGCCTTTCAGGGCGCCGTCATCAGGTTTGGTCGGCCACAGCCTTGCAACTCCACGGACAATGGCGATTCTTTGTCGAATACGCCGTTGTTGAAATTGATGAATTAACCGATGAGCAATTGGTAGAACTCGTACTGAGTGAATCCTGGAAGGGGAAAGCAGGAGGGTACGACTTGGCAGGTCCGATGGGTGCTTATGCACGGCTCATCGATGGAGATGAAGCAACGGTATTGGGCATTGCTGGGACGGCGATGGAAGTACTTTGTTCGGTTGCAGAATCATGATTCTTCGTGCAACAACGGGACCAGTCCCAGTTCATGCCTTCCAACATCAACAACGACGTCGTTTCCCGGTAAAAGTAGCACCTTATCTTCAGGGTCAAGTGCAAAAATTCCGACGCCCACATCGTTACTCATCTGCTGCAGTTCTCGTCTGCATACGTTTTGGTGCGTATCCATGTGAACCATCGGACGAAGATCAACAATGATGGTATCCCCTTGTCCTATTCGCTGAGCCATGTGTTGGGTCGGAATACGTTTCATTTCATCAGGCGCAACGTATCGCAGTGCCCTACGAGGTAGCGTATTCTTTGAGTGCGAATGCGCCCCCAAATCATGGAATGCTTCTCCATCTGCAGACACAGGTCCATTCCACCCATCGGGTATTTTCTTCACTTCCTTTTGGAGGTTCGTTGGTTGAATCGTGGGCTGTTCTACATCAGGTAGCTCAACCTTTCGAACATCAACTGGCGCAGAGTCGCCCAGTGACTGTTGTTCCAACGGTGCATTCAATGACGGTTGCTTTTCATTCATCTGGGACGGGCGTTTCCGTGTATCAACCGATGATTCAGGGTCCGGTAATCCAAAAAATTGCCATAAACTTGCCATTCTTTCACCGTTCACAAATCGAGATCGTCGAGGAATCCTGACATATCTGTGCTCGCAGATTGAGTTGAGGTATTGGTAGTTGTCGGCTGTGTTGGAGCGGTTTGACCCATTTGTGCAGCGAGATATTGCTCGCCGTAGTGTTGCCATTGTTCCATTGTCCAGCCTTGTGGAAGTCCTGTACTCGGCAGAGGCGGACCCGATACTGCTGCAGGGGCTGCAACGGGGGCTGCAACGGGTTGCGGCGTTGGTTCTGGTGCCATCAAAGCGTCCAATGCGTCCGGGGTTGAAGCAGCGAACGATTGTTGAGGTGCGGCATACTGTTGGGCGTATGGGTCGTATGCAGGTTGGGCTTCTTGTACCGGCGCTGCTGCTTGAACCGGTGGTGCATAGGCCTGCTGACCGTAGATGTCAGGTGAAAGACCAGCGGTTTGAGCCGACATGTCGAGGGTTGGTTCAGATGCAAAGGATGGCTGACCGTCAGGCAGAGGTGGCTGGTTCTTTGGAACGTTGGAGAACGATGAATACTCGTTCTCAGATACGCTTCGCTTACGGGTAAGGAGTAGGAATCCGGCCAAGATTATGACAATAACTGCAAGACCTCCGACGATGGCTGTCGTGCCACCACCCAGTACGGCGCTGACGGATTCAAGGAAACCTTCAGCGGGTTTTTCAGCTACAGTGAGCGTGATCACCGATGTAGCAAAATCACCGTCATCGTCGGTTACAGTAAGTGTGAAAGTCCACGTTCCTGGCTCGAGGTTTGTGATGGTATATTCAGGCCCAGAATAGTCAACCTCTCCGGTCGTGTCGCCATCAAGGTTACTGTCGATGAGGTCGCTGTCCCAATCGTATCGAAGGGTCAATTTGTCCCCAGCCGTCTCTCGAGAAGTGAGTCCAGAGAGCGTGATATTGTCGCCTTCCATCAATTCAAACACGTTGCTAGAATTGGTGATGCTGGCAGATGGCGGCAGATTGAGTACACTCACGTTCACCGATGTCATTGCTTGAGCCCCGTCATTATCCGTGACGGTAGCCGTGATTTGTCGAATTCCCCGAGTCGACCACGCAGTGGTCATTTCCACGCCCTGCATTTCGCAATCGTTGAGCATGTTGCCATCGCTGTTGCTGTCAATTTGTGCATCGCTGTCCCAACATACGGTGAGGGAATCAATGTCCGAGGGAGTGTCAGAAACTGCGACACTGAGAGTGATGTTATCGTCTTCGTAAATCGGTACGTCTGACCCTAATCCACTGATTGTAGGTGGGAGGTTGTTGACGTTGACCATACCAGTTCGGACCACAGAGCGTTCTCCATCATCGTCGAATGCTGAAACTTGAATTTGGTGCAGTCCAGCGGTAGGCCACGAAACAGTTGCGGTAGAAGATGGACCCTTTGTTGCAACCGTCCAGTTTTCATCCATGTCTGATGGGAGCCATTCAATGGTGATATCGTCCCGGTCGGACAGCGTATCGTCTCCGACTATTCGCAAGAGCGCCACTTGGTCTTCATCGAGGCTCCACGCACCCATTGAGTCGACCTCGAGGATTTGCCCACCGTACCACAATTCGGGAGATTCAAGTGTTGGGGCCACGTTAAGCACATCGAGGGTAGAACTCACAGTCGTGGTTTCACCGTCATCATCTGTCGCTACCGCAGTTATGATGGTTGGACCTTCTGCCATTGGTGTAATGGTGCACGTTGGTTGGGTCAATCCTTCCTGACACGCTAAACCTGGCCAGGTAATGCTAACCTGCTGGCCAGAAGGAGAAATCGTATCGATATCGCCACTGTCACTCGCATCGATGGTAACTTGGGTTTCCACGTCGATACTTTCAACCATGCTGAGATTCATGTAGGGTGCACGATTGAGTACAGATACGTTGAGTTGGACGATGTCTTCGTCAAGTTCTTCATCGAAAACAATGACCGTCACCGGCCATTCTCCACCATCACTCCAGTTCCATTGAGTGATGCAGTCTGGCGCTTCGATGACATCAATCAGGCCCGGTTTGGTTTCAATTTCAAAGCGGCATTCTACATCACCGCCGTCTTCGTCGAAGCTTGCCGTGGCGTTCAACACGATGTTGTCAAATGTGTACATTCCTTCATCGTAGGTGAAAAATCCAGTCGGAGCACGTCCGATAAAGACGTCAACACTCGCATCATTGTTACTTCGGTTCGCATCTTCGATGACCAATTGGTCGGGGTCAACAGTGAATGACAGCGTCTGGTTTCCAATCGCTGTTTCGGCTGGTACCGTCCAGTTGACCACAATGCGTTGTTCGCTGTACGATGGGATGGCAGGGATGGATTCTCGAATACTTGTCCCATCAGGGGTAATAACTTCGATTTCGGTCGGTGGAGAGGTGAGTACACCTCGATTTTGAGCGGGAATAGAGAACGACAGAAGGTCGCCTGGAAGAGCCCCGTAGCCGATTGCTTGGTTCAGAGTTTGAACATCGGTCCCTCGAGTTCTCGTGACGATGATTGAATCGGATTGAGCCACCAAATCAATGGCGACTACCGTTAAATCAATCACGACGGTTGTTGCACCTATGATTTCGGTTACGGGATCCCAAACAATAACTCCGTTGCTGGAATAATCGTCACTTGAGGGCGTCATATCAATGCCGTTTGAAACGTTCAACAGATAATCTAGCATACCAGAACCATTGGTCGTAGGGCTGGCTAAGAGGTTGGTTGATTCATATCGAATCTGCATGTTTTTGTTGCCTTGGGGCTGACCACCTGGTGAAGTTTCATAGGTTGCGGTGAGTATTTGTTCAGAATTTGGTAACGTTGCTAAGAACTGCAAATCAACGTTGACCTCAACGTTTCGAGCACCGGGGTTTGAAGTTGCTTGAACCCCCCAAGAATCAGCAGGAGAATAGGATTTCAGTAACCAGTCGATGGTAAATCCTGCCGCATTGGAGACTCTCATCCAGGAATTGTATCGAACAGCGGGACAATACCAGTTGTAGCCTTGTGAAACACCGGTTTCGTTCCATTCATTGATTTTGTATGAGTCATCGCAGCCAGTGTATCCAATGTTGCTTGTCCCGTCAGTAGGGACTCCATTCGCAGTGATTTGCCAACTGTTGTTCTCCGGACCAGCCGTATCAAATTCCGAGGGGTCGAAGTAGTCAGAACTTCCCGTTACTCCCGTTGATGCAAAGAATGGCATATACCACTGATCGCCTGTGTGTACCGGGAAATCGATTTTCTCCTTGGGTGGTGAATAACTTGTATCAAAAGAAATCACTGCGATGTTTTGGGAAAGGAATCCTAAATTAAACGGTGCAAATGAAACATCGAGTTCAAATTCTGAATTAATAACAGCGAGATCTCGAACTCGGACAATGTCTTCACCAGTGTAACCGATGTCAAGCCTTCCAGTGACTCCTTCCAGCGTTGCACCGCTGCCACCAGAGGTGAAACTTCCATCGAGTTTGAGTTTGTATGCGAGGGTTTGAGTCCCGTCAACAGTGATGAAAAAGATATCTTCTACGGTGTAGGTGGTATCTCCGGTGAGTGTGTTGAGTGAGGCAGAAACGTTTGCCTGGGCAATGAGTTGCGCCACGTCAAATTTGGTTTCATAGACCCACTCATCCCCAATCCGCCAAGTAGGAACGTCTTGGTCCACATTCCATCCTTCTGCAAAGTTGACTTCTGCTGTCGAAAGTTCGGCAGTCTGTTGCGAAACCATAGATGTAAACGGAGCAACAAGCATCAAAAATATCAATCCAACGACAACTGGGCCAAAGCGATTCATAGTACTCCGAAAGCGTTCTCCTACTTGAGAGGTTAGATTCTCCGTCCCGTAGGGACGATTAGGGGTATGAACTCTGTGCTTCGAGGTATTGTTGTCCATAATGCATCCATTGGTCTTCAGTCCATCCTTCTGGAAGACCCCCTTCGGGCAGAGGCGGGCCTCCGGCCGGTTGTTGCACAGATTGGGTATTCTCTGTGTGCGTTGACTCCTGAACAGGTGCCTGAATCTCAGAGATGTGCTCCATGGCGCTGTTGAACATGTGAACGGCAGGTGGACTTTTTGGTCGCCTTGATTGGGCTTGTTCCATCATCGAAGCAGTATCGAATGACTTCTCTGATTCGCTTAGGGGGTCAAATCCATCCTGCCACGGGTCGTCTCCTGGCTTGGCTTTGCGTCGACGAGTCATCATTCCAAGAAGCAGGAGCGTGATGGCTAGCAGTCCGAGTTGCGCCAGTGGATTTGCTTCCTCTCCGATGAGTGCTGCTCCCGCTTGCTCGATTGCTGTACGTTCAGGCGGCGCAACCTCAACCACCATCACCGACTGACCGGGCCGTTCAGGATTTTCGTCCCAGGCGATGGCCTTGACACGAACCGTTCCAGAATTTCTGAAGGTATGGACTGCTGTTGCACCAACGATATCTGCATCGTTGTCTTTGATTCCGTCTCCGTTGCTATCATCGGTGATGTCAATATCCCAGACAATCGTCAGTCCTTCAAGATCAGCCAGTGAATCAATGGTCTGCAAGGTAGTGAGTACGCATTCTTGGTAAGCAATACAATTTTTATTTTGCAGACGAACAATTGGAGGCATGTTCAGAACCTCGACGGTCAAGACTTCACTTGATTGCGCTCCGTCATCGTCAGTCACGTGATAGATGATTGTGTGAGAGCCACTTCTGTTCCACGCGTAGTTGAGGGTGTCGCCAACGAAGTCACAATCGTCATCAGCACCGCCAATGCCGTCGTTGTCAACGCCAGGATCGATGTCCCAACACTTCACAAGGGTGCTTACATCACTTGGAGTATCTGTTGAATTACCGACAATAGTAATTTCTTGTCCTTCTGCGATTGGCAAAATCGATACCAGTGGCTGAATGACAGGTGGCACGTTGCGTATGTTGATCCATCGCTCATTCACTGAACTGGACTCGCCATCCGAATCGCTGACTTCCAGACGGATGGTGTGCAATCCGGATGTACTCCATTGCATAGGGTACGAGGAGGTTTGACCGGTGAAGGTGTACATGAGCGAGGGATCTTGTCCATCAGGCCACCACGTGTGTGTGAGTTGATCGATGTCATCGATCGAGTCCAGAGCTTGTCCTTTGACGGTGACCACTTCATCTTCATCGAGCTGCCAAATTTGCTGTTCATCGCTTTCAAGGAACTGGTTGTTCTTCTGTAAGGCGATAGAAGTGCTGTGGGGAGCAATATTGGTGAACATGATGTCGATGGTTGCAGCCGTTGAACCCGAATCATCGTCCGTGCCTATTGCAGTGAACGTATGCCATCCTTCTGTTGGTGCGGTTGTTGTGCACACCCGCGTGTAATATCCTTCCTTGCACAGTGCATCAGGCCAGTAGACGTCGACCACTCCAGGCCATACGTCTTCAGAATCCGAATCATTTGCGAAAGCGTACAACGTGATAGGATACTCAACCTTTGCTTCACTGCGAGCACTGATAACCTTGATTTTCGGGTTGCGGTTTTCAATCGTTACAGTGAGGACTACCTGCTGTTCATCGCGTTCTTCATCGATAACGGTCACCTCGACTGGGTACTGTCCGTCATCGGTCCATGTCCAGTTGGCCATGCATGAAGGTGACACGATACGTTCCCAAGACCATGTGCGTGTACCATCATCGTACGGGATATTGAACTCGCATGAAACATCGCCACCATCTGCATCAAAACTCTGGTTCGCAAGCAGCGGAATTGTCTCGAGAGTAAGAGCCGTGCTGTTGTACACTACTGGTGTTGGTAATCGTCCGACAAACATCAAAATTTGAGCGTAATTGTTCCCGGCATCTGCATCGGCTTGATTGATTCCATCAGGGTCGGCTTGCCAACTGACTGGAACGGTTCCAATTGGCTGGTCGTCTGGGACTGTCCAGGTGAAATTGACTTTGTGAGCAGCGTACGTTTGTAGCGCTGGTAGGGGATGCGTCGAAGTTTGACCGTCTGGCTGCGTAATGGCCATGCTGGCAGTTGCACTGGTCGAAATACCACGATTTTGAACAGCAACCTCTACCTGTAACTCATCACCAGGTAGAATGTTCCATCCAGAGAGGGAATTGAGTTCGGTGACAACTCCAGACCGGTTTCGAACCACTTTTGCGAAATCATCACTGGCAATCAAATCCAATCCAACTAAGAACTCATCCAGTGTGATGGTCGAAACACCAGTAGCAGAACCATATGTTGACGCAGCCGAGGCTTGAACTCTGGCAACGATTCCGTGGCTGGCCCAATCTAAAGCGTAACTTGATGAATCTCTCATATTCCCGACGTTGATGACGGTGTGTGCGCTTCCGTTGCTAGCTGTGGTTGCCATTTGGACGGTGTTCGTAGCTTCATGCCGAACTTCGATGGGGATGCCTGAAGTTGTCGAAAAACAATTCGACGAGGCGTTCACCCATACCTCAATGGGTGTGTTGAGTGCTGTGATTTGATTTTCAAATTCAACAGCGAGGCACTCATCACGCGTACCGGGGTTTGCGTATTGGTCAACGCCGGTCGAATCGACCGGCATGTATCGCTTTAATTGGAAATCGATGGTCAAGCCAATATCGTCTTCGGTGTGAAGCCATGCGTAATTTCGAGCTTCTGGGCAGTACCAGCGATAGCCGCTGGAGTCTCCCGCACTGTTGATGGACATGAGTTCATACGATGCATTGCAACCACCATAGGCGATTGTTTGGCCGTAACTGTTGCGAGGTTTTCCAACCTGCGTAACCTCCCACGTCGTACTGTTGGTATCTGAGGTAGGTGGGGGGAAGGGCGTGATGTAATCACTTGACCCTGACCATGTTGCGGTCGAAGTTGTGGTTGTGGTCCACTGTTCGTTAGAACGTAGTGGGAAGTCGTACACCTCTGATACCGGGCTGTAGGTGGTTGTGATGGTGATATCACCAAGCACTTGTGCGAGACTGGACAGTCCAAAAGGTACGAATCGGATGTAGAGTTCGAGGTCACTGCGCATCGATGAAAGATCACTTACTCGAAGGTATTCTGTTTGTTCAAAGGTGATGTAAACGTTCCCACTGAATCCTTCGAGTGAAACGCCAGATTTGTCGAAGTTCGCAGACGTACGAAGTGTATAGGCGAGTACCGTCATGTTGTCGACCGAGCGTTCGGTTATTGCCATGACTTCAGCGGTCGTATCTCCATAAATTTCTCCAACAGTTGCCTCGACACCGGTATCGGTCACCAACTTTGTTGGGTCAAATGTACCAGAATAAATCCACTTGTCACCTACTTTCCAGGTCGGAACATCGCTTACTCCGGGGTCCTGATTGGCTGATTGTAACACTGTTTGGTGCTCGAGATTGGCCGGTGATACCAGCGGATTGGCGTACGAAACGCACAGCAGAAACACGAGAAAGAGCGGAATGGCCTGCCGAAACCTGCCTGTGCCCATGATAGGCCACTATCGCTCTATGACATCAACGCTTCTCTTCGGAGAGGTTGAATCACAGGAGGTCTGCGAGTTCGTCCTTGATGATTTCGACAGCCTCAAGGATTTCATCCTTGTGTCGTGCTCCGGTGATCACCATCTTTCCGCTACCGAAAATGAGGCAGACGACCTTGGGGTAGTCCAAACGGTAGATCAAACCTGGGAATTGCTCTGGTTCGTATTCGACTTTGTCGAAAGGCAAGTGGAAGGTGAGGTTATTCAGGTTCAGTTTACGAGGGACTCCGGCCAGAGGTTCACCAGTGAACTTGTCGTTTCCGTCATAGTCTTCCGGATAATGGAGGGCGTAGGTAGCAACCATGTTTTGAACTTCGATTTCGACTTGGTCGAGGTCCCATGTTTCAATACCAGCATCACGCAGGTCAGCAATCATTCGCTCGATTCCCGTCTCGATGTTCGCTTCATCTTTTCCACCAGTGCAGACTGCACGGCCGGAGCGGAACATGAGAATAGCAAGCTTAGGGTCGGTTACTCGGTAGACGACACCAGGGAATTGTTCAGGTTCGTATTCACAGTTCAATTGGATTGCGATATCGGGCAGGTCAAGTTCTTCTGCCACCCGGGTGCTCGCAACGACGTTCACTACAGTTAGACGTTCTTCATCAGTTGTCATAACAAGTCCCATATATAACCGGTATATAAAGAAAAGGACGGCTCCATAGCACAGATAATTGCTCTATCGGGTATCAGAATATCACTCGATATCGCCGCAGTGCCACAGTGGTAATCCTCGAGAGGAATCAACTCGAAGACCGTGATTACCGAATTTCGAAATCAGCGTTCGACCACCGGCTAATTCGATGGCTTCGCTGGTTTGTTTTGGGTGACGAGTAAGAGCGATCATGCAACCTCCTCCACCTGCACCGGTTAATTTCGCACCGAGCGAACTTGGTGATGCAGCACGGATTAAGTTCTCCAGTTCGGGGCATGATACGCCAAGTCCTTTGAGCATCAGTTGATTTTCCGACATCGCTCTTCCGACCGAATCAAAGTCGCCCTCGAGAAGCGACTGTATTCCACGTCGGGCAATCAGCCCAATGGTTTCAATTTCTTTCATTCGATTGGGGTTTTTCTTCAGTGCAGCAGCAACTTTGGCTACCTGTTCGGAGGTTGGTGCGTGAATCCCAGTATTTCCGATTACCAGGTATACATCATCGCTTCCTTGAGGTGGGGTAATCGAGTGTAAGTGCCACGTTCGTTGTCCATCTTCCATCTTCAATGAGCGGGTATAGAGGTAGTCTGCGTTGGATTCGATGGTGTCTGAAAGCAACACAATCCCACCATGGGCGCAGGTCGAGGCATCCATTGGTGAGGCGCGCCCGCCTTGTGCCATCGCTTCGACCGCATGGCCAAGTAGGGCACACTCATCGGTATCAACGACTGACGAATCGGTGAGATAATGCATGTGGAGGCCCGCCTCACCTTTACGTTCTGCGCTTATTGAACGCGAAGCATCATACGCGATGTCGGTGTTGAATTGATGCGAATATCCTTCTGCCCAAGTAGATGGTTGGCTCGGTTCTGGTTGCTGATTGAACCAACGTCCACGTCCGGTGCGAAGTGCTGCACATGCCGCAACGGATAGGGCGGCAGAGGAACCAAGTCCAGAGGCAGGAGGAATGTTGCCCGAAACACGGATTGACAGACTTGGAGCGCCTTGCTCCACTTGCCACAAGCGTTGACGGAGTGCTGCGACATGCGGATGGCGCAGCGGGTCAAATGTCATACCGTCAAGTTTCCATTCATCACCTGAGTCACTTTCAGACTGAATCGAGACATGAATGCGCTGTTCAACTGCGACCGCAACAGCGGGTTGGCCATAGACGACTGCATGCTCGCCAAAGAGAATACATTTCCCCGGAGCACTCGCAGACACGTTTCCCATTCGACCCCTCGAGCACAACCAACACATCGTGCTTCATATCCCTTGTTCTTAAAACAGTAAATCTCTTTTGAAATATCGGTGCATTGAAGGGTGAACGCTGCGTCCGATGGTCAAGAGGGTGTCCTAGGACGTCTTTCGGGTGCCATCTCAAGGGGGAATATGTATCGAACATCCACTGAACATGATGTACGGTCCATTTTCTGGATGGGTCTTTCTCATCGTGTTGGGGAGTGTCTCAGGGGGTTTCTTTGCCTACCAAGTGACCAAGGCAACCCGATTGGTCCTCAAAGGTTCATCCGATGATCGGTTTGACAACTGGGGCACTCGAGTGATGGAAGTTGTAACCGGATGGCTGGGGCAGAAGAAGGTGCTCAAAGACCGCGTTGCGGGCGGAATCCACGTTCTCATGTTCTGGGGCTTCCTTATGCTTTCAACGGATATGTTCGACCTTGCAACTGCCAATTGGTTCTCACACAATGTCCTTCCAGGATTTGCCAGAGGGCCTTGGAATCTAATCGTGGAAACGGGATATACAATTGCTCTAGTTGGCTGTATTCTCGCCCTCATACGTCGCGTGATTTTTACGCCAGAGAAACTCAAGGGGAAGTCCCAGTTAGAAGGCAACTTCATTCTGTTCCTGATCATGACTATCACGGTCACCTCCTTCTTTGTCGAAGCCGGTGAATCAACGGTGTCACCGACATGGGAGCCCATTGGTTCATGGGTTGCTGTGACGATTGTACCATCGACTGCGCTCGTTGTCGGAGCGTATTGGATGCACATGCTTGCAATCTCGACCTTCCTGTTCTTAATCCCGCTTTCAAAGCACATGCATCTGGTCATGGCGTTTCCCAATGTATTCTTCCATGACATGCGTCCGATGGGGGCAATGGAACCGCTCGCCCGAACCGAGAGTGGTAAGGCTGTAATGTTGGATGACCTCGACCTCGAATCGTTTGGAACGGTGAACTACACTGATTTGACTTGGCGTAATCTCATTGATGGATGGGCGTGCACATCATGTGCTCGTTGTCAAGACGTCTGTCCAGCATATGCTTCTGGTAAAGCCTTGAATCCAATGAAAATCATTCACGATGTTCGCCATTATGCCAACGATAATGCGACCACGTTATTGGCTGATGAAACGCCTGCAGAAGATATCATATCTCGGTTCGGCGAAGACGCTATTTGGGCATGCACGACCTGTCACGCCTGCGTTGAAGCCTGCCCTATTTACATCGACCACGTCCCGAAATTGACCGATGCACGACGTCACTTGATGATGGAGAGAATGGAATTCGATGAGGCGGTTGAAGACACGATTATGCCGCTAATGGCGACCATTGAAAACTTGGAATCAGATTCAAACCCTTACGGTCTTCCATCGCACGAACGAGGCGATTGGGCGAACGGACTTGATGTGAAGGTTGCAGAACCGGCAGAATACATCTACTTCGCAGGGTGTGCGGCATCGTTTGATGAGCGCAACAAAAAGGTGGCTCGCGATACAATCAGCATCATGAAAGAAGCCGGCCTTGACGTTGGAATACTTGGGATGCAAGAAGGATGCAGTGGAGACGCAGCGCGTCGTGCCGGAAACGAATACTTGTTCCAGATGCTCGCCGAAACCAATTTGGAGACCTTCCAAGAAATAGGCGTCAAGAAGATTGTCGCCTCTTGCCCTCACTGTTTCCACACTTTAGGAAAGGAATACAAGGACTATGGTGGAGAAGAGATTGAAGTCATGCATCATTCGCAACTCATCAACCATCTTCAACTCGAAGGAAAACTTCCTGAACCTAAGCACGATGGTTCAGTCACGTTCCACGACCCGTGTTATCTTGGGCGTATCGGGAATGAAGTTGATGCACCTCGAAATGCTATCGGTGGGGTCGATGTTGAACCTGGCCGCAGCGGAAAAGAATCGTTCTGCTGTGGAGCAGGTGGTGCGCAAATGTGGATGGAAGAACACGTTGATGATGACCATGAACGAGTCAACATCATCCGGTCCAAAGAACTCGCTGAAACCGGTGCTGATACTGTTGCTGTAGGGTGTCCGTTCTGTTCAACCATGGTGACCGATGGTCTCACTGCCATTGGTTCGGAGATGGAAGTCAAAGACATAGCAGAAATTGTATGGGAACAGATCAAAGCCAACGATGCAGCAATCGAGGCGAAGAAGTCCGAAGTTGGTAAAGTAGAAGCATAACCAATGTATCGGTGAATCATGAGCAAGCAATACCTTCAGCAGAACGCTCTGCTTTCGTGGTATGCTGCATCAAAACGCGACCTGCCTTGGCGTCACACCAAGGACCCGTGGAGCATTCTTCTTTCTGAAATTCTTCTTCAGCAAACTCAGGTGAGTCGCGGCATAGGCTATTGGCATCGACTCACTGCACGCTTCCCAACCCCCCAATCGATGGCTGCTGCAGAGGTCGATGAAGTCCTCCATCTTTGGCAGGGTGCCGGATACTACAGCCGAGCTCGTCGATTGCATGCACTTGCACAAACGGTCTGTCTTCCATCAAGTGAAGGAGGCTATGATGGTCAGATGCCAACTACGGCAGAGGAACTTCGAACGCTTCCAGGCGTTGGCCCCTATACTGCAGCAGCCGTTGCGAGCATTGCATTTGGTGAACCAGTCGCCTGTGTTGACGGGAACATTCGTAGGGTGATGGCGCGCCAAACTGTACAGACGAATCCAAGCTTGAAACAAGTTGAGGCTTGGGCTGCTTCCAATTTGTATGTCGAAGATGCTGGTGATTGGAATCAGGCCATGATGGAACTCGGTGCCACGACGTGTACACCTCGCCAGCCGAAATGTGAAGTTTGCTCTGTCGCTTCATCTTGCAAAGGACGAGAAGAAGCACATCGCTATCCTGAGCCAAAGAAAATCAAGCGGAAACGCCTGGATCTTACCTGTGCTTTGAACATTGATTCATTGGGGCGCCCTCACTTGGTCCAACGTGAAATGAAAGGAATCCTTGCTGGAATGTGGGGTCCTCCTATGGGCGAGCAGTTGGATGTTGAAGGTCTGGAGTACATCGGAGAAGTAAAGCATGTATTGTCCCATCGAGACCTCTTTGTCAAGGTCTGGCGCGGTTCATGTGATGTTGGTACTGAACCCTCTTCAGTCGCTATTTCTTCACTGGACGCAAAGATCCTTTCGTTGGTGAACGAATGATGCATGTCCTTGTTGTTGATTTACTGGCTGAACGTCAATCGTTTGGTCGTGAAGGTGTCCGGGAAATTATCTCGCACTTTGAGAACCCAGAGGTTTCGTTATGGGCTCCTCATACCAATCAACGCGTAGACTACGGTTTTGGAAGGATTGTCGAAGGCCCGGTCGAATCAGATATCATCGTCATCACGGGTTCGAGACGTAATGTGTCAATGTGGGAAGACTGGATGGACGATGTGGCTGCCCTGATACGAAATACAACCACACCGATTCTCGGTATTTGCTTTGGACACCAAATTATCGCCGCTTCGCTTGGCGGTCGAGTAGAACGCGCGGAGAGGACAAGTGCGTTCGTGCGACCTGTGGTTTACAAGGATGGACGCACAGTCAATGCAGTATTTACTCATCAAGACCACGTTGTTGATGCGGGTGAACTTGAAGTTCTTGCTTCCGCAGAACACTGCTCTATTGCTGCATGCCAACACCCTACTCGGCCAATATTTACTGTTCAATACCACCCCGAAGCCGTATCCAGCGTTATCGAAGCATCCCTCCGTCACGGTGACCTTACTCCTAGCGAAGCACAACAATTCGATATGGAACAAGACCTGATTTCTGTGGCCGACGCTTTACTTGCGCCTCTTCATTCCTCGCTTTGAGGTTCAATCGCATACATGTCACGTTCAAACGATGCCATGCAGAGAACCAAGCCGAGAAACAACAGATATTCGCCTGGAGCAGCAACGTTGATTGCCGGTTGGATTTTATTCAGCGTCGTTACAATCGAATCCGTGTCCAAAAACCCCGCATCCCACGTCAAAAGATAATATCCGATAACGGTATTCAGAATGGCCATGCCTGAAATGGCCATCGACAAGCCGACCTTTCGCATGCCGATTCCTGCTGATGAGGAACCGATGAGGAAGTGGGTCGAAACCCCCCATACCAGTCCGCTTCCAAACACGACTGCCGCTGTAATTGTGTGGAGTGTGAGATGGTCGTACATGTCGGTGAAGGACAGCAGCATTACCGCCCCTCCCGTTAGCCATCCACTCACCTGCGAGACGCGGTGAAACCTCGACGCCTTTCGATGCTTAAATCGAACGTTAAATCGGTGGGCGATGGTGCAGAGAACGACACCAGTGAGTGCTAAGCCGAGTGTGAATATCCATCGTTCAATCCCCGGATAATCGGATTCCGAAATGAAGAATGGCACGGCGCGATAATTTCCGTTAAGCCAGTGAACGGCCATTGCACCGACGACAGTGACCAACGGCATCATCCATCCCAATCGCACAAGGTGATGGTCGAAGATACGTACATTACCTACAAGAATCGAGTTTTCAGCGTGCATGTCCATATGGGTACCTCCTTTACGATCTGTCCGACACGAGTCCGGTAATTGGCGTTGATGGCATCATCATTTCACAGCACCATATGGCCTTCCAGTGGGTAATATGTCTTAACCTTCAAGTGAAGCGGCTGACAGCCAGCGTCGAATCCCATGCCAATCCGCTTGCATGACACCCGCCGTCGAGAAAAGGTAACCTTCTCGACAATGGAACCTGGAAAGGTCTCAATGTATGTGTGTGGCGTGACCGTCTACGACCGTTGCCACCTCGGCCATGCACGATGTTATCTTGCGTTTGATTTGATTCACCGTTGGCTTGAATCGTCAGGCTACGACGTGCACTACGTGCAAAACTTCACCGATATCGATGACAAAATCATTCATCGTGCGAATGAACTTGGTGGCGATTGGGAAAAGCTGGTCGAAGACAACATTGCTGGCTATTATGAAGACATGGACGCTCTCAACATCTTGCGAGCAGATGACTATCCTCGATGTACTGAATACGTCGATGACATGATTCGCATTACTAAAGACCTCATCAAAAAGGGTCACGCCTACCAAACCGATGACGGTGTGTACTTCCACATTGAATCTGCACCAGAAAAGTACGGAGAACTCACCGGTCAGAACATCGAAGCCGTTCGTTCAGGCGCTGGAGGTCGCGTCGATGGGACGGGTTCTGGAAAGCGAGATCACAAGGACTTCGCATTATGGAAATCTGCGAAGCCCGGCGAACCGACCTGGGAATCTCCATGGGGACCAGGACGTCCTGGATGGCACATTGAATGTACGGCGATGTCGATGGATTACTTTGGAGACCAATTTGACATTCACGGCGGAGGGCACGATCTTCGATTCCCTCACCATGAAGCAGAAATATTCCAAGCCGAATGTCATACTGGATGCTCTCCAGTAGTTCAGCATTGGTTGCACAACGGTTTCGTGAACATCGATGGAGAAAAGATGAGTAAGTCGCTCGGGAACTTTTGGACGATTCAAGACATTCTTCAACAAGTCGATTCAATGGTGCTTCGTTTCGCTCTCATCAATGCGCATTATCGTTCGCCAATCGATATGAACGAGGCTCTTCTCAAAGATGCAGAACGAAATTACAACAAAGTCCTCGACACGTATGTCAAGTCACTCAAGAAGCGAACGACTCTGCATCCAGTTTCGCTCCCAAAACCTGATTTTTCAAGCCCTCAAAACCTCCCTCGTTCACTGGCGATGCTGGAAAAGATGGGCGAAGGATTCGCCCAAGCAATGGACGATGATTTCAACAGTCGCGAAGCGATTGCAAAGGTACTCGGAGCCGTTCGTGAGATTGGCAAGACGTTTGATGGAGGCCTTGATGAAACCGACCTCGATGCATTTGCCCACTATGCAGTGGATTGGTTGGAAGAAACCGCGGGAGCCGTCCTTGGAATTCTACCATCTCGAGAAATGGCGATGGCCGAGCCGGAAGAAGACCCACGCCGAGTAGAGATTGCGGATGAGGTAGAGCAACTGCTGGATGCTCGAGCCGTTGCCCGGTCTTCCAAAGACTGGGCCAAAGCAGATGAAATTCGAGACCGTCTCAGTGAGATGGGAGTGGTTGTCACCGACACACCTGATGGTCCGTCATGGGACCTTTCGTGATCATTCTTCTTCGCTCGGAGGCGGAGGGGCTGCTTCAAGCGGAGGAGGTGCAGGTATGAATCCGGCATCCAACGTTTGCCCGTCAAGAATTTCATCGTCCCACATTTTTTCGATCATGGCTTCTTGATTCAGATTGAGTTGGTCTTCACTTTTACGCGTTGCAAAGAAAAGTCCGATGGCGAGAATTCCTATGGTGGCGACAAGCAGGAATGTTGCACGTGTCTCAGATTCTTCTGCAGCAGTGGTGTCGGGGAGAATCTGGTCGTTGCTTTGTTGGTCAGTACATCCCTCTGCGGTTGGATTCGCCGTACAGTCCACTGTAGAGTCAGTCGAAGAATCTGTTGAACCATCGTTGTTTGAGGTGTCCGAAGAGGAATCGGAGTCATCTGTGCCTGTGTCTTGGCTGTTTCCAGAAGTTGAGTCGCTGTTACCGTTTTGATTCGAGTCCGTCGAGTCTTCACCCAAATCCACGTTCACTCCGGTTCGCTCACCGTTAAGCATTGGGACATCGTAGTACGAGTAGAGTTTCGACATGTCAACGTGGGTATTGCCGTGAGAAGAACGATTGATGACATCGAAATATCGCTCGTCTCCAGTTGTGAAAATTGGGTCGACAACCACGTTTTTGAGTTGTGAAACTCCCGAAGTTGCTGGGTTTTTCCCATCAAATTCGGTATCGAGGTATGCCTGAACATCGGCTTCATTATTCCATGCAACGTCGTTTGGAGCCGACCAGTGCTCGAGGATATCAGACACGTCGTTGCGCATGGCCATTGCCATACCGGCTTCTACTGACGCCCATGTTTGCATCCCATCGATTTCGGTTGTCGAGGTGATGTCAATTGCCTTTTGGACACCTCCCCCGTTAATTGGTTCCCAATCATCGCCTTTCAGAGCCGTCATAATGTCGGTATCACCGAACACGGCTTTACCCTGAACGACGGTGAGGCGCACATCGTCATCAATCGATTCGATAAGGTTGCGATACGGGTCGTCATGGAACGTATCCATGACCACCAAGTCAGCATACATTCCAGCCTTGATTTTACCGACGAAGTTCTCCCAATTTGCTGCCTCAGCAGGGTTGCTGGTGACCATTTCAGCCAGTTCGTATCCGGAGAAGTACCCGTTGAGGACATCCGTGTTCCACAGGTCGGCAACCTTCAACTCGTGAAGGTTGTTTTTCGAACCGCTCGGGCCCCAATCAGGAGCCAGTGAGATGTCAACTCCAGCGGCATCAACTGCTCGAATATCGGTCGTGTTGCCGTAGAGCAAGAGGTTTGAAATCGGCGACCAGACTAGGTCTGCACCGACTGTTGCCATCTTGTCAAACTGCGTACGTTCCATTCCTGTACCGTGAATAACAACTGTTTCGTCCATAATCAGTCCCTTGTCCCATAGTGCGTCGAATTCCTCGCGGCTGCTGTCATCAACGCCCTCAGCAAGGTGAACGAACCACGCATTGAGACTGCCTGATTGGTTTTGGGAGATGAGATGGCTACCCGTGTAGTCGCTATCAGCAGCACCGCACACTGAACAAGTTGACATCCCGTCTTGTCCAAAGTTGTACAGTTCGACGTTACGAGACAACATGCTGTCCCAAGCTTGAGTGCTTGTACCCGGAGATCCTTGGACTGCAGTTACGCCACCTGATACCGCTTGAACCTCAGCGTACTTCATCTGTTCAGATGCCATCCCCCATCGGGAGTTCGACTGTACATTGTTTTTCATCCAAGTGATGCTTGGTCCATAATCCCAGTTGTTACCCCACTGGTATCGGTTGGAGTAGCCGCCTTCTGCGGACTTTTGTTCATCGTTGAGGTGGACTTCAAAATCCCACAGAGGGATGTGATTGTAATGCATGTGATTGTGAAGGTCAATCAGTCCAGGGTAGATTGTACCGTTGGTTTCAATCACGACTGCATTGGTGAGGTCGACGCTGAGTGGGATTGCTTGATTGTCCGCCCAAACACCCTCGATGACTCCGTCGCGAACCATCACGTTACCTTGGTTGATGACGTTCTGTTCACCATCCATTGTGACAACCCGCCCTTTGAGTAAGAACGCATTTGAGGAGACTGTGTCAGAAATTTTGAAACACTTGACAATGTTGAGAGCAACAGTCGATTCGGGGTCGTCAGGACCAAATCCGGGGGTCGGGGATACTTTCAACAATTCTCCTTCAGAGTTTTCCACGTAGGATTTACCATACCACGAATCCTGTGCAGGATAGGTCATTGAGTCAGCAACCTCGCCGAACGTATCAGATACAGTGACAGTATCGCCATCAAAGTAATCGAGTATAATATCAGAATCTGCACTGAATACGACGATTCGCCCGTCGGCTGGAATGACCGTATTCCAAGCGAGTTGGCACGGAGGGCTTCCAGAGGTCACTTCCAGTTTCCAATCCGAAACATTGACCTCGGTGGTTCCGGAGTTCCACAGCTCGATGAATTGGTCAGAATACTTGCCGTATTTTCCGTCGTTGTTCCAGTCCATTGCACCGTAGACATTGTCGGACGTATCGTTACTAACCAGGTTGTTAGGACTAACCAGCAGTTCTGATACTACCACAGAGGAGTCGCGTGCAGCGACACGATGTTGGCCGTTTTCTCCTTCATCAGTCAATGAAGAAAAGGAGGTATTCGCAATAGGAGCGAGCAATAACAGGACAGCGATGAACAATGCATGGCGGGTGAGGCGCATGACACGGCCTTGCTCATTGAGCACATGAACTCGTCGCTCGCACCGTTTGGAACGGTCATGTTGAAGTACGGCCGTTTTTTGAGAGGATTCATGGCTTCAGTAGAAATCAAAGAACCCCAATTTTCCGAAATTATCGATAACAATTCCATCGTACTGCTTGATTTTTGGGCAGAATGGTGCGGACCATGCAAAGCCTATGGGCCGGTTTACGAACGCGTTTCTGAAGAGTTTCCTGATGTCGTGTTTGGGAAAATCGATACGGAAGCGGAACCGGCGCTTGCCCAGTCATTCAATATCCGTTCGATTCCAACGACGGTCGCCTTCAAGGATGGTATTGGGGTCTTCATCCAACCCGGGGCTCTTCCCGAGGCAGCTCTACGCGATTTGGTGAGCAAACTCGGTGACCTTGACATGGATGAAGTGCGAGCAGAGATGGAAGCACGAACTGAAGACGGAACTTCTGGCGAGTAGTTTTGCTAAGCATCCCGCCGGTGCGTTCAAGAAATAGATGCTACGCCGGTTAATCATGAACTTCCGCCCGTGGCTGATTCTCTTTGTCATGATGGCAGCCAGTTTTTCTGGTTGCTTCGGTGAACAGAACGCTTCAGAATCTGAGACAATGGAAGCGTATGACGTTTATCCTGAACCTTGGGAACGCACCCAAATGCAGTACGTTGACTCCGATATCTATGCCAGAGTTTCGCAAAACGGTTCGTATGCTATCGATACCGTTCAATCGGTATTTGTTCCCGTTCCTTCCATCACTGCCGCCGACGGTGGAGCCGGGCTCACCGGAAATGCCGAAGTTCATCTCGGTCTCTGGCTACCCGTCATTGACGGGTGTGATTGGACGGCTGCAAACCTGACTGCTGATTGCCAAGTTCCAGTCATAGCCGAAGTCGGACCGTACTACAACGACGGCGACGTCGATGCGCTTACGCCAGCCGACCGTCTAGGTAAATTCCTCATAGAAAACTACGTTCCACACGGCTACGGAGTTGCTCAAGTATCGGTTTTCGGCACGGGTGAATCAAACCACTGCATGGACTTGATGGGGACCGATGAGCAGCGCGGAATTGACGCTGCTGTGACGTATTTGGGTACGCAAGCATGGTCCAATGGAAAGGTCGGCCTGATTGGAAAATCATACGATGGTAGCACGCCGTGGCAAGCAGCAACCTTCGGTAATCCACACCTCGCAACCATCGTTCCAATGTCTGGATTGATCGGTGTCCACGAATTGATGTGGCGAAACGGAAGCATGGAAGCCCGCGGTGCAATCATGCACAACGGCGTTTACGGTTCGTTTGGTATCGATGGCGACACTGAAGACTCAGAGAACTTGTGCGAAGGCTATCTCGAGGGCTACGTTAACGGCCCCGCAGCCTACCTCTCGGGTGGAATGGTCGAGTATGCAGGCAACACGTACTGGACTGAGCGATCTTTCATCGACCGGGTCGTCGAGAATTACAACGGTTCAGTTTACATCATTCAAGGGATGCAAGACTGGAACGTCGACCCACACATGGCTTTCCCCACCCATCAAATCATGGAGGATGCAGGCATTGAAACTAAAACTCTAGCAGGTCAGTGGGCCCACGATTATCCGGACCGAATGTCCGGTCACGAATCACTCCCTCCTGGTGAAGGTGCCGAAGCATATCCGTATACGCTTCGATGGGATTGGGCGGACGAAATGCTCTACTGGTTTGACTGGTATTTGAGAGACGAGGGCCGTGCTCCAACGTTGGGTGTCGAGATTCAGGATAATCGAGGCGGGTGGAGGTTTGAATCAACCTACCCCGCACCCGACACAGAATACTTCGCAATCTCAGGTGATTCGATGAATCCAAGCGGTGCATCAATCGCTTTAACCTCACTCGACTCGTTGACGATGACCTACGGCCCATTCGAAACCGATGTTTACATCGCAGGAATGCCAACATTCCACATTTCTGCAACGCCGCATACTGCCAACGGTGGTCACGCATTCCTCGAGATGACCGACGATGACGGAATTCATTTGGGCCATGCTGTGATGGACTTTCGATTTGCTGACGGTGGTCGTGACGGCAACTTAGGTCTCGTGGCTTTTTCCACGGTCATGGCAAAAATGGAATTCATGCCTATGGACGTGTTCCTCGAAGCTGGAGAATCGATTCACATAACCCTCTCTCAAACTGGTGATGACTATGTTCCTTCACCCGCTGCAGTAGGTGGATATACCATCAACTGGGCCGCCTCTACAATGACTCTGCCACTGGTGAATCGTACTTGTGCAGACTTGTTCCAAGCACCTGTGCACGATTACGGCAGTGACGCATTACGAGCGTGTTAATTACTCAAACATTGTTAGGATATCTCTGAACAATGCTTGTGCATGACCGTTACTTCGTTCAACCAATCGCTTAACGATGAGTTCAGGCGTAGAACGTGCCAGGTGATTGCGCTTTGGTGTTCTGTCGACCATCAGTTCGAGGTTGGAATCCAGTCCTGACGCTTCGATTCCATCGACTCTCAAATCGCTTCTTCCAGTAGCCTTGATGATTGCCGGGGCCAGATGTGTTACCAGCATCATCGTCGTGTCGTCTTGGGATTCTGCCGCAAGCAACATGCCAGCAATGATTCGAGCACCAGCCCCAGGTTCAGTGATGGCTTCCAGTTCATCAGCAAGAATGAGTTTTGGAGTTGGGTCACTGACGACACTGGCGAGCTCGACCAATGTTTGCTCAAGGGCGCCAGCACTTTGGGTGCCTCCCGCTTTGGCAAGGATGTGCAGTGCTTCTACGTGGCCGACTTTGGCAGATACAGCGGGTACGGGTAAACCCATGTGAGCGAGGATACAGGTGTGAGCCAAGAGTTCGAGCAAGGTTGTTTTACCGCCAGAGTTGGCCCCAGTCAGTAAAGCAAGTGATTGTTGGTCTTCGATGTCGCCAGCTTCACCAAGTCCGTATGTGACTGGATCTGGTTGACATCCAAGCAGTAGGTGCCTCCCTTCGACTATGGATATGCCGTTGTCGACAAGCTCCGGAAGAACACAGTCCCTGTCGACTGCCCAACGTGCAATGCTGACCCACTGGTCGAATTCAATGAGGCTTCGAACTGCTTCTTCACACGGTTCACGCAACGGTCCGAGGTTTCGTGCTAAATCGATGAGTTGTTGTGCTTGGCCTGCTTTCAATTTCAGTTCTAAAGCGTGGTCCAGTTCATCGATACTCTTTCGAACGATTTTGGCGGGCCAGTCGTTAGTGAAAATAGTGTAGGGACAACGAACGCCCGTTCCTTCGAGCATCTCGCCCAGTGCTTTTGTCGCCTTTTGCATGGCCTCAGTAATGACGTCTTCTGTTGCCTGCTTGAGCTTTCGTTGAAAGGCAGCACCGTCGGAAAGGGCGTCCAATAATTCCTGCCCGCTGAGGTCCATTTTTTGCTCATTCATCGCTTGGGCGACTTCATCGTTGACCTGGCTTTCCAAAGATTTAGCTTTCTTCCACAACTTGTCTTTGACCTCAGCAATGTGGTCAAGGTCACCTTGGTCGTCAATGCTGTTGAGCAGTTGAGGCAATTGCTGCAACCCTAGCACCGTCTCATTTAGCGCATTGATGAAGGCGTGCTCGGATTCATCATGTTCTGCCATTTTGACGATGTCTACAACTGCAGAAAGGGTTCGAATATTGTGACGGAACCAGTCGATTGTTCGCTCAGGTAGAATTAATTCCGACTTCGCATTTTTCGGTAGTACCACCCATCCATCCGGTGCAGTATCAGGTGCACCCGCTCCAATCCATGTTACGGACTTGAATACGCTGTAATCCTTCCACGTTTCACCTTCACCCGGCTGTAATACTCTGCACCACTTTTTCAGATGCTCGCGTGGCTCTCGGGAAACGACAACCCGTTCGTATCGCTCGTTGTTGAACCGTGTCTGACGAAGGTTTTGGAACAGTTCAGCGAGGTTTTCGATTCGTTCGGGGTGCTGGAGTGCAAATTCCATCGCTTGAGCAACTTTTCGTCGTCGTTCGTTCGGGTTTTCAACCGGCATCAGCAACTGCATACGTTCCCGTGTTGCGGCGCATGAAGCAAACTTGCCGATATCAGCAAGCAGCGCTCGATGGAGTCGTTCGGATTCTTTGGTTGCAAGAAATGACCCTGATTCACCAGCGATGATTCGTGCGAGGTTCAAAGCACGCTTGGGTGAAACACCCTCTATCTCTGCGATTCGAGCGATGTCTCCAGAACGCAACGATGCAATTGCTTCCTCCTCTCCACCAAAGTGGTCGGTGATTTTCTTAGCGAGTCGCTCTCCGACTCCGGGCAGTGTACTCAGTACCATGACTACAATCGTTTGTCAAGGGCTTTTGAGGATATTGCTCAATCTCTTCGATTTTGACGAAATACGAGGGCAAACATCCGCAGGACTCTGCGCGTTAACCTCAAAAGACATCGGATGTAGCGATGTACGGTGGAAGTGCGTGGATCAAGAAATTCCTGATTCTCACGCTCGCATGGGACGTGAATTCAACATCGTGCTGAGTTCGACCATCGCCGTTGCCTTGGTCTTCCTCTTCGTATCCGCAGTCTTCGGAGATGCACTTGTTGACCTCATCGATGATGACGAGCAATATTCCGATACTCGAGTTCCTGTATGGCAGCGTAACACGTTGCCCTACCAGACTGATGGAGAATTCGGCGTAGCGCTGGAAGTTGGACCTTACGAGGTTCTCCCAACATCGAATGAATGGAATTCAACGCATCACTTTGTCGAATATTCTCTTCCAATAAGCGAGGGCGGAGCTGCACCTGATGATGCGGTAATCAGTCTTGCAGTGTGGCGCCCCAACGTTCCTGAAGGCGTGACCGTTCCCGTAATTGCCGAATTTGGACCGTATTTCCAAGAACCATCGGTCGATACACCAACGATCGAGGTCCCCGGTACGTGGTTGGGTCAGATGATTATCGACCAAATACTACCGCACGGTTTTGCTTTTGCTCAAGTGTCTGTTTCCGGAACCGGCCGTTCCAATCACTGCATGGACTTGATGGGCAACGCCGAACAACTCGGCAACGACGCAGCAGTTCGGTGGTTGGGTGAACAAAATTGGTCCAATGGTGCGGTTGCTATGATCGGGAAATCCTACGATGGTAGCACGCCGTGGCAAGCAGCAATGTTTGGTGCAGAGCACGATTATCTCAAAACCATCGTTCCAATTTCGGGATTGATTGGCGTAAAGGAATTGATGTGGAGAAACGGTTCTTCAGAAGCACGAGCGCCCATCATGCACAATGGAGTCTACGGTTCGTACGGGATTGATGGCGATGAAGAAGACTATCAAAACATCTGTCCAGACTACATTCTCGGTCCTGGCACTGGCGTAGCAGCCTACATGTTTGGTTCCGAAGTCGCCGGAGATTACTGGGCTGAGCGCTATTTCCTCGACCGAGTGCTCGAAAACTTCCAAGGCAGCGTGTACTTGATTCAAGGTATGCACGATTGGAACGTGGATCCGCACATGGCCGTTCCTACTTTGAACGCCCTCAAAGACGCAGGCATCGATGCTAAAGGGTTGTTTGGACAGTGGGACCACGACTATCCAGACCGACCTGTTCAATTGAGTGAACGCTCGGATTTGGGTGGAAGAGGCGGTGAGGCTTTCCCAGAAATGGTTCGCTTTGATTGGATGCAAGATCTGCTTGAATGGTTCGATTTCTACCTCCGCGATATCGGAGAACAACCCGGTTTGTACGTGGAAATTCAATCCAATCAAGGCTCATGGAGGCTTGAGGACCGCTATCCCCCAAGTGATACCACTGAACTTTCGTTCGATTTAGGGGGTTCATTGACCAATGTAGGAGGTGGAACCGCAGTACTACCCGATGCAACCACGGGACCGGTATGGCAGTCTGAACCTCTCACTGAAACGATGTATGTTGCAGGAACGCCACGTCTTCACGTCGACGTCACCACTGCCTCTGTTGGAGGACAACTGTACGCTCTACTCGAGGAGTGCGATGATGCGGACTCATGTATTCACATTGGCCATGCCATCATGGATTTACGCTACCACGCAGGTGGTGACGAAATCCAATCGTGGACGCCGGTGTTTGAAACCATCAATGCCAAAATGGAGTTTATGCCGTTGGATGCAGAAATTCAAGCCGGCAACACACTGCGCCTGAGTTTGCTCTCAACGGGAGAAGACTACCTGCCTGCGAGTACTTCTTCAGTCGTTTTCGTACAGGAAGGTGCAACATCAACGTTGTTGCTGGATACGTTTGAACCGTCTGACCGAATGTATTTCACGCCGCCAGAATGCTTGCACGAGATGTGCTTGAATGGCTCTTAATTTCTGTTCTGATTGAGCCAATAACGTGTACGTCAGTTTCTTTCGTTTACTCGATAGCCACTTACTTGGAGAACCGTTGCACGAGATAAAAACCGGCGATGGCCGCGATTCCAAATGAGCCGGTCTCCAACAGAGCATTGAGCATCGAATCTACTTGTTGAATGAGGTCTGTTTCGTCAACGAGACCAAGTGTGAGTCGGTGCCAATCAATGATGACAATCCCTCGAACTTCAAGCCACTTCAGCAACAGAAACTGAGACACAATAAAAAATTTGATGATGTTGGTTGCAATTTTGAAAAGAAGAGCTGTGAGTACGCCGAGCACGAGTCCTTGAAGGGCAGAACTCCCGAGGTCCATGGGTTCAATCATACACTCCCTATCAACTCAGAGTACATGTCTTTTACTGTTCCAAGAACGAACGCCAATCAATACGGCAACTCTAATTCAACCGCAAACAATGGATCGGGGTCTGTTGAATCGTGGTAGGCGACGATGACTCCCCCATCGTTCAATATGCCCAACGAGGCAAAGTCAAACCGAATGTCGTTTCCAGCACCTGACGTTGAATCAAGGTCACCTTGGCCGATGTAGGTCAGCGTGTCGGGTGTCATGTCTACGGAGTAGTCTCGAACATGGTAGACCATGTCGACGTCTGGGCCATCAGTACTTTGGTATCGAACGTTGAGGACAAACAGGTCCTGCTCTCCATTGGCTTGGAATTCCCATTCTTCGATAGCAGAAGCAACTGATCCCATCTCATAGGTGTGGTTCTCCCAGGTCTTTGCTCCGTCTCTGGACATGTAATGAGTAAAACTCGTTCCAGAATTTTCAACGCAGTGGAGGGTTCCTGCCGAATCAAAGTGACAGTACTCGGACGGGAATTGGACCTCTAATTGATTCCAAGAAAGGGTGGTGTCCATGTATGCAGCGTTTCCGTTATCGTAGTAACTCGGAAAAATAAGTCCTCCACTCGGCATGGGGAAGGCTCGCATTTCCTTGTGCGGTTTATTGACGTCGTAGTATGAGGAAAGACCGTCTTGGGTGAAATTGAGATCGAGTTCGACCACTGGGTCATTGGAATCTCGGCCGGTGAATTGGAACGGGTAATAATTCAATCCATCAACGCTGATTTGGCCACCTGCATCGAGTGATTGATGCCAGAAGTTCGACACGACGATGCTGGCCCATTCACCGTTCCCAATCGAGGAAGTAATCGGTCCAACAACTTCGACTTGCCAAGAGCGGTCGTAAAATGGTTCAGTCAAACGGTTGTAGCACCACTTCCATTCATCTTCGGATTCGTCGTAGAGAATGGCATAGAACTTGTCGATTTTTCCATCAGCGCCAATGTATGGGAACCATGACATCGAAATGATATCTCCATTGGTAGCTTGGACGATGCTCCCTTCGCCTAATCCTTCTTGGCCGGGATTGGTTGGAACTGCAGTGATGCACTGACCGAGAGCTGGAAGAACGCCGGGTATGTACGTGTCCCAAGCATGGCCTCTGTCTTCACTGAACACTGGATATTCGCCCCCGATGTTGAGGATATCACCTTCAATAGTGGTCGCAAGGTAGTGTTCACAACAATTTCCACCTTTCGAGGCGTCGAAGACGGCCCAAGATGTGTTGGTTGATTGGTTGGTTCGCAGGTCGATGGTGACAAACATCTGAGGGTTTTCATGAGGAATGGTATCGACTAAACTATACGATTCCCACATTGATTCTGGCAGTTCTTCATCGACGAGTTCTTGCCCGGAGCCGAAACATCCAGCCAAAAGCGTGGACGCAGCGAGAAGAATGCAGAGGAGTGCTCGACGCATGGAATACCGTTACCGCTCATCTCTTTGAAGTCGTCGATTCACTTTGGTTTGAATTTTTCAGGCTTTCAAGCACTTCATGCAGGTGTGCTAGGCCCTTGATGGTGTGCGAGCCAAACCACGTCAGAGCCTCACCGTCGATGGTCGTGAACCACACCTCTCCGCCACCGGCATTCCTGACTTGATTGGCGATTTCTTCTCCTTCTTGAAGTGTGAAATCATGAGGTTCACTCGAGAGAAGTAAGCCGTCAATCGAATGATCGATGATTCCTTGAATCGAAACGACCGGATACCCGTTTCCTTGCGGTTCAAGATCGGGTACCTTCACGCCGAGGGTTTCTAACAGAGCGCCAGCGTACCTCGAAGGACTGACCGTCATCAGGGGTTTGTGCCAAATCATCGGTAAGACACGCATCGGACCAATGGATGTATTTTCGTACAGTTTCAACTGCTCCTCAAGCATAACAGCCATTGTCTCTCCTCGTTGACCACACCCAACTTTAGCGCCGAGTTGACGAAGCATATTTGGAACATCAGCAGGTGATTCAACGTATGAAACAAACACATCAATGCCGTTCTCCAGCAAGGCGTCATGGATGTCTTTCGGATTTTCTTCTCGGTCAAGTACGACGACATCGGGACTGGTTGCGAGAATTTTTTTCAGCTTCGGATTTTTAGTGCCGCCTACGACTTCGATGTGCTCTACATGCTGCTGTGGATGAATACACCACGGCGTCCGCCCAACAATACTCGTTGCATCGAGGCCGAGGTCGAACAGAGTGAGCGTCAGGCTTGGTACAAGTGATACGACTCGCATAGGCCCACCGCTTTACTTGACGGTGAACCAGATTTCAGCGCCGTCAACTTCGAAGTGCTCGGCATCAGATGGTGGGTTTGCCTTTGCATCGTGAAACACGGCGCCTGCAGCGCGAGTTTCAGTTACAATCCACGCACGGTCGTCTTCAAACATTTCAGGAGCATTGCGCATCCAGACTTCCAGATCAATGGATGCTTCGATAACCAAGTCCATGTCCTTTCGTTTTGCCTGAATTCGACGGGTGACATCGCGTGCAAGTCCTTTGGAAAGTAGTTCAGGCGTATCGTTCATGTCAAGCACCAAACTGATTTGAACAGCGTCATCACCTTGACCGACCTGTACGGTCGAAGCAGCAAATCCTGGCCGTTCAATTCGCTTGATTTCAACATCTGATTCTTCGATTGAAATCCCCATGATTACACAGGTTCCCGCGCGAATGGATTCAAGAAGGCCGACTGGGTCTTGTGAATGTTTGATTTCACCAGCAACAGCGTTGACCTCACTTCGTGCTTTTGGAGCCAGGGCTCGGAAGTTCGGGGCCAACGCAATCTGTTGGAAGCGGTCAAGGTCATCTTCAACTGCAATCGATTCGACGTTGAGTTCTTCCGCCAATATGTCGTGGAATTCACTCATTTCAAGCCCTGCGACAATCCAGCCTTGTGAACATGGAAGCCGTTGACGCCGTCCAGCATCGATTCGGATTCTTCGACCCACTTCAGCAAGTTCCCGAACCAATTCCATGACGCCTTCCAGTTCCACATCTTGTGGAGGTAGGGTTGCAGTTGCAGCTGCGGCTTGTTCGTCCCACGCATCGGCAGTTGCACCATCAAGCGTTCCTGGAACACCAAGCGGCCACGCAGCTTGATGGACGGTTTCTCCGGTTAAGTTCCGATGAATGACATCGACCATGAAGGGACTGACTGGAGCGACCAAACGGCACACGGTGGTCAAAATTTCATGCAGCGTATGCTGGCAAGCCAACTTATCACTGCTTTCCGAATCGTCCCACAATCTTCGTCGACTACGGCGAACATACCAATTTGACACATCGTTGACGATGAAGTCCTCCAAATCACGGCAAGCCTTGTGGAAATTCCACCCTTTGAAGTCAGCATGGTAATTTTGAGCAGTTGTTGCCAATCGAGAAAGAATCCATCGGTCCAGTGAGGGACGCGATGCGACATCAGAGGTTGATGCATCGGGGTCAAAGTTGTCAAGCGCAGCGTAGTCCGCATGGAATTTGTAGACGTTCCACAACGTCAAGAACATCTTTGCGTAGGTTTCTCGAACGCCGTTGGAATCAAATTTCAACGGATTCCAAGGAGCGCCAGCGGTCACCATGTACCAGCGTGTTGCGTCTGCACCTTCGCGGTTGAAGTGGTCCCAAGGGTCAACAATGTTCCCTCTCGATTTTGACATCTTCTTTCCTTCAGCGTCAAGAATGAGCCCGAGGCTCAAACAACGCTTGTAGGCGGGTTTGTCAAACACGGTGGTCGAAACTGCCAAGAGAGTGTAAAACCATCCACGGGTTTGGTCAACGCCTTCGCAGATATAGTCGACAGGGAAGGATGAATCAAATGTCTCTCCACCATCAAAGGGGTGGTGCCACTGTGCGAACGGAGCGCATCCGGAATCAAACCAGCAATCCATGACAAAGGGTTCTCTGTGCATGGGTTTCCCGTCATCAGATACCAACGTAAAGCCGTCAACAATTGGTCGATGAAGGTCAACATCATCGGGGCATTCGGGGTTTGCGATGCCTGCGGCTACGGCTTTGGCAACTTCAGATTGAAGTTCTTCAATCGAGCCAACGCACTTCATTTGTCCGTCTTCGGTTCGCCACACTGGAATTGGCGTTCCCCAATATCGCTCTCTGGAAATTGCCCAATCTTTGACGTTTCGTAGCCACTCGCCGAATCGACCTTCCCCAACCCAATCCGGTGCCCACTCGACGCCATCGTTGAATTCCAACAAGCGTTCTTTGACAGCAGTCATGCGCACGAACCATGAATCCATTGCGTAGTACAGCAGTGGATGGTCGGTTCTCCAGCAGTGTGGATAGTCGTGGAGGTAGGCTTTTTCACGGTACAAAAGGCCGCTTTCAGGCCCGCTTCCATTGCTGCCTTTAGGGCTTGAAAGCAGTTCGATAATGGTCTGGTCGCATTCTTTGACATAGCGTCCGTCCAACAGTGGGTGAGTCCCTTCAAGGAAGGCGCCATCCATGCCGACGGTATGGTAGGCAGGTAAGCCTGCTGCCATTCCCAAATTATAGTCGTCTTCACCGTACATGACGGCTGTGTGAACCACGCCCGTACCGTCGGTGGTAGTGACCCAATCGGCTTCCAACACCGTCCATGCGGTTGTAGATTCGCCACGAGGAACGGCTTCGGGGAACAACGGTTCGTACGAGCGACCAACGAGGTCTCGGCCGGGGAATTCATCGATGATTTCGACATTGTGGCGAAGAACCTCTTTCATCAGGTCCTTGGCCAAAATTACGATTTCACCGACAGAGGCACCTCCTTCTCCACTCCAGTTTTCGGCAACTTCAGTCACGCGAACACGAACATAGGTCACCTCAGGTCCAACGGCAAGCCCGACGTTTCCAGGGAGCGTCCAAGGCGTAGTAGTCCATGCAAGAATGCTCGCCTCTTCGTCAGAGAGTTTGAACTTCACATAGACGGACGGTTCCTCGACTTCCTTGTAGCCAAGAGCAACCTCGTGAGATGAATACGATGTTCCGGTTTGTGGGCAGTAGGGTAAGACTTTGTGGCCTCTGTACAGCAATCCTTTGTCGAACATTTGCTTGATGGCCCACCAACATGATTCGACATACGAATTCTCGAGAGTGACGTAGGGATTGTCTAAGTCAACCCAGTATGCCATTCGCTCAGTCATTTCTCTCCAAGCAGATTCATAGGTCCACACTGATTCACGGCAGGCTTGATTGAAATTATCCATTCCGTAGGCTTCAATAGCTTCATTTGACATTAAGTCCATTCGCTTTTGGACTTCGATCTCCACAGGTAAGCCGTGCGTATCCCATCCGCCTTTACGCTCAACTTTGAACCCCTCCATCGTCTTCCAACGACAGACTAAGTCCTTGTAAGCGCGTGCTACTACGTGATGGATTCCGGGTTTTCCATTCGCAGTAGGTGGTCCTTCAAGGAAGATAAACGGAGCGCCATTGCGTCGTGTTTCAATGGATTGCTGGAATGCACCTTCTTTGCTCCACATCTCAAGAAGCGTTGTCTCAAGTTTCACCGCATCGAGTTCACCAGCGGGGTTCGGACGAGCCATGAACCACCGAGCAGCCTTTTTGTCTTGAACCTCACCCTTGAACAGCGTGATTTCAACGGTCATTGAACGGTCGAAGAGAGAAGGCAAAAGTTTGGAAATTGAGATTTTTATCGATGAAATGCGGGGGTATCATTGAAGTCCTTTAACGCTTAGCAGCAGGCATGGCGGGGGGGTCAAGCGCACGCAAGGCTGTACTCCTTGCGTTGTTGATGGTTTTCGGTGGACCGCTGCAGAGCATGATTTCTTCTGAAAATCCGGCTTCTGAACCCATATCCGTGCTCCTCCCAACTTCCGACATACGTTCGGTTGGTTCCGGTGAAAACGCCGTTGTTATCCTACCAGGTGCCAACTCGTACTCCACCGATTTTGAAATCGACGTTTCCAGTAACGCACCGGTGACCGATATTCACCTTTCACTGGAACCTTCGGTTGAACTCACCCAACAAGGTTTCACTTGGAATGACAGCACCGTTTGGGCGCACAGCAGTGCTGTGAACAATGGAACATTTGGTGAATCAGGAGCCTTGACCGGTAACGGAGCAGGAATGCTTTGGGACTTCAATTCACCAACCAATCCTTCACCCGGGTGGACTTTTTCTAACTCATATTCAGGCGTTGTGACCAGCCCAGCATGCGGTTACAATGGCTCTTCGGGAGGTTCGATTCGAACCTATGCAGGTTCAACCTACGCAACTTCACCGGTGAGCGATTTCTCGGGCGTCTCGACCATGCCGCTCCATCTCTGGGTTCTCGAGGGCTACTCCAACTGCGGTGAAGAACCAGATTTGAACGAAGACCTGCAAATACAATACCGCACAGCCACCAGTACGTGGACCACACTGCATACCTTTTCTGGTTCTCCTTCAAGCTCTCAAACACCGACACAGTACATGACAACGCTTCCTGCTGCCGCCCTCCATACCAATTCACAAATACGATTCCATCAAACCTCGGGTTCCTCAACGTGCTGCGATTACTGGTTCATCGATGACGTACATTTCGCCACTCCTCCTTCTGCTGAATGGCGGTCTCCATCGATCGGTTTCGCTCCAAGTTCGTTCCAAGTCGTCGACCAAGGTCCGTGGGCACCGTTGTACATCGATGCGACAGTTCCGACTGGGGCTAACCTCAACTGGACGATTCTCGATGGAACTACAGGTGCACCTCTACAGGGGATGACGGGAAGTGGGGCGGGATGGGTTCCACTCAATGCTCTTGATTGGCAAACCGTTAATTCCATCCGTCTGCACTTGAATTTCGAACCTTCACCCAGTGGTGAAATGGCCTCCGTTCATTCAATCAGCGGAGACGGAATGTACGCCGTGTCAGCTAACTCCCCCCTCGCTTTTGAGGGCTGGACTTCCAATGGTGGAGGCATCAATTATGTCGAAACAAGCAGTTCACACGAAGGTACTGCGAATGACCGGTTCACCTCGCCATGGTTCACGCCTTCAGCAGCACTGTCACACATTCACGTTAGCGCTACAACTACCCTTGCACAAGCTCAGATGCGAACTTCACCATTGGACAACTGGACCAACATAACCCTCCCCTACTCGCTGGACTTAGCCGGGCAAGAAGGAACGGTTGGTGCGTACCAAATCCAATTCATTTCAGCATCCAATTCTTCTACGGCATTCTGGCAAGTCTATGATTTTGAAACCGGTGCATTTGGTGGAGTTCAACCAGCCAACCCAACCATTGACTTCGCACAAGATGGTGTTGCAGAGTGGGGCTCAAGCGATGCAAGAGTTGGCTCATGGGGATGGCAAGACCGTTTTGAAAACGGTGAAACCTCCATCGCTGCTAACCCTGGGATATCGGGTACTTCGAAGGTGAAGGCGTGGATTCCAGCAACAGAACTTCTCAGTTTCTGCTTTTCGGGAATGTCCTACAACGGTGAAATGACTGGATTGAACCTGAATTTCGATGGTTCCACGATTGCCAATTGGACTGTTGAAGGCGGGTCGGGATTCTTTACACTCGAACCCTCTCAACTCGAGAATCTTTCAATTTCAGCCATGCAATCAACATCGAAAGCCAGTGCACTGGGTACGTATTTCGTCGAAATTGAATTTGAGGTCTTTGGAACTGGCAACGCAACTCTGTCGGGACTTGGAGTGCCGTACAAAGCAGTGGATTTCATACAAGCCCCGGTCGATTCAGCATTTGTCCTCGCTTTGAACGGTGCTCGAAATGGATTATCATCCATCGGAGGAATGCATCACATCCCAATTCCGATGACATCGGATACTTCGGGGTCACTCGATGTTACACTGGAAGGGCTCAACTCGTCTTCACTGGTAGAATTAACCGGCGTCACGATGGATACCGATGCAACCACGCTGACACCAAGTCAGCGCTGGCAAACAATGCAAACTCAGTACACTGTACTTTCTTCAGCCGCAGCGACGGCTCGTTTGGACGTGAACGGCGGAAATTACTCCGCAACGTGGTTGTTGCCTCTAAACGGAGGTTCTCCAATCGGAACTGGTGATTCAAATTTGGTCGAATTGCACCCTGATAGCGCCATCACCAGTGACATTGCTGGTACCTCAGTAACGGTGAACATTACCTTTAGAATGGAACCGGAGTGGGATGATTCACCTCACCTCACTGCCTCAACACGTCTGATGCTTTCGAACGGCGTTCTTTCGATTCCTGCCAGTTATACTTGGGGAGGAAACGGGATTCAAGGTTTTGAAAATGACCTTGAGATTAAATCAGTCACTCTTACCGGTGATGACGGTGAGGAACTCACGGTCAGTGACTACTATTTGATGGCCGGCTCAAACATAGATGTCGATGTCAGAATCGGGTTTGAAGGCGTAGATTCCGTCGATGCGTTCGCAGACGATGACGCACTTGTAGAATTCTACCAAGGCGAGTCACTGATAGCAAATACGACGGTGCTAGAGCAAAACATGTGGAGTCTAAACAGCGCCATTCCGTTTACGTTTGGGGTGGTTGACTGGCGATTCGAGATTACGTCGTTGAACGGGATTGGATTGGCTGATGATTCGGTCTATCAACGAACCTTCCACATCGACTCTATCTCGCCGCAAGTACTGGAAACCAATGCCGAACTCTACGACCATCGCACTCCTTCATCGACCCAAACATTCCAAATTAAGATTTCAGACCAACCAGTCCTTCCAAGTTCCATTCAAGCAATGGTATGGCGAGAATGGAGTGATGACGACAATTTCGACTCGTGGCCTGATGCGGATGAATACACTCCAATGGGTCTGTTTATCCCTAACGACCTCAATGCGTTAATTGGTCAATATACGTTGATGATCGATGATACGGGAGGAAGCCTGGGTCAGAAGGTCTCGGTGTACCTTGTAGGTACGGATGGTGCTGGTCATCATCTCGAGAACAGTGGCTCGAACATTTCCGGTGAACAGTTGTTCATGTACCAGTTAGCGGTTGACGGAGCTCCGACGGTTGCATCGAACGCTTTCGGCTATCAAGATGGTAAAAAACCGTGGTTGCATCCTGCTATGGAGTACTCCTTCAACGTCCACATCGATGAACCGAATGGAGGTTCGGATTTGTCCACGGTCGTTGTCGAACTGGCATCGAATCAAGGAAGTGACCCATTGCCAATTCAGTGGGATTTCCTGACCGGCAACTGCACAACGACCAGTCCACATCTCATTATTCTCGGCTGTCAAATGCTTGGAACTGACGGCATGCAGGCCAGTCCGTACGACCGTGCCATGACCTTGAGCGTTGATTTTGAATTGGGTTGGACCACACCCGACCTCGGCGAAACTCGCCGTGAACCGGGAATTCGAGTCATTGACCGTGCTGGGCAAGAGGTGTTCCGAGCATTCCCAGAGCATCGCTGGCGATTTTCTGCAGCGATGGAAATTCCTGAACAAAGCGTCTCACTGATTCTCTCTCAGGGTTCGCTGGTTGTCGACGGTGCGCGATTAGCACCGAACAGTCCGTTCGAGATTGCGGGCGGCGTTGTCTTCACCGAAACAGGCTTGATTCCAGAGTTCGATTGTCAAGTGAACGTCCAATTCGCAGGCTCAACCACGTCCGCCCTTTCACTGGACGGCATTTGGTCGGTGCCTTTGGTTGCTCCATCGCAATCCATGACAACTCCTCTGACGTGGAGCATCGGTTGTCTTTCCGGACAGGGAACGGATACAACGGAGCAAGAATCTTCGGTTCGTTGGATTCTTGTTGACGGTACGGGGCCTGAACCGGTCGAGGTATCTAATCCTCGACCTTCATCGGTTCTCAAGGCTGAATCTCATGAAGTCCGCATTCTTCTCTCCGAAGCTGGTGGGCTTGATGTCGATTCACTTGAACTGATCTGGTGGGTTGAAGAAAAGGAAACCGGAGACCGCTTACGCAACGGAGTTGAGGCTCTCAGTCTTGTTGGTTCTGACATTGCAGGGCTTCGTTTGGAAGTCGTAGGTAACGTTGATTTATCTGAAATAACCCCACAAATGCTTGAAAACCGTCTGGCTTTTTACATCCAGATTTCAGGTCGAGACCTTGCCGATAACGCAGTTCTTGGCATCGGCGGTTCACCAGCAGGGTCTCCTGTAGGCGTTTGGGACATGGAATGGCTCAAACCGGAATTTTCGCTTCCTGCCACCGGCGTCACCTATTCTCGTTTGCTTGTTGAAGTCGGCCAGACTTCGATTGTAACAGCATACATCGAGAACACTGGAACACTGAACGGTTCAGTTGAAGTCATTTTCATTGAGAACCTCATTGACGGTACCAGTTCGACCATGCGCCGTACCACTGTCATCGTTCCCAAGGGTGGGACCCTTCCAGTATCAACCGACTGGAACCCATCAGCACCCGGTTTACAATGGGTCGAGGTCCAAGTTGGTTCAGATGTGGTGACAATCGGGCCTTCCATCGACGTTCGTCCAATGAGAGAAGAATCGTTCACTGAACGCGTGTTTGGAGATGTCAATCCAGTCCTCGGAACCCTTTCAGCATCACTTTTCATCGGAATTCTTGCAACCTTACTTGTCTTAGCAAAACGGATGACATTGCGAGGTGGTTCTAAGAGTGAGCACGACTGGGACGATTATTCTTCATCATTTGATGATGATGAGGACGAATATGAGTTTGAACCTGATGTTGAGGATTCGTTGAGCGAAGCAGCCTCCGTCGCGGCTGCACAAGTCGTGAACGCTGAATCTGATTGGTCGATGGGTTCCGACGGTTACTGGTGGTACCACGATAAGCAAACCAATGAATGGTGGTACAAGAACGCCGAAGGCGAGATTGTGAAGTACAGCTGATACTCGGAGATGACCCAATGCCTCGTCGAATTGGATTATTGCAAGTGGACCCAACTGTTGGCGACTTAGTCGGAAACGCTGTTCGAATTGAAGCATTGGCGAAGTTGGCCTCAGACCACGGAGCGAGGATTGGCGTGACAACCGAGTTGGCCATCTCCGGCTATCCTCCACGTGACCTGTTGCTGCAAGACGAATTTATTCGATTAGCACAGGACACTGCGAGCAATCTTGGGGTGGAACTTCCAGTCCTCGTAGGAACTCCAATTGAACCATCAAGTGCCCGTCAACTTCCGTCAAATGGGGTTGTTCGTGCTGGAGCAAACAAGGCCAAGCCAAGCGGCGAAGACAGCATTCACATCGTTGCACGAAAGCAACTTCTCCCTACCTACGATGTCTTCGATGAAGCTCGTTATTTTCACCCAGACAACCGTTCTGGAATTGCTCGAACCATCGGTGATCTCAACCTCGGCGTGACCGTCTGTGAAGATGCGTGGCAAGCCGCTGGAATGACGCCTTCGGAATATTCAGCAGACCCCATTGAACATCTTGCTGAATGGGGCCGACAAGGCGTACAACTGGATGCTACGGTCAATCTTTCTGCATCTCCTTACCATTCCGATAAGTTGAGTTCACGAATTCAAGTGTGTCGAACAGCGGCAGCAATTTTGGGACATCCGTTCCTTTTGGCGAACCAAGTTGGGGGTAACGACGACCTTCTCTTTGATGGGAATTCTCTGGTTGCTTGGCCAGATGGCCGAGTTGTTGTCGCACCTGCATGGCAAGAAGGTGTTTTCTTGGTCGACCTTGATGATGCCGAGGGCTGCACTTGGATTCCTTCTGATGCAGTCGACGCACTTTCGGTTGGTAACGACGCGTTGCGACACCTTTCACCCGGCCATTCAGGCCAAGAGTATGATGAACATCTGCTCGAAGATTTGACCGACGCCGTCATCGCTGGATTGTCTGACTACTGCCGAAAGTCGGGCATATCGTCGGTGGTCCTCGGGCTTTCAGGAGGTATAGATTCAGCGGTGGCTGCGTGTATTGCTGCGGCTGCAGTTGGCCCAGAAAACGTGACAGGAATCGCCATGCCAAGCCGGCACTCGTCCCAACATTCAATCGACGACGCCCGTCATACCGCTGAAGCACTGGGTATCGTGTTTGACACCGTTCCAATCGACGGGCTACATTCTTCAGTCGAAGGCAGTATTGGAGGGGTTCTGAACAACGGTCATCCCGTTGCATCCGAGAATCTTCAATCGAGGCTTCGCGGGTTGATTGTGATGGGATATGCTAACGCTCAGGGCCGAATGGCGATTGCTACGGGTAATAAATCCGAATTAGCTCAGGGTTACTGTACGCTGTACGGTGACATGGCAGGTGGCTATTCTCCGTTGGGAGATTTGTACAAACTGCAGGTGTACGGGCTGGCAGATGAGTTCAATGCACGGGCAAAGGCATTAGGCAACATTGTCCCAGTCAACGATTCAACTCGGCACAAACCACCTTCTGCAGAATTAGCTCCTGACCAGAAAGACGAAGATTCTCTGCCTCCGTATTCCGTGCTTGATGCAATACTTCACGCTCACATCGAGGATGGCTTGGATGCTGAGGCTATAGCACAACTTGGATTTGAACGCTCACAAGTCGTCGAAGTCTTGACTCGACTTGAGCGAAGTGAACACAAGCGTTGGCAGATGTCGCCTGCACCACGAGTCTCGAAACGAGCGTTCGGACAGGGCTGGCGCAGACCGCTCGCTTCGCGCCATGATTGGCGCCATTGATGTCTACGGTCGGAATGACTCAAAAACAATTCAATCTTCGCAACTGCATGGGTGAAGGCATTTCGAACATAGCGGGGTACCGCTTTGTCGACCTTCCCGATCGTGATGAACTCCGCAAACCGTTCAAAGAAGTCTGCACCTCACTTGACTTGAAAGGAACCATTCTCTTGGCCCATGAAGGCATCAACTTTTTCTTAGCAGGTTCAGAGCCATCCTTGAACGGTTTTATTGAATTCTTGAACGGTGATGAGCGGTTTGCTGGCATTCGCTTGAAGTACTCATTCACCGATTATCAGCCGTTCAATAGAATGAATGTTCGATTGAAAAAAGAAATCATTTCAATTGGACTCGACCACGTTCAACCTGCTCGACGAACCGGTCCGGTGATATCACCGACGGAATTCAAGCAGTGGTTGGATGAAGGTCGAGAGGTTGCCGTACTCGATACCCGAAACGACTACGAAATTCGTTTGGGCACTTTCCAAAATGCAATCGACCTCGATATCACGTCCTTCAGATCCTTTCCTAAAGCGATTGAACAACTGCCTGATTCGATGAAGGATATTCCCGTGGTGATGTTTTGTACCGGTGGAATACGATGCGAAAAAGCCAGCGTCGTGATGATGGATGCAGGATTCAGGGACGTACGCCAATTGGGTGGTGGAATCCTCGGCTACTTCGAAGAAGTTGGAGAAGCACATTGGGACGGTGATTGCTTCGTCTTTGACCATCGCGTAGCGGTCAATCCGGAACTCGACCAAAGTGACGTAGTCCAGTGCTTCGCCTGTCGCCAACCGCTGACCGTCGAAGAGCAACAATCCCCCGACTACGTCATCGAGGTTTCATGCCCACACTGCATTCATTTGCGGTCATGACCACACGAGCCATTCACCGGAGATCGTACCGTGACTCCAAGCATGAACCTCATGGCCGCGTTGACCGTCATGGGACATGAACAGAGCATGATGTTCACTCATCACCAGCGAACCGTAGGTTCCAGATGCGGAATTGTTCCCACTCCCCTCCCAGGGGTCGTACGCTAACTGCGCACCGGTACCGCTGAAATACCACAAGCAAGAACCGGTTTCTTGCCCGTCGATTTGTCCGGAAGCCATGACGAACAACGTTTCACTGTGTGCGGCAAAGTGGAGAATGTTTGAACTGGCAATGCCCGCCCTCAAGTCGGTGACGACCTTTGTTTGTTCAACCGTACCGTCACTGGTGCACACTTCATGGGCCACGCCCGGCGCTACACAGTCGAACCATAGCAGTCCTCCATGTACGTATCCTCCCGCCCAATCGCCCGGAGCGAGGATGTCAAGCGACAGCAGTTGGGTTTGACCCGTTACCAAGTTGTGAGACCACACAGTCGTATCCACGCCAGAGGTCAGTGCATCAAACACGAGGTACTGGCCGACTTCATGAATCCCCAACGCCACGCCAACGTGTTGTGTCGGCGAACCGGTGCCTTGGTGGGTCAGCGAGGTCAGCCAATTCGCCGACCCGTCTTCAAACAAATGCACCAACTGGCGTCCGTTGTTGGCCTCAGCGACAAAGACCGCACCGGTTCCTACAGCGGTTGGACTGGAGGGTGCACTGCTGCCCATCGGGTTGAGGTCCCAGCTGAGTAAATCTCCAGAGGTTGTGAGTAGGTGCGGCTCGAGTCCCTGCGTGTCTTTGGCTGAAAACCACAAATGTGGACCGTTAGAATACAGTACTTCGGTCGCAAATGTACTCAAGCCAGCACTGGAATTATTCAGCAACGCTGAGGCTTCATTACCGAACATGGGATGGCTGAATACACTTGACGTGTCCGTTCCGTTGGTCCAAACCAATCGGTCATCAGCGGTCAGCACGACCACGCCTTGAGCCCACAGTGCAAGTTTGGAATGCGATGCAAGCACGATTCCCGTGCCTGAATCTGTGATCCGTTGGGTACCAGTAGTTGTCGCGTCGGTGACCCACAGTTGCCTTCCATGCACACCGTCATCTGCATCGAAGAACATTCGTTCGCCTGCGTTGGTGGTCACAGCGTTGAACGACAGGTCTCTGCCAGGAAGAGCGTCCCCGCTTGGGTTGATGTCAAGGAGCAGGTTCGTGGTTGCTTCTGTCCCTTCACTGACCCACAGTTCACAACCGCTTACACCGTCCACTCCGGAGATGAGAATCCGCTGTTGTTGCTCCATCCACACCATTGCATCGCAGTTTACAGTAACCCCATCACCTGAATTTGTGAACATATCGGTGATTGGACCGTAAGCCAACGGTGTGCTGCAAACATTGAGGCTTTCAAGCAGTTCTCCGGTTTGGAGCGTGCCATCATGAGCAATACCTCCGTCGTTGCCGTCATCGATGCCGAATTCGATGATGATTCCAACCGGACAGACCGATGGGTGAGGCTGACGTTGTTCTACCAAAGCAGACGCACCGGTTTGACCGTCGACGCCCTGCATTCCATTGATTCCGTTGCTGCCAATCACTCCGTTGCACACGGTGTTGGCGGTGTGAATTTCATCATCACCAAGTTCACCGTCATCCGAAAGGTCGATTCCTGCCAACAGAACGGCCCCTCCCATTGGGCAGGATTCATTGCCGGGTTGGATCGGGTTGATTCGCAGCAGACTCTGGTTTGCTTCAACTACGGGGCCCGGTGCACCTTGGGGCCCTGAAAGACCTTCTTTACCGTGACACACTTTGGTGGTTGAGGAGACTTCATCATCGCTCAAGATACCGTTTTGGTCATAATCACTTCCAATGATGATTTCTGCACCTCCTTCGGTGCAGATTGAGTCAGCGACCCGCCCTTCGATGCGTACAAGCATCTCGTGAGCATCAAGGCCCTTTTCACCCGGTTGCTGTGATACGGAATCGACCATGATGTACGACGTAGTCGAAATGGCTAACGCACAGACCACAAGTAAGGTCTGCATGACTGCAGCCCATCGTGATTTGGTGCGAATCGGCGCTTGTACCGCCTGATGGGAACTGGCCGTTGGGTGAGCGATTTCAGGTACACGCTTGTGCAAATTATCCTGTACAGGTTCTCCTGCAATATGGCTCGGGTCTTCGTGTCGTTGTGAGTTCGACATGAGTACTTCCAAGACAGTCAATGGTATCAAATCCTTCGGTTCAGACGTCCCCTGTCTACAAAACGCGGATGGCAGTTGGATGT
>TARA_B100001093_G_scaffold446150_1_pt1 | contig 61388 bp, 64 predicted proteins | sample TARA_B100001093 | Tara Oceans TARA_B100001093 (sample SAMEA2623116) | marine metagenome | biome: marine biome (ENVO:00000447); feature: surface water layer (ENVO:00002042); material: "saline water (ENVO:00002010), including plankton (ENVO:xxxxxxxx)" | depth 5 m | reverse complement strand
TGGTTAGCAGTATCTAAATTTTGGGAAACTAAAAAAGAAATACCCGAGTCACATGAAAAATGGTGGAGGGTTGCACAGTGGTGTACAACAGGTTGGTTGTGGTTTACATGGTTAAGTCATGATATGGCAAACATTGCTGTCTTTTTACCGAGACAGATATCTGTTGAAATTATGTTGCTAATTAGTGGAGTATTCGTAATAGGATTAGCATATATGTTTCATGAAAAGGGTGGTAAGATACAGGAAATTGTGCTTAGTAAAACAAATGTAAGTTATGTACGGTCTGCTACTTTGGTAGATTTAATTTACTCAATAATATTATGGTATTTTAAAGGATATAATAACATTCCTATGTCAACAACTTGGGTTTTTGTGGGGTTACTAGCAGGGAGGGAACTTGCATTTGCGACAATAAATGGAAAATACAAGTTTAAGACTGTTTTTCCTTTAGTAGGCCGTGACTTTTTTAAAATGATGATAGGATTGGCTCTGTCAGTTGCAATTGTTCTTGCTATCCATGGATTTGCATTTGACGGATTTGCTAACTACTAAATTTCAAGTTGGTTGGGAGTTCTAACTCCCCTTATGGTATATATTTTTGCAAATTTTATAAATACATCACTACACTTATTTTAACAAGTTTAGTTACAATTATCACTTTTTAATGGGAAAAAATGAAATATTTAGTTGTGTTTCTTTTGCTGATTGCCGTAGGTTTTATAACAGTAAGAGAAAAAATAAAGCCACGGAAAATTAGCAATAATGATTGAAATTTTATTCTTACTTGCCTTCAATATACTGCTGGGTATAAGTGCTCTAGCAGCTTACATATTAGTATTTGACGAAATCAACAATTAATCCATAAAGGTTATGTGTTTAACATAGTGTTTGGTGGTTTATTATTTTTAGTAGTAGGTTTAGGTATTTGTCTTGTACTTACTTTTTTTGTGTTATGGCCTATGAGACAAAAACATTTACATGACTATTGGTGCCATCGCAGCAACATTCCGATTGGGGAGGATCATGGCAATCAAGAACCGCATGTATAATTTTGTTGATTCATGTATGCATAGATTGCCATGCACGATCTATGTCAAACCAATCATAAGGAAAGTCCTAGTGATTTTATTTTTCTGGGGTGCTCTTTTGAATGCTGTAGTGTTCATGCTGTTATACATAACACTTTATTATGGATATGATATTTTTGGGCTTAAAGAATTTATAAAACATACATGATTTTCCAAGGTAAATATGTTTGATAATCCCGAAATGATGCTTGGTTTTGGATGGGCCTTAGGTATAGTTGCTGGTATCAACATTGCTCGATTTTGTTGGCCAGACGAAGGCACTTGGTTAGGCGAATTAAGGCAGAAAGAAAAAGATCTTTGGATGAGAATCCGAGAATTAGAACAGAGAGAACACACACTTACACATGGAAAAAAAGAAAGAAAATCATAACAGACTGTTTATCCGCACTATCACATATCAAATATGTGTGATGACCACTTTAGGAATAACAGGCGTTATAGTGAATGTATCTAAAGAACAGATATTACTAATGATTTTATCTGGTTTGATAGTTGGTTGGCTTATGTATTTTGTACATGAAGGCATATGGAATCAGATAAATTGGCAGAGAGGCAAAGACAAAGATTCTAAAATTAGATCAATTACTAAAATTTTCACTTGGAGAATTATTACTATAGGTACAGTTTTTGTAAGTGCAATTTTATTTAATATGACAACATCAGAGAGCACTAGCTATACCGTGTTATTTAACATAACAATTATTTTAGTACAATATGTACATGAAAGAGTTTGGAATAATTTTACCTGGGGTAAAATCAAGATAAATATCGAAAAGGAGAACATATGACGATTATGCAACGTCCGGACAAAATACCTGCAGGTCCGACCGAAGGCAGATTTTTTGCTTTATTTGCGATAGGTGGATTTGACGTACAATCATATCCTAACTACCAGCACTTCGTAGTAAGATTTTTCCTAGTCAAATACAATAAATGGTATGGTTCATTGTTTGAATTACATTGCACAAAAAAAGACAATGCTGTCAAATGCAACTACTTTGATTTTTTGTTTTTAAATTATTATTACAAGAAGATACATAACGATTCTGCACTTAGTGCTATGGTTATGAAATTATTTATTCCATGGACACTTTTAGATAAAGCCTGTGCAAATTTTACATCTAGTAGTTTTTGGAAAAAACTTGATACTATCTTCCCTTCTGCATATAAACGTAAAAAACATAATACAGGTAAAAAAAGTATATAATGGACAATCTTCAAAAAACACTATACGAAGTAAAAGAATTATTAAATAGCATAAATTATCCAAAAAAGGAATATGAAAAATCTAGTTCTATTGTTGGTTATAGCAATAAGTCTTACCATGTGCAACACTCCCAGCCCTGCACAACACATGTGGCCCCCATACGAAAAACAAAATTTTAAAGAACAGTGTTTGAATGGGTTGAAAGATGATGTATCTTTGCGATCAGCATTTACTTATAATATGTTACGTGAGATCTGTAATTGTGCTGCTGATCAATGGGAATCAAAATACGACTGGGAATCATTTGCTCAAATTTCAACACCGCCCTTGAGTAAAGAAGCAGAAGAACACTTCTTCAACACGTCATATGCCTGTGCTTTACAGACTTTACATAAATTCAAAGTATAAGTTTATTGACATTTAAAAAAATATCTGTTATAGTATATTATCACCCAAGCCCTAATGGTATATATGAAGAAATTTATCTGTAGTCTTGCAGCAAGTGTGATTGCGTTTACCACATACGCTGCCTGGAGTCCTATTGAAAGGAATACATACTTTGAAGACATGTTCCATGTAACAATTGAGTATGATACTTACGGAACCTTTCTAGATACTATAGGGACTATCGACGCAATTAATTGCATTGGGGATTATTATGAAACAAATTATACTTTTGAGGAATGGCATTTTATTTTTAATACAGGCACTGATAATACCCTAGAAGAGTATTATACTGCTGAGAATATTTGTTTATTAAAAGCTTTAGATTTACAGGATGTTCGACGAAATAAATTAAAGGAAAATATATGATCACAGAGGGAAAAACAAAAACACTTACAAAATTAACAACTGAACAGGCCGGCGCTATTTGGCAAGCAAAAGAACCGCCTTATCCCTATCTAATTAACATAGAAACCAAAAACAGATTAACAGCAAATGATGCAGCTATAGATACCACAGCAGATGTTGCACACTACAAAACAAATCAAACTTGTGATATTTTTAGGTTATTAGAGCAAAAAGACATAAAAACTGCTTTTATCTCACAGAAAAATGATAACAACTTTATCGCAAGAGAATGTGAGATGCTACCTTATGAATGTGTAACAAGACGCATTGCTTTTGGCAGTTTTTTGAAGAGGAACCCAAATATACAGTCTGGTTTTAGATTTGATGACCTATACAGTGAATTTTTTTATAAACTTGCTGTAGTTCCAACAAGTGACAAACCAGAAATTATAGATGAATCAAAAGCTAGAGAATTGTATCTACGTGATGGACAATGGACACAGCCTGTGTATACTGATCCTTACATTGAGTTTGAAAGCACAGTGACAAATCCTAGTGGATATAATCTATTGTTGCATGATGCAAAAAGTGTACCAGACGAATCAAAAATTTTAGCATCTGTGCCTTCTTTGATATCCCCATTTGACAAAGAACACATTTTAAAAACTATGCAGAAAGTATTCACAGTGATAGAAGATGCATGGAAAAATTTTAATGTTGCTCTAGTAGATATGAAAATCGAGTTTGGTAAATGTAAATCAACAGGCAATATATTAGTAGCTGACGTTATTGACAATGACAGTTGGCGTATATGGCCTGAGGGCGATCCTAACAAACAACTAGACAAACAAAGTTTTAGAGATGGTGAAAATCTGGATACAGTAACTGCAAAATATTATACGGTTTCAGAATACACTAAGCAATTTGCTCAATGACTTATTACATAGCGGCGCCTTTTGGTAATTATTTAAAAACAAAAAAAACCAGAAGTGTTGTAGGCAGTTTTACTTTAGAACGGCGAACAGGTTTACTAAAGCAAATTGCAAGCACACTAAGATATAGAAATGGTATCTGGTATAATGCTTTAGGATTAAGAAATCCTGGTATAGAGTTTGGGTTGAAGTATTATTACAGAAGTAAGAACGATGTATTGTCATTGGCTGCTGTAGAACCTAAAGACTGGATAGAACTAAGTAAAATTGTGCCTCCAGATATTGATTTAGAAATTAATATCAGCTGTCCTAATATTGAGCACTTTGATGATTACACACAAGGTGTTGAAAATTTTATAAATGGTAAAAGAAAAGTAATTGCTAAACTTGCTCCTGGTACAGAAATTGCCACCGTAGGAGCTTTAATAGATCTTGGATTTACTAGTTTTCATTGTTGCAATACTTTGCCGACAGAACATGGAGGCATGAGCGGTAGGAAACTTCGTCCGTATGTTGTAAATTTATGCACCGTGATAAAATCTCTAGCACCAGATGCAGAAATTATTGCAGGAGGAGGTATCTATGATACACATGACGTTATCCATTATAAAAACTTCGGTGCAACCAGTTACAGTTTAGGCACAGTATGTTTCCATCCTATAAAATTCTATAAATTAATAAAGGATATACGTGAATTATAAAACAGCAGGCGTAAATATAGACTTAGCAGATAGTTTAATTAATAAAATTAGTTCAAAATCAGATCAGATAGGAAAATTTGCTGCTAATTTTACCTTGGACAAAAAATTAAACAGAGAGTTAGTTGCAAGTTGTGACGGCGTCGGCACAAAGATCTTACTGGCTTTAGAAGCTAAAAGGAAGTACAATCGTAGTTTGAAAAGCATAGGTCAAGATTGTGTTGCAATGGTAATAAATGACATACTTTGTGAAAATGCTGAACCATTATTTTTTATGGATTATCTAAGCACTAGCAAATTAAATGAATCTGATTATTTGGATATCATACAAGGTATCCAGGATGCCTGTGAATATGTAGATATTCCACTAATAGGTGGCGAAACGGCTGAACTTCCGGGCATGTTTACCGAAGGTAGTGTTGATGTTTGTGGTTTTGCAGTAGGCACCAAACATTTCCTTGATTTTTCTAAAGTTGAATTAGGTGACATAGTAATAGGCATTCACAGCACCGGTGTGCACAGTAATGGCTTTAGTTTGGTGAGAAAGTTGCTTCAAGAATATCCAGTCTGTGATGAACACATGGAACAACTTCTAGAGCCTACACAATTATATCATAATCATATTAAGATGTTACGGTCAAATTTTGTTGATATAAAAGCTATTGCACATATCACTGGCGGTGGGTTTAGTAATATCAATAGAGTATTGTCCAAGTTAGTCACAGTTCAATATACAAATACTGATCCATTTTACGAGCATGAAGAGATATTCAAATGGATCCAAAATAAAAGTCAATTATCTAACATTGAAATGCAAAATACTTTTAATTGTGGGATAGGCATGATGGTTGTAATACCTGCAACTAGACTTAAAGATATACCATTTTCAGATTATTCTGTACTTGGCAAAATAATACCTTGTTCATAGGAGACCTTAATGCGTATTGAAGAAGATAGAAAATTAGATTTCCAGGATGTTTTACTTAAACCAAAACGCTCAAAATTAACTTCAAGGAAAGATGTAGATCTTACCCGTGAATTTAAATTTGCTAGTAATGCTAAATGGTCTGGTGTACCCGTAATTGCAAGCAACATGGACGGAGTTGGTACGTTTAGCATGGCTAAAATACTGCAACAGTTCAAAATGCTTACAGTGCTACGAAAGCATTACACAATTGATGATTGGACTAATGCTATGGAAAACGGCGTACAGAGTGAGTATGTGAGTGTTTGTGTCGGCACTGGCCGTATATGGGACAAAGATGCTGACGATTGGAAAACACTGCAAGCAGTATTGGCGAAATACCCGACCATTCCGTTTATCTGTGTTGATGTAGCAAATGGCTATCATGAAAATTATTCGCAGTTTGTAAGTCGTCTAAGAGACAAATATCCTAGCAAAATAATCATTGCTGGTAACGTAATTACTAGCGAGATGACAGAAGAATTAATTATACGTGGAGCAGATATAGTTAAGTGCGGAATTGGTCCCGGAAGTGTTTGCACAACTAGAATTATGACAGGAGTAGGTGTACCGCAACTGTCTGGCATTATAGAATGTGCTGATGCTGCAAATGGAGTCGGCGGACATATTATTGCAGACGGAGGCTGTATATATCCAGGTGATGTAGCAAAGGCATTTGCTGCTGGTGCACATTTTGTGATGCTTGGCGGTATGCTAGCAGGACATGATGAATCTGAAATTGAAACAAAAGAAAACAAGATTCAATTCTATGGTATGAGTTCGGACACTGCAATGGAAAGATATGGATCTCGAAAAGATGGCTATAGGGGAGCGGAAGGGAAAATAGTTACACTTCCTTATAGAGGTCCAGTCGCAAGGACTGTTGAAGAAATATTAGGTGGTGTACGGAGTGCTGCTACTTATATCGGTGCGCAACGAATTAAAGATATGCCTAAATGTGCTACCTTTGTAAAAGTTCATAATGTAGTGAATCGCGTGTTTGATAATTTTGAAAACAATGTATAGTATATTAGAATTTAACAGCAATGAAAAAATCATCGGTTGTGTAAATTTTGATAAACTTAACGCTGATTCTGCATTAGAAATGTATTGGAATTATAAACTTCCTGATAATATAAATAAGTTTAATATAGATTATATATCAACAAAAAAAATTTATTACAATTTATCAAATAAGTTCCCTGCAAGAACATTTGAAATAAAACCATTATTGCCAAGGTAGTGCTATGAAAAATAGACAAGTAAGTAAAATAATTTATTTGCAAGCTAAAAATCTTAAAGGAATACCAAAAGATCATATAGTTTACATACATTGGAAAGACAATTATCCACTAGTCTTACCAAAGAAAGAATCTGGTTTTGAATGGATAAACTCAGTAAAATTGTCCTCAATTTTAGAAAAAAGATATATATTAGCTGCATAATTAGATAAACATGGAAGAAACAATTTCAGATTGCATTTTAATCAAACTCCAATCAGCCCGGAAGAGATATGACTGGACGGCATATTATCAGTATCTCCATGACTACTGTGTCTTTCAAATAAACCAAAGAAAAAAAATTATTGACAATAAGATCAATTGATGTTATACTAGTTGTACAATCATATACATAGGTGCTCATGCGACGAAAATTGCGACTCAAAGAATCAAAACAACAAAAGCTCATGAATGAACACAAGAAATATAATTTAGAAATGCGTCAGATCGGCTGTCATAAACAACAAAAGACCTTTGACCAATATGTGGCATGGAAGTATGGTTATTACAAACCCAGAGAACAAAAGATTACAATAAAAGAAGAATCTATTTATCGTAGAGCAGAATTTACTGCACCCAGTTTAAACAGTGGCATCCTTAATCAATGTGTAAAGGCTAAAGAGCGAGTCTACACAGGTACATTGGTTACCGGTGTTGCTACTATGCACAAAAGTAATGCTGTGCCTATTATCAATAAAGATCAGGCATCGGATTTAGCAACAATGCGGAGATAAAGAGATGATTTTGTATGTTGATGTTGATGGAACTATATGTAATGAAGTGGTTGATACAGCTATCGGTACTTCTGCAGAAAATATTGAAGTAAAGAAAAATTATATGGCTGCTACACCTTATTTAGATCGAATTGCGTATATTAACAAGTTGTATGACCAAGGTAATAGTATATACTATTGGACTGCTAGAGGTGCACGATCAAAAATCAATTGGTTCCTAAAGACACAAGAACAACTAGATTCTTGGGGGTGCAAATATCACGGGTTGAGCGTTGGAACCAAACCACATTTTGACGCATACATATGCGATAAAAGTTTCAACGCCGATAGTTGGTTTTTACACCAGACAATCCATAAAGATTTGATGATCTAAAAAATCCTCTTGACTTTTTAGTATTAGATGCTATAATATATTTAATTGTTCATAACACTAACAGGAGATTACTATGGCTATTGCAAAGAAGAGAAGAAACACACGACAAGGCAATGCAGGCATTGCGGCCAAGTCAATTGTCCGTAACAAAAATATTGAACCAGTTTGGACCGGTTGGGAGAGTATGACAGGTGAACAATTTTATAATCATAAAAAAGTAAGCATCCGATATTATTACACAACTTTTAAACTACCTGAACTTGTTACCAATGTATTTGAGTGGATGAAAGTCAATGATTACTCTAAAGATGACATTAAGTATGCTCGTGCTGCAGGACCTGGAATTATTACAGCGGTAGCAGCAATACATGCACGTATGCTAGCCAACGGTATGCCAGATTTCAATCAGAAAGAACAAAATTATTATGAAACTATGCCAGGGTTAGGTGATACAGTAACTCCTGTTTCAGATTACATCCGTGCCAAGGTCAAACTTGCTATATCAAATGGAAAAATTATATTAGCAATGAAAAAAGAATTAGAGCCAGTAGAACAGTATCCAAAACCTTATGTGCCAACAATCCAAGAACGAATTTCTGAACAAGCGGGTACAATGTCTGAGGATATAGATGAGTGGTTAGAAGGATTTTTATCAGACAAAAAAAGTTTTGATCCTAAAGGATTTAATTTTAAAAAGCACTTTGCAGCAAAAGGAGTGACACAAGCTCACGCACGTAAATTAAAGAAATTTTACGACGAACAATTGATGGATTTTATTGAGCTAGAGCAAATGCCTAGTGCAGGACAATTGAAAAAATTATCTGAATTCGATGCAGATCAATGGCTACAATTAAAAGAAGGATACAATCATTTAACAAAAAATGACATAAAAAAATATAGAAGTGCTATTGAGGGTGTGATTGAAGCTTTAAATTTTGTAATAGAAGCAAGTAAAGCACAACGGAAGCCTCGTAAGGCAAAGCCGAAGAGTGCAACAAAACTAGTCGAAAAGTTAAAATTTTGCGTTAAGGATGATCGATTCCAATTAGCTAGTATTGCAGCAGAGAACATTGTTGGAGCTAATGAACTTTGGGTTTTTAATGTAAAATATCGTAAACTGGGTAAGTATATTGCTAAAAACATTGATACTACAGGACAAGGAAGAGAAGGGTCGGGCTTATCGGTTAAAGGTGCAAGTATTATAGATTTTGATCCACAATTAAGTGTACAAAAAACACTTAGGAAGCCATTGGATCAATTGAAAGAATTTAAAGCAGCAGGCAAAGTTAAATTACGCAAATTTTTAGATGAAGTCCCAACTACAGATACATTACTTAACGGTCGTTGTAATAACGATACAATTCTTTTAAAAGTGCAATAATGGCAAAATTTATTTCAACAAAAACATACGGGAACGATCAAGGATTAAGTTGTTGCTTTCGACAATGGGCAGCCGGCCATTCTCATTGCTCCTTGTTACATGGATACAGCATAGGAGTAAAGTTGACATTCGAATGTGATCACCTAGATGATCGCAACTGGGTGCAAGATTTTGGCGGACTTAAAAAATTCAAAGAATGGTTGAAATATATGTTTGACCATACATTGTTAGTGGCAGAGGATGATCCTCTGTTAGATAAATTCATTGAATTAGACAAAGTCCAAGGTGGTTGGCAAGACAAAGGTATAATGGATCTTCGGATAGTTCCAGGAGTAGGCTGTGAAAAGTTTGCAGAATTAATACATAACACTTTGTCTGAAATGTTGCATGCAAATAGAAACACTTCATTGAACAAAAGTGTTAACCTAAAATCTGTAGAAGTATTTGAACATAGTGCAAACAGTGCTATATATGAGGTATAGTATAAGTGAAATTAGACAAGACACACTATAGCAAAGAAGAATTTCAAAATATACTGGCAGAACGACGCCTAGATAAAAGAAATAAAAAATTGCATGACTCAATCGAAGATAGTGTGCCTACAGAACGTAACTACTTGTGTTTAAAACATGGAAATAAATATTCAGCTGATTATGTAAATATCCTATTCAGCATGTGTAAAAGACACAGTAAATTTGATTTTAATTTTTATTGCTTAACTGAAAATAGTAAAGGAATCGACCCCAATATAAAAATTTTACCTTTACCTATTTCTAATCTTACCGGTTGGTGGTACAAACCTTATATTTTTTCCGCAGAAATACCTATCAAAGGCACTATTCTATACCTTGATTTAGACGTAGTAATTTCAAATGATGTGGAAAAAATTTGGAATTTCCATCCGGTTAAACTATGTGTATTACGAGACTTTATAAGAACAGTAAGACCTAGTTGGAACAGGATAAACTCTAGTGTGATAAAGTTCCAATGCGGCAAATATGACTTCATCTGGAATCAATTTATTAACAATAGTGCTGATTACATGCGTAAATATCATGGGGATCAGGATTATTTATACGAAACAGCAAGGAACATAGCACATTTCTTTCCTGATGATTGGATAAGAAGTTGGAAATGGGAGATTAGGAAAAGCAAACATGTAAACATTACTGCTCCTAAAGGTACAAGAAAATTTTTACACACAGAAACTGTAGAACCAGATCCTGGATGCTGTATACAAGTATTTCATGGAGATCCTAATCCTCATATATGTGAGGATCCTTTTATAATAAGACACTGGAAATGAAAAAACGAATTGGTTTTGCATGTAAATATATGCACTATAACCAAAATCAAAAGAAAAAACTTTTAGAAGAAATACAAAGACCTTTCAATACAAAATGTACTACAGTTGCATGGTTGAATAGGCAAAATAAAGAGACTGCAGAAAACAGACTGTGGGATATAATGGTTCATAACATACAAAGTTATGTACAACTGATTAAATATGTTTCAACATTACCAGAAACTCTACATATGGTTAGATTAGGTAGTGATGTACTGCCTGTATATACAGAATCAACTTGGAGTTATTACTGGCAAAAAGCAGAAGTTAGAGCATATTGTGAAAGAGAGCTAGGCATTGCCGGTGCTATTGCTAGAGACAAAGATATAAAATTATCTATGCATCCTGGACAATTTACTGTGCTTGCAAGTGATAATGATGAAATTGTACAACGCTCTATAGAGGAGTTCGAATACCATGTGGATATCGCACGTTGGATGGGCTACGGCAAACAGTTCCAAGATTTCAAGATCAACGTACACATCGCGGGTCGAAAAGGTCCAGAAGGCATCAAAGCAGTATTGCCAAAACTTACCCCAGAGGCACGTAACACAATCACGATCGAGAATGATGAAACAAAATGGGGACTTGACGCAAGCCTCCAACTTGAAAATGACCTCGCATTGGTACTTGACATACACCATCACTGGGTTAACAGTGGAGAATACATTCAACCCACCGATGATAGATATCAGCGTGTAGTAGATAGCTGGCGAGGTGTACGTCCTACTATCCATTATTCATACAGTAGGAACGAACACTTACCACCAGACTTCCAACATAATTGTTTTCCCAATATGCAAATGCTTTTGGAAAATGGATACAAAAAACAAAAACTTAGAGCACATAGTGATTTTTATCCAAATTCAAGCGTCAACAATTGGGCACTTTCATTCTTGGATTCTACAGATATTATGTGTGAATCTAAGTGCAAGAATCTAGCCAGTATTGAATTGTATGAATATTATCTTAAAAATAAAAAATTTCTTTGTCCTGAGCTATCAAACCAGCAAAACAGCTTTTTGGCTAGAGTTGCTTGAGGCTGTTTTCCTTATCGCAGCAAGCGCAATTTTAAGTTTTACTATTTTAGATCCCGCCACAAAAATCTTCATTCCGTTATATTTAATTGGCAGCATTGCTAGTGTAATAAGCACATACCTTAGAAGCAGCACCGCAATCGTGCTGTGCCTATGGTTCACTGCAATGAATTCCTGGGCCTTCGTACAGCTTTTCTTTTTAGAATAAATACACGATAGCCGGAGCGTAGTCCATGCTGTTGAGACAAATTTATGAACAAAAATTAATAGAAGCACAATTAAGTGATATTACTATTGGCTTCGAAATAGAATGTATTATTGATGGGAATAAAAAACCTACCTTCATAGAACTTGCTAAAAAATACAATGCTGTGGGAGTAGACGACACTAGCATTACACCTACTCGTGTATTTGGAAACGAGATAGGAATTGAGTATCGTCTTGGAGCTCTTGCACAAGGCGGTCAAATGGTTGCAAGTCCTGCAAATATTGTTACTTGTGCTAATTTTGTCCACGATTTGTTTCAACAAGGTGCTTATACCAACAAATCATGTGGTATGCATGCACATTTTGGTTTGGGAGCTATAACTAGATTAAGTAATCTAGAAACAGGATGGATTACCATAATGATGCTGCAATCAAAATTGTTTGAAACGTATGCAACATATAAAGGTCAAATGTTGTTTGATAACGATTACGCAAGTATACATGCAGTAAAGGAAAGTGTACAAGAAATAGTTGATTATGCTACTGAGATAGCAGAAGAAGAAGATAAAGATGCGGTCATAAAATACCTGTTTGAAAACTTACTTAGCAAACGTGAATTTACAAAATATTCGGCTCTTTTTCCGCATGGACAAGGCACTCTTGAATGGAGAGGATTAAGAGGAATATTAGATGCGCCTCGGCAAAATATTAATTATCAAACAGTGCTAGGTTTTTTTAAACTTGCACTAAACTTTGCTGTGACTATCCGGCAGTTAATGAATAAATTCCAAAAATTTACAATAGCAGGTGTAGCACTTAAAGATATACAATCCTACGCTGCTAAAGGAGGATATAAAAGTGCAATAGGAGGAAAAGGTAAAATTATGGATCTGATTAAAAAGTCGGATCTTAATAAAGATATGCAAAGGATATTTTCTCGTGCGCTTGGCCCAAGGATGAGTAGTAAAGATTTAAAATTACAATATTGGGACAGGATCAGTAATATAGTTGAAGATAGATTGCCAGCAGCTACAAAACCACTTAATCACATTTATGATATGTTTGGACAGTATGATCTATCATTACATGAAAAAATGATATCAGAATATTTTGAAATTCAAGCAAAAACACCAATTAATAACATAGACATCATCATTGATGAAAATTTTACTACTGCAATAGACAAACGAATAGTTTTACAAATGTTTTTTAAACGCTGTAATTTAATTGCCAAAGATATAAAATTCTTTGAAAACCATGGTTATCTTTTGAGAAAAAGCCCTCAATTCCACCGTAGTAATAAAATAGTAGTAAAAGACGAAAAAGATAAGAAAAAAATTCAAGTATATCTAGAAGTAGTAAATAGATTTAATTTAAAATTTCACCTTATAAAAGACAATATAGAAATTGATCCTAGTAAATTTTAAAACTATACTAATAAAATAATATCATAAATACACTAAAGAGAGAAAACATGTCATTTGTTGTAGTCACGGATCGCGCCAAGAATAAAATTAATGAATTATGTAAAGAGAACGAAGTTTTTGCCGTTACACTTAGTTTAAAAGGTGGCGGATGCGCAGGATATCAATATGATTGGGGAGTGACTGATAAACCAGAAAAAAGGGATGAAATTATAGCAGCAGGTGAAGGACATTTAGCAATTGATAGGAAAAGCATGCTATTTTTAATGGGAACAGAAATTGATTACGTAAGTACAATTGTTGGATCTAATTTTGAAATTAAGAATCCTAATGCAAAAAGCAGTTGCGGTTGCGGAACAAGTGTTAGTTTTGATGTAAGCACAATGCCTAGCCAAGAGAAGCCAGTGTTTACTCCAACATGGTAAGAAATATCGGAGTTATAAAAAATGCCAAGACAAGAAGTTAATATAGGTGTTGAAGGAAATGACGGTACTGGTGATAGTATTAGGGCATCGTTCAATAAAGTAAACGAAAATTTTATAGAATTGTACGCAGTTTTTGGAATTGGTGGTCAAATTAAATTCACAAGTTTAAGTGACACTCCTGACACACTCACAGCAAACACAATACCTTTAGTAAACAGTGCTGGCACAGCAGTAAATTTAGTGCAATTAGCTAGCAATAGTGCTGTTGATGCAAATGCACAAGATAGTGTAAATTTCAGTTTTGATACTGCAGGAAAATTAGTTATTACTAGTGGGTTTGGTCAAGTAGCAGATGACTTATCCCCAACATTAGGAGGCCCGTTAGATGCAGGTAATAGAGGAATTGCTAATGTAGCAATAAGTGATGCTGCTGCAAGCAACATGAACGCACAACATAGTGCGCTGTCAAATATTACTATTGATGATTTAGTAATTACAAAAGGCTATGCAGATCAAAGATATGTAACTTCTGCTGTACCTGTCAGGGTAGATGACCAAGCCACTGGGACCGGTCATTACACATGGAATATTGAAACCTATGTTAGCAATCAAATTAATATTATAAAACATACAACTGCAGCACAAGTTGACGTAGCTACAGGACATGGATTAAATGCTGCCTATAACGGTACATTAATGGTGTTTAATGCTGCGATAAGTGATTCTGGTGTCACAGGGTTAACATCTGGAGAAAAATATTATATTCGTATCTTTACAAACACGAATTTAAAATTATTCAAATATGATTCTACCAAGGCAAAGACTGAGGATCCAGGGTACATTGCTGCCACACAAGTTTCTGATACTGCCGCTTTAGCATATACAGATAGTAACGGAAATCCTGTGGCTATAGATGTAGTAGGATCAAAACCTTCAGACAGTGGCGATGTACACACACTGACATTAGCAAGTTTTGATAGCACATTAAGTGGGACATACTTGGCAGATCAAGCACTTCCAAGAAAAGAAGTAGTCATGCGTAGTGGAGACACTATGACTGGCTCACTTTTCCTGGATGATCATCCAGGAGATTTTGCAGGTATAACACGATCCCCTAATACAGAAGATTACAGAGCTGCTACAAAATTTTATGTTGATAATTCAGGATACAGTAGTCCCGAAGTACTATATGTCAGCACAAAAGGTGACGACTTGATGCGCAATGCTCCAAGCGGTAAAGAAGGTACATCTAAGAGCTATGCATTTAAAACTATTAATGCAGCCGCACAACGGGCTGAAGACCTAATTAGGACAGCTCCTATAAGGCCAGGACCTTATACGCAAACGTTAACGCACACTGCTGGAGGCACAACTTCTGCAGCACAGATAATGCGTGGAGCATTTAAAGATGGTGTGTTTTTTAATGCAAGACGTTTGCTAGAGCGTAATAAAGAATATATACAAAAAGAAACCACAGCATACATCAATAAGACATATCCTAATTACACTTATGACGAAGCAAGATGTCAGAAAGATCTAGGATTAATTATTGATTCTATAGCATTTGATCTTAATAAAGGTGTTAGTTCTAATAGTTTAACTAGGATAGCAGGCGAAAGATATTACAGCTCTGTAAGTGGCAGGCGTGCAATTACAGCGCAAATAACATATACAGAAGCTGCTTTTAATTTTGCAAAGACACTATCAACTGATATTTTACGAAATCAATTAAATGACGAAATCACAATTACAGGTATATCAACGGCAGCGATAGGAGTTGTTACTACGCAAGCTAACTCTCATCCATATTCAGATGGAGATATAATCGTTTTTAAAGATATACCAGGTATGACCCAATTAGAAGGGAAAACTGCGTATATTAAAACATTGTCAGCTACGCCTAACCAATTCCAATTATATCAAAATTCGGCACTAACAGTAGGTTTAAACACAACAAGCTTTACTGCTTTTACAGCATCTAGCACTGGAAAAGTTGGTACCAGATATCAACTTTTTGAATCACAGATATTTGATGTAGCAGAAGTAGTAATTGCTGCTGTTGATACTACAAAAATTCCTGTAGTAATTACCACTGTTGGTAATCACTTCCTAGATGATAACGAAAATATCACAATAGCAGGTTCTACTGGCATTACTGGAATAAATGGCAGCACAAACAGATATGTAAGGCGTCTAAATGACACACAATTTAGATTATACAGCAACACATTTAATGTAAAAAATATAAGCAGTGCTGATACAACAACCGATGTAGTGATAACAAGCTTTGGACATGGCTTGCAAAATAATTCTACAGCGATTGTATTTACTGATGTTACAGCTACTAGTGGAAAAACTACTTTAGAAAATACTCTATATTATGTAGGAGATAGGACAGATGACACTTTTACAGTATACACCGATGCAGCTAGGACACCGTCAACAAAATTAAGTAACTCCGGCATTAGTGGAATTACTGGAGGTACTATTACTTTGAATGCTGTGGCAGCAGATAGCTCTGCAGCATGGACAGGATCTTACACTGCTAACTCCGGTAAAATAACAAAGCCTTCTAGCAGTCCTGACACACAAGTAAATGCAGTGCAATCAAAATGGAATTTGATAGTTGATATAATTAAATTAGGAATAGATAGCGGCAGTGCAGTAAATTTTGGAAAACCCTATCAAATTGTAGTATCAAATGGAAATCAAAATCAAGGAGAAGTTGATCAAACTGATGCTGACAATAAGGATGCACTTGCAGGTAAAGTAATACGAGGCAAAAGATCTAATGCGCTTGGATTAATTACTAAAGTTACAAACAACGTTACTATTGAAGGCACAACTAATTTTGAAAATAATGCAGAAGAAAGACCAACCGTATTCGAAATGAATCTACTAGAAGCTAGAGATTTTGAAGTTGGTGAAGAAATAGAGTTTGGAAACAGAAATGTTAACAAGCAAGTATTAATTGAAGTAGAAGCCGGTGCTTACAAAGAAGATTATCCAATAAGGATTACAAAAAATGTAAGTTTAAAAGGAGACGAATTCCGGAGAGTTGTAATATCACCTGCTACAGAGGCAAATGGAAATGTAGCAAGAGTATCACAAAGCAAATATGCACAAACTTATTTCTACAGAGATTCACAATTTGACGGCATGAATATCATAACAGGCGGAAGTGCTGATTTTTATAATCAAGATCAATATGATAATTCAGGACAGCCAACTGGTACGGCTCAAGGAAAATTTGGTTACCATTACCTCCAAGATCCAGCAAATCCTATTAACATAGACAATGCAGGTGCGATAACTGTGACAAACGCTGGTTTATTCAGTGTTGCAGAAAGTATACTCAAAGCTAACAGAGATTACATTACTGCAGAAATGAATAATTATCTATCAGTGCAAGAAACAGAGACAGGAGCCACATTTATATACTCTGGAAATGATAGACAAGATGATTTGAAATTAATAATTGACGCATTACGTAATGATCTTCTAATAGGTGGTAAAGAAAAAAGCTTGGAAATACAGGGATTTTTAGATGGCAGGAATTTTAACCCAAATACCACTACTGCTGTGACTGCTATGCTAAATTATCTTAGCACACTTGTTGTAGCACTTTTAGGAGCTAACACTCTAACTGCTGCTGTTGCCATAGGCGCTAGCACATACACTCCTGGCACCCAAACCACAGAAACTGTGGTAATATTAAAAAACGCAAATAATATTTCTATAACAGGCGAGACTGGCAGCACCACTGCAGCACAGAATTTATTATCATTAATTACCTTTGGAATTGCCAGTGGTTTCAAACCTCCTAAACGGAATGACCAACTTGATGTGTTCATGCTTGATGATACTACTGTGATTAGGAATGTTAGTTGCAGGGGACATGGCGGATTTATGGGAGTTCTTGACCCGGATGGTCAGATATTAACAAAATCACCATATATACAAAATTCCACTAGTTTTTCAAAAAGTATCAATGCAAAAACTTTCGCAGGAGGTATGTACATTGATGCTTATACTGGTAATTTGCCAGTAAACATTGTAAACGGTGAACCTTCGAGTCAAAAAGTAGTAAATTCTGTTGTTGGGTTTGATCAAATAAGGGTAAACAGTGCTACTGGACAAGGATTATATCGTAGAGCACCTCAGTTACCTTGTCCTTTTTACATAGACGGCATAAGACATACAGTTACAGCAATTACAGAATACGATAAAGGTAACGGAACTGCCTTATTAAGTTTAGATCCAAATACAAACAGTGGAAGGGGATACACACCTTCACAATACACCGACACAACTTCCGGCACCACAGGTAATAGCACTAGAGCAATAGCACTGCAGACTGCTGGTAACAGATCAATGTTGGCAAATGGGTTTACACAGGTAAATGATCTAGGATATGGTACCATAGCTACAAATGGTGGTACATCTGAGCAGGTATCACAATTTTCCTATTATACCCAAGCTGCAATGTATGCAAATAATGGATCAGAAATACGTGCGTTGAATTGCTCTAGTGGTTATGGAAATTTTGGTTTAGTAGCGGAAGGTGCTGATCCTAATGAAATTCCTGATCAAGTTACGTTAAAACATAACATGACCATGCCTATTAGGGCGTACACAAACACCAGTAACACAAGTGCAACCTATACCAATAATTTAAACCAAACAACAGTGGTGGTTTATCAAACCACCAGAGTGCCAGCAGCACAAAGCCAAATAACAATCAATCATACTGTTGCAGGTAGATTAAATTATAAAGTATCAAGTGTACAAAACCTAGCCGATGATGCTACGTCTGGACAAGTTTCAGGTTTTATTGAGTCAGCTCAAGGAAAAAGCCTATACAGATTAACACTTCAGGTTGATAATGTATCTGCTACTGATTATTTTGGCGATCTGCAGGAAGCACTTGCACATGATACTTTGATAGAATATCGAGATGATCAACAATTCATATATGAAAATGTAAGGTCACCCGCTACACTGCAAACTAGACCTAGTACAGCGATAAATTTTGATGAATCAGACGATGTCACTTATAGGACTCTAGATTTTGCAGAAACTGATTCTATAGGCACTGCGTTATCAAACACCCAAGTAAAAACCACACTGGAAGTTGGCTATGACCATATAAGATGTATAAGCACAGATTGGCAAGGTCTTAAAAATCAATCAGGACAGGCATATATTATTGTAAAACCGTTGACTACAAGTGGTAGTTATCCAGAAACTACACGGTTGAATAACATGCTTTTCAGCTGGGCTGGAAGATTACACAAGATAACATCAGTGCGTCCATTGACCACATTAGCAATAGGCAGTTCTGTCAGTGTAAACGATGGTGACACAATTACACAGGTAGTTAACAGCGTGACAGTTACCGGCACGGCTGCATTACAACATTCAGGCTCAATATTGCATGTATATAATGTTACAGGTGGTAGTTTTCAAACTGGTACTACAATTAGTGTAAATGGCAGTAACAGTGGCTCTCCAACCGCAGTATATACTGGCAATAGCAGTGCTGTGTTGCTGAATATAGAAAAACTCAGTGGGTCAACTGATGTTGCTTCTGTAACAGGTTCATCCGGCCTTAGTGAAAATTTACCCAGTATTACGTTAACATTTCCTAATAACTTGCCTACTATTGCAGTGAATACAACACTTACACAAGGCAGTGGCATTACAGCTGACGTAGCACACGCAGTAGTATCAGGTACGACAAAAAAACTGCAACTTTATAATGTGCAAGGTACTTGGACAAACACAGCAAATATAGAGTTTGATACAAATTCAGCTAATGACCAAATACCGGCAACAGTTGATAGCACAGGAACAACATTATTTGCTGGTTTAGCTGCTACAAGCACTGCAGAAATAACTGTAAAGATCAGCATCACCAGGGCAAGTAATCATGACTTTACACAGATAGGTACAGGCAGTTTCAATCAAAGTAACTATCCAAGCAGCATCTTTGGTGATCCAGTAAAGCCAGATCTTGCAGGATTTTACACAGATGCCCCAAGTGCTACAGAAGCACAAGTTTATGAAAAACGCAAAGGGCGTGTATTCTTTGTAAGCACTGATCAATTTGGATTCTTCCGTGTTGGAAAATTCTTTAATGTTGACCAAGGTACTGGAAAAATTACTTTTGCGGGTGATTTAGGGATATCAAACGCAGATGCATTAGGCTTTAAAAAAGGTGTTGTAGTAGAAGAATTTTCACCAGATGATGCAATGACTGATGGTTCTGATAGTGCGGTACCAACAGAAAAAGCTGTAAAATCATACATAAAACGTGTTCTTGGATACGATCCTGGACCTCCGGCACAGACTATTCCAGTAGGATCAAGGATAGGCCCAGGTTTCCTTCCTCTGACTGGTGTAACACCTATGGAAGGTGTGTTAAACATGGGAGGCACTGGTGGCCCATATAAAATAGAAAATCTTGCTGCTCCTACCAGTGCTACAGACGCTGCAAATAAAGCATATGTTGATCAGAACAGTTCTGCTTTTGCTCAAATTGCAACTTCACGTGACTTTGGCCATGCTCAATACACATCAGGTGCCAATGCTGGTGATATAATACCACCTGCTGCAAACGAGCTATTAGTGAGCACTGGCAACAAAATTCTGATTGTTAACAATATCAGTGGGACATTTGCAGATAACGAACAGATCGGTAACAGCTACAGTAGTAGCACGACTGCAGGTGCTAGCAAGCGAGGCACAACAGTACAAACAACCACATACACAGATCAAGTGTTTGGTGGAAGTGTAACTAAGATAATTTACACAGAAGACACTGCATCTTCTCCATTTGTATCAAGTGATAAAGGTACTACCCTGTATGCAGACGGTGGAGCTACTGCTACGATTTTATCCGATGGACCATTTGAAGAGTTTACAAATGCAAAAGAAGCAACTGGATCAGATATTGCGATTACAATCACAAGGACTCAACCAGAAACAAGCATTAATTTCCAATACAAATCTGAAACTATAGTCAATGCTGATGTAGCAGCAAACGCAGCTATAGCACAGACTAAATTAGACCTAACTGTAGCAAGTACTGCTGCAGATACCACTGGATTAACAAAAGCTGATCTTGGCGTGGCTAAATTTAACAGTGGTGAATTTACATCAACTGGCACTACAAATACCGGAAATGCAGGCTTTATATCATTAGCTGACAGCGGAATTGCAGCTACAAAATTAGCAAACATTGGAGCCAACAAAGTCTTAGGCAATGCAACTAGCTCAGCAGGCGCTGTGACAGCTATTGACATAAGTGCACTTGGTGGATTATTGCCAAGTGATTTTGCACAGTCAAGCGATTTTACTAGCCCAAACGTAGGAAAACAATACGGCTTGACAGTAACTTCATTGGACGGTACTAACAGCACTGACTTTAATAAAACAGAATTGACCAGTGCACCCACTGTGTCTACTATACCTCTAAGAGATACAGCTGGAAATATACGAGCTACTGGGTTTGTCTTAGGTGGTGATGCAACTTATCAAGTAATCACAGGCACAGGTACAGCACTGCAAATAAAAACTCCGCAGGGTAGGAATATTTTCTCAGCAAGTGGATCTAGCAGTACTGAATCTACTCCACAATTTTTAGATAATCTAGCTGTAGGTGCTGATCATACTGCACCTACAAGAAGCACAGTTCAAGATGGGTTAACTGCGGGCAATACTTATGAATCAGATGGAGCTTTATTTAGTAATTGGACCTATACAAAAGCTATCCAAAATATCGATCACGGTACAAATAATAATTGCGGTATTTTATTTGGTGATGCAGGTGCAGGCGGATTCAGTGGTCAAGCAAATGATTCAATGATTATTTTTCACAGTGCAACTGAATCTTATAAGATTGATTCAACTAGTATATCACCGTTAGTAAACAACTCGAAAAACTTAGGCACATCTACATTAACATGGAATACTGTGTATGCTGGTGTTTTTAATGGCACAGCTCTACAAGCTAAATATGCAGATTTAGCTGAAAATTATCTAGCTGATGACAAATACGAAGTAGGCACTGTGCTTGTGTTTGGTGGTCCAGATGAGCTTACTGTTTCAACAAAAAAAGATGACACCAGGATAGCAGGTGTAGTGTCTGAAAAACCAGCTTATCTAATGAATACAGATTTACAAGGTGAAAATGTTACTGCATTGGCTTTGCAAGGTAGGGTAAAATGCATGGTCATAGGAAAGATAGCCAAAGGTGACATGTTAGTCGCAAGTGCAGTCAAAGGACACGCAATGAGTAACAACAATCCAAGACTTGGTGCTGTAATTGGCAAAGCTGTAGAAAATAAAACCGATACAGGTAAAGGAATAATTGAAATAGTAGTAGGAAGGGTATAATGGCAAAACAAACTATTAATATTGGTACTAGTGAAAATAAAGGCGATGGTGATCCATTACGTACTGCTTTCACTAAAGGAAATGCAAATTTTACTGAACTATATAACAAAACAACCAGTCTAGATGCAAACGGCGTACTTGCGTATACTGCTACAACTGCTGGTGATTGGAATGGTACAGCACCGACCACAGTTGGAGCAGCTATAGACAGACTTGCAGCTCTTGTAAAAACATTAAATAGCGGCACTGGCGCATAAAATAGGAACATGAATGGCAACACGATATCCATTAATTATTGACTCAACAACAAATAATAAAATAAAAGAACTACCATCAGGTGACGATTTAAATCTAAGTGGTAGCAGCATTGTAAATGTTATTAATGCAACTGCGAGTGGTACAGTCACAGCAAATGCTGTAGAAGTTACCAGTAACACTTTTAGTGTAGCAGGAAACAGTTTGAATCAAGTTGCTTTCACAGGTAATTATAATGATTTATCAAATACTCCTACAGTGTTTAATGGCAATTATGACAATTTAACCAACAAGCCTACACTTAAAACCACAATAGAAAGTCTAGATAATGTAAGCACCACTGCCCCTGCTGATAACCAAGTATTGCAATATGATAGTAGCAGTAGCACTTATAAACCATCAAGCATAGTATCTGTGAGTTCAAGCAGCATTGATGCACTGCTGGATGTCAATGTTAGCAATATTGCTTCGGCTGCAGGGCAGATACTCAAATGGGACGGGAGTGCATGGATCCGCGGTAACGCAAGTTCAGGTAGTGATGCAGATACACTGGATAGTTTTGAAGGCACTTATTACCTTAATGCAAACAATTTTACAAATTATAAAGTTATTACCAGTGTAGCAGGAGACACAGGAAGTTTTACAACCAGCACATCATCTGATACAGTAAATATCCAAGGTGGCACAGGTATTAGCACTGCTGTAACAAGTAATACTTTAACAATCACAAATGATTCACCTGATCAGACTGTTGTGTTTACAAATGGCACAAATATCACAGTCACAGGTACCTATCCTAATTTTACTATAGCAACAGACGCTGTAAGTGCAACACTAAGCACAATCTCAGTAGCATCAAATAGTTCGCCCAGCGGCAGCGGCAGCATAGCTTTTAATCAATCTACTGGAGCAATAACTTTTACACCACCAGATCTTAGCAGCTACTTGACAAGTGTAGGAGTCTTAAGTTCACACACTGACGTTGATGCAACCACTCCTACTTCTGGTCAAGTATTAAAATGGAATGGCACTGCGTGGGCACCTGCAGCTGACGGTGGAGGTGGTGGTGGTGGAGGCAGTGGTGATATAGAAGCTGTAACCGCAGGTACAGGTTTAACAGGTGGAGGCACTGTTGGATCAGTCACACTTAATGTTGATGTTGGTACCACTGCTAACAAAATTGTACAGCTAGATTCAACTGGAAAACTTCCTGCAATAGACGGATCTCAATTAACAAATGTTTCCGGCGGAGGAGGAGGTACACAGAATTTATTTTCAACAATTGCAGTGTCTGGACAAAATAATGTAGTGGCTGATGCCACTACAGACACACTTACACTGGTCGCTGGAACAAATATCAGCATCACAACTGACGCTACAAATGACACTATAACATTTGCTAGCTCTGGCGGAGGAGGCACACAGAATGTGTTTAGTGCAATTGCAGTAGTAGGGCAAAACAGTGTGGTCGCAGATACTACCACTGATATACTAACACTAGCAGAAGGTGGTGGGATCAACATAACTACCAATGACACTACCGACACTGTAACGCTTGCAACTTATCTACATTCAGCCACAGCAGGCACTGTAAATAAACTAGACAGTATTGCATTCATAGACGCAGATGATAATAGCACAAAAAAAGCCACAATAACCAGTCTAATAACTGAGATTGCAGGAACCAATCTAGCAGTGAGTGGTAATCAATTAAATGCTACTGTTGGATTGACAAACATAGTAGAAGACGCATCACCACAACTAGGTGGCGATCTTGATATGAATGGCAAACAAATTCAATATACATTTAACATCACAGCATCTGGAGTTGACCATTACGTGTTCAATGATGGCGGGAATGTATTCTTTGCCAGTGGCGGAGTGAATGATCCTACTTTGTATCTTAAACGGGGTGAAATATATGTGTTTAACAACACAACTGGAGGGCATCCACTAAGGATACAATCTACACCAGGCGTCAGCGGTACTGCATATAACACAGGCGTTACCAATAATGGAAACACCGGTGCGGTCACATTTAAAGTGCCTAATGACGCACCTCACCAACTTTACTATCAATGTACTTCACATGGCAACATGCGTGGAGTGATTTATATTGATGCTGTGGATCTAGACAGTGTAAGTCAATCAGCGATTACTACAGGATCAGACAGCATCGTGTTTATTGATAGCAGTGATGAGAATAAAACCAAAAAAGAACCTATATCAGCTTTCTTAACAGACATTGCAGGCACTGGTATAACAGTTACAAGTGATCAATTAACAGCAGCAGATACATTTGTTGCGTTATCAGATACACCTGCTAATTTCACCAGCGCCGGTGGAAAGATTGTTAAAGTAAATAGTGGCGCTAGCGCATTAGAATTTGCAGATAACAACATTGTCAGCCAACTTAATTCATATGTTACAGTAACTGATACGGGTACAGATGGTACAGTAACATTACACACTGATGGCACTGACAGATGGAAAGTTACCAGTGGTGGACATCTCATACCGCAGTCTGATGCGGCATACGATATTGGATCCGCATCGAATAAGATAAGACATATTTTTATAAGTGATAACAGTATCAAATTTGGAGCTGCTGAACTAGCTATGACTGTGACTGCGAGTAGATTGCACTTTAACAGCAACAAATTGATGATAAATGTGTCTGATGATAGCACTCCTACACTGGCAGGAAATTTAGATGTAGCAACACATAATATAGTATCCACAACTAATCAAGATATTACACTAGCACCACACGGCACTGGTAAAGTTAATGTGTCAAGTATCTTAAATATCACAGGAAATCTACAAGGTCCAAGTAGTTTTACAATAGATCCTGCAGCATATGGTGACAATACTGGTACAGTAATCATCGCAGGCAACTTACAGGTTGACGGCACAACCACCACGATAAATAGTACGACACTTGACATTGATGATATTAATATTACAGTCGCAAAGGGTGCAGCAGATGCCGCTGCAGCTAACGGTGCTGGACTAACAGTAGACGGTGCTTCAGCTACATTTACATATGCAAGCAGCGGTGACAGATGGGAATCCAATAAAACTATTTGGGTTAACGGATCACAACTCGGAGCTGGTGGAGGCAATACTACAGGAAAAGCAATTGCGATGGCAATGGTTTTTGGATAATAATACATAAGGGAAAAGCAAAATGGCAGAAGCTAATATCGTAGCAGTTACTAGTATATATGGTTATACTAAAACTTATGCTATAACTACAGCTGGTGTGGTTGTTGCAAATAACACTGCATCTTCCAACAAGCTGTATAAAATAAATTTACTCAGTATCAGTAACGTTGATGGTGTCAACGATGCTACTGTTACAGTGCAGATTAGGACAGCAGTAGCTAGTAGTCCGGTGGCAAGACATTTAGTCAAAACTGTTACGGTGCCAGCAGATAGTACTTTAATAGTAATTGATAAAAACACAAGTTTATATCTAGAAGAAGACATGGATATAAAAGTTCTTGCAAGTACTGCAGGTGACCTTGAAGCTATCTGTAGCTATGATGTAATAGATGATGCGTAAATATGAAATCAACCCGTTTTATAGGCAACGCCGCTGATCGCACCAGCGGTGTGTACAATCTCAGTGAAATAAATGAAAAAATACAGGACCAAACCTATCCCACAAACTATGAGATAGAAAATAGTTTACGATTTGACGGAAGCAGCTACCTTAGTAGACCTTTTACAGCAGGTAATCGGCGAACTCATACGTTGTCTTTTTGGCTAAAAAAATCTGAGAATGTTGATTCTGCCCACCGGTACTTTTTTGACGTAACAGTAGATTCTTCTAACTATGCACAAATGTATTTTTACGATAATCAATTAGTTTCGACAGATTACACTTCTGGAAACGATGGTAATTTACATACTAATCGTAAATTTAGAGATGTCAGTGCATGGTATCACATCGTTCTAGTTAATAATTTAACATCATCTACAAATACTTTAACTGGAACATCGACAGACAGAATACAATTATATGTAAACGGTGTGCAAGAAACGTCATTTTTAGGTTTTAATATCCCAGCTATAAACTCCACAACTTATATTAATTCGGCTAATACGCATATAATTGGCTGGAATACAGCTAATACTGCTGGTAAAGCGTTTAGTGGATATATGGCAGACATACATTTTGTTGATGGTTCTGCACTAGATCCTACACATTTTGCACACTCACATCCATCAACCGGACGTTGGTCACCAAAACGATATCGGGGAACCTATGGTAACAACGGTTTCCATTTAGAATTTAAAAACACAGGCACCCATACTGGCGTGGGCGGAATAGGAGAAGACACCAGTGGCAATGCTAATCACTGGGCGGTCACTGGCTTAACAGTGCATGATATAGTGCCGGATTCTCCCGGCAACAATTTTGTCACATGGAATCCTGTATCAAAAAGTGGAGGAACCACTACAACTCTGCATACCATAGCTCAAGGAGCATTACAACTTACTCACATTACAAATGCAGCATGGCAAGCTCTTTCTGCTACTTTTGGTGCATCAACAGGTAAGTTTTATTATGAAATCCACACTATATCAATATCTAATACCACAAATGACCATGGTTTTGGATTTGTAACACAGGAAGATATAGATGAAAAGCTATATTATGGTGAATCTAAAACAGTGTTATATACTTTAGATGGCGGCACTTCAAGCATCGCTATAGGTGTTGGCGGTACATCAGATAGCGGTATAGGCAGGCAAGCTGTAGCATCTAGCATGCCTAAACCTACTAACGGGGATACCATGCAGTGTGTTATAGATTTGGATAAACGAACAGTTCAATTTGGATTGAACGGAACATTTTATGAAACTGCAAATATCCATTTTGATTACACCACAATGATTCCTGTGTTTAGTTCTTACAAATATCAAAATAATGCTACTGCAGCTGATATTGTTGCGAATTTTGGTCAAGATCCTACATTTTCAGGAAACAAAACGGTTACTAAATCCTACACGGATGCTAACAATCGTGGACAGTTCTATTATCCACCACCTGCAGGCGCACTGGCTCTGTGCGAAAAGAATCTCGTTCAACCACAAGATTCTGTCAGTGAATATAGAGTAGACGATACCGACACCAAAGCATTAACCTACACAGGCAATGTTGAAATATCAAAATTCACACCATATGCACAGGATGGGTACAGCATATATTTGCCGGAATCAACCAGCGATTATTTAACTGTAAGTCATAATGCTGTACTGAATTTGCCAGCAAATTTTACAATTGATTTTTGGTTGTACGCTATCCAGGTACCGCATAGCAGTTATTATAATATGGTTGTTCATAAATGGGGTGCTGATGCAGATAAAGAATTCGTTATCCAATATGAGGCAGATGGAAAGTTAAAATTTACTGTAGCATCTAATAATACCGGAACATACAATACTCATGCAACTTCTGCAGGGCGTATACAATTTAATACAAAATGGCAGCATGTAGCAATAGTTGGTGATATTACAAACACGGCAATAACAAAAATTTACATTGACGGTGTTTTAGATAGTTCTAAAATAGATTGGCCTATGCCCTACTATAATAGTAGCACAGCAAATTTAAGATTTGGAGAATATGGTTCAAGCACAAATTATACAGATAATCATTATATCAGTGACTTTAGAATAATAAAAGGCACACAGTTGTATTCTGGAAGTAGTTACACTGTGCCAACTGCTCCTGTTAGTACTACAGATAATAGTCCTTCATTGGTCTTATCAACTAACAGTAAAACTTTTAAGGATAGCAGTGCAAACAATTTAACTGTCACGCTAACCGGCGCTCCTTCAATAGAAGCGTTCAGTCCTTACACACCAAAAGACAGTGTTCCTGATCACAGTGTGCATGGTGGGAGTTTTTACTTTAATGATTCAAATAAAAGAATAGAATTCAACTATGCTAATGCAATCAGCTCACAAGATTATCGTATGGAATTTTGGGTAAATCTTGAATATAAATCTGGCAAAACATACTCACATTTGTTTGACCAAAGGGAGGATTCAGATGATACAAGTGGATATGGAATGTGTTGCAATTTCCAATGGTATACTGATGATGGTATCTATGCTAAAATTTATTTTCTCAGAGGCACCGACCAAAGTATAGCTAATACCACAAAACTACGTCCAAATCAATGGCATCATATTGTTTTAATTAGAAGCTATGCTGCATTTTTCAAGGTATATATTGATACCGTAGAACAAACTTCATGGTCAAGCGAAACTGCAAAAAATGGTTATTGGGGACAGATTGGTTTCGGTAGAACACTCCAACCTATTGGATATACAGCAACAGATACTTCTCTTTATTATATTGGTTATCTAGCAGACGTCAAAATTGATGTTGGCAATAGTGGTACTGACCTTAATGCTCCTACTGCTAATCCAACTTCAAAAAAATCTACTGATGCAAACACTAAATTATTACTTCAACCTTACCATACTGCACCTGCACACGGAGCTTTAGAAACACTAGATGCATACAACACAGACGAAACGGGAAAACAAATAACATATCATAAACAAGCAAACGTGGTTAGTGCTAATCCTTTTACTGATGTAAAAATAGGTAGTGTTAGCATAGGAGGTGCAGTAGGTGATGGAATCGAAATTCCTTCGACAACAGATTTTACGTTTAGCACAGGAGAATTTACAGTAGAAATGTGGGTTAGACCTACAAATACTACAAGTGCTATTGGAAGAAGAACTCTTATCTCACATAGAAATGCTAACCAATCAGGAACAGATACAACACAATGGGCATGGTTTATAAATGATAATAATTTTGAAGTACATGATATAGGCGCTATTAAAGTTAGTGGAGGTGGAGAATTTGGATCAAGTGGAAGTTCTTTAAATAAATGGCATCATGTCGTTTGGTGTAGAGATAGTACTAGTATGCGGTTCTATGTTAACGGAATTCTTAAAACTACAATTGCTTATGCTAGTTATAATCCTAATTACTCTACAGATCGTCAACTTATAATTGGTAGTGATACTCTTGTAGATTCAACGTTGGACGGATTTATTACAGATGTTCGTATAGTTAAAGGTCAAGCACTTTATGTAAACGCATTTACAACACCAGCATATCCTTTGTCAAGCACCCATTATACAACAGATGGTACCGATCCTACGACATCTAGCACAAAACAAACTATATCCGGAACAGTTAGTTTATTCCTACAACCTGGCAAGACCACATCCAACACACTGGCAGCAGAAAATCCTGAGAAATTTTATAAAGCAATAACTTTTGATGGTACAGGACAAACCCAGGCTATATCAGGACTGGCCTTCCAACCAGATCTAGTGTGGATGAAAAATAGGGACACAGCCCAATCTCATGCTTTAGTTGATTCTGTTAGGACTAGATCCAAGGTATTATTTTCTGACAGTACTGGTGCTCAACAAACATCGGGATCAACAGAAGATTTAATATCTTTTGATAGTAACGGATTCTCGGTAGGAACACCTGCAAGAGCAGGATCAACTAATAACTCAGGTAGTTCTATTGTAGCTTGGTCATGGCGAGCCGGTGGGGCACCAAGTGCTGATGGAAAAGCAATGATAGATGGCGTAGAAAAAACTATCACAGGTGATGCTATATTAGATGCTGGAACAATTACTCCTACGAAGATAAGTGCAAATACACGAGCAGGTTTTAGTATTGTAAAATACACTTCTCCTAATGATAGTAGCGATCAAACTGTGCCACACGGTCTATCTTCGTCCCCAAATTGGATCATAATAAAAAATCTTGACAATACTTATAATTGGGATATATATCATTCAAGCGTTAGCAATTCTGGAATCTTTACCACTGCTGCGATAGACAGTCGCAGTGCTTTTGGCACAGTGAACAATAATATATTCACAACCAAAATTAATTTTACACACTATAGCACAAATAATTATATTGCCTACTGCTGGCACTCAGTGCCTGGCTATTCTGCATTTGGGAACTACACCGGAGTAGTATCAGGAAAACCATTCATATACACTGGATTTAAACCTGCCTGGGTCATGATTAAAGGAACTGATGTCGCTTATAGTGGTTCAACCAATTTAGGTTCATATCAAGGATGGTCAATTTTTGATACTGCTAGGGATGATTATAATCCTTCCAAATTGCCACTTTACGCAAATGCAGCTTATAGTGAAGGACTTGCTGGTAATGGTAGTGGAACTGCTGGTGCATCTGTTGGAGGAATTGATATTGTTTCCAATGGATTTAGAATTTTAGATGGCTCTGCATCCTATAGTGGCATTGCTAATATAAACCATATTTACATAGCATTTGCTGAACAACCATTCACAAGGAATCGAGCACGATGATTAAAGGAATATTAAATGCCTAAACGCATAGGAAACACACAAACACCTAGTACTGCTGGACTTACAGATATAATTAATCTAAAACAACATAAAAACTTTGTTGAACAAGGTATATTTCCTAGTACAGACAATCATGTTGTAAACAGTTTACGATTTGATGGCAGTAGTTATTTGAGTTTTACCCCCTCCAGCACTGGCAACAGTGATATTTGGACAATTAGTGCTTGGGTCAAACAGTCAACAGTGCCTGGAGGAGTAATTTTTAACAGTGGTACTTCTACTAGATTTTTATTAGGGCCATATAGCACAAATGGATTTTATGTTTTACGATATCCAAGTTATCCAATAAATGCTTATACAAAGGAAAAACATCGAGATGTAAACGCATGGTATCATTTCGTTGTCGAGGTAAACACTACACAGTCATCGTTGGCAAGTGCATTTAAAATATATCAAAACGGTGTTTTATTGTCATTTGCTACTACTACATATTCAATTACCACATTAAACACTAATACTTCTGGCGTTCCGATGTATATTGGTCAAGACGGTAATTCTACTAATCGGTGGAATGGATACATGGCTGAAGTAAATTTTATTGATGGGCAGGCATTATCGCCTACACATTTTGGTTATTACAATAGAAGTACTGGTCAATGGAAGTCAAAAAAGTACACAGGCACATATGGTGCAAATGGTTTCCTATTAGAATTCAAAGATAGTAGTAATGTAGGTAAAGATACAAGTGGAAATGGCAACGATTGGAATGGTACAGGCTTTGCAAGTTCAGATTTTGTATCAGATTCACCACATAATAATCATTCTGTCTGGAATGTTTTAGCTGGAAGAAATAAAAACAGCATTTTGCCGTTTATACAGCCGACTTTTAGTGAAGGAAACACAAAGTTAACAGGGCATTCAACTGATGTCGTACACGCAATTGGTACGATTAGTTCAAGCGGAAAACATTATGCTGAATTTGTTGTAAGTGGAGGAACATCAGTAATCACTGGTGTTGGGGTAATTAGTAGCGAATGGGATAAATCTAATCTACAGTCATATATTTATAATTTTGGAGGAGCAATATACGCTGCAGTTGGAACTTTATATAGCTCATCAACTACTGATACAAACCCAGATCCAATAACAACTTCGTTTAGAATTGCAATTGAAGTTGATTTTAATGCGAATACTGTCAACTTTTTTAAAGTTGAGACTGATGGAAGTGGTGGTTATACAAAAACACCACAAGGTGCAGAACTAACATCTACAAATGGTATTGATTTTAAAGGTTCAGGTTCATTTGCAGCGACACTTCATTCTACTTCTCATTATGTGGAAGCATATTTTGATGCAGATGAATGGTGGGGAACGCCAAGTGCGGGCTTTACTGCATTATGTACACAGGATATTCCAACACCTGCAACAGAAAATCCTCAAGATTATTTTAAATGTGTAAAATATACCTTGCCTGGATTGAATAACACTGCATTTAATGTTCCGGTTGGATTTGATGCTGATCTACATTGGGTAAAATGCACTGATGCAGGTGAACAGCACTACTTATTTGATACTGTCAGAAACACTGGCACTACCTACAATAAATTTTTAAACAGTGACAGTAATAACAGTGAATCTGCAGCAGATAATAATATAACGAACGCACAGGTAACAAAAATATCTAATGGATTTAGCGTACAAACTCCAGATCAAACAAGTGGTGAATTATATTTTGGCACAAGAACTTATATCGCATGGAACTGGCGAGCAGGAGGTTCTCCCACAGCAAATGACAAAGCAATGATTGATGGTGTAGAAAAGACTATCACAGGTGATGCTGTATTAGATGCTGGTACAATTACTCCTACGAAGATAAGTGCAAATACAAAAGCAGGTTTTAGTATAATACAGTATGTTGGCACTCGAACTAGCACTGCTTCTGATACGATGTCACATGGATTATCTAGTGCTCCTGAATTACTTTTAATGAAAAACTTAGACAAAAATGCTCACTGGAGTGCTTACACTATTCATGCTGCTGGAGGTGGTTATTTGAGTCTCACTGACGCATGGGGGACATCTAGAGCAACTTGGATGGTAAATGATCAAAATCCTACAAATTCTCTTATTACTGTAGGGTGGAATGCGGATAATGTGAATCAAAATGGAGACAACCACCTTATATATGCTTGGCACTCAGTACCTGGCTATTCTGCATTTGGTTCGTATAAGGGTAATAATACTGACAATGACGGAGTTTTTGTATACACCGGATTTAAGCCAGCAGTTTTGATACTACGCAGCTCAGACGCTAGTACAGGTCGAGACTGGATAATAGTCGATAACGCAAGATCACCTCATAACCCAATTGATCATGTGTTAATGCCAAATACTAGTGGCGTAGAAAATACACTCTACGATAATCCAGTAGATTTTTTATCCAACGGATTTAAGCTAAAAACAAATGAAGCAAATTTTAATGCTGCTGAAACACACATATATGCAGCTTTTGCCGAGCAACCAACAAACTTCACCACAGCTAGATAATTGTTACCGATAAATATTGTAAAGGATATTTATGAAATACATACGTAAAGAAATTATCAAAGGCATAGAACCAATCGCAGATCAAGATCTTAGCGTAGACGGAAACCTTGCGGTTGCTGGTAATATTGCGGTTACTGGCACAGGCTTACCAACAAAGTCTACAATAGGTTTGGAATACAACGATACATTTTATGAAGATGTAACAAACAGTCTAAATGCATATTCAAATGCTCAAAATCTTAGCGACGGGTCCAGAAATTGGAGACTGGTTGTAAATGATGCAGTGGTAGCTAGTGTTACCAGCACAACGAGCACAGCAGTATCAGCGACACATCCTTTGTGGACCTACAACGGTAACACATATGGTATGTATAACTTTGCCACGAGTTCGCAAACCCTGAAAGGCAACAACTCTATTGACCATCGTGTGTACAAAATAAATCATCTTCCAGGTGATGTGTTAGAATTCGATCAAACCACAGAAAAATTCAAGCCAAAAAGATACGATACCCTGTGGGACGCAAAAGCCAGTGGCACAGGTGCAGCCGTTTTAACTAGCAATTTAGTTAACAGTGTCAATGGTCAAACTGGTGCAGTTACCATATCGACTGGTGGTGCAGTAAAACAACACAGTCATCATTTTTATAGTCAAAGTGCAACTGCTTTAACTTTAGGAGGTTCATCACCCTATTATCCACAGGATTATGATCTAGTCAATGGTTCTACAGGTATTACCATAACAAAACAAGATAGTGCTACTAAATTATCCGCAGTTACCCACTTCAGTGTTACACTTACTCCTGGAAGTGGCAATGCGAAATACTTAGGTTCTGTAGGATTCGAAGAAGCCTTTACTCGAACTATAGGTAATAGTTCTAACCTTTTTTGGTTTGGTCCTGCTTCCGTTGTAGATAGTCCTACACATAATGTATTAACAGATGGATTCCACACAGGCAATGGGCAATCTAAGATTACTAGGATGGGTAATTTTATAAATTACCTTGAACTAGACACTGGCGGACAATATGCAGCGAACACAACTTGGACAAGTTTTAGAATAATCGCTAGACTCCAGCCATTTTCATATTGGGCTAGTAATTCATCAGGTGTATTCGCAGCTATTACAGCAATAACAACAATACTTGAAAGTTAATTTATATGAAATATATACGTAAAGAAATATCAAAAGGTGTAAAACCAATTGCAGATCAAGACTTTAAAATTACAGGTGATATAGATATCACGGGCAATTATTTGCAAAACGGTTCTCCATTCAGTAGTTTTGATGCTACTGCCAGCAACACATTTACTGCAGGCCAAAAGGTAGATGTTACAGACAACACTAACCCTGCTTTTAAAATTACACAAAAAGGTACTGGGCTTACACTTATTGTGCAGGACGAAACAGAAACTTTTACAGATGTATCAACCACAAACACATATGTCGAGAGGTTGAATCTATCCTCTACATATTGGCAGTACAAATTCAACATAAATGGAGTGTATGTTGGTAGTACCACAACTGGTATAAATGACGCTCCTACAGTAGCAAATACAACATTTACACATAACGGTGAAAATTACAGTCCTTTTAATTCTACCACTAGCGGCATCGTAGGTTATGCAGATCCAGGAACTCCTTCCACATATAGAATCTATAAGTATTATCCTCCATTTGTCATAAAGGCAGATGGAAAAGTCGGTATTGGTAAAACCGCGCCTACACAACCTTTAGATGTGGTAGGAAATATAAATACCACTGGAAATTATCTTGTGAATGGTAGTCCATTATCTACTAACATCACAAAACAAGAAAATAAAATAGTCGCAACAAGTGATGCACAAACTGTGTTTACATTTAGTACAGCCTTTATCGGGTATGATTCAACCACACCTGCAAACAGTGATCTAGATGTATATTGGAATGGTGCAAGATTAATATATGGCACTAACAATGATTATACAATAACTGCTAACAATGCAATTACACTTACCAGTGGCACTGGTGTGCAGACTGGCGATATTATTTACATAAACAGTCGTAATAATATTATTCTAGATCGAGATTATACACCATGAGTGTAAAAAATAAGATACTTCCTAAAATAACGATTACAAATCTGACTAACAATTTTACTCAAACAAAAAAAATACAAGCTAGTGATAGACCTGGTTGGTATGCACAATTTGGAACTGCAGTAGATGTTTCTGCCAACCATATAATAGTAGGTGCTTATCAGGATCCCAGCTATATTAGTAAAGGTGCTGCATACTTATTTGGCATCGATGGCGGTGAAATTGTTAAATTACTACCTAGTGATTCGGCTCAAAATGATAGATTTTCTACACAAAATAATCATGGAGTTGCTATAACAAAAAGGCGAGTCTATGTCGGAACTAGCGACAAAGATTCTGGTAAAGGTGCTGTTTACTTTTTTGATTTAACCGGCACTCAGTTAATGAAGTTACAACCTAGTGATTTAGCTAATTATAATAGTTTTGGTATGAGTATGGCTGCTACAGAGTCTAGACTTGTGGTAGCTGCTCCTCAGCAAACTATTACAAATACATATGAGGGATCTGCTTATATATTTGATATTGACGGTAATCAGCTAGGTAAGATAGCAGCAGGTGATCCTCAAAATTACAAGCTTTTTGGTCGTTCAATTGCTTTGTCTGATACTAGGATTGTTGTAGGTGGCACGAAAGATAATGTTAAAGGAACTGATGCAGGAGCTGCATATGTGTTTGACATACATGGCACTCAGTTAGCTAAGTTATATGCTCCAGATGCTCAAGCATATGATTATTTTGGTCGTTCAATTGCCGTGTCTGATACTAGGATTGTTGTAGGAACGAACTGGGACTCTCATGAGGGAGGTGAGCCGGAAAACAACCCCCATAATAATCTTAAAGGAGCTGCTTACATTTATGACAAAGACGGTACTTTTATAAAAAGGCTTCAGCCTAATGACTTATCAGCCGCAGACAGTGAAGGTTTCGGTGGTTCAAAATTTGGATATTCGGTTGATTGTTCAAATAGCAGGATTGTAGTAAGTTGTAAGGACGGTAGTAGTGTTTACATATTTAACAACAATGGCGATCAGTTAGCTAAAATTATTTCCAGTGATCATAGTAGTAATGATAATTTTGGCTATGGACTTGCTGTATCAGATACAAATATTATAGTAGGTGCTCCACAAAACTCTACAGCTGGATCAGCATATATTTTTAAAAATTTTTACAATCACATACCTAGTATAAATTTTGATAAACTACGAAGTCATTTTACAGGAAAAATCTGAATGAAAAATATTTTCCAAGATACTACTACTGAAACTTTAACAGCAGCTACCTTAGACAAACTCGAGGAACACAGATCAATTGGTCAATATATAAGGAAAATCCAAGCTAGTGATAAAGCAGCAGATGATGGTTTTGGTTATTCAGTGGCTGTATCAAATTCAAGGATTATTATAGGTGCTCCTTATGAAGACACAGGAGCAAGCAATGCCGGTGCTGCCTATTTATTTGACATAGATGGAAATGAAATCAAAAAAATCACACCGTCTTATGCAGAATCAGATGCTAATTTTGGTTATGCAGTTGCTATCTCTGACAGGTGGATAGCCATTGGTGAACCTGGTGCTAATGCTGGAGCTGATCGTACAGGTAATGTTAGTATTTACGATATAGATGGTAATGTGAAGGGTTATGGTGCTTCTGAGGCTGAGGATGACAGTTATTTTGGTCAAGCAGTTTCAATAACTAATAACAGGCTGGCAGTGGGCGTACCACTTCACTACGATAACGTTGCAAACGTAGGAGCGGTATTTGTATACAGAATACAAGAAAATGGTAACTGTACATATCTTTCAAAGTTGCAAGCTAGTGATAAAACAGGCGGAGATAAGTTTGGATACTCAGTCGCAATTTCTGATACCTGTATAGTGGCAGGTGCTCCTTATGCTACTGAGTCAGGCGGTTACTATTATGGTGCAGCATATATTTTTGACATGAATTTTGCACAAACAGCTATTATTACAAATAGTGGGATACATCTTGGTGATCATTTTGGTTGGTCAGTGGCAGCATCTAACTCAAAGATTGTTGTTGGTGCTATTGGGGCTAATGGACCTGCTGATTCAGGAAGGGCATATATCTTTGACACAAGTGGCACACAACTAGCTACTCTTGCAGCAAGTGACGCAAGCACTAGTGACGAATTTGGATACTCGGTAGCTATATCCAACAACAGGATTTTAGTAGGCGCACGATACGAAGATTTGGACGGTACTGCATCGCAACAGAAGGGTTCTGCGTATATATTTGATTTAAACGGAACACAAATAAAAAAGATATCCGCAAGAGATCCTGAAAATGCTGATGAATTTGGAAGACGTGTTGCAATATCCGATACTAAGATAGTAGTTGGTACGAATCTCGAAGACACTGGTGGAAGTAATGCAGGCGCTGCCTATATTTACGATGCTGGATTTTCACCGTTAGGAGATCTCTGTGCGTTTTATAATTTAGGAAATCCAACTAGTATAGATTCAAATTTCCTGTGGAGTAATTATACGTGAGTATTAAAGCAAAAATAATAGAAAGATTTGTGTCTGTAAATAAAAAAAAATACCTAGGGTCTAATACTTTTACAGAAATAAAAAAAATGCAATCACATGATATAACTACAGGTGATAAATTTGGCTGGTCAGTAGCAGCAAGTGACACAAGGATAGTAGTAGGTGCTCCTGAAGAAGACACTGGTGGGAGTAATGCTGGTAGTGCCTATATATTTGATATGGATGGAACTCAGATTGCAAAAATACAAGCAGGCGATAAAGCAGCAGGAGATCAATTTGGTTTCTCAGTAGCAGTGTCAAGTAATAGGATAGTGATTGGTGCTCCTCTAGAAGGCACTGGTGGCAGTGCATATATATTTGATATTCATGGTAATCAACTAACAAAGATTACTGCTAATGACGCTGAAGCTAGTGATGCATTTGGAATATCAGTAGCAGCAAGTGATACAAAAATAGTAGTAGGTGCTTGGTCAGAAGATACTGGGGGTAGTTCAGCAGGTGCGGCATACATCTATAATATAGACGGTTCCCAAATTTCTAAAATACAAGCAAGCGATAAGGCTACATTAAATCAATTTGGTTGGTCAGTGGCTGCATCAAATAACAGGATAGTGGTTGGGGCTAGAAAAGCAGGTACTGGAGGTGCTGTATATATATTTGATGTAAGCGGTACCCAATTAACAAAGATCACTGCTAGTGACGCTGAAGCTGATGATCAGTTTGGATATGCAGTAGCAGCATCTGATACAAATATTATAGTAGGCGCTCCTTTGGAAGATACCGGCGGCAGTTATGCAGGAGCAGCATATATATACGACCTAGATGGCAATCAAATTTCAAAAATTACTGCCAGTGATGCTGCGGGTAATGATAATTTTGGTTGGTCAGTTGGTGTTACAAACACACATGTTATTGTCGGCGCATATGTAGGATCTGCTGCATATGTGTTTGATTTAAAAGGCAATCAACTGTCTATAATAACTGCCAGTGACGGTGCTGGTGGTTGGTATGGTTATTCGGTTGATATAAGCAGTAGTAGGATGGTTATAGGAGCTCCGACAGTGGCTAGTAGTGCAGGAGCAGCATATGTTAATAGGAGATATGTTAACAGCTACAATGAAATACCTTGGGATAAAATTAGATTGCAATTTACAGGAAAAGTATAAATGACAGCTGATGATTTGAAAAAAAAATATGGATATGAGCCTGTTGGGCAACAAATTAAAAAAATACAAGCTAGTGCACAAGCCGATGATAATTTTGGTCTTTCAGTAGCAGCGTCAAGTAGTAGGATAGTAGTTGGTGCTCCTTTTGAAGATACTACTGCTAGCAATGCTGGTAGTGCATACATATTTGATATAAATGGTAAACAGTTTAGAAAAATACAAGCCAATGATGCTGCAGCAAATGACTATTTTGGTTCTGCCGTTGCAGTGTCAGATACTAGAATTGTAGTTGGTGCTTATGGAGAAGATACTACTGCTAGTGATGCTGGTAGTGCTTATATATTTGACATATATGGGAACCAGTTAGCCAAGATACAAGCCAATGATGCTGAAGCTAGTGATAATTTTGGTACTGCTGTTGCAGTGTCAGATTCACGTATTGTGGTAGGAGCTCGGTATGAAGATGCTGGTGCCAGCCAGGCTGGCGCAGCATATATTTTCGATATACACGGCAATCAGTTAGCCAAGATTACTGCGAGTGATGCTGAAGCTAGTGATAATTTTGGTTATGCTGTTGCATGTTCAGATTCACGTATTGTGGTAGGTGCAGATGGGGAAGATACTGGTGGCATTCTTGCTGGTGCTGCTTACATATTTGACATAAATGGTACCGAACTAGCAAAAATACAAGCCAATGATGCAGCAGCTAATGATAGTTTTGGTTTTTCAGTAGCTGCATCAAATTCAATGATTGTGGCCGGAGCACATAGGAATAGCAGTAATGCTGGTGCTGCTTACATATTTGACATAAATGGTACTCAACTAGCAAAAATACAAGCCGGTGATGTAGGCAATAGTAACTTTGGTTTTTCAGTAGCAGTGTCAAATAAATGGATTGTGATAGGTGCTCCTTATACAAATGCTGGTAGTGTTTACATATTTGACATAAACCGCAATCAAATAACTAAGCTACAAGCTAGTGATGCACAAACTGATGACCATTTTGGTAGATTCGTTGCGGTTTCCGATAACCGGATTGTGGTAGGTGCTCCGACTTCGGACGATGCAGGCACTATTGGTAGTGCTTACATATTTTCTTCTGGTTTTTCGCCCTTTGGTGACCTGTGTGCATATTATGATTTAGGAGATCCTACAACGTTAGATACAACTTTCTCATGGAGTGATTACAAATAGATTATTTTTTTAAATAATTACTTTTAAAATATTAATCCAGTTTATAGGAACAATAAAATGAAATACATACGAAAAGAAATTATCAAGGGCATAGAACCAATTGCAGATCAAGACTTCAAAATCACAGGTGATATTGATATTACTGGTAGTTACTTACAAACCGAACCTGGAGGTGGTATTAAATGGATACATAACAGCACAGATGCTGCGCATAAATAATGTAACAAGGAAATATTATGAGTATAGAAACTATTAACATAGGGAATATTGCTAATGATGGTACTGGTGACGATCTTAGACAAGCATTTATAAAAGTTAATAACAATTTCACTGATTTGAACAGTATGATTAATTCAACTGCGATAACTGGTGAAAATTTAGGATCAGAAACAGGTGTGTTTGCACAAAAATCAGACACAACTCTACAATTTAAGAGTCTAAGAGCAGGTACTGGAGTAACATTAAGTAATAATGGTACCAGTATTACTATAACTGGCAATCCCGGATTAGAACAACTTATCACAGTAAGTGATAACGGAAGCATTATTTCTCCCGGAGGCAATCAAACTATAGCAATCCAAGGTGGGACAAATATTTCTACTCGTGTAGCTGGCACTGTTTTAAATATTGATGTGACTGGTTCAAATTTAGTTGCCTTGGATACTTCGCCAAAATTAACTGGTGCACTTAATGCTAATAATCAAAGTATAAATTCAGTTGATAAAATTACAGCAGTTGATTTCATAGGAAATGTCACAGGTCTTGTGCATGGAATAGATGTAAGGAATATAAGTGACAAACTAGTTGATGTAGATTTAGGCTCCTTCGAAACTGTAACAAACATATTAGATTTAATTTTAATAAATTATGATTTTGATCTTGGTTCATTTGCTAGTCCTTCCAGTGTGGTGATAGATGGCGGCTTCCTAGTTTAAACTAAATACTAGTGAAGGAAAATATGCATGGCTGATTATTGGAATAAAACATCAAATACCACTCTTACCATACTTGAGGAAAGGAAAGTAGCAAGCCACACCTTACCTTTAAAATCTGAATACGTATCAGACGTAGGCATCGATATGACTGTCAGCGTTATCAGCGGATCAATTCCAGCTGGCTTAACACTAAATGGCATCACACTGACTGGATCACCTTTTGAAGTACCAATTGATACTGTGTATAATTTTGTTGTAAGAGCAACACTGAATGGCATATCTGACGATAGAACTTTTAAAATAATTGTTGTAGGACCTGATAGTCCTGAATGGATAACACCTGCTAACAGCCTGCCTGTAGGAGCAAATGCCACATACTTTATCTTAGATAGTGCAATTATAGACTTCCAACTGCAAGCCACAGATACTGACACTTTATCCGGACAAAATCTAGAATACTTTATGAACGAGGGAGATGGCATATTACCTCCAGGAATCACTCTGACAAAGGACGGAAGATTAGCTGGCACCGTTGATCCAATCTTAGCGTTAGAGAAAATTGCAGGATCAGGACAATATGATAGCAACAAATACGGAGAATTTCCTTTTGATTTTAGCGTAAGACCTGATAATGGTTACAGCAGTTTCTTTTATGATGTTGCTAATTATGATATTTCAATTCCTTCTAAAAGTCCAAAGAAATTAAATAGATATTATCAATTTTACGTAAATGTTACAGATTACACCACAGTAGTAAGGAGAAAATTTGAAATTTATGTTGTCGGAGACGATTTTTTAAGGGCAGACAATACTGTTATGCAGGTGTCAAATGGCATTTTCACAGCAGATAATACCTTTGTCAGGGTACCAATCTGGTTAACTCCTGGCAATTTAGGTGTACGCAGAGCAAATAACTATGTAACAATATTCCTTGATGTGATAGATCCTGCATCACTTACAGGTATTATCAACTACAGCCTTCAAACAACAAATCCAGACGGTACGACTAGTGCCTTACCGGACGGCATGACATTGGATCAAAGTAATGGTGAGATTGCAGGTAGAGTACCGTATCAAGCTCTTGTTACTCGTGATTATCAATTCACTATAAGAGCAAAAAGATTAGTACCTAACATAACAGAAGAAGCATATAAAGATAAAACTTTTACATTAAAGCTTTTAGGAGAAGTAAACAGCACAATCACATGGACCACACCAAGTGATCTTGGAACAGTAGCCAGTAATTACAGTAGTGTGCTGAAAGTTGAAGCTTCAAGCAATGTGCCTCTTGCAACATTATTGTACACCCTCAAATCGGGTAAATTACCACAAGGTTTATCTTTAAGCTTAACTGGTGAAATACTAGGTACTATTAGGAGCTATGGTACAACATCAAATCCTGGAGTGACAATATTTGACAACAGGACCTTTACTTTAGATAATAATGCCACGACAATCGATCGAAATTTTACATTTACAGTATCAGCTAGAGATCATTTTGGTTATAGTGTAGTTGATAGACAATTTACTTTAAAAATTAAAGATCCTGATGGAAAACTTTACAGCAATGTTTACTTCCAACCAATGTTAAAAAATACGGAAAGAAGTGCTTTTGAGAGTATCATAACAAATAACACGCTTTTTCAAACAGATTTTATATACCGCCCAAATGATCCAAAATTTGGAGTGCAAAGAACCATGCGCATGCTGGTTTATGCTGGAATAGAATCAAAATCAGTAGCTGAATTTGTAGCAGCAAGTGCTAAAAATCATAGGAAAAAACGCTATAGATTAGGAGCTATAAGATCTGCTGTGGCTAAAACCCCAGGTACTCAATCTATTGTATACGAAGTAGTGTATGTTGAGGTGATTGATCCTGCGGAAAAATCTACGAAAACAAGGACCAACTTTAGGATAAAAAATAAGAAAAAAATCACAGTTGACCAATCTTTTTACGATTACGGCAATACTAGTAGCAAGTCTAGTGTAGAAAATTTAGACCCTAATGGAATTGAGATAGAAACACAGAGTGGCAATGTAAAATACAAATTTTACCCTAACTTTTTAGTAGGCACTCGCACAGGAGATAAAATTTTAACCACAAGACCTATAACAATAGGAGTAAGAAGTGGCACTGATGTAATAGTTGCAGAATCAATAGGATCTACAGATCCTATGCGTTTCCGTGCAATTCCTATTAATACTTTGAAGACAGATTTCAGTGGAATAACTATAGATGGAGATACACTTGGTATAAAATATATATCTAATGTATCTAACATGAGAGATAATATAAAAAAAATCGGTACTACCGACATAAGTTATCTTCCACTATGGATGCAAACTTCTCAAATTGGTAATGTAAACATCCTTGGATATACAAAAGCTATTCCTTTGTGCTACTGTAAGCCAGGAAAGAGTGTTGAAGTACTACAGGCTTTGGCTAAAGCAAACATTACATTCAATCAATTTAATTTTGATATAGACAGATATGTTGTTGATCAAACATTAGGCAACTCTGCTGAACAATATATCTTATTTCACAACTATGCAGTAAATGTTTGAAAAAAATAAATATTTAGAAATATAATGGAGATAATAGATGGCTAGTAACATAGTTTCAACAACAATTAATGAAAATTACCCTATTGCTGGTCAAGACAACGATAGTCAAGGTTTTAGAGATAATTTTTCTGTCATAAAAACAAGTTTAGCAACTGCTAACACTGAAATAACCGCAATACAAGCTAATGCAAGTTATTTAAACGCCACAAATGATTTCAACGGAAATGTAATTAGAGAGGCTGATTTTGTAGCTACAACTAGTACTGTGTACAATATAGGAAATGCTGTAGCAAACATAAACGTCAATTGGAGCAATGGACATTATCAAACAATACAAGTTGGTGCAGATATTACAATAACCTTAACTGCATGGCCAGCAACAGGAAAATATGGAATCCTGCGTTTAGTAGTCACTGGAGATGGCACTGCATCTACAGATACAATCCGTAACATCACTTGGGCAGCCACCGGAGGCAATAATATACGTAAAGATAATAACTTTCCCACAGCTACACAAGTCCAACTTACAACTAAAGCAAAAATTTTCGATTTTTGGACAAGTGATGCCGGTACCACTGTGTATGCTAGATATATTGGTGAATATAGTTAATGCATCCATTAATAAATAATCTATCTCAATACACAGATGAAGAATTATTGAAAAAGATTGATACATTAACAAATAATTATTGGCGTATTTCAAATAATGATTTGCGTGACCAAATTGTATTGACATTAGATACGTTTAACATAGAGCTCCAATCAAGACAGCAAAAAAACAAATTAGAAGATAACAAAGAACTTGACAATCTAATCAATATCAGTTAATATAATAGGATGTATTATGACTCACTTTCTATTCCTATCTATGAAGATGAAGATATTATTGATTTGTTATACAAGCATCCTGATTTTAATTTAGAAAACATTATTGCATGTAATAGCACAGATATAAAACATTACAATCAATATGCTACTGAGTTTTACTTAGATAAACTTGTTATATATCAACAACTAGATTTAGACATTCCTGAATTTGATAACTTGTGTCAACAAAACTGGTTGATGCCAACTGAATATAAAAAAATTGATATTAAAACATATTTGCTAAGTAAATGCACTACACAAATAGAAAAAAACAGAGTAGTTGAAGAATTATCTGCTTTTGCAGAAAAAAACCTATTTAATTTGTTACGCTATCTTATATTCCTTGTGGATCATTTGAGACAAAAGCAATATCTATGGGGTGTAGGTAGAGGTAGCAGTGTTGCCAGTTATGTTTTATACTTGATAGGCGTACATAGGATAAATTCTTTAAAATTTAATTTAGACTGGCAGGAATTTTTACGTTAAAGGAGAACAACATGCCAATGAAACAACAGGGAAGAAAAATTTATAAAACAGCTCAAGGAAAAATGATCGATATGGACTTGCTAAGACAAAGAAACGAACTTGTTCCTGCAGTTGGAAATGCTAAAGTAAATGCTCGTGGTGATGAATTAGGTCCTGGCGGTATCATTATTAGGAAACGCGAAGATGTTTTGAAAGAATACTACGAATCTAGTGAGGGCATGCCAATTGAAGAAGCTGTTATCGCCACCGATGAACCAATTGTAGCTGCAAAAAAACCCACAGTGAAGAAAAAGCCACAAAAACTTGAAGAAGAAGTTATTGTGCCACAGGAGAAATGGGTAGAAGATGAAGAAGGTAATTTCTACAAAAAGGAATAAAATTAAATGAAAAGATTTTTTGTGTATAAAATTACAAAAAAAATTACGTTAGAAATAGAATTTTTGCAGAAAAATACATCCATAGGATGGTTTCCTATATTTAATCATTCTTTAGATGTTAAATTTAAGGGTTCACAACAAGGATTTTATTGGAGTATTTTAATACTAGGAATAAAATTATTTGAGATAGATATTTACAAAAACACACAACAATAAAGGATACATGTACAACATTGTAAAAGGCAACTTGCGACCGATTAAAGATAAAGTAATTGTCACTGACATGCACTTTGGTGAACAGACAACCCAAGCTGGTATCATTATCAAAGATGACGATGGAACAAATCAAGGCATACACCCTCGTTGGGCGAAAGTTTGGGCCAAGGGACCTAAAAATGAAGATGATTTCCAAGTAGGTGACTGGGTTTTGATAGCTCATGGACGTTGGACCAGAGGAATAAAACTAGAAACTGCAGACGGTGAAATTATTGTACGCATGATAGATAACAATGATATTTTAATGGCTAATCACGAAAAACCTAATGATGCATGGGTCGGCACGGAATGAAACAAATTGATTTACAAAAATATAAAGATTTTGTAGAAGCTGTTACATCAGATCAATCTAATGACACTGAAAGTCTATGTAACAGATTACAAAAATTAGAACATGAAACTAATGTAAACATATCTCTCTTATTAACAGGCGCAATAGGATTATCATCAGAAGGAGGAGAATTTGCAGAAATTGTTAAAAAATGTATTTTCCAAGGCAAGCCATTGGATAAAGATACTAGATTCCATATCAAAAGAGAACTTGGCGATATATTGTGGTATTGGATCAATAGTGTTCGTTCACTCGGATTGGATCCAAACTCAGTTATAGAAGAAAATATTGATAAATTAAAATCACGCTATCCTGGTGGGGAATTTAATCCATACTACAGTGAGAATAGAAAAGAAAACGATTTATAAGACAAAATAATACACTCTTGACAAATATTTACTTTTGCAGTATAATAAGATAATAAACCTAATTAGGATCGTGCATGGAAACATTATGGGTAGAAAAATACAGACCAAAAGAAATTGATGACTATGTATTTGTTGATAAATCACAAAAAAAGTTGGTTGAAACATGGATAAAAGATAAATCTATTCCTCATATACTCCTAGGTGGCCATGCTGGTATAGGTAAAACTACACTAGCTAGACTCCTTATTGAAAAGTTAGATACACATCCAGCAGACGTATTAGACATAAATGCAAGCAATGTAAATGGTGTAGAACATGTCAGGACTACTATTACAAACTTTGTTCAAATGATCCCATTTGGTGATTTCAAGATTGTATTATTCGACGAAGCTGACTTTTTATCACTCTCTGCACAAGCTACTCTTAGGAGTATTTTTGAAGAATATCATGAATTTGCAAGATTTATTTTAACTTGCAACGATCTATATAAAGTAATGCCAGCTTTACAAAGTAGATGCCACACAATTGATATACAAAAAACAGATAAGACAGAATTTACTGCTCGGGTAGCTACAGTTTTAATGAGAGAAGGCATTACACCAGATCTTGATGTTTTAGATACGTATGTTAGATTATCATTTCCTGATCTCAGGAAATGCCTTAACACAGTACAACAAAATATTGAAGATAACTCATTGATTCCACTAGATGACTCATCTGCATATGTACAAGACTGGAAGCTAATAGCCCTTGATCTTTTCAGAGAAAATAAAATATTAGAAGGCAGGAAGACGCTGTGTAAAAATATGCGTAGAGAAGAAATGCATCAATTTTATGGATTTTTATTCGAAAATATTGAAATTTTCGGCGACGAAGAACAACAATTCAAAGCCATTCATCTGTTACGTAAAGCAACAGTTGATCACACAATATGCATAGATCCGGAAATAAATCTTACATCCTGCCTTATACATTTATCAGAATTATGACTTATATTGTAAACGACGGCTGTATCAAATGTAAACATATGGATTGTGTAGAAGTATGTCCGGTTGATTGTTTTTATGAAGGAGCAAATATTTTAGTAATAAATCCACAAGAGTGCATAGATTGTGGTGTTTGTCAACCTGAATGTCCAGTGGATGCTATTTTACCAGAAAACAAAGTACCAGAAGGAGAAAGACAGTTTTGGATAGATTTTAATCAAAAATGGTCAGATATATGGCCTAATATTACCCAGAAAAGATCTGAAGATGTGCCAAAAGACCATGCTAAATGGCAGTATCGGCCGGATAAACTAAACTTACTAGACGAAAACCCTGGCAAAGGGGATCCACCAGAGGAGGACGAGTGAAAGTAAAATTAATAAGTTATTCTCAAGCTGTTGATTTTCAAAACTATGGTATTGTAGATCAACAAGAAGAAGACATCACTGCACAAGACCTAGTGGCTTTTTGTGCTCGAGTGTCTAATCCAAGTAACCAGATGAATACGCAAACCAGTGAGCGATTATTGAAATACTTGATTAGACACAAGCACTGGTCACCATTTGAAATGGTTAGTGCCTGCCTTGAAATTGAAACTACTCGCGATATTGCACACCAAATTGTCCGACACAGAAGTTTTGCCTTCCAGGAATTTAGTCAACGCTACGCAAATCCTGCGGAATTTGGTGAACAATTTGTAGTAAGAGATGCTAGACTACAAGACGAAAAAAATAGGCAGAACAGCATAGACACAGATGATCCTGAACTCGCAGCACATTGGATCCATAAACAAAAAACAGTAATTGAAACTGCTAAAGCTGCATACGAATGGGCAATAGACAACGGCATAGCAAAAGAACAAGCAAGAGTGGTTTTGCCCGAAGGCTGTACAAAAACTAGATTATACATGAATGGGTCTTTGCGAAGTTGGATACATTATATTGAACTAAGAGGTGCAAACGGTACACAAAAAGAACACATGGATATTGCCCATGAATGTGCAAAAGTTGTAGCAAAAATTTTTCCAAATATAATGAATTTTGTTAATGAAGGATAAATTTGTACAAGCTTACATGGATGTTGCTAAACGATTTTCTTTACTTTCTACAGCTAAAAGACTACAAGTAGGAGCTATCATTGTCAAAGACGACCGTATCATATCAATAGGATACAACGGAATGCCAAGCGGATGGGATAATAATTGTGAAAATACACTGTTTATAACAAAAGATGAAGCCCAAGGGTATAACATGGAGGGCCAAGGATTTACAAAAACTAAAAATGGTAATTGGACAAAATTAAAATCTAAACCTGAAGTGTTACATGCTGAAAGTAATGCTATAGCTAAATTAGCACGTAGTAGTGAAAGTGGGAAAGATGCTGCAATTTTTGTGACTCATCAGCCCTGCTTGGAATGTGCAAAATTGATATTCCAAGCAGGTATTAGCAGTGTGTATTATTCAACCGAATACAGATTAACAAACGGTGTTGATTTTTTAAACACTGCAGGTGTTTTAATTGTTAAAGTTTAAATTGAATTTACATCTCCATAAATGTTAAGAACTTCTTTTACTGCTTCGTGTCTCTCAATATCTGTGTGCGTGAACCTTACTACATCAATACGTGTAAGATTTTTGTGATCAATATGTCTAATAAAATTTACTAAACCATTATCATTTATCCTATCAGCTTGCTCTAAATCTCCTGTTACAACCATTTTTGAGTCATCTCCTATCCGAGTTAATAACATTTTCATTTGGTTAGGAGTTGCATTTTGCATTTCATCGGCTAAAATAAATGATTTTTTAAATGTTCTTCCTCTCATATATGCTAGAGGCGCTATTTCGATTATTCCTTCATCAATCATTGTAGAAATTTCTCTTGAATGAAAGTAATCTCTTATCACATCGAAAATTGGTTTAGTCCAAGGAGCCATTTTCTGTTCCAATGTCCCTGGCAAGAATCCTAAATCTTCGTCAACACTTACAGCAGGTCTAGTTATTATAATTCTGTTTATTTCTCCTTGTTTCAATAACTTTACTGCTATTTGCACTGCAATTAATGTTTTACCTGTCCCTGCAGGACCAACTCCAAATACAATATCTTTAGTCTGATCTAAAAGTTTGATCATATATGTTTCTTGATTTTGATTCCTTGGTAACACATACACTTGTCTTTTCTTTTTTTGAAAATCAAAGTTAACAACATTAGTAGGTTCTTGATATCTCGGCTTGCGAACCGATCTTTTTGCACTCATTAAGTTCTCCTTTAATGTGTAGGTAATGCCTACACTAATATTTATGAACGTCAACAAATCATTAAACTGCACTGTATATGCGATAAATAAATATAATAAATACTAGGATAAATTATGCAGGATATATATGATATTATAAAAAATATCGAACGCATTTACGATAGCACAACAAATTTTAAAATATTAAAAGATTTTGAAAGAGTTTTAGATGAATTAAATGTATATGTATACGACAATTGGATGGACGGTGAATTAGCAGAAGGACCTATTGTTGATAGACATTGGATTACCTGTAAATTCTTTTGGCTACGTAAGAATATGCCTGATCCGGAAGGTGGCAAACGCTTATTAGACTACAATTGTAAAGTAACGTATCAAAAAGAATTTTTAATCAAACCAAGAAAAATAAGAACACCTGATGATATTCGACCAGGCACTAAAAAAGGCAAATTGGACAGAGAAACAATATGGATTGTATCTATAACAATGCCAAAAAAATTAATAGCAGATATATATAGAAATTACAAAAATGATTGGGACTGGGAAACAGAACCAAATGAGGATATAGGAGATAGTGCTACTTCACAACCAGCAGATATGGCAGTTGATCCTGGAATGGCTGATCCTGGTATTGATCCAGCTCTACCTGCAGATGCTGTACCAGCTGAGCCACCTGCAGCAGGAGGTACTGAATGAGTTTAAGACAAAATGATTTAAAATATTTTGTAGACAGTATTTTTGAAATAGATAGTTTCTCTTCTAAGATGGGAAATGATAGTGATATTGTTACTGTAAGTTTTTCTTTAAAAGAAAAACAACCAGCTGACGACTTAGTTGATTTTTTAGAAAAAGGATATAATTTTATATTAGATGCAGATGTATCACCTGGTGAGTTAGAAAATTCAAATTTTAAAGTATTTGTAGAAATAGAACGTGATAAAGATATTGGCAAAAATATCTATGAGATGATTCAAGGTGTAACAAAATTAAGTGGTGTTGATAATTGGAAATATAGATATTATAAAAATTTCCAAAGCAAAACAGCAACTTTGGAAAATTTTGAGATTGATATTCCAAAGGATTCCGACTCTTATGCATTGAACAAAGATCAAGTCACTATGGAAAATTATAAAAATTTCTTTAAGAATAGTTACTTAGAATCAGTTGAAATGATTAATGACACAATAATTTTACATAAACCTTTTAGCGACAAATTGAATTTAAAATTTAATGCAATAGGAAAAACAGATAAAATACTTGCCAATATTAAGGAAAGCTTTAATCCTTGGGAATTTGCAGAAATAATATATCTCACAAAATACATTGGTGATTACAATATAACCAAATATGGTCAAAAATTAACTTTTGAAAATGAAGGACATACCTTAGTAGCAGAAAGGATGTGTTAATGGCAAAAGAACATTTTGCATTTGAATTTACAAAAGATATGGCACATGAGCTTTTACAAGGAAACAGTGAATGGCAAGAATGGTATGAATCAATGTGTGAAATCTTGCCTCTTTGGAATATTAATACTGTAGAACGAGTAGCTGGATTTATTGCACAATGCGGACATGAATCAAGAAATTTTATTGTGCTAACAGAAAATTTAAATTACAGTGCTGCAGCTTTAAATAAAATTTTTCCAAAGTATTTTATACGAGCAGGCAAAAATGCACAAGATTATCATCGTAAACCTGAAAAAATAGCTAATGTTATATATGCTAGTAGAATGAATAATGGTCCTGAAGATAGCGGAGACGGTTGGAAGTATCGGGGAGGCGGAATCTTGCAGTTGACTGGCAAATATAATTACAGCGCATTTGCAAAAGAAGTAAAAATGACTGCTGAACAAGCTGTAGATTACGTAAGGACAAAAAAAGGAGCATTAGACAGTGCATGCTGGTTCTGGGACACAAATAAGCTTAATACCTACTGTGATAATCAGGATGTGGTTGGTATGTCAAAAAGAATCAATGGTGGCACTATTGGTTTAGATGATAGGAAAAAACATTACATCCATGCACTTGATGTTTTAGGGGGCGATTATGAAACTCCTGAACCTGATTACAATACTGTGCTAAAAAAAGGATCACGAGGCACGCTTGTTGCAGAAATGCAAGAGATATTAGGAATAATGCCAGCTGATGGAATATTTGGTCCTGGTACAGAAAAAATTATAAAAAATTGGCAGTCAATGCATGGACTCTCTCCAGACGGAATAGTAGGTCCAAACACAATAGCTAAATTATTTAATAAATGATGTTTCTGTCATTTAAGTTAGTGTTTCTTGGTATAGTAGTTTCAACAATTACTGGAGCATATATTTACATTACCGATTTACAGAATACACTAGAAAAAACCACAATAAATCTCGCCACGTCTACTTTAAATCAAGCTACCCTTGAAAAAGATATCATTGCGCAAAAGAATGTAATTGCTACACAAGTAGAAGACTTTAAAAAAATTTCTAAGGCACATTCTACACTCACTGAACAAAATAAAAAATTAAAAAATGAAATTTCTGTTTTAGATAAAAAATTCAATAAAATAAATGCTAGTGGCAAAAAAAGAGACATAGGAAATTTAGCTATTGCAAGAACAAAAGCTATTGAAAAAGTAATTAACAGAGCAAGCAATAATGCAATGCGATGTTTAGAAATAGCAAGTGGTTCCCCTTTAACAAATGAAGAAAAAAATGCTACTAAGAAAAGCCAGATCAATAGTGAATGTCCTAGTATTGCTAATCCCAATTATATTATTTACTAATAGTTGTACTAGCAAAGCCAAAGACATAACGCCAATTAAAAAAATCGAAACAATTAGAACTCCCGTAAAAAAAATACCATTAAATTTAGCCCACCCATCAGTAATTGAATTAGATAAAATAAATTGGATTATTATTACAAAAGATAATGCTGCTGAAACTTTTGATGTATTGACTACTAAGGACACAGATGCAGTGTTATTTGGACTAACAGATGATAATTATGAAATCTTATCTAAAAATTTTGCTCATATCCGTGCACATATTATACAACAACGACAAATAATTAATCAATATAAAGAATATTACGAGTAAAAGTACAGTATTTCGACCTTGAGTACTTGGTAAATAATGTACGGGGGTGAAAGATGGATATGAAATTATTTGATAGTTTTGGTATGACCATGACTGACATGTTGGTTCCATGGATAACTGTTTTGATAAGTATTGCTGCTGCATTTTGGTTTAAGGAATTTGCACAAAATCTTGTTGCAGGATTGTCCTTTAAATGGGGCGGAAATTTTCGAGAGGGAGATCAAGTAATTCTAGACGGCCATGATGCTATGGTAATAAAAATTGGCACAAAAGAAACTGTTTTTGGCAGATATACAGAAAATGGTTATACATGGCAATATGTGCCCAATGAAAAACTAGAGTTCCATAATTTAGAAAAAATTGTACATAGGGATTTACACTTGGATACAGATATAGAAAAAGGACAACGAGTAATTGAACTTATGGAAAAAGCAAAAGGAGCATATAAAGCTCCAATGAAAGTAGATCATCATGCCTCGGGCGAATCCTGAGGATCTTAGCAGAGCAGACTCTACTGTTAAATATGATGCAAAAATTTCTGCTCCTGCTACAGACAAAACGACAAAAAAAGTTAAATTAGATCTTGAAGTAGACACTAGTGCTAAAGACCTTGGTCCTAATCCATTCAGGAATTGGATACATTTAGCACGTGCCGTTGATGCGTGGAGAATTTTTCCACGTATTTTTATCACTACATATATCATTTTGCTATACAAAAGTGTAATTTGGTTTATGGATTTACCAGATCCAACTTTAGAACAATCAGGACTCATCAGTATTGTGGTTGGTGCAGGAGCAGCTTGGTTCGGTCTATATGCAGGAAGTAAAAAATAATGTATGAATACAATTCCGTCATAAGGAAAATCGTTGACGGCGACACCATTGATGTAGATATAGATTTAGGTTTTGGTGTTTGGTTAAAAGATCAAAGAATAAGACTACATGGAATAGATACACCAGAATGCAGAACAAGAGACGCTGAAGAAAAAATTTTTGGACTTGCAGCTAAGAACTTTGTAATTTCAAGTTTACCAGTAGGTTCTAATCAAATTTTAAAAACTGTGATTAATAAAGACGGAGAAGATGTCCGTGGTAAATTTGGCAGGATTCTGGGCGACTTTACTTTAACTGACAACGCTACACTTGTTGAAACTATGATTGGAAAAGGATATGGCGTTGAATATAAAGGCCAAAGTAAGGATTTAATCGAACAAGCACACTTAGCAGCAAGAAAACGTCTCATTAGCGCAGGCATAGTTACAATATAACTAAGTAGTTATATGGACTACTATCAAATACTAGGAATTAACAAATCAGCATCTGCAGAAGAAATAAAATCTGCGTATAAGAAAAAAGCTATGCAGCATCATCCTGATAAAGGAGGTGACGCAGATACTTTTAAAAGAATTAATGAAGCTTATCAAATATTAAATGATCAAAATAAAAAACAAAATTATGATCAATTTGGAACACCAGATGATCAACAATATAGATATACTTCACAGAATTTTTCAAACCCTGATTTTCATAGTATTTTTGAGAATTTCGGATTTAATGGAAATTTCGGTAATGGATTTCATCAACAAGCACAACGCAATAGAGACATAAAATTTAATTACGTTATAGAGTTACAAGACATATTTTTTGGCAAGACGGATACTATTGTATTCAAACTTCCAAATGGTGTTGAAGAGATAATTGTTGTAAAAATTCCTGTTGGAATAAGAGATGGCAACACTATACAGTTTCAAGGACAAGGTGACAATACGCATCGTGGATTACCAAGAGGAGATTTGCTTGTACAAGTTAGAGTAAAAGATCATCCGTATTATCGAATAGCAGGACATAACATCCATTACAATATAAAATTATCCGCTTTTGATTTACTCTTGGGCACTATGCAAGAAATTATAACACCGGAAGGCAAGACAATAAATTTAACTATTCCTCGAGGAACTAATCCAAACACAAAGTTCACTATTCCGCAACATGGATTGCCAACTATCAATAGTCATGCTCGCGGACAAATGATTGTTGAACTTGCGTGTTCGGTTCCTAAATTGTCAGATAAACAAGCCCAACAATTACAAAATTTACAAAAAAATTTTAATTTGTGATTGACATATTCCATCAATCATGTTATACTTATAGCTCTATTACTTAAAGGAAAATTGTTATGGTCGAACCTAGTGAAGATTTAGTTTTAGTTTTTAATAAAGCAGTAGCAGATGCAAAACAATTGAACCATGAATATGTTACAATTGAACATTTATTATTTGCTGCACTTTGCACTGAAAGTTTAGATAAATTACTTACAGCGTTTGGATCTGATGTGGCTGCTTTAAAGAATGCATTAGAAAATTATCTGAAAACAGAATGCAATGATATTGTTACAAATGAGAAAAAATATAAACCAAAGAAAACAATAAGTGTAGAACGTGTTCTTAATCGAGCTTTTACACAAACTTTATTTAGTGGTGGAAATAATATTGAACTTCCAGATATTATCCTAAGTATACTTGCTGAAAAAAGAAGTATCGGACAGTATATTTTACAACAACATGGTGTAACAAAACAAAAATTAAGTGATTATTTGGTTAATGAAGTAGAAGAACCAGAAAGTGAACAAGAAGAAAACCAAGGACAGATTGCCCGTGCATTAAAAAAATACACAACAAATTTAAATGCAGAAGCTACAAAAAATAAAATTGATCCGGTTATTGGCCGTGATAGCATATTAGAAAGTATAGCCTTAGCACTTGGTAGGCGTAATAAAAATAATGTTCTACTTGTAGGTGATCCAGGAGTTGGTAAAACTGCAGTAATCGAAGGATTAGCTTTTAAAATCACACGGAAACAAGTGCCTGAATTTTTAAACGAATACGAAGTTTTCAGTCTTGATATAGGATCATTACTTGCTGGAACAAAATATCGTGGAGACTTTGAGGAAAGATTAAAAATGATCCTAGCTGGATTGAAAAAGAAAGGTAAGACAATTCTTTTCATTGACGAAGCACATATGATAAATGGTGCAGGAGGCGGTGGTGGCAAAGATTCTAATGACTTAGCAAATATGCTTAAACCCGCATTGAGCAAGGGAAATATTAAAGTTGTTGCATCTACTACCTGGGAGGAATATAGAAAATATTTTGAGAAAGACAGGGCATTAATGCGCAGGTTCCAACGTGTAACAGTAAACGAACCAAGTAAAGAAATAACTATAGATATTTTACATGGAATTAAAAAATATTATGAATCTTTTCATGGTAGCATAATAACAAATGATGCTATCCAAGAGGCCGTAAAATTAAGTGTTAAATATCAAAATGATAAAAAATTACCAGATAAGGCTATTGATCTATTAGATTTAGCGTGTAGTAGATTTAATTTAGTTGAACAAGAAGAACACGTAGAAAAGATTGTAGATGAACATGCTATACGTTTTGAACTGGCAAAAGTAGTAGACCTGCCTGCAGAGCAAATTGCAGAAAGAGAAACTGAAAACTTAGTGACTTTAGAAAAAAACATAAAGCAAAACGTATACGGACAAGACACAGCCATTGAAGACATAGTTGATAAAATTTTAATTACACAAGCTGGTTTAAAAGAAGAAAATAAACCAATAGGAAGTTTTGTTTTCATGGGTCCTACTGGCACTGGTAAAACAGAAACTGCAAAACAATTAGCTAATCATTTAGGTGTGAAACTTGTAAGATTTGATATGAGCGAATATCAAGAAAAACATAGTATTGCAAAGTTAATAGGCACACCTCCAGGATATGTCGGCTATGAAGAAAATAATGGCTTATTAATTACAAAATTGGAAGAAAATCCAAATTGTGTATTGCTATTAGATGAAATTGAAAAAGCACATCCTGATGTCAGTCATATCTTACTACAAATTATGGACAATGGTAAAATTACAGGATCAGATGGCAAGGAAGCAGATGCAAGGAATTGTGTCCTTATATTAACTACTAATTTAGGAAGTGAACAGAGTGAGAAAAATACAATTGGGTTTGGTATAGGATTTGACGACGAGTACGAAGATACTGAATTAAAAAGTTTCTTTAGTCCTGAATTCCGTAACAGACTTGACAGCATTATTACCTTTGAAAAATTAAGCAAAGAAACAATGATTAAAATTGTTGGTAAATTCTTATATGCTCTTAAATGTCAAGTAAATGATAAAAACATAACCATTACTTTATCAGATGAAGCATTAGATTATCTCGTGGAGAAAGGATATGATCGAAAAATGGGTGCTAGACCCCTGCAGAGAATAATTGATAGAGAAATTAAGAAACCGTTATCAAAACAGATGCTGTTTGGTGACTTAAAAAATGGTGGCAAATGTGAGATAGTTATCCAAGATGACAAATTAGACATAAGTGTAGCAAAAGGAAAATATGTTCAAATTTCGTGAAACGAGTAAACTTTTTTACAATAAGTATCTGTATGCTGGAGTATTTAGAAATTCCCTTGCTCCAATTTTTATGGACAAAACACTTGTTAATACTAGAATAACACTAGACACATTACACACCATAAGAGGCAGGAAGGGAATACAAAATTGTATAGTAAAAGAAGAATTTTTACATGATTTACCATTATGGATTCATGAGAGTCTATTACATAGACATATCACCCAGGATGAGTTAAATGATGCAACAACAATCTACAAAGTTTTAAATGCAACTGAATCTAATTTCAGCACAAGAGTAGTGTATGATCCATTTATGACATTACGTTTTAAACGCAATAATAATATAAGGGTATATACTAATGATCATTATTTACTTAAAAATTTAGAAACGTTGTCTGGTGCTGTTGAAATGCATGCTCCAAACAAAAAGTTTGAAACCGTTCTAGACAGTGAACCTAATGTAGTGTTATGCGATAAATCTAATTATAAGTATAAGATTAGATTGAATTACAAAAAAATACATCCTAATTTTTTACCTTGGTATAATAAGAATACAAACAAAGTTAAAATGTCTTACAAAATGCTGCAAGATCTAAGAGCATATGGAAGATTAGAAAACAGATATCTATATGTAAAAGATGATCATACACTTACAATTCTTAATTTGCTTATTGAGCAATCAATGGGTAAGATATACAAATTAGTGTGCAAAACAGAATTAGATAAATAACTATATGTCAACTAATAGTGAAAATTTTAATTTTGTAGTCAATTCAACTAATCAAACACAATTAACTCATCCTGATAATACCACCAATACAACCCGTACTTCGGATAAACTAAAAGGCGACGGTTACTATGGCAGAGCTGATGGATTGCACAGTGTGCAATATGTTGTAACTGGTTTTGTAGGCAAAATTGTTACACAAGCAACACTTGCAACTACTCCTGCTACAACAGATTGGTTTGACATTACAAGCACAGTCCATGATAATAGCAGCGGTACTTCATCTAATGCACTAGCTACAGGTAGTTTCATACATAACTTCACAGGTAATTATGTATGGATAAAGATAGTTGTATCTGATTGGACAACTGGCACAGTAAATTCTATTTTGTTAAATCATTAAGGGTAAGATAATGCAACATTATGTAAATGTAATTTGTGACAAAAACATAGACACATCAGGAAAATTGGACGAAAGTATTTTTCCTAACATAGAGCAAAACATCTCTTCACAAGGAGTACGAGTAATTACAATTCCACTCGAAAGAGAATTAATACAAAAAGAAGCCGACAACTATGCTAATTTATTAGCGAATTGTTTGCTTGAAGCAGGACTGGAAGACTTTGATATAGAAATTAGCACATCAAACGAAATTGAAGAAGAAGAAACTTATGAGGGTAATGAGTTTTATGAAGAGTATGAAACAATGCATTTCAACGAAGATCAAATTGACGAAGCGGAGTACCAAGGTAGAAAAGTCAGCTTAGGCAAACCTATGCGAGGAGATGTTAAAAAATTCAAAGTATTTGTTAAAAAACCAAATGGTAATGTAGTAAAAGTTAACTTTGGTGACCCTAATATGCGAATAAAGAAAAGCAATCCTAAACGCAGGAAAAGTTTTCGAGCTAGGCATAATTGTGCCAATCCAGGTCCAAGGCATAAAGCACGATATTGGAGTTGTAGAAACTGGTAATTTATGAAATTAAAAGATTTAAAGCCCTCTCATTCAGCTAACATAGATTTTGACATCGTCGAAGATGCTATCATTTATATGCAAAATGATCCTATGTTTTATAGGAAAGAATATTATCCTGCAATAACCAAACTAGCAGATATGCATCGTGAAGGACAAGATTATGATGCTCATAAAATTATGATGCCAATGATTGCTAGTGGTGTAAATAGATATTGTAAAAAATATAAATTAGCACCAATGCCAGATGATATTTTCAATAGTTCAGATAAACAAAAAATATTTGACACTATGTATGAACAAGAAATGAATAATATCAGCAAAGGCGATTACAAATGAAATTGCGGCAGTTTTTTGAGACTAAAGAGAAAACTGCCGTCTTTGCATTTGGCAGACTGAATCCTGCTACTAACGGCCATGAACTACTTGTAAATGCTATCCTAGGACAAAAAGGAGATCATTTCCTTTTTTTAAGTGATAGACCCGCTAAACTTCCTAACGATCCGTTGTCTTCAGACGAAAAACTAGATTGGGCACAGAAAAGTTTCAACACTGTATCTGTAGGTCTAGCAAAAAATGCCTTAATAGCTGCTGATAGATTATACAAGATGGGATACACAAATCTTGTGTACTTAGAAGGCGATCCAAAAATGGGTGCAGTAATTAAGAAATATAATGGAGTATCAGCAAGTCTACATAATTATAATTTTGATAATATAGAATTAATTAGATTACAGCGAGATCCAGATGATCCCGGACCTGCTGGTATGAGTGCAACTAAATTAAGAGCTGCTGCACAGAATGATGATTTCGACCAATTTAAAGCAGGTGTAACTGATCCTGCTAAACCATTTGCACAATCTATGTTTAAAAAATTACAAGATATATATAGTATTAATGAGAAATCTATTAGTAAAGCACAGCAACGATTATTTGGGCAAGTGTATTCATACAAAAAAGGCAAATTAAAAAATCCTTCAAAAGCAGTAAAAGATATTGCCAAAGGTATTAGTAAAAAAGATTCAAAAGATTTTGCTGCAACAAAGCACAAAGGTTTACCTAATAAAGTAGGATAAAGATGAATATAGCTGAGCTTAAAAAATTAGCAGGTATTGGTCCTACAATGGAAAACCCATCAATTACTTCCACAAATTTACGCAAAAAAGAAAAAGAATTTAATATCAAACCAGGTGATCCTGAATGGTTCCGTTTATGGTTTGCTAAACCAAAAATGACAGGTGAAATGCCTTACAAAAAAGAATATAAAAGAGAATCACTTCCGCAGATCAGACCTGATGACTTAGTAGACTTTCCGCACACTAAGGAAAAAGTAAAATTAGAAAAATTAATCCCAGTGCAAAAAGAGAGAATCAAAGAAAATTTGGTTAGACAGTATAGGAAAATAAAACAAAACACGTATAATCCGATAATCATAGATTGCGATAATAATATAATAAACGGCCATCATAGATATAGTGCAGCAAAAAAACTGGGGTTAAAGGAAATTAATGCTATAAGATTACCTTATGATATTGATACAGTAATTGAAAATTTTGCTGATGGCAAAAAACCAGGCCGTAAAGGACTTGCTAAAAGATCAGGGGTAAACTGTAAACAAAGTGTTTCAAAATTACGTAAAATAGCAAAAAACTCAAGTGGAGAGCGCAGCAGGATGGCACACTGGTGCGCAAATATGAAATCAGGAAAAAAGAAAAAATGAGATTACATGAAATAGATCAAAACATCAACGAACTAGATCTTAAAGACATAATAAAAGCTGTAAATTTAGGACGTAGTGTAGGAAAATTGAAAAATAAAGGCGTGGCAAAATCTGCTATGAATTGGCTTTTGCGTAAAAAATTACCTGCATATCTTGATAAAAAAGGTGACGAAATTGCAGCCAGACGTAGGCAGCAAAGAGAAAAATAATGAAAATAAATGAAATAATCTTACCTGATAATACAGATTGTGAAATGGAAGCAGCAGGTGTTGGCAAAATTGTAAAAGGCGTTAACACCACTGCTGATGTAAAACCCGGAGAAACAGAACGCCAAGCTAAAAAATTTTTTGGGGGTACAGGAAAGCCAAAATTGTTAACAAAAAAAGTTAAAGAAACTGCTTCGGCAGGGGCTACCAGTGCTGGTGCCATCGCCACAGTAATAAATCCAACCACAGCAAAAGCTAAAATAAAGAGAGATCGCACTGGAGTTCCAAAAGCACCACAAAAACTTAATCCAGACGGAACTGCCAAGAATGCGCTTAATTTGCCTAATAACATTATGGGTGGCAAACCGAT